>JAEEGI010003000.1_pt1 | contig 40671 bp, 32 predicted proteins | sample 8958751 | NCBI WGS metagenome assembly JAEEGI01 (sample SAMN16246545, study PRJNA631951) | gut metagenome | biome: gut microbiome; feature: rumen; material: KS-attached | host: Bos | place: Iran: Karaj | collected 2018-10 | reverse complement strand
TTATGCGCAGTTCAAGCTGGACGATGAACCGATGTTCCGCGGTCCGGAGGAGATTTTGCGCCTCGACAACCTTTGCCGTGCGCAGCTCGGTCTGCCGGGACGCAGCGGCCACATCGTGCAGCCCTATATCACGGGCAAGGTGCCGTCAACGCACCGGCTGACGCTGCGTTTCACCTTCGAAAGCGAGATCGCCGTGACGGGCGCAAAGCTTGCGCTCGAGGACGCTGCGCTGGCAGAGATCACGCTGAACGGCGCCCCGGTTGCAAAAACGCCGGACGGCTTCTTTGTGGACCGCTGTATCGGTACGGTGGCGCTGCCGCCGCTGCAAAAAGGCAAGAACGTGCTGGAGGTTATTCTTCCGTTCGGCAAGGCGTCCAACACAGAAGCGATGTTCATTCTCGGCGCTTTCGGTGTGGACAGCACCGGAAGGGTGGGCAAGCTGACGCCGCTGCCGGACAAACTCGCGTTCGGCGATCTGACGCGGCAGGGCTTCCCGTTCTACGGCGGCTGCGTTAAATACCGCTTCTCCGCGGCTGCGAACGACGGAACGCTGGTGATCCGCGCGTCGGATTACCGCGGCGCGCTGATCAAAGTCCGCGTTGACGGCGACGTGAAGGGCCACATCATTTATCCGCCCTATGTGCTGACGGTCGATGGACTGACGCTGGGTGAACACGCGGTGGAGCTGGAGCTCTTCCTGCATCGCTTCAACACCTTCGGCCCGCTGCACATGGTCAACGAGGCGGCGCACTGGCACGGTCCCAATGCGTGGCGTACCGACGGTGCGGACTGGAGCTATGAATATGTGCTGCGCAAAACCGGCATTCTCGCCGCGCCGTATGTTTCCGCCGCAGAATAAAAAAGTGACGGGCTGCAATGCTTTTGAACTATGTTGTACACAATGGAGAAATATGACATGAAACTGCTTCAATCAACGCTGCAGATCGGGCTGGAACAGCCCTTGAAAATCCTGCACGTCACGGATTCGCACATCGCCCTTGCGGACGAACGCGACAACGAGCGCAAGCATGCACTCGCCCAACGGCTCGGCAGCCCGGACAAGGAACAATATCTGCAAGAGCATCTTGCTTACGGAAGAGAGCACTGCGATTTGATCGTGCATACGGGCGACCTGATCGACTTTACCTCGCAGGCGAATTTCGACTTTGCCAGAGAGGTGCTTGCCGACGAGAAGGTATTCTTCGCCGCGGGCAACCATGAGTTTTCGCAATACGTCGGCGAAGCGTATGAGGATCGCGCCTATAAAATGAACAGCTACAACGAAATGAGGCCGGGTCTCGGCGCGCCGCTCTTCTTCAACGCGCGGACAGTCGGCGGCGTCAATTTCGTTTCGATCGACAACAGCTACCACCAGTTTGAGCCCTGGCAGCTGACGCGGCTCGAAAAAGAGATCGCGAAGGGTTTGCCGGTTATCCTGTGCATGCACGCGCCGCTGTTTGAAGCGTCGCTGTTCGAGCATCACTGCCAACTGAGAGGCAAAGGCAGCAGCTCCTACCTTGTGGGCTGTGACGAAGATCATCTGCCGGACGATGAATGGCGGGCGATCGAGATCCGCCCGCGCGGCATTACAGCGGAGGCGGTGGACTTCATCAAATCGCAGCCGCTGATCAAAGCGGTGCTTGCCGGGCATATCCACTTCAGCTTTGTCAGTGAGCTGGCGCCCGGTATGACGCAGTTTGTGACCGGCGGCGCCTATGAGGGCATCGCGCGGGAGATCACGATTCTATGAACAGCGCGAAAGCGTGAAAGGAGAACAGAACGATGAAGATCATGAGCTTTAATCTGCTTTGCGGCGGCAAGGGACAGCGGGACTGGCCGAACCGGACGGGGATGGTGCTGGAGACGATCCGCTGCGCCGATCCGGACACGCTCGGCGTGCAGGAGGCGCATTATGACTGGATCAAAACCCTCTGCGCCGGGCTGCCCGACTACGCCTACGTCGGCGTCGGCCGCGACGACGGCAAAACCGCAGGCGAGTTTTCCGCCGTGTTCTATAAGAAAGAGAAATTCACGCTGCTGGACAGCGGTTCCTTCTGGCTCAGCGAAACGCCGGACGTCCCCGGCGTCAAGGGCTGGGACGCCGCCTGTGTGCGGGTCTGCTCCTGGGCGAAGCTGGAAGAGAAGGCGACCGGCAAGCGGTTTGTCCATTTCAATACCCATCTCGACCATGTCGGGCTTGTGGCAATGCAGCAGGGCGCGCTGCTCGTGACCGCAAAGGCGGCGGAGATCTGCCCGGACCTGCCGGCGTTCTTTACCGGCGATTTCAACGTCACGCCGGATTCCGCGCCGTACCGCACCGTGATCGAAGCGGGCTTCGGCGACGCGCGCCATCTTGCCGTCGACAGCGACGACAGCCCGACGTTCCATTGGGAGGTCTTTGTTTCCAAGCGTCCGAAAAAGGAAAACACCGTGATCGATTACTGCTTCGTCAAGGGCGACGTGCAGGTACAGTCTTTCCGCGTGCTGCGGAACGTTTATCCGGGCGATCTGTATCCGTCCGATCATTATCCGGTCCTTGCGACAGTTTCTTTTTGAACAAAGCGGAGAAAAAGACGCGCCATTCTCTTGACGAATCGGCGTCGATGGGGTAAAATTTAGATAAGCATTTTCTTGATCACTGCCGCCGCAACGGCGGCACAAAGAAAGGACAGGAGAACGATGAAGAAGAAAACAAATTTGGACCCGGCAGCTGTGCGCCCGGAAGGCGCGCTGCCCCCGGAGCAGGGAAAAAACGTCACGACCTTTGAGTACATCTGCCTGAGCCTTGCGCGGATCGGCGGTATGTTCGGAACGACCCTCACGGGTACGCTTGCGACCGCGTTCCTGCATGAGTTGTTCTTCGGCCCGGTCGGCGTCGATTCCACGCAGATCGCGAAGATCATGGCGGTCCAGACCACGCTGACAACGGTGCTCGGTATCGTGATCGGTCTTGTCGCCGGTATCATCGTCCAGAAATGGAAGAGCCGCTGGGGCCGTTACCGTCAATGGTACATCATTTGCCTCGTCCCGATCTTCGCGCTGACGGTGCTGTATTTCTACGTGCCGCAGGGCTGGACGGTGCAGCAGATGACGATGTGGCGTTACGGCATCGCGCTTTGCCAGACGATCTTCAACGCGTTCAACAACTTCGGTCAGAATGTGGCGCAGGTGATCTCGCCCAACCCGAAGGAAAAGAAGACCGTCGCCACGATCTGGCAGCTGTCCTATTACATCGGTTACGGCGGCGCCTATCTCGGCACCTTCGTTTACGGTCTGTTCAGCGACAACAAAAACGCGATGTACATGACGCTGGCAATCGTCGCCGCGATCGTGACCGCGTTCGGCAACCTGATGTGCGGTCTGTTCTGCAAGGAGCGTATCGAACTGCCGAAGAAGGAGAAGGTCAAGGTCTCCAAGGCGCTGTTCCAGCTGTTCAAATACCGCAACTACCGCGCCTATCAGTATATCCAGTGGGCGACGGTGCTTGCCGCGCTCGGCAAGTTCTCCACGCTGCTTGCCGCGATCACGGTCGGTTCCTCGAAGAACCTGCTTCTGACGATCCCGACGGCTGCGGGCACCGTGGTCGGCAACGTGCTGACGGCAAAGCTCTCGCAAAAGCATGAGCCGACAAAGCTCCTCAAATTCTGCGGTCCCTATTCCATGATCTCCGCCGGCATCCTCTTTGCCATCTGCTTTGCGGAAGCGAAGATGGGTCTGATGTTCTTCAGCGGATGGAACAGCATCTTCTTCTATGCGTTCTACTTCCTGTTCGGCGTCGGTATCGGTATTCAGGAGCTTTCGACCTCCCACTTCAACGTCGAATACTTCGACTACCTCGAATGGCAGACCGGCGACCGTATGGAAGCGATCCAGGGCATCGTTCCCGGCTGGATCCAGACCGGTCTCAACTACCTCAAGGAACTGGCGATCCCGTTCATCATCGCGTGGGTCGGCTACCAGTCCTCCGCCGAGGGCGACCTTGTCAAGACGATGCAGGCGCAGCCCGGCTATATGAAGACCTGCCTGTGGCTGCTGGCCTTCCTGCTGTTCGGCTACGCGCTGAGCAGCCTGATCCGTGCGATCGTCCTCAAGACGCTGTATAACGTCGAGGGCGAAACCAAGGCGCAGATGTACCGCGAGCTCGAAGAGATGCGTGCCGCGCGCCGCGCCGAGAACCAGGCGATCGCCGCCGAGAACGCATCCGAACCTGAAACCGTATAACGGAGTTCTCTTATGAAACATTACGCGTCCGTCATCATCGGACATATTTCACACGATATCAATATCGACCACGAGGACCATGCTGCCGAGCTGCTCGGCGGCGCCGTCCTTTACGCGAGCGCGGCGGCGCACGCCCTCGGCCACAAGGTCGCGGCCGTGACAAAAATCGCGCCGGCCGACCGCGGCCGTCTTGCGGCATTCGCAATTCCGCAGGAGGATCTTTACGTCCGCTTCGGCGAACGCTCGACGACGATCCGCAACAAGTACTACACCGCCGACAAGGAGCGCCGCGACTGCATTTGTCTGTCGCGCGGCACGCCGTTCGCCGTGGACGATATTCCGACGGATCTTGCGGGTGACATCTATCATTTTGCCGGACTGATCTTCGGCGATTACGACGACGCGATGCTGCCCGCCTGTGCCGAAAAGGGCGCCGTTGCCGTAGATGTGCAGGGCTTTCTGCGCCACGCGGATCCTGTGACCGGCAACATGTACTTCGAAGACTGGAAAGCGAAAAAAGAGCTGCTCCCGTACGTCACCTACCTCAAGACGGACGCCGCCGAGGCGGAAATTTTGACGGGAACGAGCGACCGCGCAGAAGCGGCGCGCATCCTCCACAGCTGGGGCGCGAAAGAGATTCTGATCACGCACAACACGGAGGTGCTCGCGTTCGACGGCAAAGAGTTCTGCACCTGCCCGATCAAAGCGCGCAACCTCAGCGGCCGCACGGGCCGCGGCGACACCACCTTCGGGTCCTATCTCTGCGAGCGGCTGGAGCACAGTATGCCGGACGCGCTTTTGACCGCGACGGCGACCGTCTCGCTAAAGATGGAAACCCCGGGCGCGTTCCGCGGGACGCGAGCGGACGTCGAAGATTATATCAACGCGTTTTATCGGTAAAACGCAGTTTCAAAAAGAACAGAGGACAGAACACATGGCGGTGCAGTTCGGCGTCGCAGGCACGGGCGCTGCGGCAATGGAATACTTCCGGTTCGGGACCGGCAAGCGGACGATGGTCATCTTGCCGGGTCTCAGCGTGCAAAGCGTGCTCCCGTTCGCCGGCGCCGTCGCGCAGGCGTACGACGTGCTGACGCGGGACTTCACGGTCTATCTGTTCGAACGGCGGAAGGACCTCCCGCCGACGTACCAAATCGACGACATGGCGCGCGATACCGCCGCGGCGCTCGAAGCACTGGGGCTGCGTGACGTCTGTCTGTTCGGTGCGTCGCAGGGCGGCATGATCGCAATGACGCTTGCGGTTTCTTTCCCGGCGCTCGTCAAAAAGCTGGCGATCGGCTCGACTGCCGCCGACATACAGGAAGCGCAGATGCGCGTGATCGCACGATGGATCGACCTTGCAAAAGCGCAGGACGGCGTCGGGCTGTATCTCGACTTCGGCAGACATATCTATCCGCCGGAAACCTTCGAAAGCTACCGCGCCGCGCTGACCGCGGCGGGGAAACGCGTGACGGCGGCGGAGTTCGAACGGTTCACGATTCTCGCGGCGGGGACGCAGGGCTTGTCTGTACTTGACCGGCTGGGCGAGATCCGCTGTCCGGTTCTGGCGATCGGCGCGACGGACGACGCCGTGCTCGGCTGCGACGCGACGCGCAGGATCGCGCAGGCGTTCGCCGGACGGCCGGATTTTGAAGTATATTTTTACACGGGCTGCGGACACGCGGCCTACGACACCGCGCCCGATTACAAGGCGCGGCTGCTGCGGTTTTTCCTTGCGGACGAAGCGGAAGACGCGGCGACATAACGACGGGACGAAACGTGCTGTCCGCTGCGGCGGACAGGCGGCGTACCATATATCAAAAACAATACAGGAGGAATCATTATGGCAAAAGCAGCAGGTCTGGACGCTTTCAAGGAGATCCATGAGATCAAAGAGAAACAAAGCGGCAGAAAGATCAAGGTCGGCATCATCGGCACAGGCTGGATCGCAGGCAACCACGCGGAAGAGTATCTGAAGATGGACGACGTGGAGATCGTCGCTCTGGCGGATCTCATCCCCGGCAAAGCGGCGGCGTTCGCCGAAGAGTACGGTCTCGAGAACGCGCGGATCTATGAAAGCGACGTGGCGATGCTCGAAGCGGAAAAGGACCTCGACGGCGTGAGCATCTGTACCTATAACTGCCAGCACGCGCCCTGCGCGATCCATGCGCTCGATGCCGGTATCAACGTGATGCTGGAAAAGCCGTTCACCGTGACGCTCGACGAAGCGATCGAAGTCATGCGCGCCGAAAAGAGAAGTGGCAAGATCCTGACCATCGGGTTCCAGCCGCGTATGAGCGCCAATATGCAGATGATCAAAAAGATCGTACAGTCCGGCGAACTGGGCAAGGTCTATTACATCCAGTCGGGCGGCGGCCGTCGCCGCGGCATCCCGACCCCGTTCGGTACGTCCTTTATTGAAAAAGGTACCGGCGGCATCGGCGCAGTCGGCGACATCGGCACTTATTCCCTCGATATGCTCCTCGGTGCGGTCGGCTATCCGAAGCCGCTGACCGTCTCCGGCTATACCTCCTCCTTCTTCGGCAAGGATCCCGGCTATTATCCCGGTCATCCGGACTACGCCGAAAAATTCGGTGTGGACGACTTCGCCGCGGGCTTTATCCGTCTCGAGGGCGACATCATCCTCGACTTCCGTATCTCCTGGGCGATGAATATGGACACCCCGGGCGACGCGATCATCCTTGGCACCAAGGGCGGTCTGCGGATCCCGTCGACCGACTGCTGGAACGGCGAATTCGACGCGCCGCTGACCATCTACAAGACCGTCTGCGGCGAGGAAGTCGAATACAAGGTCCCGCTGAAGCCGACGAAGGACCTCTTCTTCGAAAAGCTGCGCTCCTTCGTGGACGCGATCCAGCAGGGCGGCAAGCCGACCGTGCCTTCGAGCGAGATCGTCTTCAATCAGGCGATCATCGACGGCATCGTGCGTTCCGCGGCGCTTGGCAGAGAGATCGCCATCGAGATCCCCGAAGTCTGATTTTGAACGGCGGAAAGGCAGACAGCTATGGCTATGAAATTAGGCATCATTGCGGATCCAGACGTCGAAAGCGCAAAGTGGGTCGCACAAAAGGGACTGCATTATCTCGAGTACTGCTACAACGGCGGCAACGACGTCGGTGTGCTGGAACAGCGCGTCCCCGCGCTCAAACAGGCGTATGCACAGTATGACCTGCACCTCGGGTCGCTCGGCCGCTGGAACGAAAAGAAGATCGATGAGAACGGTGCGATCATTCCGGAAGCGATGGACAACACCAGACGGCTGATCGATATCGCCGCGGAGCTCGGCGCGCCCGTTTTCGTGACCGGCGTCAACTATGTGGACTCGCTGACGTACCTCGACAACCTCAACGCCGCCGTCGCGTTTCTGCGTAAGACGGTGGCCTACGGGAAGGAGAAGGGCGTCAAAGTTGCGGTCTATAACTGCGACTGGTGCAACTACGTCCGCAAGCCCGACGTCTGGCGCATCGTGCTTGAGGCCGTGCCGGAGCTCGGCATCAAGTTCGACCCGTCGCACTGCATCAACGTGCATCACGGCGACTATCTCTCTGAGATCCACGAATTCGGCGACCGGATCTATCACTTCCACCTCAAGGGCACACTGAACATCGCCGGCGACCATGTGGACGACCCGCCCGCCGGGCTGGACGCCACCAACTGGGGAGCGGTCCTCGGACTGCTTTATGCCAAACATTACGACGGTATGCTCGCCATCGAGCCGCACTCCGACACCTGGCGCGGAGAACAGGGCGACTGGGGCGTGGATTATACAATCCAATACTTCCAAAAAATGCTTTATAAAGGGTGATTATGATGAAAATTGGTGTACAACTTTATTCGGTGCGCGACGAAATGGAACGCGATTTCGAAGGCACGCTCAAAAGAGTCAAAGATATGGGCTATGATTGCGTCGAGTTCGCCGGCCTGTTCGGCAGATCCGCCGCAGAGGTCAAAGCGCTGTGCGACGCGTACGGGCTGATCCCGATTTCAGCGCACGTGTCGCTCGACGATATGCGCGAAGACCCCTTCGTGCTGCAGACCTACGCCGAGATCGGCTGCAAATACGTCGCGATCCCGTCAATGAACACAAACGACCGTCCGGGACACCCGGGCTTTGAAAAAACGGCGCAGGATATGGCGATCCTCGGCGCGTTTGCAAAGAAGCTCGGCATGAAGCTTGCTTATCACAACCACGACTTTGAATTCGAAAAAGTCGATGGGAAATACGCGCTCGACATCCTCTATGACACCGTCCCGGCCGATCTGCTGCTCGCGCAGCTCGATACCTGCTGGGTCAACGTCGGCGGCGCGGACCCCGTCGCCTATATCCACCAGTACAAGGGCCGCGTCGAGATCCTCCATTTCAAGGATTTTGCCGGCAAAAAGAGCGAAAATATGTACGCGCTGCTTGGTGTGAACGACGGCAAGAAGGAAGCCACCGTCGGCGACTTTGAGTACCGTCCGCTCGGACAGGGCTTGCAGGATATGCCCGCGATCGTCAAGGCCGCGAAGGAATGCGGCACCGAATGGGCGATCATCGAGATCGACGAGCCGAGTCGCGGCAAGACGTCGATGCAGTGCATCAAAGAGAGCATCGACTATCTCAAGACAATCATCTGAGAGGGGAGAGACGCAAGATGAAACTCGGCGTACTGACCAATATGCTCGGCAGCTGGCCGCTGGAAAAAGCGCTCGCCTATTTCACCTCGCTCGGCATCGAGATGGTGGAGATCGGCGCGGGCGGCTACCCCGGCAAGGACCATGCGGACCCCGCGGTACTGCTGCACAGTGAAACCGAGCTGCAAAAGTTCAAGGATCTGCTGAAAAAGTACAACGTCGAAATCAGCGCGATCAGCTGCCACGGCAACCCGGTCCACCCGAACAAGGACGTCGCGAAGCAGTTCGACTACGAGATGCGGCAGGCGATTTTACTCGCGGAAAAGCTCGGCGTACACCAGATCAACACGTTTTCCGGCTGCCCGGGCGACTGCCCGCAATCGGAAAACCCGAACTGGGTCACCTGCCCGTGGCCGAACGAATTCGGCGATATCCTCAACTATCAGTGGAACGACGTGCTGCTGCCCTACTGGGCGGACTTCGTTCCGTTTGCCTGCGACCACGGCGTCAATAAGATCGGCTTTGAGCTGCATCCGGGCTTCTGCGTCTATAACACCGAAAGCATGCTGCGTATCCGCAAAGAGATCGGGCCGGAGATCGGCGCGAACCTTGACCCGAGCCATCTGATCTGGCAGGGCATGGAGCCCGTGGCGGTGATCCGCGCGCTCGGCGACGCGATCTTCCACTTCCACGCGAAGGACACGAAGGTCGACAAGTACAACACCGCCGTCAACGGCGTCCTCGACACAAAGCCCTACGGCGACGAGATCCACCGCTCGTGGGTCTTCCGCGCGGTCGGCTACGGCAACGGCGAGCTGTACTGGAAGGAGATCATCAGCAATCTGCGCATGGTCGGCTACGACCACGCGATCTCGATCGAACACGAGGATTCCATCATGAGCCAGCGGGAAGGGCTGGAACGTGCCGTTTCGATGCTCAAACGCTGTCTCATGGGCGAACAGCCCGGCGACATGTGGTGGGTCTGATCTGAAAAAAGAGGAAGTGGCAGACATGAACGTAATCAGAGTTGTCGTCGTCGGCTACGGCGGCATGGGCAGCTGGCACTGCGACCGCATCCGGTCGATGGAAAAATTTGAGCTCGCGGGCGTCTGGGACATCAACCCCGCAAAGCTGAAGAACGCCAGAGAAGACGGTATTTTCACCTACGGGTCGTTCGAGGAGGTCCTCGCGGACGAAAGCGTGCGGCTGCTGGTGATCGCGACGTGGAACGACGTCCACAAGCCCCTTTGTATCGAAGCGATGCGCCATGGTAAGAACGTGATCTCCGAAAAGCCCGTTTCGATGAGCCTTTCTGATCTCGACGAGACAATCGCCGTCGCGAAAGAGACCGGCCGGTTGTTCACGGTCCACCAGAACCGCCGCTGGGACGACGACTATCTGACGATGAAAAATATCCGCGACAAGAACCTGCTGGGCAAAGTGTTCCGGATCGAATCGCGGGTCCAGGGTTCACGCGGGATCCCCGGCGACTGGCGGCGGGAAAAGGGCCACGGCGGCGGCATGGTGCTCGACTGGGGCGTCCATCTGCTCGATCAGGCGCTGACGATGAACGATCAGAACCTGCTCGAAAGCGTCTTTGCCCATGTGACCCACGTGACCAACGACGAATGCGACGACGGCTTCTATTGCGAGCTGCTGTTCAAAGACGGCCTGCGCTACTACGTGGAGGTCACGACAAACAACTTCATCACCCTGCCGCGCTGGTACATCCTCGGCGAAAACGGCTCCGCCGTGATCGAAGACTGGGACCTTTCCGGCAAGATGACGCTTGTCCACAACTGGGACAAGATCGATTCCGTTCCGGTCAAGGCGGGTACCGGTATCACGAAAACCATGGCGCCGCGCACGGACGAGACGATCCACGACGAACCGCTGGAACTTGTCCGCGGCAAATGGGAACAGTATTATGACAACATCTATGACGTGCTTGAGCACGGGGCGCAGCAGACCGTCACCTGGCGGCAGATGCGCCGCTGTCTCAAGCTGATCGAGGCGGTTTTTGCCTCGGCCGAAAGCGGCAGCGTTATCCGATTTGACGAAGACGCATAAGAAAGGGGAGGATCCTTTTGAAAACGCTGAAAAAGTCATTTGCAATCATCCTGAGTATATTGTGTCTGCTCGGCACGGTCTTGTTTGCCGCGACCGCAGCAGACGGCGAAGCGGGCTTTACGCCCGTTTTGCGCTTTATAGCGTCCAGTGACACCCATGTCACCGGAGCAGGCGACGTCCGCACACAGCGCATCGCCAAAATGCTTGACAAAGCCTACGCCACCGCGGCACAGGACCCGACCTACAGCGCGCTCGACGCGGTACTCGTGGTCGGCGATCTGACGGAAGACGGCTATCCGGAACAATTTGACGCGTTCAAAAACGCCTTTGACAGCGGTCTGAAGGACGGGACGCAGCTGCTTGCGGTGGTGGCGAAGAACCACGACGGCTACAACCAGAGCCGCAAGGACATCCGTGCGACCTGCAAAGCCATCACCGGGAACGACGCTGATTTCCACGTGGTGGTGAACGGCTTCCACTTCATCGGTGTTTCCGCTTCCGGCAACAAGCTGGAGCACTACGACCTCGGACAGCTCAGCTGGCTGAACAAGCAGATCGCCGCCGCGGTCAAAGACGATCCAAGTAAGCCGGTCTTCGTGATGCACCACGAGCCGACGATCGAAACGACCTACGGCAGTCGTCTGTACGACGGTTGGGGCGTGCCCTGGTTCGGCGCGATCCAGTCGAAGTATCCGCAAGTGGTCGAGATCGCGGGTCATTCCCATTACCCGGTCAACGACCCGCGTTCCGTCTGGCAGGGCGCGTTCACCTCGATCAACACCGGCGCAATCAAGTATGCGGAATTCACCGTCGATTTACAGCGCACCTATCACCCGGGCGACGCCTATGACACCGCGAACTGCTGGCTGGTCGAAGCCGACGCGCAGGGTAATCTGCGTCTGCGCGGCCTCGATATCAACGAGGGGAAATTTTTGTGCGATTATTACATGAAGAACCCCGCGGATAAAAACAACCGCGACTTTACGCCCGCAAAGCGCAAGGCGCAGGCCAAAGCGCCCGCCTTCGCCGCCGGCGCCGCGCTGACGGTTGAACCGACCGACGGCGGCTGCATCGTCAAGACGCCCGCCGCGCAGTCCACGGACGGCATGCCGGTGGTCCTTTACCGCGTCACCGCCAAAAACGAATACGGCGTGCCGGTCAAAAAGAGCTGGACGCTGCCGCCCTATTACCGCGCTATCGACAAAGACGAGATCACGCTCGAACTGAAGACTCTCGCCGAGGGAACCTACACGATTAGTGTCGTCGCGGAAAACGCCTATGAGCAGCAGTCCGCGCCGCTGGAGACGACCGTGACCGTGGCGGGCAAGAAGGGCATCGACCATTTGCTGGACGTGATCCGGCAGTGGTTCGCCGATCTCAAGGAATACGTTACCCATCTGTTCTGGTAACAAAGCGACCTGCCCTTTGAAAGGAGACGCGCCGTGAACAACAGCTTTTACGATGAGTTTACCATCCTCGAAAACCGCTTTATGAAAGAAAACAGCTTCGTCTCGAAAGAGCCGGAGCAAACGCCCCTGCCGACCTATGAAGCCGAACGCGACAAGCTGCCGCGGCCCGTTTGGGACGGACACGCCGACGCCCTGCGCTGCTACGACAAAACGTGGAAGCTGGCGTTCAGTAATCTGTGCCGCCCGACGCCGGAGACGGGCTTTGTGTCTAATTTCATCGACACCGCCTTCAACGGCTGTATCTTCATGTGGGATTCCTCCTTCATCCTGATGTTCGGCAAGTACGGCGCGCGCTCGTTCGATTTTCAGGCGACGCTCGACAACTTCTATTCCCATCAGTACCGCGACGGTTATATCTGCCGCGAGATCGAGGAGGAGACCGGACGCGACCACTTTACGCGGTTTGACCCCGCGGCGACCGGTCCCGACATTCTCGCGTGGTGCGAATGGGAGTACTATAAAAACTTCGGCGACAAGGAGCGGCTCGCCCGGGTCTTCCCGTGTCTGATGGCGTATCACGACTGGATGCGGGCGAATCATACCTGGCGCGACGGCACCTACTGGTCCAGCGGCTGGGGCTGCGGGATGGACAATCTCCCGCGGCTGCAGGAGGGCTACCACTTCGCGTTCTCCCACGGGCACATGGTCTGGAACGACGCCTGCATGCAGGAGCTGATGAACTGCAAGATACTGACCGATATGGCGACCGTTCTCGGCAGAGAAGCGGACGCCGCCGGTTTGCTGGAGGAGCGCGAGCACCTGATCCGCGTCGTCAACGACACCCTTTGGGACGACAGGACCGCGTTTTACTATGACCTTTGGAAAAACGGCGAACTGAACTATGTCAAGCACATCGGCGCCTACTGGGCGCTGCTTGCCGAGATCGTCCCCGCCGAGCGGGCGGCGCGGTTTATCGCCCATCTGACAAACGAAGACGAATTCGCGACGCCGTGCCCGGTGCCGGCGCTGTCCGCCGACCACCCGCAGTTTCAGGCGATCGGCGACTACTGGAACGGCGGCGTCTGGGCGCCGACGAACTATATGGTGCTGACCGGGCTCGATCGCTACAAGCAGTTCGGGCTTTCTCACAAAATCGCGAGAAAGTACCACGACTATGTCGTTTCGGTGTTCAACGACACCGATACCGTCTTCGAAAACTACGCCCCGCTGCCGGACGAAACGACCGGCAAACCGCGGAAGGGAGATCCTGCCCGCGCCGATTTCGTCGGATGGACGGGACTTGCACCGATCAGCGTGCTGTTTGAATTCGTCTTCGGCATCAAGCCGGACGCGCAGCATAACGCAATCGACTGGCACATCAACCTGACGGAGCGCCACGGCGTCGAGCGCTACCCCTTCGGTAAGGACGCGACGCTGACGCTGCTTTGTGCCGCACGCAGCAGCGAACAGGACGAGCCGCAGGTGACAATCACGTCCGACCGTCCCGTGAGAGTCACGGTCTATTGGGACAACGATACCAAGTCAAAAACCGTTGCATGCAACGGAGCAACAGAATAATACTTCGGGTATAGAGAGGTGTTTTTATGTACGACGAAAAGCTGAAAAACCGCATCTACGAGAAGCTGAATAACGCGCTGAAGATCTATGAACAACTGGTCTATCAGCCGGTGGGTGAACTGGCTCACACAGAGGGCTTCTTCACAACGGAGCATCTGCGCTCTGTCCCGGAAAGCGGCTTTAAGCCGATTGCGCCGGGGACCGACTGGGGCAAAGAATGGGAGAACCTCTGGGTCAAAGGCGACTTCACCGTGCCCGCCGATCTGGACGGGCAGACGCTCTATGTGTTGTCCGATTGCGGCGGCAACGAGCAGCTGTTTTTCTTGAACGGCGCGCCGAAGGGCATCTTCAACACGAAGAACCGCGACTTTGTCGGCGGTCACCACGCGGCGCAGTATCTCGGCGAATTCAAAGCCGGCGACACGCTGGATCTCGCGTTCGAATGCTACGCCGGACACTATGACCCGAACACCGACCCCTATGATTACTACTTTGCGCCGGACCCGCGGCAGACCTTCCGCCACACCTTTAACGGCGCGCAGATCTGCACGCGCAACGAAGAGATCTTCACGATGATCTTCGACGTCCGCGAGCTGTTGAACGCGGCACGGCGTTTGCCGGACAACAACTTCGTTTCGGCGCGCGCGAAGAAGGCGCTCGAGAGGATCAACGACGTGCTCGTGCTGTATCCGAAGGATGCTTCCGACGAAAAAATCATGGAAGGCGTGCGCAATGCGCTCGCGATCTCGCGTCCGTTCTTTTCCGGCGGCAACAGCCGCGTCTTCGGCCGCGTCGGGATCCTCGGTCACAGCCACATGGATACCGCCTGGCTCTGGCCGGTGTCGGAAACGGTACGCAAATGTGCGCGCACCTACGCCAACGCGCTGCGATTGATGGAGCAGTACCCGAGCTATAAGTTCATCCAGTCCTCCGCGCTGCACTGCGAATGGATGAAGGACTATTATCCGACGATTTTCAAAGAGATGCAGCAACGTGTCAAAGAGGGACGCTACGAGCCGAACGGCGGCGTTTATGTCGAATGCGACTGCAACATCACGTCGGGCGAGCTGATGGCGCGGCAGTTCCTCAAGGGACAGCAGTTCACGCGCGAAAACTTCGGCTATACCGCCGACAGCTTCTGGCTGCCGGATACCTTCGGCTACAACGCGAACATTCCGCAGATCATGCGCGGCAGCGAAGTCAAGTACTTCTATACGACGAAGATCTTCTGGAACGAACTGAACGACTTCCCGTTCCACAGCTTCGTCTGGAAGGGCCTCGACGGCAGCGAGGTGATCACCCACTTCAACCGCACCCACTGCTGGCCCGACGTCAACGACTGCGCCGCCTGCGTCCGCGATCTGCCCAAAAAGGAGACGACGGACCTGCGGCTGCTTGCCTACGGCTTCGGCGACGGCGGCGGCGGCCCGACGCCCGGGATGATCGAGACCTCCCTGCGCGCGTCCAATATGGAAGGCATGCCCGAGGTCGAGAGCATGACGATCAGCGATTTCGGCAAGGAGCTGGAAGCGCAGAAGGATGATCTGCCCGTCTATGACGACGAGCTGTATCTCGAGCTGCACCGCGGCACGCTGACGCAGATGCACGATATCAAACGCATGAACCGCAAGGCGGAATACGCTTTGCGCGATATGGAATATTTCAACGTCCTTTCTGGCGAAAAACGCAACGAAAACAGCGACCGCTGGCTGAAGACGCTGCTGAAAAACCAGTTCCACGACATTCTTCCCGGTACCTGCATTCAGCCGGTGTACGAGGTTTACCGCAAGGAGATGGGCGAACTGCTCGAAAGCTACAAAAAGACCGCGCTGGGCTACGCGTCGTCTCTGACCGACGGCAGCGGCGACTATACGCTGTTCAACACGCTTTCATTCGAGCGAAACGACCCGGTCGTACTCGACGCGGCGGGCTACGCGAAGGACTACCCCTCGCAGCGCTACACCGACCTCAACGGCAACGAAAAGCTGGTTGTCGGCGGCCTGCGTCTGCCGGGCTTCGGCAGCAAGACGCTTGCGCTGTGCGACGCGCCGCAGGAAGGTGTTTCGCCGTTCCGCTATGATGGCAAGACGCTTGAAACGCCGTTTGCGACGATCGTCTTCGGCGACGACGGCTATATCGCTTCGCTCGTTGACAAAGCCTCCGGACGCGAACTGCGCAAAGAAGGCGGCGCGCCCCTCGGCGTACTGCTGTTCGGCGAAGATGTGCCCCTTGTCTGGGACAACTGGGACGTCGAGCGCGACATCATTGAAAAGCTGAAGCCGGTCGAAGGCTTCGACGGCAGAGACGTCGTCACTGACGGCGCGGTGGAGATCCGCCTGCGCAGCCGCTTCACGCTCGAAAACGGCACAACGGTGACGCAGGACATGGTCTGCTACGCCGACACGCCGCGGATCGACTTCCATACGATCGTCGATTGGAACAGCCCGCACCGCCTTTTGAAGGTCGGGTTCGATCTCGATATCGCCGCGACAAAGGCGAAGAGCGAGATCCAGTTCGGCGCGATCGAGCGCCCGACGACCGCGAACAACAGCCTCGAGGTTGCCAAGTTCGAGGTCTGCAACCGCAACTACACCGACGTCAGCGAACCACGCATCGGCGCGGCGGTGCTCAACGACTGCAAATACGGCATCACCGTGGAAGATTGCAACCTGCGGCTTTCGCTGCACAAGGGCGGCACCCACCCGGATTACACGGGCGACAAGGGCCGTCACGAGATGACTTACGCGCTTTTGGTGCATGAGGGCGCCTTCTGTGCCGAAGCGGTCGTACACCCCGCCTATGAACTGAACGTGCCGGTTGTCGCGGTCTGCGGCAAGGCGGAGCTCCCGCCGTTTGCGACTGTCAGCGCGCCGAATATCATTGCGGAAGCGGTCAAGCCCGCCGAGGACGACAGCGACGCGTTTGTGCTGCGTCTGTATGAATGCGAGGGCAGCAAAGCCGTCACCGACGTGTCATTTGCTGCGCCGGTACAAAAGGCGGAAGGGACCAACCTGCTCGAGGACGTGCGGGAAGCGCTGCCGCTGGACGGCAATACGCTGCACCTCTCGTTCCGCCCGTTCGAAATCAAAACGATCAAACTTTCCCGATAACCCCAAAAGGAGCATTCTATGGATCTTGAAAACGCGCGCCGGACGGCGAAAGCGCTTGTTGCGCAGATGACGGCAGAAGAAAAAATGTCGCAGCTTTTGTTCGAATCGCCTGCCATTGAACGGCTCGGTATTCAGGAATACAACTGGTGGAACGAGGCGTGCCACGGCGTGGCGCGCGCCGGCGTCGCCACCGTGTTCCCGCAGTCCATCGGCATGGCGGCGAGCTTTGACGCGCCCCTTGTGGGCGAGATCGCCGCTGCGATCGCCGAGGAGGGACGCGCGAAGTACAACAAAAGCGTGGCGTTTGGCGACCGCGGCATCTATAAGGGCCTGACCTACTGGGCGCCAAATATCAACATCTTCCGCGACCCGCGCTGGGGCCGCGGACAGGAGACCTGCGGCGAAGACCCGTTTCTGACGTCGCTGATTGCAAAGGCCTACATTCAGGGGTTGCAGGGCGACGGTGAATTCTTCAAAGCCACCGCCTGCGCCAAGCACTTTGCCGGGCACTCCGGTCCCGAGGGCAAGCGCCACGGCTTCAACGCCGAGATTTCAAAAAAAGACATGGCGGAGACCTATCTCCCCGCATTCCAAAAGGCGGTCGAAGCCGGCGTCGCGGGCGTCATGGGTGCTTATAACCGCACGAACGGCGAGCCCTGCTGCGCCAGCCCGACACTGATGGGAATTTTGCGCAAGCAGTGGGGCTTCGAGGGCTACTTTGTTTCCGACTGCGGCGCGATCGCCGACATCTGCAAAGGACATCACGTGGCGGATTCCTTGAAAGAGGCGGCTGCGCTGGCGCTGATAGCGGGTTGCGAGCTCAACTGCGGCGACGCCTACCGCGCGCTGAATGAGGCGTATGAAGAAGATCTCGTCACCGACGAGGAGATTACCGCGGCGGCGGAGCGGCTGTACACGATCCGCGCGAAGCTCGGTGAGTTCGAGGAACGCCGTCCCTTCGCCGACATCCCGCTTTCTGCGGTGTCGAGCAAAGAACACAAAGCGCTGAGCCTGCGGATGGCGGAAGAGTCCATCGTGCTGCTCGAAAACAAGAACGGTTATCTGCCGCTCGATCCGAGCAAACCGCAAAGGATCGCCGTGGTGGGACCGAACGCTATGTCCCGCACGGTGCTCGAAGGCAACTATCACGGTCACGCGGATGAGTATATCACCGTGGCGGACGGCATCCGCCGGGCATTCCCGCAATCGGAGATCCTCGTGGCGGATGGCTGCGCGGTGTTCGAGGGCCCCTACTGGGACGGCTTCAACGATCTGCAGAGCGAAGGCGCCGCGGCGGCGTCCGAAGCGGACCTGACCGTATTGTGCCTCGGCCTGGACCGGAACATCGAAGGGGAGGAGCTGGGCTTCAGTAACGACTTCACCGCGCACGGCGACCGCAAGACGATGCGGCTGCCCGCCTGCCAGATACAGCTGGCGGAAGCGGTCTGCGACGTCTGCGAAAACGTGATCGTCGTGGTGCTGTGCGGTTCCTGCGCCGACCTCGGCGACAAGGTGCGCGCGCACGCGAAAGCGGTGCTGCACGGCTGGTATCCCGGTGCCCTCGGCGGTCTGGCGATCGCCAATGTGCTGTCCGGCAAAGCGAACCCGAGTGGCCGGCTGCCGATCACGTTCTACCGCGATTGCAACACGCTGCCCCCGATGGAAAACTACGACATGACAGGGCGCACCTACCGCTATCTGCGCGAAACGCCGCTGTACCCCTTCGGCTACGGGCTGAGTTATACGACGTTCGCCTACGGCGCGCCGCAGCTGTTTTCCAAGGCAGAAGACAAGCTGACGGTGTCCGTGACCGTCACGAACACCGGCGCGTTTGCCGGGCGGGAAGTCGTGCAGTGCTACGCAAAATACTTCGACAGCCGCACCGCAACGCCAAACTGTCAGCTTTGCGCGGTCGGATCGGTCTTTTTGCAGCCCGGCGAAGCGAAGGACGTCACTTTGACGGTCGATCCGTTCTGGCTGCAGGCGGTGCTTCCGGACGGCACGCGGACGTGCCCCGACGGCGGCGTCACGCTGTTTGTCGGCGGCGGACAGCCCGCGCCTGACGCGGCGGGGATTTTGCTTTCGTGACAATTCCAAAAAGAAAAACAAAAAATAGACTGGAAATATTCACAATTTAGGTTTATAATATACTTGGATTAGTTCCGTCCCGCTGAAGCGGGACACAAGATGGAAGGTGAACAACATGTTTCATAAGGCATTGAGCCGCGCCGCGATGCGCATCATGGTGCTCAAGGGCAACGCCAGTCTGCGCTCCCTTGAAAAATCCTCGCTTGCGCCGATGGAAGAGAACCTGGCTTTGCTCAAAAAGATCATCCGCGAGAACAAAGACACAGAATTCGGCAAAAAATATCATTTTGACGAGATCGAAACCATCGACGATTTCAAGCGTCTGGTGCCGCCTTCTGTCTATGACGATTACGCGCAGGACATGGAGCGCGTCAAGGCCGGTGAAGAGAACGTCTTTACCGCGTCGAAGATTCTCGGCTTTTCGCGCACGTCCGGCTCCTCCGGTATGCCGAAATATATTCCCGCCACGGTTCCTTCGCTGCAGGCCTATGTGAAATACACCTGGACCCGCGCGCTGGCGCTGGGCGCCAAAGCGTTAAAAGAACAGGGCAAATCCTATCATCCCGGCCGCGGCGTCTTCCTGTCCCCGGCAACCAACGAGCTGCTGCCGAACGGGATGCCGTGCAGCAATATCGCCGAGATCGGCGCCCGCGAATACGGCACGTTCTATCCGTACATTCTGACGGTGCCCAACCGGAACCTGTTCGATATGCACGACGGCGATTACATCTATAACATCTACCGCTTCGCGCTTGCCGACGAAGACGTGACCTTCATCTTCTCGGTCTTCTTCAGCATCAACGTCAGCCAGATGAGCTATCTGCGCGAAAACTGGGAACTGATCGTTGACGACATTGAAAAAGGCACGATTAACGAAACGGTCGACCTGAAGCCTGAAGTGCGTGAAACACTATCCAAGCTGATTCGCCCCATGCCGGAACGCGCCGCCTATCTGCGCAAGCAGTTCCAGCAGGGCTTTGACGAAACGCTGTTCAAGCGCTTGTGGCCGCACATGACCGTGCTTTGCAGCATCGGCAACGCGTCGTTCAAGCCGGCGGCGGATTACATCCGGCAGTTCTCGAAAGGTATTCCCTTCGATTTTTCGATCTACGGCGCTTCCGAAGCGCTTATCGGCGCCTGCTATGAGTTGGAGAACACCGATATGCAGCTTCTCACCGACAGCTGCTTCTACGAGTTCGTGCCGGAGGATGCGTTCGACAACGAGGAGAAAGACGGTCTGCAGACGCTGACGCTCGACCAGCTGGAGCAGGGTAAGAAGTATGAAATTCTGATCACGACACAGGCCGGTCTCTACCGCTACCATCTGAAAGACGTGATCGAGGTCAAAGGCTTCCGCAACAAGTGCCCGCTCATCTCCTTCGTCTACCGCAAGGGACAGCTGTTCAATGTGGCGGGTGAAAAGTTCAGCGAAGAGGACGCGCGCAACACCATTGAGCGGCTGGAAGAGGTCCACGGCATCAAAGTGGACCACTGGCTGTTCTATCAGGACGACAGCGTGGTGCCAAACCGCTACGCCCTTGCCGTGGAATGCGACGCAGACCTCGACTGGGATGCCTGCATCGACGAGTTGGAAGAGTATATGGGCTATTACAACAAACGCTATCCGTCGCAGCGGGCAAAGTGCTTCATCAGCCGCATGATCGTGCGGCAGCAGCAGCCGGGCACACATGACGCCTGGGCGCAGCTGTGTATCTCCCGCGGCGCATCGGCCGCCCAGATCAAACCCGTCCACACGCTGGACACCCAGGAAAAACGTGATTTCTTCCTGCAAAGGATGAATGATAAAGAAACACAAACCATACAATAAGGAGGATCATCATGAAGAAACAAATCAGAAACACACTTGCGGTGGCGCTTTCGCTGCTCTTCGTCTTCACCTGCTTCGCACTGCCCGTCAGCGCGGCGCTGCCTGATTACAGTGCGGACGGCGGCTACCTCGCCATCGGCGACAGCATCGGCCGCGGCTGCGGCGCGGACGGCTCCTACATTTACAAGGACGGCAGCCCGACAAACAGTAACAAGCCCGGCGGTCAGTATGACCAGTACGAGTTCCGTAACGTGGAAGGCGCCTATACGACGCTGATCGCGGAAGAGCTCAACTGCAAAATGCCGGACGAGATGACGGATCAGGACGCGACCTTCTGGCCGCTTTGCTATCCGGGTCTGACCACGGCGATGGTGCTCGACGTCATGGGCGTGGACGACTACTATGAAGACAAGGACCTGAACTATCCGTATTACGACGACGTGCTGGAATACTTCGGCTATGACGATTCGTTCGACGGCGTCAGACCGGAGCACTCCAAGGATGCGGTCATCGCCGAAAAAGGCGCTATCGGCAAATGCGGCAGCGTCAAGGACCTTGTGGAAAAAGCGTCTTTGATCACGGTCGAAATCGGTATGTGCGACGTGTTCTACCGCACCTATCGTATCTGCTCCAACGGCGGTATGCTCTCTGAGAACGCGGAATTTGACCTGAGCAGCCCGGAAGCGATTGCCACCCTCGTGGCAACTGCCAGCTCCCAGATGTATCAGGGCTACACCCATTGGAAAGTCTATTATCCGTTTATCATCGACACGCTGCTTAAGTGGAATCCGGACGCGACGATCGTGATGGTCGGCTCGTTCAACCTCGTGAATGAACTGACCATTTCCGAGAAGATCCCCGTAGCGCTCGGCTCTCTGTTCTCCTCGTTCACCGATATGATGAACAAGCAGTATAAGGAATGGTACAAGAAATATGACGGCAAAGTCCTGTATGCCGACATCAGCAATACGGAACCGAAAGCCGCTGAAGAAGACTGGTCCCTGATGGGCGAATTCATGGATAACACCTTCGCCGGTACGCATCCGAGCCAGGCGGGTTACAATTACATCACCCGTCAGATCCTCGACGTGCTGGAAGGCGACAAGGAGCCCACAACGGATATCATCGTCGATATCGGCAGATACGACAAGGTCGATTACGTCTTTGTGGACGGCAAACAGATTACCGACTACACCATTGACAACTACAAGCTGACGATTCCGTACAGCGGCACAGGCGCCAAGAACCTGACCATCGGTATCAAAGGCGAGGACGGCGCCATTGCCGTACAGACCTATGTCCTGAGTTATTCCGCCGGCAGCTATAACGCCAACCGCGTCTATGGTACCAGCGATATTGAAAAGTCCAGCAAGCCCATCCTCGACCTGTTGAAATCGCTGTTCCAGAAGATCATCGACTTCTTCAAGGGCCTGTTCGGATAAGTTAAACCCAACTGAAAAACGCTCCGGTTCCCGGAGCGTTTTTTTGTTGTTGCAGGGGAGGGGCGAAAGGCATCATGCGTTCACAGAAAGTTTACAAAAAAACGGCGTATTTTCTGCGCTTTTGCCTGTCCAATTGCGCGCGAAAAATGGTATAATAAACAAAATTGGCGGTCTCTTTCCTTTTAACAAAGAAAACCGAAAAAAAGAGGAAGCAAAGGAGCAATCATTATGAGCTTTTCTGAAATCAAACAATGGATCGTCGGTATCATCGCAGGCCTGTTTTCGGTGCTGTTTCTTGTGCTGCCGCTCGACGGCATCCAGCAGGCGACGGGCCGGATCACCAAAGAGCTGCCGACAACGCCGGACGACTTTCTGCCCACCGTGCGTCTGGTCATCTTTACCGATACGCATAACCACAACGACCGCGTGGCGGACGGAATCGACACGGCGTACGCCCTGTTTGACAACGCCGAACCCTATGCGGGCGTAGATGGCTTCTTCTGCCTCGGCGATTTCTCTTCGATCGGCGAAGAGGGTGCTTACGCCAACTTCGTGCAGACGCTGAAAGAGCACGTCCGTCCCGAAACGCCGGTCGTGTCGATCCACGGCAATCATGAGTTCAAGAACGACAACTACCGCGAGTACTTTATCAAACACTTCGGCTATGATCCGGACACCGTGACCGAGATCAACGGCTTTTCGTGTATCGCCTTCTCCGGCGAACGCGGTCTGACCGAATGGACCTTTACGACGAACAGCCTGAAATGGCTCTCTTCCTCTATCAAAGAGGCGGAGGCGAAGCGGACCGACGGCCGCGCGATCTTCGTGTTCCAGCATCCGCATCCGTGGGGCACGGTCTATGGCAGCACCGTCTGGGGCGACCCGCAGCTCAATCCCATACTCACCGGACACACCGCAGTCGTGGACTTCTCCGGACACTCCCATTTCCCGATGAATGACCCGCGCTCGATCAACCAGTCGACCTTCACTGCCGTCGGCTGCGGCGCGATGGAATACTATGAGCTCGACAATAACTGCATCCCCGGCCAGCACCCGGACGGCTACGACCCCGCCGACAATATCTGCGTTGTTGAAGCCGACAACGACGGCAGCGTGCGCATCCGCGGCTACGATCTGCTGTCCGACACGTATTTCTGCGATTACTATATCGACAACGTGAACGACGTTTCCACCTACGCCTATACCTACAACAACCTGATGCTGCACGACAAGGCGCCGGTCTTCCCCGCCGACGCGGCGGCCACCGCTTATCAGAATGACAGCGGCGAATGGATCCTTTCCTTCACCGAGGCTGAAGCGGCCGAGGGCTACATCGTCCACGAATACAACGTCTCGATCTTTGACGAAAAGGGTCTGCTGATCTATCACGAGAACCTGATCAACGATTACTTTGTGATCGACGACAGCACGACTGCCGATTTCCGCATCGGCTCGGACACGCTTGAAAGCGGCAAAAATTACACGCTGCTCGTCCGCGCCGAAAGCGCGTACCATAAGCTTTCCAAAACGATCAAGCTGAACTTCACCGCGCAGTAAGAAGCGCGGCAGACAAATAAACGATTTCGCTTTTTGAAAGGATGAATGATGATGGTATCCAGACAGGAACTTAAAAGAAGAGCGAAGCTGCAGCTCGGCGGCGGAATCTTCACAAGCAGGTGGCTCATGGCGCTGGTCGTGTGCCTTGTGCAGGAACTGCTGCTCTCGGTTGGCAGTATTCCGGGCGCGATCACGAACGGCATCCAGATCTTCCGGTCGTCAGGCAGTATTCTGGAAGCGCTGTCCGGCTCCGGTGCAGTGGACGCGTCCTCGGTGTCGATCAGCATTACGCCGCTTTCCGGCCTCGGCACGATCGTCTGGCTGCTCTTGGCCGGTCCGATCACCTACGGGCTCAGTAAAATGTTCCTCAAGCAGGCGCGCGACAACCAGGACATGGTCTTCGCCGACCTGTTCAGCGGCTTCAAGGAGGACTTCGGCGGCACCTTCCTCATCAACCTGATGATCACGATCTTCGCGTTTTTGTGGAGTCTGCTGTTCGTGATCCCGGGCATCGTCAAAGCCTACGCCTATTCACAGGCGTATTATATCAAAGCTGACCATCCGGACTATGACTGGAGGGCCTGCATCAACGAAAGCAAACGGCTGATGAACGGGCACAAGGGCGAGCTGTTCGTCCTCGATCTGAGCTTTATCGGCTGGTACATCGTCGGCGCGCTCTGCCTCGGCGTCGGTACCCTCTGGGTCACCCCGTATTATCAGGCGGCGCACGCGCACTTCTATCAGACGCTTGCCTATGCCGCTCCCGAAGCGCCCACAGGCTGGCAGCCGGCTGAATAAATACGAAACGTCACTTGAGCAACGGAAAGGAGCGATGCGTTTTGCAGTATTATCTTGCCATCGACATCGGGGCGTCCTCCGGGCGGCACATCCTCGGCAGTGTCGTGAACGGAACCGTCCAATTAGAGGAGATCTACCGTTTTGACAACGGGATCCAGGAGGAAAACGGCACGCTGGTCTGGGACATCGACCATCTGGTCAAAGAGGTCAAAGCCGGTATCGCGCAGTGCAAAGTCCTCGGCAAGCTCCCGTCCTCTGTCGCAATCGACACGTGGGGTGTGGACTATGTGCTCCTCGACGCGGACAAACGGGAAATATTGCCCGCCGTCGCCTACCGCGACGGGCGCACCGCCGCCGCGCAGGAGAAGGTGCACGCAATCCTTTCGCCGGACACGCTCTACGCGCGCACCGGGATCCAGAAGCAAAGTTTCAACACAATCTACCAGCTGTTCTGTGACAAGGAAAGCGGCAAGCTGCAGAAGGCGGCGCATTTTATGATGATGCCCGATTATCTCTCGTTCAAGCTGACCGGTGTGATCCAAAACGAATACACCAACGCGACGACGAGCGGCCTTGTGAACGCCGAAGCGAAGACGTGGGACGAGGATATCCTCGCGGCGCTCGAATTGCCGGAAGCGCTGTTCTTGCCGCTGTCTCTGCCCGGCGCTGTTGTCGGCGGTTTTACCGAAGCGATCCAGGCCGAGGTCGGCTTCAATGCGACGGTACTGCACGCGCCGTCGCACGATACGGCGTCCGCCGTCGCCGCCTGTCCGGTGGATGACGCCAGCGTCTATCTTTCCTCCGGTACCTGGTCGCTGATCGGGACGGAAAACGCCCGCCCGATTCTTTCCAAAGCGGCGCAGAACGCCAACTTCACCAACGAGGGCGGCGTGGAATACCGCTTCCGCTTCCTCAAAAACATCATGGGCATGTGGCTGTTCCAGAACATCCGCAAAGAGCTCGGCAAGCAATACACGTACGACGAAATGATGGAGATGGCGAAGGGCAGCGATTACCGCGGCTGTTTCGACTGCAACGATCCGACCCTGACCGCGCCCGAAAGTATGCTGGGCGCGATCCGCGCGCTGCTCGGCGACGAGAACCTGCCGCTGCCCGACGTGCTGTCGGCGGTGTACCACTCCCTCGCGCGGTCCTACCAGATCGCCGTGGAGGCGATGGAAGCGCTGAGCCGGAAGGCGATCGACCGCATCCTGATCGTCGGCGGCGGGAGCAAGGACCGCTACCTCAACGAACTGACCGCGCGAACGACCGGCAAACGCGTCGTGACCGGGCTGCCTGAAGCGACCGCGCTGGGCAACCTGCTGGCGCAGATCATGCAGGAAAAAACGATCTCTCTGCAGCAAGCGAGAGAGTTAGTCAAACAATCTTTCCCGTTAAAGGAGACGACAATATGAGCAGATTTGATGAAGCAAAAAAAATGTACGCATCTCTTGGCGTCGACGCCGAAGCGGCGATCGAGCAGCTGAAGGACGTTTGTATCTCCGTCCACTGCTGGCAGGGCGACGACGTCGGCGGCTTTGACAGCCCAGAAGCGCTCTCCGGCGGGATCCAGACCACCGGTAACTACCCCGGCAAGGCGCGGACGCCCGCGGAGCTGATGGCGGATATTGACAAGGCGTTTTCGCTGATGCCCGGCAAAAAGAAGCTGAACCTCCACGCGTGCTACGCGATCTTCGACGGCGCGCCCGCCGGCAGAGATCAGCTCGAGCCGAAGCATTTCAAAGCGTGGGTCGATTACGCCAAAGCGCGAAACCTCGGGATCGACTTCAACCCGACCTTTTTTGCACACCCGATGGTCAAGGACAATCTGACGCTGTCGTCGCCCGACGAGACGGTTCGCCGCTACTGGGTCGAACACGGCAAGGCGTGCATCCGCATCAGCGAATACTTTGCCGAAGAGACCGGTGTGCCGTGCGTGATGAACATCTGGATCCCCGACGGCTACAAGGACATCCCTGCCGACCGGCTCGGTCCGCGCGCGCGCTTCAGGAAAAGTCTCGACGAGATATTGTCGATCCCCTATGACAAGACGAAGGTCTATGTCACGCTCGAAAGCAAGGTGTTCGGCATCGGCCTTGAAAGCTACACGGTCGGCTCCGCGGAGTTCTGCCTGAGCTATTCCACCAAGGCGGGCATCACGCCGCTGATGGACAACGGCCACTATCATCCGACCGAGGTCGTCAGCGACAAGATCTCTTCTCTGCTGCTCTTCAACGAGAAGATCGCCCTGCACGTCACCCGTCCCGTCCGCTGGGACTCTGACCATGTGGTGCTCTTCGACGACGAGACGAAAGAGATCGCAAAAGAGATCGTCCGCAACAACGCGCTGCAGCGCGTGTTCATCGCGACGGACTATTTCGACGCGTCGATCAACCGGATCTCCGCGTGGGTCACGGGCGTGCGCAACGTCCAGAAGGCGCTGCTGTTCGCGCTGCTGCAGCCGAACGACAAACTCAAAGCGCTGCAGGACAGTGCCGACATGACCGCCCTGATGGTGCTGCAGGAAGAGATGAAGACCGCGCCGTTCGGCGACGTGTGGGACGAATATCTTCGCCGCGAGAACGTCCCGGCGGATTACCTGAGCGCCGTACAGGACTATGAAAAGAAAGTGTTGGTGAACCGCGTATGAAAAACATTTTTGACGCGCCGTTTTTGAAAGAATTCTGCGCGACGACAAAGAATATGTACCGCCTCGGCTGGGACGAGCGCAACGGCGGTAATATCAGCGTTATGCTCGATGAAAAAGAGGTCGGGGAGTATCTCGATCTGAACCACGTCATCCGCACGATCCCGACCGGCTTTGACGCGAAGCCCCTGATCGGCAAGCTCTTCATGGTCACCGGCACGGGCAAATATTTCAAAAACGTAAAGCACGACCCGGAAACGAACCTCGGCATCATCCGCATCGCCGCCGACGGCACGACCGCGGAGCTGCTTTGGGGCTATAAGGACGGCGGCAAGTTCACGAGCGAACTGCCGGCGCATCTGATGAGCCACATGGCGCGGCTTTCCGTCGATCCGCAGAACCGCGTCGTCATGCACTGCCACCCGACCTACACACTGGCGATGAATTACGTGCATGAGCTCGATGAAAAGAAGTTCACCCACACGCTGTGGGAAATGTGCACCGAATGTATCGTCGTCTTCCCGGACGGGATCGGCGTACTGCCGTGGATGCTCTGCGGCACAAATGAGATCGGTGAAGCGACCGCCGCGAAGATGAAGGAGTTCCGCCTCGTCGTCTGGGGCATGCACGGCATCTACGGCGTCGGGAAAGACCTCGACGAAACCTTCGGTCTGATCGAGACCGTCGAAAAGGCGGCGCAGATCTATATGCTGACGGCGCATCTGCCGCGGATCAACACGATCAAAGACGATGAACTGCAAACGCTCGCCGAAGCCTTCGGCGTCAACTATCGCAAAGACTTTTTGAATCTGTAAGAGGGAAAGAGGTGCCGGGATGAATCCGATTTTCAACGCAACCTGGATCAAAGCAAAACGCAGCCGGAAAGACGCCGTTACCCTGTTTTCGCGCAGCTTTACGCCGCAAAAGGAAGTCGCCTCGGCGACTCTGTCGGTCACCGCGCGCGGCGTGTTTGTCGCGACGCTGAACGGCAGCCGGATCGGCGAAGACATTCTTGCGCCTGGCTGGACGGTCTATCAGAAGCGCCACCAGTATCTGACCTACGACGTCACGCCGCTGCTGCAAAGCGGCGAGAACGACCTTGCGGTCGGCGTCGGCAAAGGCTGGTTTTTCCATAAGATTCCGGAGGTCAGAGCAAAAGACCTCAAGATCGACGAAGCGGCGCTGATCTGCGCGCTGACCCTTTGCTATGCGGACGGAAGCAAGGATGTGATCTACTCCGACGAAAGCTGGCAGACCGCCCGCAGCAACGTCGTTTACAACGATATTTACAACGGCGAAACGATCGACCTTTCCGCGCGCAAGGGCGCAGCCAGCCCCGCTGTCGCGGTCGTTTATCCGAAGAATATTCTGATCCCCGCGGAAGGGGAGCGCATTCTGGAACAGGAGCGCATTGTCGGCCAAAAGCTGATTGTCACGCCGAAGGGAGAACAGGTGATCGATTTCGGGCAGGAAGTGACCGGCTATGTCGAATTCTCCGCCGACGTCCCGAAGGGCGTCGCCGTCACGCTGCAGCACTTTGAAATGCTCGACCGCGACGGCAATGTCTATCTCGAAAATCTCCGCTCTGCGAAGGAGCAGTTCAAGGTCGTTTCCGCCGGCAAGCCCTTTACTGTGAAGCCGGCCTACACGTTTTACGGCTTCCGCTATATTCAGGTCACCGGGCTCGATGACGTTGACCCGGCGGACTTCACCGCCATCGTCGTCCATTCCGATATGAAGCGGACGGGCGAGTTCTCCTGCGCGAACGACCTGCTCAATCAGTTCGCCCATAACGTCCTCTGGGGACAGAAGGGCAACTTCCTCGATGTGCCGACCGACTGCCCGCAGCGCGACGAGCGCATGGGCTGGACCGGCGACGCCGAAATGTTCAGCCGCACCGCCGCGATCAACTACGACGTGCGCAAATTCTTCGACAAATGGTACAACGATATCGCCGCCGATCAGCACGACGACGGGCTGATTCCCCATGTGGTGCCGAACGTACACCGCTTCATCGGCAACAACGCCGGCTCGCCCGCGTGGGACGACGTGGCGACGGTTCTGCCGTGGGAGCTCTATATGGCGTACGGCGACAGGGACCGTTTGCGCCGCCACTTCCCGACGATGAAAAAATACGTCGACGGTATGATTGCAAAATGCCGCGACAGGAACGCCCCGGCAGACAAGGAATTCGCCCGCCCGTGGACGACCGAGGGCTACGGCGACTGGCTGAGCCTCGAGGACCTGAGCCGCGAACACGGCGTCGGCGAGACCGACCGCGGTCTGATCGCGACGGCGTATCTCTGCTACGGTCTGCAGCGGATCATCAAGGCGAGCCGGATCCTCGGCTGTGACTGCGGCTGGTACGAATATGTGCTGGAAAAGGTGACAGCCTTCTTCCGCAGCGAATATATGGAAGACGGCAGGATGAAGCAGGATCTGCAGACGGCGATGGTGCTCGCGCTGGTCTTCCATCTGACCGACGACCCCGAGAAGACCGGCAAACAGCTCGCGGACAACGTCCGCAAACTCGGACGGCTGACGACGGGCTTCATCGGCGCGACGCATCTGCTGGACGCGCTGACGATGATCGGCGAAGACAAGCTCGCGGTCGATCTGCTGCTGCGCACGGAGTACCCCTCGTGGCTCTACGCCGTGACGATGGGCGCGACCACCGTCTGGGAGCGTTGGAACGGGATGTATCCCGACGGTCGTTTCGCAACGCCGGGGATGAACTCCTTCAACCACTACGCCTACGGCAGCGTCTTTTCGTGGATGTTCCGCCGCCTGGCCGGTATCGCGCCGGTCGAGGACGCCCCGGGCTACGCGGAGATCCGCTTTGCGCCCGCGCCGGACGACCGGATCCCGTGGGTGAAGGCCTCGCTGAAAACAGACTACGGCACGATCAAATCCGCTTATGAAAAGACCGCGGACGGCTGGCAGTTCACCTTCACGGTGCCCGCCGGCTGCAAAGCGACCGCCGACCTGTTCGGCAAACAGTACCCGCTGCAGAAAGGGAAGAACGTCATTACCGTTGGCTGATTCCCGGCAGCACCACAAAGAAGAAAGCAGATGATAGCATGACCTACTATATCGGCCTCGACCTCGGCACCTCCGCGACCAAGCTGCTCTTGCTCGGCGCGGACGGCGCCATTCTGAAAAGCGTGACGAAAGCCTATCCGATCTCGCGTCCGCAGCCCCACTGGAGTGAGCAGGACCCGGCAGACTGGTGGAACGCTGCGCAGGACGGTATCCGCGACCTGCTCGACGGGATTGACCCCGCCGCTGTCAAAGGCATCGGCGTCGGCGGACAGATGCACGGGCTCGTGATGCTCGACGAAAACGACGCGGTGCTGCGTCCGGCGATCCTTTGGAATGATACGCGGACGGGCAAACAGACCGACGGGCTGAACCATGACTTCGGCAAAGAAAAGCTGCACGAACTGACCGGCAACATCGCCTTTGCGGGCTTCACTGCGCCGAAGATCCTTTGGGTGCGCGAAAACGAACCCGATCTGTTCGCGCGCTGCAAAAAGATCTGTCTGCCGAAGGATTACATCAACTATAAGCTGACCGGCGTCTTCGCGACCGACGTCAGCGACGCGTCGGGGACGCTCTATTTCGACGTGGAACACCGTATTTGGTCGAAGCCGATGCTCGACTTGCTCGGCATCGACGAAAGCTATCTGCCCGCCGTCTTTGAAAGCGGCGACGCGATCGGCAAAACGACCCTCTTCGGAATGGACGCCGCAGTCGTGGCAGGCGCCGGCGACAACGCCGCTGCGGCCATCGGCACCGATACGGTCCGCGCCGGGCAGTGCAACATCTCGCTCGGAACGAGCGGCACGGTGTTTCTGCCGACGGATCACTTTGTGAAGACGGAGAATCCCGCGCTGCACTCGTTCTGCCACGCCAACGGCAAGTGGCACCTGATGGGATGCATCCTTTCTGCGGCAAGCTGCAACCAATGGCTCAACGAGACCGTTTTGCAAAGCGGCTACAGGCTCGGCAGGGGCGACCCGAAGACGCAGCTTTATTTCATGCCGTACCTCTCGGGCGAACGCTGTCCGCATAACGACGCGGACGTCAAGGGCGCATTCCTCGGGCTGACCCACAGCACTTCGCGCGAAGACCTCCAGCAGGCAGTGCTCGAAGGCGTCTCATTCGCGATCCGCGACTGCATCGAACTGTGTCCGGACCCGGTCCGCGCCGCGACTGTCTGCGGCGGCGGGACAAAGAGCGACGCGTGGATGGAGATTCTGTCGAACGTGCTCGGCATCGAGCTGCAGATCATCGACAACGAAGGTCCCGCGCTGGGTGGGGCGCTGCTGGCGGCAGGCAAATCGCTCGCCCCGCAGATCAAGGCTGTCGTGCGCCCGGACGCGGCGCTGACGGCGCTCTATGATGAAAAATACAAAAAGTACCGCGCCCTCTATCCGATGGTGAAAGACTTCTATCGGGAGCAGGGCTGACTGCCAGCAAAAAGGCGAACCGTGCGGAGGATGGATGTATGAAACAATATGACGTTGCGGCCTACGTGTGGCCGTCCTATACCGGCAAAGAACCCCGCGCCCGTCAGTTCTGGGAGCAGGGGATCGGCGAATGGCAGTCGGTGCTGAGCGCCGAAGCGCGTGTGGAGGGGCAAATCCTCCCGCGCAAGCCGCTTTGGGGCACGGTGGACGAAGCCGATCCCAAGGTGATGGAATTCCAGATCAAAGAGGCGCTGCGTCACGGCGTCAACGTCTTCATCTACGACTGGTACTGGTACGATCGGCGCCCGTTTTTGGAACAGTGTCTGGACGATGGCTTTCTCGGCGCGCCGAACAACGAAGAAATGCAGTTTTATCTCATGTGGGCCAACCACGACGCGGGCTATACCTGGGACAAGCGGCAATCTGGTCTGGACGAGATTATCTGGTACGGTTCACAGCCGCGCGAAGAATTCGACCGGATCTGCCGCCGCGTGATCGACCTTTATTTCGGCCGCCCGAATTACTATAAAATCGACGGCTGCCCGGTGTTCATGATCTATGAGATGTCCAACCTTGTGCGCGGCCTCGGCGGCATCGACAAGACGCGGGAAGCGCTCGATCATTTCCGCGCGATCACAAAGCAAGCTGGCTTTCCCGGCTTACATCTGCAGGCCACGATCTACGCCGAACACGCGGTCAACGTCAGCGGCGTTGACAGTGCGCGGGAGGGCTCCACGAAGGATCTGGTGGAGATGCTCGGCTTCGATTCTGTGACGCACTATCAGTTCTGCCACTTTGTCGACTGCAACCGCGACTATCTCGACATCCTGCCCGATGTGCAGAACGAATGGGACCGCATCCGCCAGGAGTACAAGGTGCCCTATTATCCGCACATGTCGATCGGCTGGGACAACAACCCGCGCCACCGGTTCCTGACGTGGCCGATCATGAAGAACAACACGCCAGAAGCCTTCAAAAAAGGCCTTGCAATGGCAAAAGACTACGCCGACAAGTACAACGACGTACCGCTCGTCACAATCAACTCCTGGAACGAGTGGACGGAGATGAGTTACCTGGAACCGGACGACGTCTATGGCTACGGCTATCTCGAAGCGGTGCGGGACGTGTTTGGCTATCTGAAGTGATACAATCAGGAACAGGAGGAAAAGAACATGTTTTTGAAATCTGTTACGCTGCGCGTCGTGGCAACGATGATCGCCCTTGTGATGCTGCTTGCGGTCGGCATCAGCAACAGCGAAAAATACGACGTCCGCGATCCCGAAAACTGCCGTCTGCATTTTTCGGTGCTGTCAGACGCCCATATCGAGGGCAACAACTTTATGCGCTATAAGGTCTATGCGCGGTCGCTGCAGAATCTCAAGAAGAATCAGAGCGGCAACGCTGCCATCGTCTTTCTCGGCGACAACACCATGAACGGGCAGCATATCGAAAACATGCTGTTCCACGGCACGGCGTCGCTGCTGCTGCGGGGAGAGACCGTGCTGCCCGTGATGGGCAACCACGACATCGGCAACGGGAACGGCGATTATGAAAAGCTGCAGAACCGCTGGTTCGATTATACCGAAGCCTTCTTCGGCAAAAAGCTCGAGCATCCGTACTACTATGAGGTGATCGACGGCTATTACTTCATCGTACTCGGTCCCGAGGCGCAGGAGGTCTATGATCTGGTGATGAGCGACGCGCAGTTTGCCTGGCTGGAGGACGTTTTGTCCAAGGCGGCGCAAAGCGGCAAGCCCGCGTTTGTCTTCTCCCATTTCCCGACGGACGACGCGTCGGACGAAACCGGCAAAAGCACCGACCGACTGATGGATATGCTCAAAGCGTACAACGAAACGAACGACCTGTTCTGCTTCGTCGGTCACACCCATATGCCGCTGTATCTGTTCTGGTCGTTCCATACGTCCGACGGGTTCCCCGAAACCTATCTGCCGCGGCTGACGTCGCTCGGCGGTGAAAAGGACAACGAAGTGAACGACAACACCGGCGTCGGGATCGAAGTGGAGCTGTATGACGACGAGATCATGATCCGCGGCAGAGACTTCTACCGCGGCGAATGGAAATACGACGATTATGACGAGGCCATGTGCGAAGTGACCTATCCGCTCAAAAACGCGCTGAACGCGGCGCAGTAAACCCAAAGTTTTTACATTGAACAACCCTACCATCACCGGAAACGGAAAGGAGAAAACAACATGAAGAAATCTGTGAAAATCCTGCTCGTTGTGCTCGCCTGTGTGCTCGTGATTGGCGGCACCGTCGGCGGCTATATCGGCTACACCCATACCTATCATCCGAGCAAATGGCTCGTCGAAGGCGACGACGCGGCAGAGGATATCGCACTGGCGGACTCCATCGACACGCTCGACATGATGGCGAATACCTGGCAGGAAGCGGTCCCGCAAACAGAGATCTACAACCTGATCGAAGCGCACTTCAACGCGCCGCTGCCGGAGGGCAAGACCGCGAAAAAAGCGATCGTGATCGGCTATGACGGCTGCCGCGTGGATATGTTCCGCTTCATCGGCAACGCGAAGCGCACCGCGATCGGTACCTTGCTCGCGGACGGCGGACAGGCTGTGTTCAGTTATTGCGGCGGCGTGCCGTACCCGGCGGAAAACACCCAGGCGACTTCGACCGCGCCCGGCTGGTGCTCGATGCTGACCGGCGTTCTGGCGGACCAGCACGGCGTGACGAACAACGGTCAGCCGAAGCCCGTTGAGCCGAAGACGCTGCTCCTCTCTCTGCCGGAAAGCGGCAAGATCGATAAGAGTGCGTTCTACGTCTCCTGGGACGGCCACTTCAGCAAGAAGAACGCCACCTATATCAACGAGAAAACCTACGCGAAGGAAAACGGTGTCAACGCGACATTCTGCCGCGCCCTGTCTGACGCGGGCACAAAGAAGAACATTCTTTCCGACCTGCGGAAAGAAGACTGCTCCGACTTCATTTTCCTGACGCTCGAATATACCGACCACACCGGTCACGGCAGCGGCTTCGGTCCGCAGAACCCCAAATACGTCAGCGCGTTCCGTGACGCGGAGGACGCCGGACTTTCCTTTATCGAGACGATCGAAAACCGCGCGACCTATGACAGCGAAGACTGGCTGATCCTGATCACGACCGACCACGGCGGTATCGGCGGCAGCCACGGCGGTCCCTCGTTCGAAGAGCGCATGACCTTTATCGTTTCCAACAAGGAGATCCTTGCCTGATGAAGCGCCGCAGTTTTCGACATAATCTGGCGGTCGTCGCGCTTGCGGCGGTCGTTATCGGCGTTGTGACCTTCGCGCTGCTGCTGATCTCCGCGCGAACATTCCCTATTTATATGAAGGAAAGTCCGGACGGCTATACCGGCGCGACGGCGGAGATCAAAGACCCCGCCGTTGTGGAAATGGTTTCCGCCGAAAAAAAGGGCGAACACTGGGTCGTGACGTTCCGCGCGCTGCAGCCGGGTGAAACCGAAGTGGATGTCGCCTTTACCCACAGCGGGGAAGCCTACGGCGATCTGAAAGACTACTATCACACCTATCTGTACGTCACAAAGGTCGGCACGATTCTGGAGTCGGCCAACAAAGATTTCCACGGGTTCCATATTCTGTGCGGCGGGTTGTCGGTGTTCTTTCTGTTCATCGGGATCTATCTGTTTTTGCAGTACCGGCGCCGCAGAAAAACCGATTTCTTTACCTATGACACGGTGCTGAATCTGGGCTTATCCGGGTTCTTCCTGCTGCACGGCGTGCTGTTTCTCGGATTGCTGCTGTTTTGCATTGTTTACCCCGACGAAGCGATCGGACGGTTGCTGTTTTTAGCGTTGGAATACGCGATGACGGTCATCGTGCTGGCTTTGCTGCCGGCGGTGCTGGTGCTCGCCGGGGCGCTCGCGATCAGCAACGTCTGGCTGATCCGGCATGAGGGAGCGCGCAAAACGAACCTGCTCGCGCTGCTGCTGGCGTGTCTGCTGGTCGGAGGCGTCGGCGTCTGCGTGATCATGGGCTTTGTCAATACGCAGCTGTTCGCGTTCGATCCTGCTTCCGTGGCGGTCTCCTGCGCACGTACGGCGCTTTCGGTGGTGTTCGTTTATTTCGCCGCCATGCTCGTCGCCACGCAGTACTGCTGTGTGATCGCGGCGCGGCGCAAGCCGCCGCTGACGCAGGATTATATCCTGATCCTCGGCTGCGCGATCAAAAAGGACGGAACCCTTTATCCGCTGATCAAAGGCCGCGCGGACAAAGCGATCGCCTTTTATCGCGACCAGAAGGAAGCTGCCGGAACGGCGCCTGTGCTGGTCCCGTCCGGCGGGCAGGGCGGCGACGAGGTGATCGCCGAGGGCGAAGCCGTGCGCCGCTATCTGCTCTCTGAGGGGATCCCCGAAACGGACATCCTCGCCGAGACGGCATCCAAAAACACCCTGGAGAATATGCGCTGTTCCAAGGTGCTGATCGAAGCGCAAAAGCAGGATCCCAGCGTGATCTTTTCCACAACAAACTATCATGTTTTCCGCAGCGGTATTCTCGCGCACGACGCCGGACTCAAAGCCGACGGCATCGCGAGCAAAACAAAGTGGTACTTTTGGCCGAACGCGCAGATCCGGGAATTCGTGGGTCTGCTTGTGCGGGGCTGGAAGCGGCATCTGATATTGCTGCTGTTGATGCTGGCGTTTTCGCTGGTGTTTTCCAATCTCGGTGCGATCATCGACAGACTGATCTCGATGTAGGACTTTCAGAAAGGACGTTTCTCTATGAATATCATCGTTGGCTTTATTCTGCTGTTTCTCGCGGCCGAAGCGCTGCTGACACTGGCACAGTATTTCATTCGCAAGGGGAAAAAGCACCCGGTGCTGCATATCGTGCTGATCGTCGTCAAGCTGCTTTGCGCTGTCGCGTTCGCCGTGCTTGTGCTGGCGGGACCGGTACAGCTGCGCAAGGCGCAGCCGTTTCTGATGGCGGCGTATGTCGCGCTGTTCGCGGACGCGGTCGCGGATCTTGTGATCAGTATCGTTTGTGCTGCGCGCAAGAAGGACCCCTCCTTTGCGGGCTATAAGGTCGTCAGCCTGCTTTGCGGCGCGGCGTTCCTCGCGTTCGGGATCCTGAACATGGAGATTGTGACGCCGAAGAATCACGAATATACTTCCGAAAAGCTGACAGCGGAACACACGCTGGTGTTTCTTGCCGATCTGCACGTCGGCTCCGCGCAGCCGTTTTCTGTAACAGAAAAGACCGTGGAAAGCGTCAAGGCGCAAGCGCCGGACTTCGTGGTGCTCGGCGGCGACATCACCGACGATTACACCACGAAAGCGGAAATGGAGGCAACCTTCCGCCTGTTCGGGACGATCGGCTGCCCGGTCTATTACGTCTACGGCAACCATGACCGGCAGGGCCACGCCGAATACGCCAACGGCAGACAGTACACCGAAGAAGAGATGGAACAGGCGATGGCGGACAACGGGATCATAGTTTTGAAAGATACGTTCGCGCAGATTGCGCCGGACCTTCTGCTGCTTGGCAGAGAGGACATTTCGGAGGGCGAGAGGCGTGCCGACGCGGCGACGCTCAGCAACCCGGACCGCGACTGCTATCTGATCGTCGCCGACCACCAGCCGACAGAGTTCAAGACCCAGGCGCTGACTCTCGGGACAGACCTGCAGCTTTCCGGTCACACCCACGCGGGACAGCTCTTCCCGCTGAAGTGGCTCTACGCGCTGATCGGCGGCTATGTGTACGGCGATTATCAGGAAGGCGACGCCGTCATGAACGTGAGCGCAGGCGCCTGCGGCTGGCGGATGCCGCTGCGGACAGACGCGCGCTGCAATATCGAAGTGATTCGGCTCATGCCGCAGTCATAACCGGACGCAAAGGAGATTTACAAATGCAATACTCAGTTTTGGAACAGGCCATCCGGTTTGCGGTCGATGCCCACGCCGGGCAAAAACGCAAGGACGGGTCGCCGTTCATCCTGCACCCGCTCGAGGACGCCGCCATCGTCAGTACGCTGACAGACGACCTCGAGGTAATCGCGGCGGCCGTACTGCACGATACCGTCGAGGATACAAAAACGACGCTGAACGATATCATGCAGACCTTCGGTCCGCGTGTGCATGCGCTCGTGAAGGGAGAGACGGAAAACAAGCGTCCTGCGCTGCCGCCGTGGGAGACATGGAAGATCCGCAAGGAGGAGTCGCTGGCGGATCTGGCGTCAGCCGACGACCCCGCGATCCGCATCCTCTGGCTCGGCGACAAGCTTGCCAATATGCGGGCGCTCTACCGGGCGCATATTGCAAAGGGACAGGCCGCGTTTGACCGGTTCAACATCCATGACCCGCTGGCGCACAAATGGTACTACGGCGAAATTTTACGGCTGCTGGAGCCGCTTGCGGCCACGGCGGCGTACAAGGAATACAGCACACTCTACCACGCAATCTTTGACGAATATAAAGGAGAATGACCATGTTTCAGATGACCGCAAAACAGGAAGACAACCAACTGACCCTCGCCCTTGCCGGGCGGATCGATTCCACTAACGCTGCCGCCGCGGAAGCCGAGATCAACGGCGCTGCCGCCGGCTTTGCGGGCGCGCTGGTGCTTGATATCGAAAAGCTGGACTATATCTCCAGCGCCGGGCTGCGCGTGATTTTGCGCCTCAAAAAGAGCAATGCCGACACGAAGATCATCAACGCCTCCTCCGAGGTGTACGAGATTTTCGATATGACCGGTTTTACAGAAATGATGGAGATCGCCAAAGCCTACCGCAAGCTGTCTGTGGACGGCTGCGAAGTGATCGGCGAAGGCGCAAACGGCAAGGTTTACCGGATCGACGCAGACACGATCGTCAAGGTCTATAAGAACCACGACGCGCTGGAAGAGATCCACAACGAGCGCGAGCTTGCCCGCAAGGCGTTCGTGATGGGCGTGCCAACCGCAATCCCGTATGACGTTGTCAAGGTGGGCGATCTCTACGGCTCTGTGTTTGAACTGCTCAATGCAAAATCTTTTGCCAAGCTGATGATTGCGCATCCCGAACAGACCGAGCAGTACGCCAAAGAGAGCGTTGAGATTCTCAAAACAATGCACAATACCATGCTTAAGCCCGGCGAACTGCCCGACAAAAAGCAGGAAGCCCTTGTATGGGCAACCTACTGCAAGGATCATCTGCCCGAAGCGGTCGGCGCCAAGTTGGTTGCGCTTGTGGAGGCGATTCCCGACACCAACAACATGCTGCACGGCGATTATCACATCAAAAACATCATGCAGCAGAACGGTGAAAATCTGCTGATCGACATGGATACGCTGGCCATGGGCCACCCGATCTTTGAATTCGCGGCGATCTATCTCGCCTACGTCGGCTTTTCCTGCATCGACCCGAACAACGTCAAAGCGTTCCTCGGCATTCCGCGTGAACAGGCGGATATGTTCTGGAAGGCTACGCTCCGTTATTACTTTGAAACGGAAGACGGCGCCAGACTGCAGGAAATCGAAAACAAAGCGGCCATCATCGGTTATTCCAGACTGCTGCGGCGCACGTTCCGCAAGGCAAAGGAAGATGAAGATTACAAAGCCCGGCTGATCGCCTATTGCAAGCAGGCGCTTTGCACGCTGGTTCCGCAAACGGATTCCCTTTCATTCTGAGCAAGGAGTGTTGGCAGTATGAACATTGCATCAAAAAAAGAAAACGGCACGCTGACAATTGCGCTTTCGGGCAGACTGGACACCACAACGGCGCCGGAACTGGAAAAAGCGCTGACGGCGCAGATCGACGGCGTCACTGCGCTGATCTTTGATCTTAAGGATCTGGCCTATACGTCTTCGGCCGGCCTGCGCATCTTTTTGAAGGCGCAGAAGCTGATGAACCGTCAGGGCAGCATGAAGCTGATTCACACAGCGCAGCCGATCATGGAAGTGTTTGAGATGACGGGGTTCACCGACATCATGACGATTGAAGCAGCGGAATAAACAACAAAACCGGGTCAGGCATGACCCGGCCTTCCCGGCTGTGATTTGGAACGAAAAGCAGGTGATTCAAGCATGCAGAAACTGACTGTTGAAGCAAAAACAGAGCGACTGGACGAGGTCATCGCCTTTGTTGATGCGTTTTTGGAAACGCAGGACTGCCCCCTGAAAGCGCAGATGCAGATCGACCTGTGCGTGGAAGAGATCTTTGTCAACATCGCGAACTACGCCTATCCCGACACGGAAGGCACGGCCGAGATCCTGATCGCGGCCGCGGATCGCGTTGTGGTGCTGACTTTCATCGACGAAGGCTTGCCCTATGATCCGCTGAAAAAAGACGACCCCGACATCTCCCTGGCGGCAGAAGACCGTGAGATCGGCGGCCTGGGCGTCTTCCTTGTCAAAAAGAACATGGACACCGTCTTCTATCGCTATGAAGACGGCAAAAACATGCTGACGATGACGAAGGCCATCTGAAGCAATCAAAAAAAGCTGCCCGGAACTTCGGTTCCGGGCAATTGTTTTTATTCGGCGGGTTCCAATATTTCGGGCGCTTTCAGAATACCGGTGCGGCGCAGCACATAGGAGTCGCTCCAGTCGTCGCCTTCGGTCCGCCAGGCGTCGGGTCCGTGCCAGACGCGTTTTTCATTCACAAGATGCAGCGGTCCGAAGGTGTTGAACCGGTGCAGGAACAGTTCCAGCACGATTTCGTGCTCCCCGTCCGCAAGGTCTGTGATCGTCAGATCATAGGGCGGATAGATGATCGCCCCGGCGTCTTTGCCGTCGCAGTAAACTTTGATGAGGCCGCCGCGATAGAACGAAGCGTGCACGGTGAGTTCGCAGCCCTTTGCCGCA
>JAEEGI010002999.1_pt1 | contig 40677 bp, 40 predicted proteins | sample 8958751 | NCBI WGS metagenome assembly JAEEGI01 (sample SAMN16246545, study PRJNA631951) | gut metagenome | biome: gut microbiome; feature: rumen; material: KS-attached | host: Bos | place: Iran: Karaj | collected 2018-10 | reverse complement strand
CCACGCTCATGATCAGGTTGCTCAGGGTCACGTCATTGCGGTAATCCTTCGGGAACAGCGGACGCATGGGGCGGTCGATCACGCGGCTGGCCAGCGTGGCGTGCTCGGAGGCCTTGCCTTCGCGCTTGTTGAAGCCGCCGGGGATCTTGCCGACCGCGTACATCTTCTCTTCGTACTCAACGGTCAGGGGGAAGAAATCGATGCCGTCGCGGGGCTTTTCGGAGGCCGCGATGGTGGAGCAGACGATCGTGTCGCCGTAGTGCATGAAGGCGGCGCCGTTGGCCTGCGCGCCGACCCGGCCGATGTCAACGGATAAGGTCCTGCCGGCCAGTTCCATAGAATAGGTTTTGTACATAAATGACTCCTTTTTATATTCATTCGGCGGCAGAAGCTCGAAACAACAAAGAAAGAGACAATAGCGGGATTATCTCCTTTTTTGATGTCCCGAGAGACATCTGCCGTCATTAACAGCATGAGTAGAGGGTGGATTCCTCCACCCTCCTGCATCCGATTACTTGCGGATACCCAGACGCTCGATCAGATTACGATACGCTTCGATATCGTTCTTCTTGACGTAGTCCAGCAGACCGCGGCGCTGACCGACTAACATGAACAGGCCCCGGCGGGAATGATGATCCTTCTGATGGACCTTTAAGTGTTCGGTGAGCTCACGGATCCGTTCCGTCAGTAATGCGATCTGGACCTCCGGCGAACCGGTGTCCTGAGGGTTCTTGCCGAATTCGGCGATGATTTCGGCCTTTCTTTCTTTGCTGGTCATAACAGCCTCCCATAAGTATTCTTACCGTCTGCTGAGCTCCGGTCGGGAACTCCGGGAGCCGGGCAGCGGCGCACGCGATATAATTTAGCACAGTTCTTTCAAAAAGTAAAGCGTTTTTGTGTGAAGTTTTTGCGCCCTTTTAATAGGAAGAATTCCTTTCTTGACAGAAGCCGGGGAAAAAGGGTATGATAGGCAGATGGAAAACGATATTCCCGGAGGGATCCTATGCCTAAGCATTTTAAGCGATACAAACTGAACAAACGCGGCAAGATCGTCGCCGGCATCTGCGCCGGCCTTATCCTTCTGCTGTTTCTGGCCGTCGTCAGCCTGCTGTGGAAGGGGACGCTGGAGATCAGCCTGAACGGGGAGGAGGAAATGCTCCTGCGCTACGGCGTCGAGCATTACGAGGAGGCCGGCGCAAAGGCCGTCTATAAAGGCTTCCTGTTTACCGCCCGCGTCAACGTCCCCGTCACGATCGAGGGGCAGCCGGATTACGGCGCCGGTCCCGGCATCTACAACATAACCTATTCCGCCTCCCGCGGCCGGCAGTCCGTACAGAAGACGCGGACCGTCACGATCCGGGATCTGACGGCGCCGCATATCTATCTGCTCACCGACCCGAATTACCAGCCGGAAGCCGGCGAGCCGTACCAGGAGGAGGGCTACATCGCTTACGACTATTACGACGGCGACGTGACCGCCGACGTCATCGTGCGGGACGGGGAGGACGGCTTCTTCTACTATACCGTAACGGACAAGGCCGGCAATACGGCGGAGGAAAAACGCGAGATCCACTACGTCGACACGATCGCGCCGAATCTCTTCCTGAACGGAAAATCCGAGATCATTCTGAACGTTGGAGACGTCTTTGAGGATCCCGGCGCGACGGCGATGGACAATGCAGACGGAGATCTGACGGACAAGATCCAGGTCAACGGCACGGTGGACACCTCACAGGAAGGGACCCGCACGATCTCCTATACCGTCAGCGACAAAGCCGGCAATACCGCGCGCATCCACCGGACGATCATCGTCCGGCCGGCGGGGACGGTCATCACGCCGACAGAGCCGGTCTCCGGCAGCGTCATCTATCTTACCTTTGACGACGGCCCCGGCCCTTATACGGAGGAGCTGCTCGCCCTGCTGGACCGCTACAATATCAAGGCCACGTTCTTCGTCACGAATCAGAAGCCGGGCTACAGCTACTGCATCGCGCTGGAAGCGGCGGCCGGTCACAGCATCGGCATCCACTCCTACTCGCACGATTACGCGATCTATGCCAACGAGGAGACCTTCTTCGCCGACATCAACGCCATGCGGGACATCATCGTCGAACAGACCGGCAAGGCGCCGGATATCCTGCGCTTCATCGGCGGCTCCTCCACGACGAAGGCCAATTACAACCCCGGCATCATCTCCCGGCTTGCCGCCATGGTGGAGCAGCAGGGATACGCGTATTTCGACTGGAACGTTTCCACCGGGGACGGCAACTTTGCCATCTCAACGCAGGATGCGTACACCAACGCCGTTAACGGCATCAGCGTACGCACCAATTCCGTCGTTCTGATGCATGACCTGAACAAGAACTCCATGGCTGCCGTGGAGGATATCATCGTCTGGGGACTGACGAACGGATATACCTTCCTGCCGCTGACGCACGACTCGCCCGTCTGCCATCACCACATCAGCAACTGATCTCTTCGCTAAAATACGCCCTGACGGCTTCCTCATCACGCTTCAGCTGTTCCCGGAGCTCTTCCGGAGAGCTGAAGCGTTTTTCTTCGCGCAGGAAGGAAAGCAGCTCCGTGCGGATCTCTTTTCCGTACAGTTCTTCCGCTTCCCCGAAGAGATGCGTCTCCAGACCGGGCCGTCTGCCGCCCTCCGCTGAAACGGTCGGTTTAATCCCCAGATTGCTCATGCCTTCGCAGACGGCTCCGTCCACGGCCGTCCGGCTGGCGTAAACCCCGAAAGGCGGCAGGAATTTGCCGGCGGGGACCGGAAGGTTCAGCGTCGGGAAGCCCAGCGAACGTCCCAGGCGGGCGCCGTACGCGACGCGCCCGCTGTAAAAGAAGGGCCGTCCCAGACAGGCCTGCGCTTCCTGCAGCTTTCCGTCCGCCAGCAGGCTTTTGATCCGGGTGCTGCTGACGATCTCCCCGTCCAGACGGACTTTTTCCACCACGGTCACGCCGTAGCCGAGTTCGTCCGCGTAAGCCTTCAGGAATTCCACGTTCCCTTCCCGCTGATAGCCGAAGCAGCAGTCCGGGCCCACGACGATCTGCCGCATGCCCAGGATCCCGATCAGGACGTTCTTCAGGAAATCGATCGCCCGCATATTGCGGATATCTTCCGTAAAGCGGACCTCTCGGATCCCGCGAACGCCAAGCTCCAGGGCGGTCCGGCGCTTCTCCGCCGGCGTAAACAGCAGCTTTTCCGCCCGGCCCCGGGTCAGCGCTTCCGGCGCCGTGGTAAACGAAAACAGGATCGGGCGGAGCTTTTCGGCTTCCCCGAGTTCCAGCATTTTCCGGATGATCGCCTGATGGCCGATATGCAGGCCGTCAAACTTGCCCAGCGAGATCACGCTGCCTCGTTTTATGCGCTTCTCCTCTTCTTCCGCCTGGTTCAGCATGACGCGCGGCGTCAGACGGCCCCGGTTGTCTGCGGCAAACAGGCCGATCAGACGGCCCGACGAAGTATAAACGGTCCGAAGATCCCCGGCGGCGCCGTCCGCCGTCCGTCCCTGATCCGGAGACAGGCGGTTTCCGTTCTCCGCCGGACGGTCGGCCTCAGGCCGGCAGACAAAAGCGGGGAAGCGGGCCAGGATCTCCTCAAGGCTTATCACCCGCTCCGGCAGCCTGCCGCTCAGATACAGGGCGTCCAGCTCATCCAGGAGCAGGGCGTCCTCCAGGCGGCAGCCGGCCGATCCCTCGCGGACGAGACTTTCCATAGCCGCGCCGCAGCCCAGCTTCTCCCCGATATCGTGGCAGAGCGTACGGATATAGGTGCCTTTGGAGCAGCGGACCCGGAGCGTAATCCTGGGCAGCGAAACGTTCAGGATCTCGATGGAATAGACCATAATGCGGGCGGGTTTTCGCTCCACCTCGATTCCTTTCCTCGCCAGATCCACCAGCTTCTTTCCGTCCACCTTCTTGGCGGAGACCATGGGCGGAAGCTGATCCTGTTCGCCTTCAAAGGACAGGACCGTCCGGCGGATAAACGCCTCGTCAACCGCCGGCGCATTGTACTGCAGCAGGCGGCCGGTCGTATCCTGCGTATCCGTCGAAACGCCCAGCAGCAGCGTCGTCCGGTATACCTTCTCGCCGCCGGACAGCAGTTCCGCCAGGCGGGTCGCTTTTCCCAGCACGACGGGCAGCACGCCCTCGGCCTCCGGATCCAGCGTCCCCAGATGGCCGATCCGCTTCTGCCCCAGGATCGTCCGCAGTTTCGCGATCACGTCAAAGGAGGTAAAGCCGCGTTCTTTATTGATGATCAATAATCCGTCCATGGCTTCACCTCCTTTTTTATCTTTTTTGACTTGTTTTATTCTTCCCCGATCAGGATCAGGCGGTCGGACGGAAGCAGATTGACCGTTTCCTTTACGTCCGAACAGTTCAGGCTCTCCTCGCCTTTCCGCAGCCCGATCAGCAGGTATCCCATAGCGTACAGTCGGCGGCGGAGCTCTCCGACGGAAAGGTTCAGATTCGCCAGTCCCATCGTGAGTGCGGACTTCAGATACACCTCATGTCCTTCCTGATTCAGCAGATCGGTAAACAGGCCGACGCGGCGGACGTCTTCCGAAGTCTGCGCCAGGATCATGGAGGACAGATCCGTCGCCACGACAAAGTCCTCGTCGTTTTCGCGGCTGAGCAGCTTGCGGTTGTTCTCGGAGATCATCTCCGCCGTAATGGAGAAGGAAAAACCGTATTCGCGCTTCATTTCCCGCAGCTTCATGATCTGAAGCATGACCTCGGCGTCGGCTTCCTCCGCGGACTTTTTGCGGTCGCACAGGAGGATCAGATGCTGCACGCCCTCCAGCATTTCCCGGATAACGGCCGGATCGGAAATGTCGCGGTAATCCGCGGTGATTTCCGGCATGAAGAGCGAATCGTCGGGCAGATAGCGCTTTTTGTTTTCCGGCGTCAGACCCGTCAGGCGGATCTTCTCGGTATTTTCCGGCAGTTCCCGGATGATGGTCGGCAGTTCGCGGTTGGCGCCGATGATCAGCAGCTCGCGGATCTCGGGAAGAGGCGGCGGATCGACCGCGCCCGGGATCCTTCTCTTTTCGGGCTCGTTCAGGCGGATGTCGCCCGGTTCTTCCTCGAAGATGATGAACTGGTCGTCCTCACGGATCTCGGTCTCCGGATCCGGATTCAGCAGCGACTTCCCGTCGCGGTACAGGCCGCAGACGATGCCGTTTGCGGAAGCCATATAGATCTGTCCGAAGCGCAGGCCGGCCGTGTTTTCAATGGCGCCGTAATAGAACTCATAGCCGTAGAAGCTGATGACTTCCATAAAGGTCTTGAAAATGTCCGGCTGCGTGGCGGCATGCGAGATGATCCGAGCCACGACGTCGTTGGAATACAGCAGGCTGACGTTGCGGTCCGCCAGGATCTTCTGCGGGAAGTCGCTGGCCAGGCCGTCCACGGAGGCAACAATCTCGGGGCACTTCTCACAGCCCTCCAGCAGGGCGAAAACGGCCAGCAGCGCCTTGATGACGCGGCCCTTGTCCTTGGACTGCAGGATGACGGAGCGGGCGTCCGGGATGGAGCAGCAGGCCAGCGTTTTCGGATTGGTCGGATCCGCGTTGATAAAGATCAGGCTGACGTTCTTGGGGATCTGCAGGTTGACGCGGACGGCGTCCTCCATGTCGGTCCGCTCGTAAGGCGCGGCGATCACGATGGTCCGCTTGTCGTCCCAGGCCGCCGTGATCAGCTGTTCGATCAGCGCGTATTCCCCGAAGCGGAAGCCGAGGACCACGATGTGCCCCTTCTCCATGATCTGGGGATTATTCTTCTGCAGCGCCAGCACCTTGCCGCGCATGGTGCTGCTGAAGATACCGATCAGCATGCCGGTGAAGATCATGCCGACCAGCGCCAGGAAGGTGTAAAGGATGATGTAGCCTATCGTGCCCGAATCCGAGGAAGGGAACGACGAGGACATGGCCGAACGTAGATTGTCCCAGAAGGAGGCCAGAAAGCCCTTTCCTTCCTTCTGCATATGGAAAAGCATGACCAGGACCGTCACGAGGAGGACGGCGCCCAGAACGACGAAAGCCAGCAGTTTGACCATGCTGATGGTCCCTTTGGACATCCGTTTGTCGAGCCAGTAGCGGAAGCGCTGTTTCAGGGAATACTTTTTCACGTTTATCTCCTATTCGTTTTCGGAACCGTCCCGCAGCAGGGCTGCGGCATTCTGCTTTTCCATGATCTCATCGATCTTATACGACATCTCCACGCCGTATTCGATGGAATCGTCCAGAACGTACGTAATTTCGGGCGTCAGGCGCAGGTTCAGACTGACGGCCAGCTCGTGCCGGATATACCCGGCGGCGCTTTTTAAAGCCGCGCGGCAGTCCGCCTTGGTCTGTTCGTCGCCCAGCACCGAGATATACGCCTTGCAGGTCTTAAGGTCCGGGGCTACGACCGCCTTCGTGACGCTGATCATGACCGGGATGCGGGGATCCTTGACGTCCTCCCGCAGGATCCGGCTCAGCGCCCGCTGGACCTCGGCATTGATTCTTTCGTTTTTGACACTGTTTCGCTTCATGCTTTCTTTTCCGCCAGTTTTCTTTCCACCTGGACCAGGGTATACGCTTCGATGGTATCGTCCACGGTGAACTCGCCCCACTTTTCAAAGACCAGGCCGCATTCATAGCCGGCCGCGACTTCCTTCACGTCATCCTTGAAACGCTTTAAGGAGGCCAGCGGGCCGTCGAACAGCAGCTCTTCGCCCCGCTTGACGCGGCACTTGCAGTTCCGGACGAGCTTGCCGTCCAGCACGTAGCTGCCGGCGATATTGCCGACGCCGGAGGCCTTGAAGACCTGCCGCACCACCGCGTGGCCGACGACCTGTTCCTCGTACACCGGCTCCAGGATGCCGAGCATCGCGTTCTGAACGTCCTCGATGGCCTTATAAATGACGTCGTACATCCGGACGTCCACCTTCTCCTGCTCGGCGATCGCCTTGACTTTGTTGTCGATCTTGACGTTGAAGCCGATCACGATGGCGTTCGAGGCCGCCGCCAGCGTCACGTCGGATTCGGTGATGTTGCCGGCGCCGCTGTGGATAACTTTCACAGCTACTTCTTCGTTGGACAGTTTGGTCAGGCTGGTCTTCACCGCTTCCACGCTGCCCTGGACGTCCGCCTTGACGATCAGGTTCAGTTCCTTCATATTGCCGCTCTGGATCTGGCTGAACAGGTCGTCCAGCGACATATGGAACTTGGTGCCCTCCACCATCTTGCGGCGTTCCTCGGAAATGAAGGTCTGCGCGTAGCTGCGGGCGTCCTTCTCATTCTCCGGAGAGACGAAAACTTCGCCGGCGGCAGGGACCGTGCTTAAGCCGAGGATCTCCACCGGCTCGCCCGGCAGAGCCTTCTGCACGCGTTCGCCCTTGTCGTTCAGCATGGCGCGGATCTTGCCGAAGCTGGCGCCGGCCGCCACGTTGTCGCCCACGTGCAGGGTGCCCTTCTGGACCAGGACGGTCGCGACGGGGCCGCGGGCGTTGTCCAGCTGCGCTTCGATGACCAGACCGCGGGCGCGGCGGTTCGGGTTCGCTTTCAGTTCGTGCATTTCGGCGACCAGCAGCAGCATCTCCAGCAGCTCCTCGATGCCGTCCCCGCGCTTGGCGGATACCGGCACGAAGATGTTGGTGCCGCCCCATTCCTCGCCGATGAGGCCGTATTCGGTCAGTTCCTGTTTAACGCGCTCGACGTTGGCGCCGGGCTTGTCGATCTTGTTGATGGCAACGACGATCTCAACACCGGCCGCCTTCGCATGGTTGATGGCTTCCACGGTCTGCGGCATAACGCCGTCGTCCGCCGCCACGACCAGGATCGCGATATCCGTCGCCTGCGCGCCGCGCATACGCATGGCGGTAAAGGCTTCGTGACCGGGCGTATCCAGGAAGGTGATCTTCTGGCCGTTGATCATGACCGTATAGGCGCCGATGTGCTGCGTGATGCCGCCGGCTTCGCCGGAGGTGACGTTCGTCTTGCGGATCGCGTCCAGCAGGGAGGTCTTGCCGTGGTCGACGTGGCCCATGACGCAGACCACCGGCGGACGCGGCACCAGATCTTCTTCCTTGTCCTCGATCGTATCCTTCAGCAGCTGTTCGATCAGGTCGATCTTCTCTTCCTGCTCGGCCACGACGTCGAATTCCAGGGCGATATCCGCCGCGGTATCATAGTCGATCTCCTGGTTGACCGTATAGACCTTGCCGGCCAGGAAAAGCTTTTTGATGATCGCGGAAGGCTGCAGCTTCATGGCCTGCGCCAGTTCCTGAATGGTCAGGGAGTCCGGGATCGTGATGACCTTGATCTGCGGCTCGCTCTTTTCGGGCTTGGCAGCCTTCGCGGCCTTTTCCAGATCCTTGATGCTTCCGCCCTTGCCGCGGGCGTTCTTCCCGCCGGGACGGCGCATCTCATCGGAATCTCCCTTGTTGTAGCGGCTGTTGTCCTTGGCCGATCCGGCCTGCCGCTGCGTCTGCTTGGTATTCTTTCCGCCCTTGCTTAAGCCAAGGCCGAAGTCCGGGGCGGGAGCGCCCGTACGGGACGCCGACGTTCTGCCGGCCGCCGGACGGCGGACGGTTCTGACGTCTTCATCTTTATTCGGAACGGCCGGGCCGCGTCCGCCGGTACCCTGACCTCTTCCGGGCGCCATACCGCCGGCGGGACGGGTCCCCGTGCCGGCAGGGCGGGGTCCGCGCGCAGCGCTTCCGGGAGCGGCCGGACGGCCTTGTCCCTGCGGTCTGCGCTCACCCTGCGCCTTGGCAGCCGCCAGTCTGGCGCTGCGGTTTTTCGCTTCCTGTTCCGCCGCGCGGACCTGGCTTAAGTCGACGAATCGGCGGGCAAAGGTCCTCGGTTCTTCTGCGGCGGGAGCCGGTGCCGCCGCTTTCTGAGCGGGAGCGGCCGGTGCCTTGGCAGCTGTTTTTGCGGCAGCCTTTTCAGGCGCTTTCACTTCCTTCGGCGCCTGTTCCTTTACGGTTTTTTCCGGAATCGCAGCCGGCTTCGCCTCAGCCGTTTCCGCTTTCACGGCAGGCTTTTCAGCCGGAGCAGGGGGCATTTCCGGCTTTGTTTCCTGCACGGTGGGGGCAGGGGCGGCAGGCTTCGTCTCGGCAGCGGGAACGATCGGCTTGACGGCCTCCGTTTCCTTTTCCGTCTTTTCCGGGGCCGGCGCCGCTGCCGGCACAGGCTTCGCGGGCGCTTTGGCCGCCGGAGCCGCCGGTCTCTGAGCCGGAGCCGCCGGTTTTGCCGCAGACGAAGAAGAGGCCGGTTTCGTCTGTCTGGGAACCGTTCCCTGCGGACGCGTCTTCAGGCTGTTCTGCTGGCTGTTGCCGGCCCTGAAAACCACGCTGTATTTTTTCTTTTTGACTTCCCCGTCACTTCCGGTACTTTTGTTTTTATCAATCTCCATCTGTTATACCCCCTGATCAACTTTCTGTTCTGTTTCCTGCCGGATCAGACTGCCGATCCGGCCCGCAAAGCCCTCATCCGTAATGACGAGTCCCGCTCTTTCGCTTTTTCCGATCGCCTGACCGAGTTCATCCTTGCCGCCCCAGACCAGAGCGGGGATCTTCCGGTAAGACGCCATATCCAGCAGATGCTTCCGGCTGGCGGCCGACGCATCCGACGCGGCTATCACAAGCCTCGCTGCGCCGGACCGGATCGCGTTTTCCGCGGCGACCTCACCGGAGGCTATCCGTCCGGCTTTCTGCGCCAGTCCCAGCATATTCAGTATTTTCTTCCTCAATCTTCTTTAATTCCTCTGTGATGATTTCCTTCAGTTCGGGCGGAACGGCTGTCCGGAAGCTTTTCGCCAGCGAGCCCTTCCGCAGGGCCAGCTCCAGGCACGCCCTTTTCGGGCACAGATACGCGCCCCGTCCGTTCATTTTTCCGCTTCTATCCAGACAGAAGACCCCTTCCGGCGTCCGGACCACGCGGATCAGTTCTTTCTTATCCTTTACCTGCCGGCAGCCGATACAGGTCCTCTGCGGATACGCTTTCTCCATGCTTATGCCTGCGCCTCTTCCGTTTCTTCGACGTACTCTTCCTCGTAGCCTTCGGTGTAGGCTTCTTCGTTCGTGTAATCGTCGATATAGCCGATCTCGTCGAAGATGCCGGACTCGCGGGCTTCCGTCTCGGACTTGATGTCGATCTTGTAGCCGGTCAGCTTGGCGGCCAGACGGGCGTTCTGTCCGGAGCGGCCGATGGCCAGGGACAGCTGGAAGTCGGGAACGATGACCAGCGCTTCCTTTTCCTCGTCGTCCGCCAGGACCACGATGACCTTGGCGGGGCTCAGGGCGTTTTCGATCAGCTCCGCGGAGTTGTCGCTCCAGTGGATCAGGTCGATCTTCTCGCCGCCCAGTTCATCCACGACCGCGTTGACGCGCGTGCCGTTCAGGCCGACGCAGGCGCCGATGGGATCCACCGCCTCGTCGTAGGAAGCGACGGCCATCTTGGTGCGGGAGCCCGCTTCACGGGCCACGGCCTTGATCTCCACGATACCCTGCTTGATCTCGGCGACCTCCGCCTCAAAGAAGCGGCGGACCAGATCCGGATGGGTCCGGCTGACCAGGATATGCGGTCCGCGCTGGGTATCCTTGACCTCCAGCACCAGGACCTTGATCCGCTCGTTCGGGCGGTAGTTTTCGGTCTTGATCTGCTCGTTTTCGGGCATGATGGCGTCGGCGGAGCCGAGATTGATGCTGATATTCTTTCCGATATGGCGCTGGATGGTCCCGGAAATGATCTGATGCTCGCGGGAATGATAGCGCTCGTAAACGGACTTGCGCTCCTCCTCGCGCAGCTTCTGCAGAATAACGTTTTTCGCGTTCTGCGCTGCCACGCGGCTGAAGCTCTTGATCTCGATCGGCTCGCGGACGACGTCGCCCAGCTGATAGGCGGAGCTGATCGCCTTGGCCTGGTCCAGCGTTATTTCGGCGCCGGGATTCTCGATCTCCTCCACGACCTGCTTTTCTCTATAGATCTTGTAATCGCCGGTCTCCCGGTCCATCTCCACGCGGATGTTCTCCGCCTTGTCAAAGTTCTTGGAGACGGCGTTCGTCAGCGAAACTTCGATCGCGTCCATGATCACGTCACGGCTGATATTCTTTTCTTTTTCCAGCAGAGTGAGCGCTTCCAGTAATTCCTTATTCATTTTCCTTTTTCCTCCTTGCGACCTTCCGGCCTTGTATTCTGACCGTTTACAGGTCTGAGAAATCTATGTATTTGCGGATCATCGAAATGTTGCTGCGGGCAAAGACGGCTTCCACTTCATCCTCAAAGAGGACCGTGACGCTGTCTTTGTCGAATGATTTCAGACAGCCGATATAGTCCTTTGCCCCTTCCTGCGCCTTGAAGAGACGAAGCTCCACCTCTTCGCCCAGGTTCCGTTCGAAGTCCCGGTCTTTTTTAAAGGGTCTGAGCAGTCCGGGCGAGCTGACTTCCAGGATATAAGCATCCTCGATAAAGTCCTCGCGGTCCAGCGCGTCGCTTAAGAAGCGGCTGACCGTCTCGCAGTCATCGATGCGGATGCCGCCCTCTTTGTCCAGCAGGACGCGCAGGATCCTGTCGCTGCCTTCCTTTACGTATTCGACGTCGACGAGCTCAAATTTCTTCTCGGCCAGAAAAGCTTCCAGCAGCTGTTCCGTCCTTTGTTCCACCGTTTCTTTCTTGATCAAAGCCTTCTTACTTCCTTTCAAAAGGAAAGAGCGGATTTATCATCCACTCTTACCTTACCATACATATTCAGCTTACTCGGCTACTTTAGCACAGCTTTTTTGCAAAGGCAAGCGTTTTTTGCAAAAAAAGCCGAAAAATGCGGAGATTTTTACGCTTTTTCCGCAGGCGCCGCCGCAGCGGGGGTTCCGGCGGAGGAAAGGCCGTAATGCTCGCGGACCTTTGCCTCGATCTCCTCCAGCACGGCCGGCTGGCTGCGCAGGAAGGCCTTGACGTTCTCCTTGCCATTGCCGATCCGGCTTCCGCCGTAGGAGTACCAGGCACCGCTCTTTTCGATGATGCCGCTTTCCACGCCCAGCTCCAGGATGTCGCTTTCCTTGGAAATGCCGCGGCCGAACATGATATCCATCTTCGCTTCCTTGAAAGGCGGCGCGACCTTGTTCTTCACGACCTTCACCTTGACGGTGTTGCCGATGACTTCGCTGCCCTGCTTGATGCTTTCCGTGCGGCGCACGTCCAGACGGACGGAGGCGTAAAATTTAAGCGCGCGGCCGCCAGTGGTCGTCTCCGGGTTGCCGTAGAAGACGCCGATCTTTTCACGCAGCTGGTTGATAAAGATCACGATGCAGCCGGAGCGGCTGATGGCGGCGGTCAGCTTCCGCAGCGCCTGGGACATCAGGCGGGCCTGCTGTCCGACGTGGGAATCTCCCATCTCGCCGTCGATCTCGGCCTTCGGCACCAGCGCCGCCACCGAGTCCACCACGACGACGTCCATGGCGCCGGAGCGGACCATGGCCTCGGCGATCTCCAGCGCCTGCTCGCCGTTGTCCGGCTGGGAGACGTACAGATTGTCGATATCGACGCCGATGTTTCTCGCATAGCCCGGATCAAGCGCGTGTTCCGCGTCTACGAAGCCGGCAAAGCCGTCCTTCTTCTGCGCTTCCGCGATCACGTGCAGCGCCAGCGTCGTCTTGCCGCTGGATTCCGGTCCGAAGATCTCTATGATGCGTCCCTTGGGCAGGCCCCCGAGACCGAGCGCCAGATCCAGATACAGGGATCCGGTGGGAATGGTTTCAATATTCATCTGCCTGTTGTCACCCAGGCGCATTATGGAGCCTTTGCCGAAATCCTTCTCGGTATTGGCCACTAAGGTTTCAATCGCTTTGATACGGTCTTCTTTGTTCATGCTTCCTCCGCTCGAACTTTTGTTCGCTTTTCTATAATAGCTTTCTTTTTCATTCCTGTCAAGCGATTTTCGCAAAAAAAGCAAAAAAATAGGAAAACGGCTTTCCGTCATCTCCCGGAAAAATAATACCGCATCCCGGCCGTTTCTGTCAAGCGCAAAAAGGCGTTTTCCGGAAAAAACCCTCTGACGCGGACGAGCCGTGCGGATTTCTCCGTACGGCTCGCCTTTTCATGATATCTCGGATCCGGACTCAGACCGTTCCCGGCAGCGGCTGCGACATCGCCCATTCGAAATAGGATTTCAGATGCCCCTGCGTATTGGTAAACACGAAGCTCTCGTTCTCCGTGGAAAAGCCGACGGAGGAAAACAGCAGTTTCTTTTTAAACCAGTAATCCTTTACCGCTTCTCTTTTCACGACCTTGATCTCTCCCCCGCCCAGCGTCGCCGCGAAAATGATCAGAATCCTCTGATCCGTCACGGCGATCATTTTCCGGTTGCCTTCGTTCACGCCGGTCAGGAGGCAGTTCAGCGTCTCACCTTCCTGCAGGAGCTGGCCCAGAGGCTTCAGTTCCTTCCGCAGATAAAAGTCGCTGTAGAGAGAAAGCTCTCGCAGTCTTTTTTCCAGATCCTTCTTGTTCATGGCTTATTTCAGGATGGAATCCTCTTTCAGAAGGCCGAGCTTCTTGGCGATACAGCAGGTGCAGGTCAGGTCGCCGGTCACGTTCAGAGCGGTGCGGCCCATATCCAGCAGAGCGTCGATGCCGAGGATCATCGCGTAGGCGCCGGCAATAGCGGAAGCTTCCTGGATCGGCATGCCGATACCGGCCATGACCATGGCCAGCATGATGGCGCCGGCACCGGGAACGCCCGCGGTACCGATGGAGGCCAGCGTGGCCAGCAGAACGATCATGCCCATCTCACCGAATGTCAGGCCGCGGCCGTAGCAGGTCATGACCAGGAAGAACGCGCAGACGCCCTGATAGATGGCCGTGCCGTCCATGTTGATGGTGGCGCCGAGCGGCAGGGAGAAGGCATAGACTTCTTTGTCAACACCCAGGTTTTCAGCCGCCTTGAAGGTGGTAGGCAGGGTGCCGTTGGAGGAACGGGTAACGAAAGCGGTGATGAACGGGGTCCGGGCTTCCTTGAAGAACGGGCCGATCTTGATCTTGAAGATCTTGAGCAGGCCGCCGTAGACCAGGACCACGTGGATGGCATAGCCCAGGAAGCAGGCGATGACGACGATCAGCAGAGAGCCGGCTACCTTCGGGCCGTTCTTCGCGAAGACTTCGCAGATCAGGACGGCAACGCCGATAGGGGCGTACTGCATGATGCCGCCGACGATCTTCATCATGATCTCGGTCAGGCAGTCGAATACGTTGTAGGTCGTCTCGGCGATCTTCTTTAAGCGTTCATCCGTGGAGGCCTTCAGATAGGACAGGCACAGGCCGAAGATCAGGCAGAAGAAAATGACCTGCAGCACGGTCTCGTTGACCAGGGCGGTCAGAACGCTCGTCGGGATGATCTCGTAGATGACCTTCCATACGTTGGTCTCGCTGGCCTTGCCGGCAGCGTCCGCAGCCAGGGAAGCCAGTTCTGCATGCGGCTGGAAGATGTTGCCCATCAGCAGGCCGATGATAACGCCGAACGCAGAAGTGATCAGATAGATGATGACGACGCGGATACCGACCTTGCCGACGGTGGCAGGGGATACGGAAGCGGCGCCGACGACCAGGGAGCCGACGATCATCGGGATGATGATCATCTTCAGCAGTCTGGTGAAGATGGTGCCGAACATGCTGATCCAGGCAGGCAGCGCTTCCACGCCGGCCGCTGCCAGAATGATACCGGCAATGGCGCCGATCACAAGACCGATCAGGATCTTGTACAGCACGTTAAAGTTGAGGTATGCCCGAAGGATACCGCCCTTTTTGGGTTCAGTTTGAGCCATAATAACCCTCCTAAAATAAATTGTTTTTCCGCCGAAGCACAAGCGGCGGTTTAACCTGGGGTCATTATAGCATAAAAGAAGAAAGATTTCACTAAAAAGTTTAAAAAACCGTAAAAATATCCGAATAAAGAAAAAAGGCCGGAAACGTCCGTTTTCCGGCCCTGCGTATTCGTTTTTTATTCCGAATCTGCCGGAGGAACTTCCGTCACGTGCACGTGCGTGTACAGATGGTCCAGGCAGTATTCCCTGTTTCCCGCACAGCGGCTGCAGAAACGGAACTCCAGCTCGGGATTGCTGATGTTCGTCCGTCCGCATACCGCACAGACGTGCCGGACCCCCATCGGGCGCAGATTCTGCACCTGCCGCTGGGATTCCCGGATCTTCCGCTGAAACTCCGCGCGGCGGATGCCCTGTCTGACCCGCAGGAAGGGGCGTCGGACAAGGAGGAAGAACAGGAAGAAATTGAAGAGCGAGGCGATGATCTGGACGCGCGTCGGCCAGCCGCCGACGACGCACTGGTATCCCAGAAATATGCCGTAGAATATCATGAGGTACTTCGCCTTGATCGGGATCAGGAAATACAGCATGAACTGCATATCCGGCACGGTCATGCCGAAGGCAAAGATCAGCGACCAGTAAAGGCTGTCCGGAAACAGCAGCAGGACTTCTCCGCTGATCAAATAGACAAGAAGCGCCGCCACGATCAGGGACAGAAAGCCGATCAGCAGATACAGGTCAAAGTAAAAGCGGCCCCAGAGCCGTTCCAGATTCCGGCCCAGCAGGAAAAGGATGTACATTTCCAGCAGGAACCACAGGATGCTCGTCGTCGGCGGATAAATGATGAACGTCACAAGGCGCCAGATCTCTCCGGCGAAGATCCGTTCCATGTCGAGGCAGAGATGCTCAAAGTAAAAATACGGATTGACGATATTCAGGATGAAGCCGCCCAGATACAGCACGAGAAGGTAGACCATTACGTTCCCCGGCGCATATCTTCCCAGCTTCTGTTCCATTTTATCCAGAAAATTCATGCTCTTCTCTCCTTATTTTCCGCCGTGGCGCAGCCGGTGCAGGCTCTGCCACAGGCCCGGACGTTTCACGGCCAGCGTTTCCTTCCGGCCGAACAGGTTTTGCCAGCCGTATTTCACAAGTCCCTGTCGGAAGCGCTCCGATATTTCGGGCCAGTGCGCGCAGTTCTTCAGGCTGCGGACGGGGATCTCGGACAGCATCAGCAGATACCAGTGCATGGCCCGCTTCAGCGTCGGCGGAACGTCTTCCTTCCGGCCGAGCTCTTCCAGAAAGTCCGCCCGGTCCAGAAAGGCGTCCACCCGGTCCAGGAAGCGCTCCGGGCTGTCCGTTCTCGTGATGCTACCGCCCCGCTGCACGTAATAATAATACGGCTGCTCCAGAAGCACGAACTCCGGGCAGGCGGCAAAGAGCCGGTGCGCCGTGAATTCGTCTTCATGATAGCGCCCTTCCGGGAAGCGCAGCGTTTTCCAGAGGCGCTTTTCCGAGAGGCGGTTGACCGCCGTGACCAGCTGGACGCTGCCATCGTGGCAGAGCAGGTGCAGGATTTCGTCCCTCGTATAGCGGCCGGCCTTCGGCATTTCCGGGGAAGGAAGCGTCTTTCCCTCCTCATCCACGTAAAGCAGGGGGAAAAGCGCGATCCCGGCGCCGGCGGCTTTCAGGCCGTCCCGCAGCGCTTCCAGAACGCCGCCGTCCCAGTAGTCGTCGCTGTCCAGGAATATAATATAACCGCCCTTCGCTTCGCCTAGTCCGCGGTTCCTTGCCGCCGCCAGCCCCCGGTTCTCCTGATGGATGACCCGGATCCGCTCATCTTCCGCCGCAAGGCGGTCGCAGACGGCACCGCTGCCGTCCTTCGAACCGTCGTCGATCAGCAGCAGCTCGAAGTCTCCGCAGCTCTGCGCGAGAACGCTGCGGACGCACTTTTCCAGATAGGCTTCGACGTTGTAAACCGGTACGATTACGCTGATAGTTTCTTCTGTCATCCGTTCAGACCCGTCCGTAAAGCTTCATCATCACTTTTTCGCTGAGAAGCGGAAATCCGATATAAAAGCGAAGGCGGCGCTTATCCCGCTCCGGGATCTCTCCGCATTCCTTCATTTTCTTCCAGTAGGCCAGCGCCTTTTTCCGGCTAGCCGCGGCCTGCTGCCGCTTTTTTCCCTTCAGCGCCAGCCGCTGCGCCTCGCAGCAGAGCTCCGTCAGACGCTTGAGCAGGACCTGCGGCGCCTTGCCGTCTTTTTCGCGGAACAATCCGTAGATGGCCTCCCAGGCCTGCAGCGTCTCCAGGCTTTTTTCCAGCGTATGCCGCCCGGCCGTATTGCCCTCTCGGCCGATCCGGTACTCATACAGCGGCAGGGCATCGTAATAAACCGTCCCGCAGCGGGCAAGAACGCCGCAGAGGAAAAGGCTGTCTTCCGAGTAGCGGAGCGTTTCGTCAAAGCGCTGCTCCCGGACCAGCCGTTTCGGCAGGATCCAGTTGGCGCAACAAAGAGGCAGGGAAAGCAGGCCCATCAGCGCCTCGTAAAGGAACTGATCCGCCGTCAGCCGCTTCTCCGACGCCGGAGAAGAACCGGGCTTAAGCGTATCCGCGCTCTTTTCGGCAAAGCCGCAGCAGGCCGCCCCGTCCGGGACCGACCGCTGCCACTCGAGCAATGAGCTCAGGAAATCCGGCCTCAGCGTATCGTCGCTGTCCACGAAGCAGAGATACTCTCCCGCCGCTTCCGACAGCCCTTTGTTCCGGGCGCTGCTGACGCCGCGGTTTTCCTGATGGAAGGCGCGGATCCGCGGATCTTCGGCCGCCAGCGCATCGCAGAGCGCGCCGCCGCCGTCCGTCGAGCCGTCGTCGATGAGCAACAGCTCCCAATCGGAAAAGCTCTGTGCCTGAACGCTCCGGACCGCTTCCTCCAGATAATCTCCGGTCTGATAGACCGGCATGATGATGCTGATCGCAGGCTCCGCCGCTTTCATTTCCGCGCACCGATCCTTTCCCAGAGCGCCGCGCCCCGGACCGGGGCCAGGCTCAGCAGAAAGAGCCGCAGGCGGTCCTTTCTGCCGATAAGCGATTCCTTCACTGCTTTCCGGCAGAGACCGCGGGCCTCCTTCAGCAGGCTCTTCTTTTCGGCCTCGTTTCCCTCGCGCGCCGCCTGGCGGACCGCCTGCAGGCTCAGATCCGTGCGGATCCTTAAGAAGGCGGCATCCAGGGCCTTGTCGCGGCCCGCAAACAGCGCCGCCATCTCCCGGCGGGCTGCAAGGCCGTCCCGGTGTTTTTTCAGGGACTGGCGGGTCACGGTGTTGCCCTCCCGCCCGATATTGTATAAATACAGAGGTTCCGGCGCATAGGCGATGCGTCCCGCCTTTTCCAGCGCCTCCGTAAAGAAGAGCGAATCCTCGCTGTAGGACAGATCCTCGCGGAAGCGAAGGCCGAACGAAGCCGGGATCAGGCAGCCCCAGACCGAAAGGCACAGGCCGTTGCTCTCCTGCAGCGCAAAGCGCATGAATTCCTCCGCCGTCAGCTCCTCTTTCGGAGCCGGCCGGCAGGGGGTCCTGGGCGGATCCGTCAGTTCGCGGTAGCCGCAGGCCGCCATCGGGCTCTGGTATTTCTCCGCCAGCCCGAACAGGAAGGACAGATAGGAGTCCTCTATCCTGTCGTCACTGTCCACGAAGGCCAGCCACTCGCCCCGCGCCGCTTCGATCCCGGCGTTCCGGGCCCGGCTCACGCCTCCGTTTTCCTGATGGATCACGCGGATGCGGGGATCCTTCGCGGCCAGCGCATCGCAGAGGACGCCGCAGTTATCGGGCGAACCGTCGTCGACCAGGATCAGTTCCCAGTCCGGAAAGCGCTGGGCGAGAATACTCTGCACGCAGGCTTCCAGATAGGCTTCCGTTTTGTATACCGGTACGATGATGCTGATCTTCACCTGCCGCTTTCTCCTTCCTTCCGACTGTGCGGATATTTTACCATATCTTGCAATACTTGACAAGGTTTAGTACAATACAGGCAGGTGTAAAAGACGAGGTGGCTTATGGAATTCAGCATACTGATGCCTGTATATAAGGCCCGGGATTATCTGGCCGCATCCGCCGGATCGGTGCTCTCGCAGGATTTTTCGGATTACGAACTCATCCTTACAGAGGACGGGTCTCCGGACGACAGCGGCGCCATCTGCGATGCGCTGGCCGAGCGCGATCCGGAGCACGTCCGGGTCCTGCACTGCCCCCACCGCGGAACGATCCCGACGCGGCGCGAAGCGATCGCGGCAGCCCGCGGGGACTTTATCCTCTGGCTCGATTCGGACGATCTGATGGAGCCGGGCACGCTCTCCGCCCTGCATGAACTGCGGCTTTCGGCCGGTGATCCGGATATCATTCTGTATGAGTTTACCGCCTTCTACGACGACGGCCGCCCGGACGATAACCGGCCCCCGCTTTTTGCGGACGGAACGGTCTTTGAAGGGGAAGACGCCAAAAAGCCTTTGTACGAGCTGTATATCCGCGGCAACCAGCTGGATGCGCTCTGGGACAAGGCCGTCCGCCGGGAGCTGTTCCAGGAGGATCCTTCCGACTACGGCCCGGTCCTGGCCAATCCCTACGGCGAGGATGCCCTGCACGGCCTGTATCCCCTGACCCGGGCGCGGAAGGTGTATTATACGGCGCGGCGCTTCACCCGCTACCGCATCCGCCGGGACAGCGTGATGCATGAATTTGACACGGCCCGGCTGGACCAGCGCTTCAATGCCGGCAAGTTCGATTTCTTCCGGCCCTTCATGGAACGCTGGGGTCTGTGGGACGAGGAGCATCTGCTGCTCTTAAAAGCTTCCTCCTACCGCGGCGTGCTGGACGGCATCCTCTACTTCATGACGGAGGACGGCTACGATCAGAAAGCGGTCCGGCGCTATGCGAAGGACTTCGTGCGAACGCATCCGGAGCTGAAAAGCATCAGCCGCTCCCGCTCGCTTTCCCCGAAGCAGAGCGCCATCTTCACGCTGTTTGCGGCCGGCTGCTTCCGGATCATGACGGCGTACATCCGCCTCCGGCGGAAAAAAGCAAAATAACGAAATTTTCCGGAAAATATCGCGAAAAGGACTTGACAGATCCGTTCCGGACGGCTAATATATCTGCGATTGTCGTTTCGTGTCTGACGGCAGTCCCGAAAGCCCCAAAGCGACTGACCCACGCGGCAGGGCAATACGATGTGGAGGTAGAACATTGGCTAACATTAAATCTGCGAAGAAGAGAGTTCTGGTTGCAGCCCGCAATGCCGAGCGCAACAAGGCGATCCGTTCCCGCGTGAAGACGTTCGTGAAGAAGGTCTACGCTGCGGTCGAAGGCGGCAACAAGGAAGAAGCTGCGGCTGCGTTAAAGGCTGCCGTCGTCGAACTTGACAAGGCCACCAGCAAGGGCGTCTATCACAAGAACACCACTTCCCGCAAAATTTCTCGTTTGACCCTTATGGTAAACAAGATGGCCTAGGAGCAACACCCTCTGTTCCCAATACATCAGTGACATTCAAAAGGACGGACCCGATCGGATCCGTCCTTGCTTTTTGTGTTCTCTACTGCTGCGGCAGCATCGAAAGAAAATCTTCCAGCACGTCGAGCGATTTAAAGCTCCTGTCGATCATCTGCCCGCGCAGGGCGGCGACGGCCTGCTGAAACGCCCGGAAGCCGTCCGGCTTCAGGCGGAACAGGAAGCACTTTTCCGGCCCGCTTTCCAGGACGTACTGCCAGGCCTTCAAAGCTGATTCCCCCGGATCCCCCGGCGGCTCGGAAAAAGCCTCGCCCTCCGTCTGCATCAGCTTCAGTTCAAAGGCATAGCGGACCGTAGCGCGGTCCAGCTGCCCGTTCTTCAGGCTGCGGACGGCAAAATACAGCAGCCGGATCAGGGCCGGATCCTCCGCGCCTTCCTGCGCGTAATACGACGCCAGTTCCCCGAAATAGGAGGCGTAGCACAGCGCTTCGGGATCCTGTCCCAGAAACTCGAAATACTCCTGGATCTCCGCGGCTTTCACGGTATAGGAGTTCCGTCCCGCGTACAGTTCGAAGCGTCCGAAGGCAAAGAGCCGGCTGGCGCTCTGCAGGGAATTCCCGCTGCGCCGTCCGCCCCTGACGAAAGCGCTGATCTTTCCGAGCTCCGCCGTCAGCAGCAGGAGCCGGCGGTCGTACTCTCCCATCGGCATGGATGAAACCACTATCCCGTTGACGCTGATCCAGTCGTTCATGTGCGTTTGCCGTATCCTATGCTCTTCAGGAAGGCCGGATCGTTGCGCCAGTCCTTCCTCACCTTGACGAACAGCTTCAGATTGACCTTCGCTTCCGTCAGCTTTTCGATCTCCTGCCGGGCTTCCGTCCCGATCTTTTTGATGGTCAGGCCGCCCTTTCCGATCACGATTCCCTTGTGCGATTCCTTCTCGCAGATGATGGCCGCCTCGATATCGGCGGAGCCGTCCGGCTTTTCATGGTAAGCCTCCACCTCCACCGCGATCCCGTGCGGCACCTCGTCGGAGAGGTTTTTCAGCGCCTTTTCGCGGATGAACTCCGCCGCCAGCGTCCGCATCGTCTGGTCCGTGAGCGTGTCCTCGTCGTAGAGCAGCGGGCCTTCCGGCAGAAGGTCGAAAAGGCGCTGCATCAGAGCCTCCGTGCCCGCGCCGGTCAGGGCGGAGACGGCCTGCACGGCCGCGAAGTCATATTCTTTTTCAAAGCGGCTGCGGCAGCCGGCCAGCGTCTTTTCGTCCGCCAGATCCATCTTGTTGATCAGCAGGACGACCGGCTTCTTCGCGCTCTTCAGAAAGCTCCTGACCAGCTCCTCTCCCTCCCCGAAGGGATCCGAGGGCTCGATCAGCCAGAGGACGATATCCACCTCCCCGATCGCGTCCTTCGCCGTTCCGACCATATAGTCGCCGAGGCGGCTTTTGGCCTTATGGATCCCGGGCGTGTCCAGGAAAATGATCTGCCCGCGCTCATCGGTATAGACCGTCTCGATGCGGTGGCGCGTCGTCTGGGCCTTATTGCTGGTGATGGCGATCCGCGCGCCGATCAGACGGTTCATCAGGGTCGATTTTCCCACATTGGGGCGTCCGATCAGGGTAACAAAACCGGATTTCATGCGTCGTCTTTCTCTCCGAAACTACAGATTTTCCGTCCTGTCAAACAGGTCCTTGTCCTTTTCGATGGCCACGGCGCTTCCGAAGGTGCAGAAATTGTTGTCCTTCAGGATCTCCCGCACGTAGGCCGCCAGCTTTTTCAGATCGGCGCTGCTGCAGCCCAGGACTTCGTCGCGCTCCTTCTGCTGCATCTCGGGCGTGATGCCGCACAGCCAGGCCCCGAAATCGCGCTTGCCCTGAACGGAAGGCGTAAACGGGAAGTCCAGCGAGCCGATGGTGGAAATAATGAAGCTGTCCAGGATCTCCTGCGGCAGGTCCAGCGCTTCCAGATAGGCCGGAATGTTCTCGTAGGCTTCCTTCGTGCTGCGGATGTTCGGATCCCGGTAGGAGGCAAAGTAGGACGGCCCCTGCATGGTGAAGCTGCTCATGGCGCCGTACGCGCCGCCCAGCACGCGCAGCTGCTGCCACAGATAATCCGTGGAAAGCACCGTATTCAGGACCTTCAGCGCGCCGGTATAGGGGCCGGCCGCCTTGAACGAGCCGCAGGAAGCGACAAAGCCGACGGCGCCGGTCGTCATGATGCCTTCGTTCTTCTTTTCCGGCTGCGGCACCGCAAAGCGGACGGCGTCATCTTCCGGCAGGGAGACGGCAAAGGCCGAAAGCGCCTTCTTCAGCTGTTCGCCGGCGCTTTCTTCGCAGGTCAGGCTGATCATCAGGCCGTTCCGCACAAAGACTTCCCGGCTGACGTCGGCAAGGCCCTGCATCAGCTCTTCTTTTCTGTTTTCAAAATCCGCCAACGCTTCCGTGCAGAAGCGGAAGAAATCCAGCCCGTCCGTCAGTTCGGCAAAGCGGCCCGACGGCAGATAGTAGGAGGACGCGCGCTGGACGGCCGCCCTGTGGCCGGCCATGATCATCATCTGGCGCTGCCCGATCACGGCGGAGGAAAGGATCTCCTGCAGACGCTTTTCGTCGCGGAAAGAGGACTCCAGGCAGATCTCGCGGATCAGGGCCAGCGTCTCCTCCCACTTGGTATAGAGCGTCTTGAAGCTGACGACGCCGTACGGCTTCCATTCTCCGGCCAGCGTAGCCGCGGATTCCAGCCCGAAGCTGATGCCGCCGCTCGTTTCCTGCATGCTGTCGAAAAGCTCGCGGTAATCCTGCTTTTCCGTGGAGACCAGGCTGAAGCAGGCCTTTAAGAGGCCCAGGTAAGGCAGATGCTCCTGCGGAACGCCCGCCAGGCTGAAATACAGGTCCGTATAGGCGATCCCGGCAGTCTTGTCGAAGCGGCTGACGAGCTTGCCGCCGCCGAACACCTCTTCGTGATTGACGGCCGCACGCGCTTCCGTTTTGATATCGGATTTCTGCAGCTTCGGCACGCAGCGCCTGGCTTCAGGCGTATCCTCTTCTTCCTGATAGGCCTTCAGCGCCTTGTTCTGCCCGATGATCGCTTCGACTTCCTCCGGACTTAACGACGCCTTGTACGCCGCCAGCTTCTGCTGCAGCGCCTCCGCGTCCTTCTTGTCCTTGCCCTTTTCGGGATCCATCTCCACCAGCGAGCAGTGCGGGTTCTCCAGCAGGTATTCCCGGATCAGAGACTCGAAATATCCGTCCTCGATGTGCGCGCGCAGGTAGTTGAAATCGTCTTCGTAGCGCAGATACAGGAAGGGATCCTTCCCGTCGTAGAGCCAGCTCTGCATGATCTGCAGGCCGTACACCAGTCCCTTTGACAGGCCGCCGAAGTCCGCCTCGCGGGCCTGGAATTCCCGGTTGCTGATGGCCGCCGCCAGCGACTTTTTATTGAGTCCGTTCTTCGCCAGACCTTCCAGCGTTTCCGTCACGACCTGCATGAAGCGTTCCTTTTCGCCTGCGGCGCCTTCCTTGGCCGTTACGTTGAACTGCGGCTGCAGCGTATAGCCCGCATAACCGCCGCCCGCGTCCCTGGCGAGGCCGGCATCCATCAACGCCTGCTTTAACGGCGCGCCGGGCGCCGTGATCAGCACGGTCTCCAGGATATTCATCGCCGTGGCCAGGCGGGAATCCAGAATGTCGCCCACGGACCACTGCAGGGAATAATAGCTTTTGCCCGCCTCGTCTTCCTCTTCGCTTAAGGGGTAGGTCACGTCCAGATCCAGACGCTTCTCAAAAGGCGCCTGCCGGCCGAGCTCCGAATCCACCTCGATGCGGTCGTAGGCGGACAGATACGCTTCGTCCAGATAAGCCAGGCGCTCCTCCATATCCATGTCGCCGTACAGGAAGATGTAGCTGTTGGCCGGATGATAGAGCTTTCTGTGGAAGGCGCAGAAGGATTCGTAGGACAGCGTGGGGATAAAGGCCGGATCGCCGCCGGATTCGAAGCGGTAGGCGGTATCCGGATAGAGGCTGTTCAGGGCAAAGCGGCTTAAGATCTCCTCCGGATCCGAGAACGCGCCCTTCATTTCGCTGTAGACCACGCCGTTCAGCTTCAGCTCGGCGTCCTTATCCTCCAGCTCGTAGCGCCAGCCTTCCTGCAGGAAGATGTTTTTCTCCCGGTGGATCTGGGGATGCAGGACGGCGTCCATATAGACGTCCATCAGGTTTTTGAAGTCCCTGTCGTTGCAGCTGGACACCGGATAGATGGTCTTGTCCGGGTAGGTCATCGCGTTCAGGAAGGTGTTCAGGGAGCTCTTGCTCAGCTCCATAAAGGGGTCCTTGATCGGGTACTTGTCGGAGCCGCAGAGCACGCTGTGCTCCAGGATATGCGGCAGGCCGGAATCGTCGATCGGCGGCGTCCGGAACGCAATAAAAAACGTCTTGTTGTCATCTGTCGAGGGCAGGCAGATCACGCGCGCGCCGGACTTGACATGCTCCAGCACGGTGCCGGTCAGGCCGACCTCCTTCAGTTCGGAACGCAGTACCAGGCGGTATGCGGCGGGTACGGCAAATTCTTTCATCTTTTTTCCTCCCTTATAACGTCAAATTCCTTTAATTCGGCTTCTGTTTTCAGATACAGTTTCTCTCCGGGATGCGGACAGCTCGTCCGGATCTCGCCGTCTTCCGTAACGAACGCTTCGACGGTAAAGTCGATATCGCTTCCGTCCGGCCGGATCGCCTGAACGGGATCGCCGGCGGAAAACTTGTTTTTCTGCCGGATAAAGCAGCCCTTTTCGTCCTTCTCCACCACGCCCAGGAAGCGGTAGTCCTGGCGGTAGGCGCTGCTTTCAAAATTCTGGGCCTCCGGTCCGGGCTTTCCGAAATAAAAGCCCGTGCAGTAATCCCGCGTCGTGACTTTGAGGACCTCCGCCTCGCAGCGGGGCAGGACCTTCCGGTAAGCCTCTTCGCTCTCGGCGAGGGCGTCCAGCGCCGTCCGGTAGGCGCGGACGACAGTAGCCACGTAGAGCTCGTTCTTCATGCGCCCCTCCACCTTCAGGGAGGCGGCACCGGCCCGGATCAGCTCCGGCAGATGCGATATCATGCAGAGATCCCTTGAGTTGTACAGATAGGTGCCCTTCCCGCTTTCTTCGACGGGGAAGTACTCCCCGGGACGGGTCTCTTCGCACAGATAGTACTTCCAGCGGCAGGGCTGGGTGCACAGGCCGCGGTTGGCATCCCTCGCGTTCAGAAAATTGCTGATCAGGCAGCGGCCGGAATAGGACATGCACATCGAGCCGTGCACGAACACTTCTATCTCCATATCCGCCGGGATATTCGCCCGGACGGCGCTCAGTTCCTCCAGCGACAGCTCCCGGGCGCAGACGACGCGGCGCACGCCCTGTTCGTACCAGAAACGGAAGGTCTCCGAATTCGTACTGTTCGTCTGCGTGCTGATATGCACCGGGACGTCCGGGCACAGGCGGCGGGCCAGCCGGAAGATCCCGAAATCCGAAACGATAAACGCGTCGGGCTTCTGCGGCCATGACGCGGCTGCGCCAAAAAGCGCACGGGCCTCCGACAGATCCGCCTCGTGCGCGAATATATTCACGGCCAGATACAGCCGTTTGCCGAACGAATGGGTATAGCGGAGCGCTTCCTTCAGCGCTTCGTCCGAAAAGTTGTCTGCTTTGGCCCGGAGGCTTAAGGCGTCGCTGCCCAGATAGACCGCGTCGGCGCCGTAGTGAAGCGCCAGAGGCAGGACCGCGGGGCTGCCCACGGGCATCAGCAGTTCGGGGATCCCTGTCATGAATCGTCTTCCTCCTCGGAAAGGATCAGCAGGATCTCCTCGATGGTCTGCGACGTGTTGAGCGTATAGGTCCCCGGCTTCAGCTCGTAGCCGTATATCATGGCCTGCACGTAAAAGACCGTGGCGTTTTTGATCACGCCCTGGTTGGCCAGCAGGCTGCCGATGCTGCGCCGGGACATGCCGGTCAGGACCGTCACCTCCACGTCGCGGCCCGGCGCCTCCTCCGCCGGTCCCATGGTAAAGACGGAGTAGCCGAATTCGTACGCCGTCCTCGTCCCGTAAAGAAGCACGAAAATAAAGACAACCAGGATCGCCAGCTTGATCAGAAAGTTGCCGACGTGATTGACGACGCCGAGGACCTGCGGATCATCCTGTGATTCAATTGTTTTCCTGCTTCTTGCCAAATCAGACCTCCATAATGATCGGAATGATCATGGGGCTGCGCCGCATGCGCTTCCAGAGGAATTCGCTTAAGTCGTCTTTCATCTCCGTCTTGATCTTGGACCAGTCGGTGATGCCGCGGCTCTGGCAGCTGGAGATGGTGGTGTACGCCACCTCACGGGCTTCAATGACCAGTTCTTCGGATTCTCTGACGTAAACGAAGCCGCGGGTCACGATATCCGGGCCGGCCACCAGCTTGCCGCTGCCGTGCTCGAAGACGGATACCAGGATAATGATGCCGTTCTGCGCCAGCAGCTGCCGGTCGCGCAGCACGATGTTCCCGACGTCGCCGACGCCCAGGCCGTCGACCAGGATGCGTCCGTTCGGGACTTTATCCACCACGTAGGCGCTCTCTTCGTCCAGTTCCAGCACGTCGCCGGCCTCCAGCAGGAAGATATTCTCCCGCGGGATCCCCAGGTCCGCCGCGATGCCGGCCTGCGCCGTACGGTGGCGGTATTCGCCGTGGAGCGGGACCGCGTACTTCGGCTTGACCAGGGAGTAGATCAGCTTGATCTCCTCCTGGCAGGCGTGCCCGGATACGTGGACGTCCTGATAAATGACCTTGGCGCCCTGGGCGGTCAGATCGTTGATGACCTTGGAAACCGCCTTCTCGTTGCCGGGGATCGGCGTGGAGCTTAAGATGATCACGTCGGTGGGATCGATGGAAACCTTCCGGTGGATGCTGGCCGCCATGCGGGGCAGGGACGCCATGGTCTCGCCCTGGCTGCCCGTCGTGATCAGCACGACCTTTTCGCGCGGATAATTGTTCAGTTCCTCCAGCGTGATCATGGTGCCTTCCGGCACGTCGATATAGCCCACTTCGGAAGCTGTCGCCAGCACGCGCACCATGCTCCGCCCGTCGATCGCAACCTTGCGGCCGCAGCGGACCGCCGCGTTGATGATCTGCTGCACGCGGTCCACGTTGGAGGCGAAGGTCGCCACGATGATCCGGCTGCCTGCGTTTTCATCGAAGATCGACTGGATGGTCTTGCCCACCGTGCGCTCCGACATGGTGAAGCCTTCCCGCAGGGCGTTCGTGGAATCGCAGAGCAGGGCCAGGACACCCTTCTGCCCCAGTTCCGCGAAGCGGGCCAGATTGATCGGATCGCCGAAGACCGGCGTATAATCCACCTTGAAGTCGCCGGTATGGACGACCGTCCCGACCGGGCAGGTGATGGCAAACGCGGCGGAATCCGCAATGCTGTGATTGGTGCGGATGTACTCCACCTTGAAGCTGCCGGCCGTCACCGTCATGCCGTAGCGGACGATCTTCCGCTTGGCCATGTTTTCCATGCCCAGTTCTTCCAGCTTTCCGTCGATCAGGGCCATGGTCAGCTTCATGCCGTAGATCGGCACGTTGATGCGGCGCAGCACGTAGGGCAGCGCGCCGATATGGTCCTCATGGCCGTGCGTGATGAAAAAGCCGCGGACCTTTTCTATATTATCCTCCAGGTAGGTGACGTCCGGTATGACCAGGTCGATGCCCGGCATGTCGTCGCCGGGGAAGGCCAGGCCGCAGTCCACTACGATGATGTCGTCTTCATATTCGAAAGCCGTTATGTTCATTCCGATCTGATCCAGGCCGCCCAGCGGAATGATCTTCAGTTTTCCCATAGGTATACTCCTTTTTTATCGCTCGTTTTACCGGCAAAGGAACCTCCGGTCAATGCATTAATAGGCAATGTCCACGTCGTCGAGCTGCTCGCCGAAAATGCCGGCCAGATAGTCCAGCAGCTCTTCATCCTCTACAGATCTGTATACGTTTACGCCGTCCTCTTCTGCAGGAATCTCTTCCAGAATAAAACAGTCGCCGTCGCCTTCCGCTACGTCGCTGACAAGAAGATATTCCTTGCCGGCCAGACGGGTCGAGTCAAGCACGTAGAGCTCCACGCTTTCCGCTTCGCCCTCAAACCTGATTTTTTCCACGGCGCTCCTCCTTTTCCAGCCAGCTCCGCAGGATCAGCGAAGCGGCCATTTTATCAAGATATTGCTTGCGCTCCCCCGGGGGCACCTTCGCCTCCCGCAGGATCTCCTCCGCTTCCGCGGTCGTGAGTCTTTCGTCCTCATACACGACGGGAAGGCCGGTCCGGAGCTTCAGCTTCTCGCCGAAGGCACGGGTCATAAGCGCCCGTTCTCCTTCGGTATCGTCCATATTGAGGGGCAGGCCCAGAACGATCCGCTCCGCCTCGTATTCACGGCAGAGCGCTTCCAGCCTGGCCAGCGTCCGGCGCAGCTTGTTCTCCTCTTTCCGGACGATCGTCTCCAAAGGCTGTGCCGTCAGTCCCAGAGGATCCGTCACAGCCACGCCTACGGTCTTTGAACCGTAGTCCAGCCCCAGTACTCTCATGCCTTCTTATCCAGGACCTCGCGGATATAGGTTTTCAGCAGGACTTCCAGGATATCGTCCCGCTCCACCTGAGAGATCAGGTAGCGGGCGTTGGCATAGCTGGTGATATAGGTGGGGTCGCCCGACATGATATACCCCACGATCTGGCTGACCGGATCGTAGCCCTTGGTCTGCAGCGCGCGGTAAACGGACTTCAGGATCTCCTCGACCTGCGTCTGTTCCTGCACCAGTTCGATACTTTTTGTGCTTTTTAATTCTGACATAATGCCTCCCGATATGCAAATGACAGAGTTTTTCCTGCGCGGCGGGGCCGCGCCGTTTTTCTTAGTTGCTGCGGTACTGCTTCCAGTACTTGTTCAGCAGTTCGTCCGCATCCTCGCCCAGATAGTGATAGACGTCGCATTTGTCCAGAAGCTCCTGCGGCGGGAAGATGTTCTCGTCCGTCAGGTACTCTTCGTCCAGCAGCTGGATGGCCGCCGTGTTGGGGATCGGATAGCCCAGCTCCTCGAAAGTCGCCAGTCCGCTCTCCGCGCGGAGCATGAAATCGATGAATTTCTCGGCAGCGCTTACGTTCTGCGCGTTGGCCGGGATCACGAAGCAGTCGAACCAGACGTTCGTGCCCTCTTCGGGGATCACGAAGGCCAGCTCGGCGTTTTTCTCCGTGCAGTACAGATACTCGCCGGAATAGATCATGCCGATGCCCGCGTTGCGTTCGATCAGCTCGTCGCGCGCCTCGTCGTTCTTCCAGCTCTGTACGATCGGCTTCTGCTCCATCAGAAGGTCAACGACCCTCTTCAGGTCCTCTTCCTTCGTGGTATTCATATCGATGCCCAGGATCATCTCCGCCACCATGAAGGTGTCGCGGACCGAGTTCTGCATCACGATGCCGTACTGCTCGTATTTCGCATCCCACAGATCCCGCCAGGACGTGATGCTGCCCTCGGGGATCATGGTCGTGTTGTAGAGGATGCCGACCGTGCCCCAGGTATAGGGGATCGCGTATTTGTTGCCGGGATCGGCCCCCGCCAGCTTCGCCATGTAATCCTTGTCCAGATTGGCGGCATTCGGAATATTGTCATAGTTTAAGGGCTGCAGCAGGTCGTTCTTGATCATCTTCTCGATGGTGTAGTCGCCGCAGATGATCAGGTCGTACTGGACCTGCTTGTTGGCCACGGGGACGTACATGTCCTCGTTGGTATCGAAGGTATCCTGCCGGACGCGGATCCCGGTCTCCTTTTCAAACTGCTTGAGCAGTTCGTCGCTCATATAATCGCCGTAATTATAGAGCTTGAGGACGTTTTCCTGCCCTTTGCCGCAGCCGGAAAGAAGGCCGCCGACGAGGCAGACGACAAGGATCAGTGAGAAAATACGAGAAGCTTTCATGTTTCAGGATCCCCCTTTATTGTTTTACTGTTTTGTCGGCCGTCCTGTTGCCGAGGAAATAACGGATCAGCAGAACGACAAGAACGATCAGAAAGATGACGGTGCTCAGGGCACACATGCTGGCCCGGATGCCGCGCTTCTGCTGCGAGTAGATCAGCGTGGAAAGCGTGTTGATGCCGGCGCCGCGGGTGAAGTAGGTGATCACGAAGTCGTCCACCGACATCGTGAAGCTCATCAGGAAGCCGGTCGCCACGCCCGGCATGATATCGGGCAGGACCACGGAGAAAAAGGCTTTCACCGGACCCGCTCCGAGGTCGCGGGCCGCCTCGTAGGTACTGGTCCCGGTCTGCCTCAGCTTCGGCAGCACGTTCAGGATCACGTACGGCAGACAGAAGCAGATGTGCGAGAACAGGATGGTCCCCATGCCCAGCGAGATGCCGAACATGGCGAAGGCCATCATCAGGCTGACGGCGGTCACGATCTCCGCGTTGACCAGCGGGATGTTCGTCAGCTGCAGCACCAGCGCCCGCTGACGGCGGCTGTAGGCCATGATGCCGACGCTCGCGGCCACCCCGACGACCGTCGCGATCACGGCGGAGACGATGGCGATCACCAGCGTATTGATGAGAGCTTCCAGCATATCGTGGTTCTCGAAGATCTCGCCGAACCAGCGGAGCGTGAAGCCGTACCAGATGCCGCTCGTACGTTCATTGTTGTTGAAGGACATCACGATGAGCGTGAAGATTGGCAGGTACAGGAACAGGAAGATCAGGCCGATATACAGGGCTTTGCCGACTTTTTTCATACGACCGTTCCCTCCCCGTTTTTATCGAATTTGTTGAGCAGCGCCATGCTGATCAGGATGAAGACCATCATGACCATGGAGAGCCCGGAGCCGACGTTGCGGCTGCCGCCGCGCAGGAACTCGCCCTCGATGATGTTGCCGATCAGCGAGATGTTGCCGCCGCCCAGGATCTCCGAGATCGCAAAGGTCGTCATGGACGGCACGAAAGTCATCGTGATGCCGCTGATGATGCCCGGCATACTTAAGGGCAGCAGGACGTCCTTGATGACCCGGGCCTGCGAAGCGCCCAGATCGTAAGCCGCCTCGATCAGGCTGTTGTCGATCTTGATCATTACATTGTAGATCGGCAGGATCATAAAGGGCAGGAAGTCGTAGACCATGCCCAGCACGACCGCCGTCGGCGTGTTGATGATATCCAGGCTCTTTAAGCCCAGCGCGCCGAGGATCGTGTTGATGACGCCGGTCTTTTGCAGCAGGATCTTCCAGGCGATGGTCCTTAAGAGGAAGTTCATCCACATGGGCAGGATCAGCAGGAAGATCACGAAGCCCTTTTTCCCGCCGCTCTTGCGGAGCAGCAGGCCCAGCGGAAAAGCCAGCAGCAGGCAGATCACCGTGGTCGCAAAAGCCAGGAGCAGGGACAGGCCCAGCGCTTTTAAGTGCACCGGTTCGGCGACCGAAGCCAGATTCGAAAGGGTGAAGCTGCCGTTCTTATCCACCAGCGCGAAGTACAGGATCGCCAGGAGCGGGATCACCGTACCGCAGAGGATAAAGCCCAGATACGGCGCCGACAGCCATTTGTTCTTTTTAGACATCGACGACAACGGCCTCCTCATCCTCGGATTCGGGCTTGTTCATGATCTGAATGTTGAACGGATCCACCCGAAGGCTGACTTCCTTGCCCACCGGCTGCATGACGGTGCTCTGCACCAGCCATTCGAAGCCGCCGGCCATGACTTCCATCTCGTAGTGCACGCCTTTGAAGATCAGGTGCGTCACCACGCCGTCCAGCTGTCCTTTTCCCGCTTCGTCCAGCACCACGTCCTCGGGGCGGATCACCACGTCCACGGGCTTGTTCACGCCGAAGCCGGTGTCCACGCAGGGGAAGTTGACGCCGCAGATCCGGACCAGCTCGTCCCGGACCATGACGCTGTCGATGATATTGCTGTCGCCGATGAAGGTCGCCACGAAGGCGTTCTCCGGCTCGTTGTAAATGTTCTCGGGGCTGCCCATCTGCTGAATGTAGCCCTGGTTCATGACCACGATGGTGTCCGACATGGTCAGGGCCTCTTCCTGGTCGTGCGTGACGTAGATGAAGGTGATGCCCAGCTCGTTCTTTAATCGGATCAGCTCGTACTGCATGTCCTGGCGGAGCTTTAAGTCCAGGGCGCCGAGCGGTTCGTCAAGGAGCAGGACTTTCGGCTCGTTGACGATGGCCCGCGCGATGGCGATCCGCTGCTGCTGGCCGCCGGAAAGCTGCGTTACGTCGCGCTTTTTGAACCCATCCATGTTGACCAGCTTCAGAGCATAGTCGATCTTGCTGTCGATGTAGCTCTGGGACTTGCCGCCGATCTTTAAGCCGTAGGCGATATTCTCGCCCACGTTCATATGGGGAAAGAGGGCATACTTCTGGAACACGGTGTTCAGATGTCTTTTATTCGGCGGAAGGTTCGTGATGTCACGCCCCTCGAACAGGACCCTGCCGGTATCGGGGGTCGTAAACCCGCCGATGATGCGCAGCGTCGTCGTTTTTCCGCAGCCGGAGGGACCAAGGAGCGTCATGAAGGTGTTCTCCTTGATCTCCAGATTCAGATCATCCAGGACCAACTCGCCGTCAAACGATTTGGAGATGTGTTCCAGTTCCAGAATGTTTGCCATTTCCGCCTCCCTTTCCCGATCACAGATCGTGGAACGTCTGATAGATTTCTCTTGCCGTCTCCTCGTTTTTGGTGATCAGCAGGACCGTGTCCTCACCGGCCAGCGTTCCCACGATTTCCTCCCAGTTCAGCTTGTCCATCGTCGCGCAGAACGCCTGCGCCATGCCGGGTTCCGTATGGATCACGATCATATTCGTCGCCTGATCCATCCCCACGACGATCTGCCGGTACATCGTTACCAGCGGATCCGAGGGTTTCAGTTTGGTCTTGATCGCCGGCAGCGCGTAGTATTTGGCGCCTGCCGCCCCCTGTTTGATCAGGCGGAGTGCCTGAATATCCCGGGAGACCGTAGACTGGGTCGCTTTCAGGCCCAGTTCGCGAAGGCGGGCCGCCAGATCTTCCTGCGTACCGATCTTTTCCTTCAGGATGAGATCCCTTATGATCTCCCGCCGTTTTTTCGTGTTGATACTTGGACTCATGATTCCCTCCGAATCAGTTTATGGGGTCAGTATTTCCGAAAGGCCCTTTGGCGGAGCGGCATACAGCTTCAGGTTTTCCGCGCCGGCTGTCCGGCTCATGATCCCGCGGACCGTTTCCAGTGCCAGAAGGGGGTAATTGTTTGTGCGGCTCAAGTGTCCCAGAAGAACAGCTTTCAGCCCGGGATGGCAGATCTGCTGCAGCAGGCCGGCTGCGGCTTCATTGGATAAATGTCCGGCGTCTCCGTCGATCCTCAGCTTCAGCGGATAGGGGTAGGGCCCCGTTTCCAGCATCCGGCGGTTGTGATTGGCTTCCAGAATGAGGGCGTCCAGGCCCTGCAATCCTTCGATCAGATCCCCGCTTACGCAGCCCAGATCCGTGACGACGGCAAGATGCGCGTCCTCCCCGTCCAGGCGGAAGGCTGCCGGTTCCTTCGCGTCATGCGTGACCGCAAGCGCCGTAACCGTCAGATCCCTGACCGGAAAGCTTTCTCCGCGCCGGATCAGGTGGAATCCCGCCTTGGGGATCCGTTCGAACAGTTTCTGTTCCGACAGGCCTTCAAAGGTCCCGGCGGTGGTATAGACCGGCAGTCCCAGTCTTTTGATCAGCAGGGGAAGCCCCTGGATGTGATCCCGGTGTTCATGTGTCAGGAGCAGGGCATCGATGCTATCCGCTTCCGCTCCCAGTTCCTCCAGGCCGCGGCAGATCGCCCGGTAGGACAGGCCCGCGTCGATCAGGATCCTGGTATCGCCGTATTCGGCGAAACTGACGTTGCCCTCGCTGCCGCTGGCCAGAGAGCAGAGACGGAAGTTCATGATCGTTCGGCCAGCCCCCATTTCTTCAGCAGCTGCTTCAGCCTGCGCGCCGTTTCCTCAGGCGTGCCGGAATTGTCCAGCACGGCGTCCGCCATGGCCCGGTATTCCTTCTCCGTCGGCTGAGAACGCATAATATTCCGGCAGCGTTCGGGCGAATAGGAACGGGTCCGGATCAGGCGCTCCGTCCGATCCCGGCGGGGGGCATACACGTAGAGGATCTTATCGCAGAGCTCGGGAAAGCGCGCTTCCACCGGGATCGCCGATTCGTAAACGACCAGCGCCTCCGGCGCTTCTTCGGTCAGGCGGAGCACCTCGCGGAAGGTTGCAGGGTGCAGGATGGCGTTGACGGCTTTCCGCTTTTCCGGATCCCGGAAGATCCGATCCGCCATGACGGCTTTCCGGATATTGCCTTCCTCATCCAGGATGTCCCGGCCCAGAAGCGCCACGATCTCATCGTAGGCGCTGCCGTCCTTTTCGATCAGGCGTTTTGAGATCCGGTCCGCCTCCAGAATGCAGGCGCCGTATTTCTCCTTCAGCAGGGACAGAACCAGGCTTTTGCCGGAGCCCACGCCGCCGGTCATGCCGATCACCGTTTTATTCACCGTGTTCTCCTCTACCAGTTGATGCTTTTCAGCACCTCGTCCCGGAAATCGACGGGCGTGGCCTTCATCTGTTTTTCATAGACTTCTTCGTAGAGGGCGTCGGACAGCGCGGTCTCCACTTTGTACTTCCAGGCAATGTGCCGGCCTTCGAAGTACATGATGTGCGAGCCGAACTCGGTATCCACGATGCCGTGGTCTCCGGTCCGGCGGTTCGCATCAAAGCACCAGTCGTTGAACGGCGGCACCATCTTGCCGGCCGGTACGTCGGTGTACAGGCCGCCGCTGCTGGCGTTGCCGTCCGCCGAATACTGCGAGCAAAGCGAAACAAACATCTCTCTCGTCTTTCCGCCCGCGATCCATTCCTGATACACCTTTTCCGCCGCGGAACGCGCCAGCTCCGCCGTTTCATACGTGCCGCCGCTCGCCCCCTTGATCATAAAGAGGATATGGCGGACGTCGATCGTGACGCTCTCGTCCCGATACGGCTTCTTCAGAAGGAAGTACGCGTCCGGGGCTTTCGTCTTGTCGTTTTCCTCCACCACCACGCTGCCTTCGGCGGTATCCGCCGCAAAGGCCCATTTCAGGACGCTGACGTTTTCGTTGTAAGTCTGACCGCGCTTCAGGTTCTCCGACATATACTTGTCCGTGTATTTATCGAGGCCGCCGGCGTCTTCGATCGTCTTGGTCGTCCGGGTCTCCCTCAGGAAATGCTTTACGACTTCGCGGAAGCTGTCAAGATCCTTGACTTCAGACAGCTCTTTCCGGATCCCGGTCAGAAGCTCCTCCGGGATATTCTCCCCGTCGCCGAACCCGATCGCGTAGAGATCCACCAGACTGTAGGCCTTCGGATTCCGCTGATATTCGGCTTCGACCTCTTCGTCGCTGAACGTGACGTCTCCCACCAGCTTCAGGTAGGCTTTCTGCGCCAGACGGGTGATCCGCAGGCAGGATTCGATATACTTCCATTCCAGATTGGTGGAATAGACCTGCTCCAGATACATTCCGAGCGTCCAGCCGTAGGAAGAGGCTTCCTCCTCCAGGACCTGCTTCTGCCTGGCGATGTATTCCTCATCCGCCTGATCCAGCTCCATGCCGTTGGCCAGGGCGGCTTCACAGAAGATCAGATAATCCTGGGCGTACAGCTCGGCGTCCGTCAGGAAGTAATCGAACCAGGTCTCGTCGCCGTACAGCGAGGTCTGGTTTTTGAAGGAAACGCTCGGATCCAACCCGAGATAGGAAAGGTAGTTGTAATAGTCGTTCAGGAAGTTGCTGACCGAGATCGCATACAGGTAGACCATCTCACCCTTGTTCAGGCTGAAATGCTCCGTGGAAACGGCGACTTCTTCCAGATTCCCGGTCTGCGGGAACAGGATCGCGGCAGTCTCGTAGGGCGCTACCGTCGTCCCGGCCGTTCCGGCCGTCGGGTCGTTCTTTCCGTTCGAGCAGCCGGCCAGCCCCGCCAGCAGGCAGAGCGTCAGTATGATTGCAAAAAGTCTTTTCTTCATATGCATCATCACTCTAGGAATTCCTTGATCTTGCGGCTGCGGATCGGATTGCGCAGCTTGCGGATCGCCTTGGATTCGATCTGGCGGATCCGTTCACGGGTCACGTCGAATTCGCGGCCCACCTCTTCCAGCGTGCGGGGATGTCCGTCCTCCAGACCGAAGCGGCGGATGATCACCTGCTTCTCCCGGTCCTTCAGATCGTTCAGGAGCTCGTCGATCTGCTCGCGCAGCATCACGGCGTCGATGTTCTCCTCGGGCGTGACGCCCTTGTAGTCCGCCACGAAGTCTCCCAGGTTGGAGTCATCCTCTTCGCCGATGGGCGTCTCCAGGCTGGCCGGCTCTCGCGCGATCTGCATGATCTCCATCACGCGCTCCTGGCTCATCTCCAGCGCGTCCGCCAACTCTGAGATGGACGGTTCGTAACCCAGCTCCAGCGTCAGCTTGCGCTGCATCTTGGACATTTTGTTGATGGTCTCCACCATGTGGACCGGGACGCGGATGGTCCGGGCCTGATCGGCCAGCGCGCGCGTGACGGACTGGCGGATCCACCAGGTCGCATAGGTGGAAAGCTTGTAGCCCTTCGTATAATCGAACTTCTCGACGCCCTTGATCAGCCCGAGATTGCCTTCCTGCACCAGATCCAGGAAGCTCATGCCCCGGCCGGTGTAGCGCTTGGCGATGCTGACGACCAGGCGCAGGTTCGCTTCGATCAGGCGGTTTTTGGCCTTTTCGTCGCCCTGCGATTTCCGGACGGCCAGATCCAGCTCCTCCTCCGGCGTCAGCAGCGGGACCGCGCCGATCTCCTTTAAATACATCCGGACCGGGTCCTCGGTACCGATGCCGTTCAGCAGATCGGCCGTCTCCAGTTCCAGATCAATATTCTCCACCGGTTCGGCATCATCGTCGTCCGGGACGAAATCGTCGTCGTCCAGACTGATGGAGTCCAGCGGATTGATATCATCCGTCATGATACGCAGCACGTCGATCTTCTTGCGTTCCAGCTGGTTGTAGATCTCGTCCAGCTCGGAAGGGGAAAGATAGGCGTCCGCAAAAACGTCGGAAATGTCGTTAACGTCCAGGATATTGTTTTTGGAGCGGGCCAGTTCCACCAGGCGCTCCATATACTGACTGAATTGTTCACGTTCCATTTCGTATCCTCCTTCAGGGTTCCTTATTCGTTCTGGGAAGCCGGCGGCTCCAGCCGAGCCGGCATTATTTTTGTCAGGATCAGATAAAAGCTGGCGACAAAGACCGCCATCATGACCAGCGTCGAGACCAGGAAGGCCGTATTCGACTCGTAGATCTTCTGCAGGGCGGTGTTCTCGGACAGCAGCACCGAGATCACGTTGGCGCCGACGTGGATGCAGATCGGAGCCATGATATGGTGATACCGTTCGCAGACGAAGGCCAGCAGCAGTCCGATGGCAAAGGCGTAGATGCCCTGCAGCAGATTGCCGTGGAAGACGGCAAAGATCAGCGCGGAGACCACGGCCGCCCATTTTGCCTCCAGCGCCCAGCGCAGCCGCCGGTAGATCAGGCCCCGGAAGATCAGCTCTTCCACGACCGGCGTCAGGATCCCCACGGCGATGATCTCCATAAGAAGGCTGCCGCTGTACAGAAGATCCGCCACCGGTTCAAAGCTGCTGCTCAAAAGATCGTAGAGGCCGCTGTACATCAGCAGATGGTTGAACAGGACGCAGACAGCCGCTCCGCAGACCAGACAGAGCGCAAAGGCCGGCACGCCGGGCAGCTCCCAGCATTCCCTCGTCATGTGCATCCGCTCTTCCTTCTTCCGGTCCAGATGCATAAAAAGCAGCATCAGCGGGATCGCGATCAGACAGGTGAAGAAAGCGATCAGGACGTAGTTTTCGTTGATGAGGCTGTTCATCGTCCTGATATACTGATCCGTATCCTTCATGCTGGCCAGCAGGGACGGATCCATCATCATGCGGAAGACCATATAGGCCGCCGTGACGAGGATACTGGCCCCTTCATAGATCAGCCACGGATACATCAGCCCCCACATAAGCTGCAGCGGCGTCGTTCTGTACTGTTCCTGTCTTCCGGTCCAAAAAACCATCGTTTCCCTCTTCTGTACTACAAAAAGGCATATCTATGCATAGATACACAAGCTACTTTATACAACAAAAGCGGGGTAAATACAAGTGAAAATTATGTGAATTATATAGATTTTATGAATAATAAAGCTGAAAGGATGCGGAAAGCCCGCATCCTTTCGTTTCTGTGCATCTGTTCCGCCTCTTAATGACAGCTTTTTTCAAAGGTCCAGGCGTCTCGGCACATATCTGTCAGGCTCTTCTGAGCTTTCCAGCCCAGCAGCTTTTCCGCCTTCTCCGTCTTCGCGAAGCTGAAGGGAAGGTCGCCCGCGCGGCGCGGCGCGATCTCGAACGGGATCGTCAGATGGTTGGCCGTTTCAAAGGCGCGGATCATCTCCAGGACGCTGCTGCCCCTGCCCGTTCCCAGGTTGAAGATCTCCGCTCCCGTATGCGCCAGGCCGTAGCCGAGGGCCGCCACGTGTCCTTTTGCCAGATCCACGACGTGGATGTAGTCGCGGATGCAGGTCCCGTCCGGCGTCGGATAATCGTTGCCGAAAACGTTCAGATGGTCGCGGATCCCCGCCGCCACCTGCGAGATATAGGGCATCAGATTGTTCGGGATCCCGCTCGGTTTTTCCCCGATCAGCCCGCTCTCGTGCGCGCCGACCGGATTGAAGTAGCGGAGCAGCACGACGGAAAGCGAGGGATCCGCGTGCGCCGCATCCTTCAGGATCTGCTCGATCATGTATTTCGTCCAGCCGTAGGGATTGGTGCAGCCGCCGGTCTTCATCTCTTCGGAGAAAGGCGGCTCCGCGTCGCCGTAGACCGTGGCCGAGGAGCTGAATACGAAGCATTTCGTGCCGTAGCGCGACATGGTCTCCAGCAGCGTCAGCGTGCTGTCCAGATTGTTGCGGTAATAGGCCAGCGGCTTTTCCACCGACTCTCCCACTGCCTTGAAGCCGGCGAAGTGTATCACCGCGTCGATCGGCTGCTCGGCGAAAAGCGCCGTCAGCGCCGCCGCGTCGGCGACGTCGATCTCGTAAAACAGCGGCCGTTTCCCCGTGATGGTTTCGATCTTGTCGACCGTGTCCCGGCTGCTGTTGGACAGATCATCCGCGATGACGATCTCATAGCCCTCGTTTATCAGTTCCACCGCCGTATGCGATCCGATGAAGCCGCAGCCGCCGGTCAGAAGAATCTTGCCCATATGTCCCTCTCCCGCACTTCTTTTAAAAAATCGGTGAAAAACTCACCGCTTTGTATTATAATGGTTTCCGTGAAAAAAAACAAGGAGTCAGCCCCATGCCGCCGCTTCGTCTGGACAGGATCCTTTCCGAATACACCTCCTATTCCCGCCGGGACGGCGCCGAGCTGATCCGGAAGGGACGGGTCTGTGCGGACGGCGCGGTCTGCCGCGATCCTTCCGCCAAGTTCGATCCGGAGGGACTGTACCTTGCCGTCGACGGGAGCGAACGGATCCTGCACGAAAGCAATACCTTTCTGCTGAACAAGCCGGCCGGCTTTGTCAGCGCGACCGAAGATCCGCGGGAAAGGACCGTGCTGGAGCTGATCCGTGAGGAAGACCGCTTTCCCGCCCTCTTTCCTGCCGGCCGCCTGGACAAGGACACGACGGGGCTTCTGATCCTGACCAGCGACGGCGCGCTCTGCCACCGCGTCATCTCCCCTTCCCGCAAAGTGTGGAAGACCTACCGGGCCGCCGTATCCGGCCGGCTGACGGAGGAGGACGCCGCGGCTTTCGCCGCCGGCCTTGCCATCGACGGCGGAGAGATCTGCCGCCCGGCCGGACTCGCGATCCTGAGCGCCGGCGCGGAAAGCGAAGCCCTCGTCCGCATCTGCGAGGGAAAGTACCACCAGGTCAAGCGGATGTTCGCGGCCCGCGGAAAGACCGTGCTGCGCCTTCACCGGGAAGCCGTCGGCCGGCTGGATCTTACGGCCGGCCCCGCGCCGGGACAGTACCGGCGCCTGGATCCGGAAGAGACCGCTCTGCTTTTTGAAGATCCCGAACCGCTGCCATAATCATAACAGGAGGAATCAAACATGCTGGAAAACGCAAAAACAATCAGTCAGAACGAGCTGGCGGCCCTGCGCCTTGCCTTTGAGCAGGATACCGCGGCACGGGCCATGCAGAACGCCGCTTCCAAGACCGCGATCGGCGATCTGGTCTATCACGGCGACAGCCGCATCGGCAACGACCATCTCTTCTCTCTTGAGCTGAATACTATGAAGGTGACCAACCAGATGTCCAGCGGCCGCTGCTGGATCTTC
>JAEEGI010002994.1_pt1 | contig 40707 bp, 36 predicted proteins | sample 8958751 | NCBI WGS metagenome assembly JAEEGI01 (sample SAMN16246545, study PRJNA631951) | gut metagenome | biome: gut microbiome; feature: rumen; material: KS-attached | host: Bos | place: Iran: Karaj | collected 2018-10 | reverse complement strand
GCTATATCATTAGCACCAACAGTGATCGAACCAGTCTGTTCTTTGCGCTCATTTGCAGCCTTCATCCTGTTATATTTCTTGATAAGCAGAGCCTGCTGTCTATTAAGTTCTCCAGCCTGTCTGTAGTCTTCACTCTTAAGAGCTTCCTCAACCTGATCATCAAGATCCTTGATCTGACTATCCAGGTCACGCATTTTGGATGTATCTCCCATAGAATGAAGTCTGACCGCTGATGCAGCTTCATCGATAAGGTCAATAGCCTTATCAGGAAGATTTCTATCATTGATATACCTGTTGGAAAGTTCGGCAGCAGCCTTAACAGCTTCAGGAAGAATACGTACATGGTGATGCTCTTCATATTTGTAAAGTATACCATTTAAAATATTAAGAGTCTCTTCCATCGTAGGCTCTTCTACTGTTACAGGCTGAAAACGACGCTCCAATGCAGCATCTTTCTCAACATATTTCCTATACTCAGATATAGTAGTAGCACCTATTATCTGAATCTCACCTCTTGCAAGAGATGGCTTTAGAATATTAGAAGCATCAATAGCACCTTCTGCGCCGCCTGCTCCGATAAGTGTATGCATCTCATCTACAAAGAGGATGATATTGCCATCTTCTGCAACTTCATGGATGACCTTCTTGATACGTTCCTCGAACTCGCCTCTATACTTAGATCCAGCGATCATACCGGATAAATCAAGAGTAAGAAGACGCTTATTCTGAACTGTAAACGGAACATCACCGGATACGATACTCTGCGCAAGACCTTCAACAACTGCTGTCTTACCTACTCCGGGTTCTCCTATCAGACACGGATTGTTCTTGGTCCTTCTGGACAAGATCTGAACAACACGTTTGATCTCAGACTCACGTCCGATAACAGGATCGAGCTTACCTGCAGCTGCAAGTGCTGTAAGATCACGGCTGTACTGTGCAAGAGCACTTCCCTTCTTACGACCTGACTGGCGCTTTCCAAGATCTTCTTTGACAAGATTAGGATCTTCGCCCATAGCTGCAAGAGTCTCTGCATAGAGCTTCTGAACCGGAACATTAAGAGTAGAGATAAGTCTGACAGCTACATTCTCGCCATCCTTGATAAGAGCCAGAAGGATATGCTCTGTTCCTGTCTTGGACGCACGGAATCTGTCCGCCTGACGGTGAGCCTCATTAAGAACCTGCTGTGCTCTTGGTGAAAAACCGTCACGGTCCATAGTAGTAACACTTCCATCCTGGACTATAAGATCTTTGACAAGATCCATGAGACGTTTTTCATCTATTCCATTATCTATTAAAATTCTGGATGCGACACTTCCTTCTTCTCTGATAAGACCGAGCAATATATGCTCCGTTCCCACATAGTTCAGTTTCAGACTTCTTGAAGCCTTACGAGCTGTTTTAAGCGCGTTTTCGGCTTTATCTGTAAACTGTGAATTCATATATTTACATTCCCTCCTGCTGTTTATTTTTTGAATCAAAAAGAAAAAGACTTCTTGAATACATCTTAAGAAATCCGCTCAAGCTGTAGATTTCGAAAGACAATGATTCAATAGTCTGATCAGATTCCGCTGTAATCATCGTAAATCTGATCTATAAGATTATGAATCTCATTTCTTGATATATTCTTGCATAGAGCTCTTGCCAAAACGACTTCAAGCCCTTGCCTGGCTTCTTCAAGTGCCTGCAGCTTATCTATATCCACTGCTATCACAGCACCTTTTCTACGGTCAATCTTAACAAAGCCTTCCCTTTGCAATATCGAATAAGCTTTATTGACCGTATGCATATTAATACCTATTGCTTCTGCAAGTGTTCTCACACTTGGAAGCTGCTCTCCTTCACGAAACTGTGAAGTAGCTATACCTAGTATGATCTGATTGCAAAGCTGAAGATATATGGCATCATCACTGTTAAAATCAATTTCTATAGTCATATTTAACCTCATGTCGCGAGCAAAGCGAGCGGCTAATGATTCTAAACCACTGTTATATAAATGGTATAACAGTAGCTGTATTGGTGTCAATAAATATGACTGGAAGTTTTATTAAGCTTTTATTAAATATCGGATTATGTCATCCATATAACAAGACCATTTACAGTCCAATTTTGAGAACTTACATCTTAAGACTTCAGATAGGTACCATTTTTCCAACAATCAAAAAAGTATAAAAAACCGGATTGAAAGTCATTGTTCAATCCGGTTTTCTAAACTATAGTAAACGTCTTTGGAATTTATCTTATGTCACCTATCAGATACTAATCTGAATATGAAGTCCAGAAATATCAAACAGTTTTGTTGATAAACCCCTCTGATGACCAAAACAGTCAAACATTATAATCCGTTTATTATAATCAACGTCTTTTTCCGTCATTATCGTTATCAAGATCAAGGAACTCGAACTCAAAATCATCATCATCTGCAAAATTTCTTGATTTACGAGGAGTCGGTCTTGAGTCTCTCTCAGGTCTTACTGTAGAGCCATTAACAGCAGAGCCTCTTCCGTTATCAGGAGCAGGTTCTTCTTCAGGATAGTCATCCTCCGGATAACCGTCTTCAGGATAACCATCTTCCGGATAGCCATCTTCATAACCTTCATCATATCCATTATTCTTCTTGGATCTTAGCTTTTCAAAAAAACCTGCCTTACGTGGTTTTGGCTCTTCATCGTACTGCATATTATCATCTTCGTAATTGCCGCCTTCATCATCATAATAAAGGAGGTTTCTAAGTCTGATGAACAGGAATATAACTGCTCCTGCAAGGACTATTACAAGAACGATAAGGATTATATCAAGAAGACCAAAGGCTTTCTGAGTTCCATGTGTCTGGATATAATCATTGGCTGCAAGTATGCCTTCAACGCTGTACTTTACAGCATTGCCATCAGTATTCTTAACAAGCTGATATGTTCCGTCTGTATCGATAAATACATAATAAGAATCACTAGATGTAGTTGCTACTATAGCATTACCTGTATTAGTCTGTTCCTGAGCAGGCTCAGTAGTCTCCTGAGTATCTGTGCCCTCGGTATTATCAGGATTCTCCGGGTTCTCAGTATTCTCGCCGCCATCAGTCTGTTCACCTGTATCTCCTGTCTGATCTGCAGGTGTAGCAGCACCAAGCTGTACGAGATCTGCACGGATAAAGCCCTGAACACCATTGGAAAGAGTGATGTAGTACCACTGCTTACCTGCTGAATCATTGGCTGTACCTGTTATAGTAACTACATCTCCGCTTGCAACACTTCCCGCTACAGAATATGCTGTACCGGCGCCTGAACGAACATTAGCCTTACTTGTTGTTACAGTTGCAGATGTAGAATCCATAGCTGTAACCTGTGTATCAGGAAGATCTACCGCTGTCTGTGTATTCTGTGCTGTGGTTGTTTCGGTATTAGTTGTAGTATTAGCATCTGTAGAAGGTGTAGTCTCAGTTGTTGTAGTAGTATTTGTAGTATCTACCTCCTGAGGCTCTCCCTTAGCAACAAGATCTCCTCTTACATAACCTGTACCGCCTACTACATTGACTTTGTACCAAACCTGGCCATTTGCATCTGTAACTTCAGAAAGAATCTGAACCTGATCTCCGCTCTTAAGACTTCCTACTACTTCACTAGAAGTGTCAGTATTAGAACGCACCTTTGCAGATGAAGCCGTAACTGTTGCATAAGTTACAGTCTCAGCGCTTGCAATATATCGGCCTCCAAATACCAGAGTAATGATAGTTGCAAACACAACTACCAATGCGGTTATTCTCCCACGATTTTTTTCCATAGTTTACCTCTTTCTTTCTGCCGGATACATAAGGCCCAAGAAGTATTCAGATCTCATCAAGTGCCTTACCGATGTCGTGACGCATATATTTACCATCGAAACTTACCAGCTCTGTAAGCTTATATGCGTTTTCTCTGGCTTCTTTAAGTGTATTTCCCTTAGCTGTAATACCAAGCACCCGGCCCCCATTTGTTACAACATTACCATGTTCATCGAACTTAGTTCCTGCATGGAAACAGTACCCATCTTCAATCTCATCGAATGCTTCAAGTCCTGAAATAACTTTACCCTTTTCATATTTGACAGGATATCCTTCTGAAGCAAGTACAACACAAACGGCTGCTTTGTCTTCAAATTCAAGATCGATCTTGTCAAGAGTGCCATCTATCACAGCATTCATGACATCTATTATATCAGTTTTCATACGAGGAAGTACAACCTGAGTTTCAGGATCGCCAAATCTTGTATTGTACTCTACGACCTTTGGTCCTTCTGAAGTCATCATAAGGCCAAAATACAAAACGCCTTTGAATTCTCTTCCTTCTGCCGCCATAGCATCAACTGTCTTCTGATATATAGTTTCGCAAGCGATCTTATTGATCTCATCTGTGTAAAAAGGACTTGGTGAGAATGTTCCCATTCCGCCTGTGTTAAGACCGGTATCTCCGTCTCCGGCTCTCTTATGATCCTGAGAAGAACTCATAAGCTTGTAATGTTTTCCATCAACAAATGCAAGAACAGATACTTCTCTTCCTGTCATGAATTCTTCGATGACCATCTCATTGCCGGCACTTCCGAACTTCTTATCAAGCATTATCTCATCAACGCCTGATATAGCATCTTCAAGACTCTGGCATATAAGAACACCCTTACCAAGCGCAAGTCCATCTGCTTTAAGTACAATAGGGAATTTTGCATTAGTTCTAAGATATTCTTTTGCCTTGTCGGCATCAGTAAATGTCTCATAAGAAGCTGTAGGGATACCATACTTCTTCATAAGATCTTTGGAAAAAGCTTTACTGCCTTCAATAATAGCTGCATTCTTCCTTGTGCCGAATACTCTAAGTCCCTTTTCTTCAAGGGCATCTACAATACCTGCGCAAAGCGGATCGTCCTGACTGCATACAACAAGATCTACACCATTATCCTTGGCAAATTCTCCAATCTTGTCAAACTCCATAACTCCAAAAGGAACGCACTCTGCAAGTTTTGCAATACCTGCATTACCAGGTGCACAATAAATCTTATCAACATGTTTGCTTCTGGAAATTGCCTCGACCATCGCATGTTCGCGACCGCCCCCACCGACTACCAGGACTTTCATTAGAATCTCCTCCGATTGCTCAAATCAATTATATCCGTGATCTTGGCATATTACAATGCCAATTCGTGCTATTAATGCACTAAACATCACATTTTATGCTATTTTGTATCATATGACGCAGGTGTCAAACACTGTCTTTGACACCTGCATCATTATATATTTTTAATATATTAAATATCATAATCCCATAGGATCATATTCATCTATGATCACCTTGCGATCTTCAACTTTGATCTTGCCTTGAGCGATAAGATTAATAGCCATAGGCATGATCTTCCATTCTGCCTGCTCCATTACACGCCTTTGGAGAACTTCAGGTGTATCCCCCTGTTCTACCATTACAGGCTTCTGCAAGATGATAGGACCTGTATCAGTTCCTTCATCCACGAAATGAACTGTCGCACCAGTAACTCTTACTCCTCTTTCCAGAACCTTCTCGTGTACATGAAGTCCATAATAGCCCTGTCCGCAGAAAGATGGGATAAGAGCAGGATGGATATTGATGATCCTGTTAGGGAATGCTCTTACTATTTCTTTTGGTATAACAACCATGCAGCCTGCAAGTACAACAAGATCAGGCTCTGCCTCTTTAAGTGTAGCAAGAAAGTCTTTGTTGAAATCATCCCTTGAAGGATACTCTTTGGGAGATTTGCATACAGCTTTAATTCCTGCTTTTTTTGCTCTTTCAAGAGCAAAGGCATTGGGATTATTGGAAAACACTAATACGATCTGTGTATCCTTTATTATCCCTGATTCTATACCATCAATTATGGCTTGAAGATTTGTACCTCCGCCTGATACACATACTGCAATTTTTAGCATAATGTAACACCCTTTTCACCATCTTCGATCTTGCCGACAACATAAGGTGTTTCACCTGATGCCTTAACAGCTTCAAGAGTCTTATCTACATCCGCAGGATCAACACAAAGAACCATTCCAAGGCCCATATTATATGTGTTGTACATCATCTGATCATCAATCTGACCCTTTTTCTGCATAAGCTTGAAAATAGCAGGAACCTCATAGCTGTTTTTCTCAATGACTGCTCTCTTACCTTCAGGAAGCATACGAGGAACGTTCTCATAGAATCCGCCACCTGTAATATGACTGCAGCCCTTAACTTTAACGCCTGCATTCTTGACAGATTTCATCATGTGAACATAGATACGTGTAGGTTCGATAAGAGCTTCGCCAAGAGTCTTGCCAAGTTCATCATAATAAGTATTGAGGCTTTCCTTGGTCATATCGAATATCTTACGGACAAGTGAGAATCCATTAGAATGAACGCCGCTAGAAGCAACTCCAATAAGAACATCATCGGCCTTAATAGTACTTCCGTCGATAAGATCCTTCTTCTCACAAACACCTACTGAGAATCCTGCAAGATCATACTCATCTTCAGGCATAAGACCCGGGTGCTCAGCTGTCTCACCACCTACAAGGGCGCAATCAGATAATTTGCATCCCTCTGCAACGCCCTTAACTATTGTAGCGATCTTTTCAGGATAGTTCTTACCGCAAGCAATATAATCCAGGAAAAAGAGTGGCTCGCCGCCTGCACAGGCAACATCATTTACGCACATGGCAACACAATCTATACCAACAGTATCATGTTTATCCAAAAGGAATGCTAACTTGATCTTAGTACCAACGCCATCTGTACCTGACAGAAGAACCGGATCCTCCATGTTCTTGATAGCAGAAAGATCAAATGCTCCGGAGAATCCTCCGATGCCTCCCATAACCTCAGGACGTGTTGTCTGTTTAACATACTTTTTCATTAACTCCACAGACTCATATCCAGCCTCAATGTCTACGCCTGCATTCTTGTAATTCAGTGCCACTTCTTGTTCCTCCTAAAATATACCTTTTATAAATAATAATGAAGCAGGTGTCAAAAGAACTATTTGAACCTTACATCATAATAATTATCACCTATTGATCAGATCAATTAGAATAGTTCTTGTATCCAACCTTAGAAAGTTTCTCGTCTTTGGCTACAACGCTTTCTTTCAAAGAAGCTGAGTATTCTTTTAACTTCTTAAGAAGCTCAGGATCACTTGTAGCAAGTATCTTAGCTGCAAGGATTCCTGCATTGGCGCCTCCGTTTATTGCAACTGTAGCTACCGGAATGCCTGTTGGCATCTGAACGATAGAGTAGAGCGAATCACGTCCGCCAAGAGATGTTGTGTGCATAGGGATTCCAATTACAGGAAGCGGAAAAATAGCCGCACACATACCCGGAAGATGAGCTGCCATACCGGCACCGGCTATGATAACCTTATATCCCTTCTCCTCAGCGCTGTTTGCATAATCAAAAAACTCCTGAGGTTCTCTGTGTGCAGATATGATATGCATCTCATAAGTAATACCGAGCTGCTCCAAAATATCCGCTGCTTTAGCCATGACCGGCATATCAGAATCCGATCCCATTACAATTCCAACCTGTGCCATCTGTACTGCTCCTTAAAATATTATTCTTATATAGATCCCATTACTGTCAGAAATATTACTGTCAGTATATTTAGAGTATTAATGATGATTCCCAGACCCGGGAAAATTTTGAAAATCTTTTTTTGCTTCATGGCAAGAATGCCAAGTACAAGTCCGGCAATACTATATCCAAATGCAAGAAGCGTTGCTACGCCGTACTTGATATTAGCCACTCCGCCGGCATCAAAAGCAGCCTTCACGCACATGATAAGCGCGACGGCAGCAATGACACCCAGTATAAAAGACAGGATACCCTTCCTTGGATGCACATTATCTGTAAAGATATAACGTCTTTTAAAGATAAGTGTTCTAAGACGGAAGTGCTTTTTCTTTTTCTTTTTGTTCTTATGTGCGTGATAGGTCTCTTCGGTATCCTTCTCCCATGGATTGATCCCCCAAGGATTTTTCTCCCATGGTCTTTGACCCCACGGCTGTATCCTATTATTCTTCAAAACAAAATCTTCTTACGTCCGCTAAGGAGTTTTGCTCCGCTTACAATAAGCAGAACTCCTGCTGTTATTCCTGAAATTATTGCAACAATACCAAAAGTGATATTGATAGCTCCTGTGCCTCCCATGAGCTTGTATGTCTTTTCTTCCATGTATAAAACCTCCTACATTATTATTTACATAACAATGAGTTTTAAAGACGACTGTGATTCCTTATATTCAAGCCTTAACAGCGCCATATTCTTTATAGTACTCATCTATCTTCTTCTTGATCTCTTTGTCCAGTATCACTTCGCCATCAATCGGCTTATTGTAAAGATACTCTACTACATCTGACATAGTTACGATTGCATGTGTACCAAAACCATACTTTTCATGAATTTCGTCAAGTGCAGACATATCTGATTCAAGTCCCTTCTCCTGACGGTTAAGGGATACCATAAGACCTACTACATCTACATCATCTGCCTGAGCCTGGATTATAGGATAAGTCTCTTCGATTGACTTACCTGATGTTGTAACATCTTCAATGATAAGGACTCTGTCTCCGTTCTTGATCTTACTTCCAAGAAGGATTCCCTTATCACCGTGATCTTTGATCTCTTTACGATTGGAACAATACTTGATATCTCTTCCATAGAGCTGGCTTATAGCAGCGCATGTTGATACTGCAAGCGGGATTCCCTTATAAGCAGGTCCGAACAAAATATCAAACTCAAGGCCAAAAGTTTCATGAATGGCTCTTGCATAGAACTCACCAAGCTTTCTAAGCTGAGTTCCTGTAACGTATGCTCCTGCATTCATGAAGAACGGAGACTTTCTTCCACTCTTAAGTGTAAAATCTCCAAATTTCAGGACATTACTGTCCACCATGAAATTTATAAACTCTTCCTTGTACTTTTCCATGTAATCCATCCTCTGTTTTTTTATTTATTCCGCTTATAGCGGTATATTATGATTTTATCTGATAGCGCCGTTAATGTCTTCCTTCATGTCAAATACAGCTTGTCTTGCAGCTTCTCCGACATTGTCGCCAAATTTAGAATACTTCTCGTTCTGCCATGCAGCAATTATTCCTCTTGAAGAATTAACAATCGCACCAAGACCGTCTTTATTGAAGAATCCCTTAAGATCGCTTCCCTTACCGCCCTGAGCTCCATATCCGGGAACCAGGATAAATGCATGTGGCATGATACTGCGAAGCTTAGCACCCATTTCAGGATATGTAGCACCAACTACTGCTCCAACATTTGAATAGTTGCCTTCCATGGAACCCATGCCCCACTCTTCGACTTTGGCACCTACATGCTCATATAAAGGCTTACCGTCTATTAATCTATCTTGGAATTCACCACTTGAAGGATTAGATGTCTTGACAAGGACAAAGATTCCCTTGTCTTCAGAATTACAAACATCAATAAATGGCTTAACACCGTCGCTGCCCAAATAAGGGTTGACAGTTGCGAAATCTTCATTAAAACCGGAATACTTGTTAGAACCAATTGTAACACTACCTAAATGTCCGATAGCGTAGGACTCTGAAGTAGAGCCAATATCGCCTCTTTTAATATCACCTATGACGATCAGTCCTTTGTCATGGCAATAATCAACAGTCTTTTTAAAAGCAATAAGACCTTCAATACCAAGCTGCTCATACATAGCGATCTGCGGCTTAACAGCAGGTATCACATCATAAATATTATCAATAAGTTCCTTATTGAACTGCCAAAGGGCATCTGCTGCACCTTCAGGTGTCTGTCCGAACTCTTCGAACGATCTGTTTTTGATGCGATCCGGAATCATCGAAAGCTTCGGATCCAGTCCCACTACGATAGGAGCATCTGTCCTTTGAATAGCTGATATCAGCTTCTGAATCATGAATACTATCCTCTTTTTTCTAAGTTTTAAACAAGGTACATGACCTTAAACAGTTTATATAATATCATAGAATTTCTAAATGTCACACTATTTGTTTGCAAATCCCTAATATTTTTTGAACAAAGGGTCAAAAAATATTTCGAGACTCAAAAAAACTGCATTGCTTTTAGTACATGCTAAGAAATACAGGGATGTATTTCTATGTACGGAACAAAACAACGCAGTTTTCATATACTATTAAGAGAAATGACCATCTCTGCTGCTTCTACAATACCTGTTCCCGAATCCATGGAACACTTCTGTAGATAATGATGCGCTTCCGGTTCAGTCATATGATGTCTGTCCATAAGAAGCTCTTTGGCTTTCTTAATAGTTTCAAGCTCTTTGTCAGAGCGTTTATTCTTTGCACCATCTCTGGCTTTTCGTCTCTTTTTACTGACACCGTCAAGCATCATATTAAGAGTCGAGATCAAAGTATCCGTCTGCAAAGGAGTCTGAAGCGATATTACATTGTCCGGAAGATCTATCGCTTCAAGCTTGGCAGGAGAAGCAATAAGCAGCATCTGAAAATAAGAAGGAAGATCCTCGGCAAGCTCTTGGCATATCATGTCACCTAGTCTGTATCCGCAGACTATAACACCATTGCCAAGATCTTCCATCGCCGATAGAGCCTGTGCTCCGGAATTACATACAGCTGCTACATTAAAGCCTCTTCGTACCAATATGTTTTTAAAATTCAGTGCATCTGTATCCTTAGCAAATGCAACAACAACATTGGCCATATATCAATATTTCCCAAGATATTCGTTCATTTCCCACTGTGTTACACAACTTCTAAATCTCTTCCACTCACTTTCCTTGGCTTCAAGGAACTTAGCATATACATCATCTCCAAGGACTTTTTTAACAAGCGGATCTTTGGTGAAAGCTGTAATAGCCTGCCCGAGGGTCTGAGGAAGCGTATCAAAACGTTCTGCATTCTCATTATCATCAGCTTGCTGCATAGAAAGCTGCTTGGGCGGAAGCATTTCTTCTTCGATACCGTCAAGACCGGCTGCTATGCAAAGAGCAAGTGCAAGATATGGATTACAGGTTGCGTCCGGATTTCTAAGCTCAATCCTGGTCTTGTTGCCTCTCTTATAAGGAATTCTTATAAGTGAAGTACGATTGGCACTTGAAGCTGTCCAAGTCATATTAACCGGTGCATCATAGCCCGGAACAAGACGCTTATATGAGTTGATCAAAGGATTGGTAACAAGGCTTATGCCTTCCATATGATCCAGAAGACCTGCTATAAATGAATATGCCTTTTTAGAAAGGCCAAGTTCATCACTACTGTCTGTGAAAATATTAGTACCATCCTTATCAAAAGCAGAAAAGCTAATATGCATTCCTGAGCCATTAACACCTTCTAAAGGCTTTGGCATAAATGTAGCATAATAGCCATGCTTCTTGGCTATAGTCTTAACAGCCATCTTAAAAGTCTGTATCATATCGGCGATACGACCTGCTTCATCATTTTCAAAATCTATCTCATGCTGTGCAGGAGCAATCTCATGATGTGATGAAAGAATATTAAAATTCATATCTTCCAGGTTGAGAATGATATCACGTCTTACATTCTCCCCCATATCAGCAGGAGCCACATCAAAATATCCTGCAGTCTCCTTTGTTTCAGGAACAGGATTGCCTGAATCATCACATCCAAAAAGGAAGAATTCTATCTCGGGATTAACTTTAAAAGTTATCCCCATATCTTCAGCCTTTTGAAGAACACGTCTTAAGATATTGCGAGGATCTCCCTCGAAAGGCTTTCTGTCAAGTGTGTATACATCGCAGAACATTCTGGCAACTTTGCCTGACTGTGGTCTCCAGGGATATATTTCAAAAGAGTCAAGGTCCGGATACAGATACATCTCACTTTCATTTTTGCGAACGAATCCTTCTACAGCAGAACCGTCAAATGTAAGTTCTCTGTCTAGAGCCACTTCAAGCTGCGAAGGTGTGATCGCAATATTTTTTGGATTGCCAAATATATCACAGAACTGCAGTCTTATAAAAGCCACATCCTCATCTTCTACAATTCGAAAAATATCTTCTCTGGTATACTTAGTCATTTCTTCTTTCCTTTCTGACCGTTTACAGATATTAATAACAAAAAAGGCAAGGAGCACGAATAAACATCGGCGCCCTTGCCTTTATATTATGATACTATACCTATTTACTGCAATAATATCAAGTATGTTTTTAAATAATTATTATTTTCCTTCGTAAGGAACTACTGAACCTTCATACTGTTCTTCGATCCAGGCCTTAACTTCATCAGACTTAAGAACTTCTACAAGTGCTACGATTCCAGGGTTTGATTCATTGCCTTCCTTAACTGCGATGACGTTAACATATTTCTCAGCAGCTTCTGAATCCTGTGCCTCATATGCAAGAGCATCTGTAGCTACAGTAAATCCTGCTTCCATAGCATAGTTACCATTCATGACTGCATAGCTTACGCTATCGATCTGATGAGGAACCTGCGCAGCCTCTACCTCAACGATCTTGAGGTTATAAGGATTCTCTGCAATATTGTTGACAGTAGCTGTAAGGCCTACTCCATCTTCAAGCTTGATAAGCTCATTTGCTTCAAGAAGGAGAAGTGCTCTTGCCTCGTTAGTTGTATCATTAGGAATAGCGATTGTATCTCCGTCAGTGATCTCATCAAGGCTCTTCTTGGTTCCGCCATAGATTCCAAATGGCTCATAGTGGATTCCACCTGCATTTACAAGTGATGTTCCGTTCTGGTCATTGAAATCATTAAGATATGTAATGTGCTGGAAGTAGTTGGCATCAAATTCGCCCGCATCTACAACATTATTAGGCTGAACATAGTCTTCAAATACAGTAACTTCAACCTTGTATCCCTTAGCTGCAAGAGCGCTGGTTACGACTTCACTTTCAAGGATCTCAGCATGAGGTACGGCTGTAGCTGCTACAGTTATAACTTCAAGATCGCCGTCACCTTCCTTGGCAGCATCTTCTGTATTCTGAGTATTCTCAGTAGGCTCTGCGTTTGATGCATCCTTGCTGCATCCTGTGATTGCAGATACTGCAAGTACTGATGTTAAAAGGGTTGCAAACAGTTTCTTTTTCATAATAAAATCCTCCTCGTATGATAGATTTTTCTCCTCAGATACTTAAAGTGTATCAATCTATTCAAAAAGTATATATCAAAATCTATAAATCTGTATATACTTTCTAAAAACGATGTATTACTGACAATTCATTTTATAGAATTTCTGAAAATGGAACATTTTCAATCTTTTTACTTAGTGATCCTCTTGTCGAGAAGCTTACTAAGCCACATACCAAATCCCTGCATTACCTGAACCATTACTACAAGAAGTACTACTGTAATGATCATAACGCCTGTCTGATATCTGTAATAACCGTACTGGATAGCTACGTCACCAAGTCCGCCGCCACCTACAGATCCTGCCATAGCAGAATAACCCAGTATGGTTGCAAGTGCTATAGTTGCTCCTACTATCAGAGAAGATCTGGCTTCAGATACCATTACTCTCCATACTATAGTCCAGTTTGAAGCACCCATACTCTGAGCCGCCTCTATAACTCCATGATCAACTTCCATAAGAGAAGACTCGACCATTCTTGCGATAAATGGAGCTGCTGCAAATACAAGAGGTACTATAGTAGCTTCCGCACCCCAGGTCTTACCTACCATCATTTTAGTAATAGGCATTATGAGGATAAGCAGGATAAGAAACGGAATACTTCTTACAATATTAACTACAAAATCAAGAATTCCATATATTATCTTATTAGGTCTAAGTCCGTTATCTGATGTGATCACAAGACCTATACCTATAGGCACTCCTATAAGATAGGCAAAAGCAGTTGATACAAATACCATATATAAGGTAACTCTGGTATTTAGTAAAAGGAGCTCACCATACTCATTCCAAAATTCTACAATACTCATCAGTTCAAAGCCTCCTCAAATTCTTTCATAGAAGACAGTTCCTGTACTTCAAGCTTCCTGTCTTTGAGATACTGAATCATCTGATTCCTTAAAGATTCATCATCCGGAAGCTGTAAAACCATCTGTCCCTGTGCAATTCCGCCTATATCTCTTGTATTGGCGAACATGATATTAACAGGTGATGAGAATTTCAAGACCATGTTAGCTACAACAGGTTCATATGAGGAGTTCTCTGTAAATACTATTCTGACAAGGTGCTCGCCTTTCATCTCCGGTATCTCACCATTGCCTGATGAAAGCACAAGTCTCATAGCAGCCTCTGACTGCGGATTACTAAATACTTCTAACACATCTCCAACTTCAGCAACACGTCCCTTGTCAATAATTGCTACTCTGTTGCAGATCTCCTGAACTACAGACATTGAGTGAGTGATGATCACTATAGTAATGCCATGAGTTTCATTTATCTTCTTAAGAAGATTCAGCACCTCACCCGTAGTTTTGGGGTCAAGTGCACTTGTTGCTTCGTCACACAAAAGGATCCTTGGATCATTAGCAAGAGCTCTTGCAATAGCAACTCTTTGCTGCTGACCACCGGAAAGCTGCGCCGGATAAGCAGATGCCTTATCTTCAAGTCCGACTTCTTTAAGAAGCTCCATTGCCTTTTTCTTGTTAGTCTTTTTATTGATTCGCATAGGAAAAAGGACATTATCAAGCACTGTACTCTGCATTAGAAGATTGAAGTGCTGGAATATCATAGCTACGTCCGTTCTCTGCTTTCGAAGCTCTTTTTCAGTCATACCTCCAAGGCTCTTACCATCAATAACGACATCGCCATCGGTAGGCTTTTCCAGAAAATTAAGACATCTGACAAGTGTAGACTTGCCCGCACCGCTCATGCCAATGATTCCGAATATATCACCTTTTTCAATATTAAGGCTTATATTCTTTAAAGCTTCTACGGAGCCTTCCTTGGTCTTAAATGTCTTACTGACATTCAAGACCTGTATTAAAGATTCTGACATAATTCATTCCATCCCTATATATTATTTTTCAAGAGATCAGTTTTAAAATGATCCATTTTAAAACCCGAATTAATGTCTAAGGCTTCATCAATCCGAACCATCAGCCGCTCGTTTTACTCACGTCATGAGGCTATAACGAATCATATCTCTTGAATTATTTTGCTGCAAAAAGAGGTGTAGAAAGGTATCTGTCTCCTGAATCAGGAAGAAGAACCACAATATTCTTACCTTTAGCTTCAGGTCTTGATGCAACCTGCTGTGCTGCCCATAAAGCCGCACCTGAAGAGATGCCTACCATGATACCTTCTGCCTTGGCAAAAGCTCTTCCTGTTTCGAAAGCTTTCTCATTAGGTACTCTGATTATCTCATCAAAGATCTCTGTATTAAGAACAGAAGGAACAAATCCTGCTCCAATACCCTGAATTTTGTGAGGGCCTGGCTTCTCACCTGAAAGAACAGCTGATGTATCAGGCTCAACAGCAATGATCTTGATGTCAGGATTCTTGCTCTTTAAGAACTCACCAACACCTGTAAGTGTTCCGCCTGTACCAACACCTGCTACAAAATAATCAACCTGTCCGTCTGTATCTTCCCAGATCTCAGGTCCTGTAGTAGTTCTATGAGCTGTAGCATTGGCCGGATTATCAAACTGAGCAAGGATGATAGAATTAGGAATCTCCTTGTGAAGCTCCTCAGCCTTAGCGATGGCACCCTTCATACCCTGAACGCCATCTGTAAGTACAAGCTCAGCGCCATATGCCTGAAGGATAGTACGTCTTTCTATACTCATTGTATCCGGAAGTGTAAGGATAGCTCTGTATCCCCTTGCTGCTGCTACAGAAGCAATACCGATACCGGTATTACCTGATGTAGGTTCGATGATAGTTGCACCGGGTTTGATCTTACCGCTTTTTTCAGCATCTACTATCATAGCATATGCTACACGATCTTTCACGCTTCCTGCAGGATTGAGATATTCAAGTTTTGCAATGATCTTTGCATCCTTGATGTTCTCGCTGTTCTGATAATTAACAAGCTCAAGAAGAGGTGTGTGTCCTATAAGTTCTGTTGCAGATTTCTTGATGTTAGCCATAATACTATTCTCCCTTCGACCGTCATTTATTTAATATTTTTGTTTTCATACTATTCATACTTTTTCAGTAGGATTATGAGAAAATAATACTCTTCCCTTCCTTTGATGTCAATACTGTTTTTAACTATTTTTTCATTTCTGAATTATTCCCGCAATCTTCCTGTATTTTTCAGCATCTTATACCGATGTTATTCGTTCTCCCGAATGTTTTGATCTTCAAAAATCGTTCTTCATAAAGATTTGCAAAAGTCAAGCCTTAACCTATTTTTTCATTATGCTATACTACTTGCAGGGAGATTATCATTACATATAGTGAGGAGTTTCAAAGGGTTATTGGGATATGAAAAAAAATAGTGAGGCAGCTGTAACCAAGTATATCAATTACTCTGACAGATCCGGCCATCACAGCCTTCCTGTAAGTGTGATCCGCTCTAAGAGGAAGACCGGCTCAGTGATCGTCAACGCAGATGGAAGTGCAGAGCTTAGAATACCACTTCGTACCAGCGATTCCACTATCAATGATATGCTTGAAGGACGTGCAAGATGGATCGTAGAGAAGCACAAAGAGATGAAAGTCAAGGAAGAAGCTCTTAAGAAGCATATGCCGGAGCTTACCGATACTCAACGTGCTCTCCTTGAAAAAAGATATAAAAAGAACGCTTCAGAATATTTTCCTCTTCGTGTTCAACATTTTGAAAAGATCATGGGTGTTCATCACAAAAAGATCGCCATAAGAGATCAAAAAACCAGATGGGGCTCCTGCTCTACAAGCGGAACCTTATCTTTCAACTGGAGACTTATCATGGCTCCTCCGGAAGTTCTTGACTATGTAGTAGTTCATGAACTGGCTCACTTTACACATATGGACCACTCCAAAGCTTTCTGGTCTACTGTCGAAAGTGTTATGCCTGATTATGAGAAACATCGTAAGTGGCTAAACGACCATGGGCAGGAACTTAGAATCTGAATATGCCAACTACGTGTGCCTTATGGTGCACCGACTATAAAGCCCTGCGGCAATTGTCGCAGGGCTTTTATAATGCAGATAAAACTGTTAATAACTAAAATTTCAAACCAAATACCGCTCTATGCAAGAATTCCGCAACAGGTCCCAGATATTCTTCTTTGTCATAGAGTTTTGTGAATATAAGCCTATCGTTCTTAAAAGACGGATCGATCAAGATCATACTCTGTTTTAATTTGTCTCTTACAAGCTCATCCTTGAATAATGGTCCACACAGAATTATTTTCTCAGGCGCTGCAAGTTCACAGGCATTCACAAGGGCAAGGGCAAAAAGTGGAATAACTTCCTCAAGCTCTTTTTTCTGCTTTTCGTCTCCTTTTTCAAAAGCACCTGCAAAATCCTCCAGTTCAAAAGGAATAATGCTATTTAGCTTCTTATAAGAAGCCCTTGTTTCAAGACAGCCTCTTTTGCCACAACTACATATATCTCCCTGTGGATCGACTATCATATGACCTATCTCTGCTGTCTTACGCTCTTTATTACCATATACATTGCCATCTATGACTACCGCTCCGCCAACGCCCTGCCCCCATTTGACGATAAGAAGATTATCTTTGTATCTTCCGTCTCCAAATAAGAGTTCTGCTCTTGCAAAGGCATTGACATCATTTTGAATAATAATCGGCATGCCAAGCTCTTTGGCTAGGATCTGTTTTACTGAAACGCTTTGTTCCCAAACTCCGTATGCCCTTACAGCTATTCCATTCTCAATATCAACTACACCGGGAATTCCAACGCTAACTCCCTTTATCTTGTTCCTGATCGGCTCCTTGACACCATCCGAAAGCTTGACACAGGCATTGGCAATTACCTTTAGATATTGTTCCGGCGTAGCCTTGTTATCTGTAGGTATATGCGTCATTGCTGCCACATCGCCATTTATATCAGTTATAGCTATAGACGATTCTATGCGGCCTATATTGATCGAATATAAATATATATTCTCATAGTTCATGGAAAGAAGTACTTTTCTTCTTCCAGCGCCTTTTTGCTTGCCGCTTGTACCTACTTCTACTATGATCTCATCTCTGATAAGAGGACTTATTATCTGAGTTACTGCAGCAGGTGTAAGGCCGCATTCAGATGCTATGTCAACTCTTGATGCCATCTTGTGCTCACATATGTACTTGATGATCATAGCCCTGTTATAAGACTTGACCTGTTTCATGTTGATTCCTGACTGATGCATATACTCTCTCCCATCTTAGTATGATATTGTTTCAGAGTTCCTCAACAAAACTTATGTACTCATATTCTCTTAAATTATCTATAAAAGCGGGTCTGTCTTTGATATTGCTAACGCCGACTCTCACTATAGCGATAGGTCCCTGCCCTTTTATATCACTTTTATTGACGCTAAGTTCATAGATACTTATATCTTTTTTATGCATATCATCTATAAAGAATCTTACACTTTTAGTATTCTCAAATTCAATATATAATTCAAAGTTCTTGGCATACATATGAATCTTATTGTCTACAAGATTCAAAATTTTCAGAGTGAAAATAATAAATAAAAGAGCGATAGTAGCACCTTCTATAAACCCCATACCGGCTGCAAGGCCCACGCAGGCGCATACCCACAACCCCGCTGCAGTTGTAAGTCCTCTAACCTGATTCTTACCTGTTACGAGGATGGTACCTACTCCAAGAAAACCCACACCGCTTATAACCTGGGCGCCAAGTCTGTTGATATCTCCGGCTACTCCCTGAAACATGATGCTTACATATTGGCTGGTAGTACTGACCATGCAGGCTCCAAGGCATACAAGAACATGTGTCTTGATACCTGCTGACCTGTTCTTCATCTCCCTGTCTATTCCTACAACAGTACCAACTATAGTTACAAATATAAATCTTATTGTAATACCAAGCAAGGAAAATCCATGTACAATATCAAGAAATTGTGTCACATAAGCCATATATCAAGTCTCCATAGAACTATATTGATCAATTCAGAATACTCCATACATCATGATATGGATATTACCTGAATATAGATCTGTAATAAAAAAGTCAGGCGCAATAATCATATACACCTGACTTCATCTTATCATATATAGCATCGTATGCCGAGTATTTTTATAATTTATTAAACTTCACTCTTACCAAACATATGTCACCATTTAAGGCAGCACCGATGCAGTATCACCACCAAAGCACATCTTCGTACGACTCTTCATCAACATCAAGCATCCCTTCATGAACCAGTTCTATGAAAGCCTCTGCTATCTTTGGATTGAACTGAGTTCCTTCTCCTTTTCTGATCTCTTCAAGGCAATCCTCAAGTTTCATCCTCTTTCTGTAAGGCCTTGTCGAATACATAGCATCAAAAGCATCTGCAACGGATATGATCTGTGCTATCTTTGGAATCTCCTCTCCCTTAAGGCCTTCCGGATAACCGGTCCCATCATATTTCTCATGATGGTAACCTGCCCCAAGAGATATCTCCGGAATCGCATCTATCTCCTGAAGGATCTCCATTCCAAGGCTTGCGTGTTCTTTGACAATCGAATACTCCTTATCATCAAGCGGATTGGGCTTATGAAGGATCCTGCTAGGCACAGCTATCTTGCCTATATCATGAAGAAGAGCTACGTTGTAGACTTTCTGGCAAAGAGCCTTGCTGTATCCGATCTTGGATGCAAGTTTTCTTGAATAATCTGCAACTCTGAAGGAGTGTCCGCTAGTATATTCATCTTTTTTATCGATCATCTTGGCAAAAGCCATGATCATCTGATCGAATATTTTCTGAATAGATGCCCTTTGCTTTTTCTCTTCTTCGATCTTCTGCTGATACCCTAGTACAAGGATAAAAAGGATCACAAGGAATGCAACGATCAGGACTGTTACACCAATCTCGGAATTATCTTTCAAAAAATCCTTAACTGTATATGAATAAAGCTTGTCAGTATAACGGGATGCCATATTAAGGGCATAATCTTCATCTATTACACTTAATCCTCTGTTTACAAGCTTTAGAAGTCCCTTATTACCAATCTCTATACCAAAGCATATCTCATCCCTAGTACCGATCTTCATTGTCGAAAGATCATGATACTTACTATTCTTAAGAATATCGTATGCTCTAAGACCATTTAGAACCGTGCCATCTGCTTCACCGCTTATAACAGCATCAAGGCATTCAAAAATAGTATCATAGTATTTGATCTTAGCTTCCGGAAGAACTGCCATAATATAATAATACTGAAGTCCGCAGTTTCTGTTGACCGCAATTATATTCTCAGAAGTGCTATCATATGTACCCCTGTAGACCAGCTCATTGATGGTAGATAGTATAGTACTGGACTGATACATACCATTTTCCTCGGAATAAAAAAGGCTTCCTTCTACCGGAAATGCAAGGTCTATGATCTGATCATCCATATCCTGTATCATATCATCATAGGACTTGTATCCATGATATCTTATACTTATTCCATTAATATTAAGATCATTGAAAAGCTGCGGAATCATGTCCTTCACCAGCCCTGTAACATTGCCATCTTCATCCGTGTCAGAGTATGGCATTAGATTTTCAAGATAACCAACATCAAGAGTGTCATTTTCCATAATCCACTCTTTTTCTGTATCAGAAAAAGCAAGGCTTGAAACACTTCCAGAGAAATATCTGTTACGAAGATTGGTGATATAATTGGGTTCCTCGCTTGCAAGCATTGTCTGAGCATTATTAAGCTCAAACAAAAGGTCCTGTCTGTCTTTACTCACACACAGATAGAAATCAGCAGATCCGAAAGTACACAGTACCACCGAATTTTCTCTACTGTATGCGCCATTACCTTCAACAGCGATGATCCCAAGTTCTTCGTTATCAAAATCTTCAAACAAAGACACATAGTCATCATATAAGACAATATCAGCGCTGACTTCCTGATCCTTAAGATAATCGTTAAGAGCATTTACAAGAATACTGTCCAAAACTCCGATCTTGCGACCTTCAAATGATGCCGGATCAGAAGTTACACTATTATCAAAGTCATGCTTGATAAGATTATAAAGACCGCTTCCCATAGGAGCATCCGGATAGGCTATGATCTCTTCCCTTTCGTCGGTCCTTGCAAGACCTGCAAGAAGATCTATCTTACCATCAATAAGCTGCTTATAAAGCTCTGCGTATGTTCCATATATATACTCATATTTCCATCCGGTATACTCGGACATCTTGCGATAATACTCATATGCATAGCCTGATTTGACTACGCCTTCGCCGGATCCTTCCTGGAATATCTCATTCTCATAATATCCGACTCGTACAGTCTTGTTGTCATCCGCAAATACCGGAATATCATTCATAAGAAAACCGCTAAAAAAACAGACTACAAGAAAAAAAAGAAAAACTTTTTTAATATCCCACGACATAAAACAATACCGATCTCCTATCCTTATCACTAAAATACCCCTGACGCATCACCTCCATGTAAGCGCTTACAACGTTCTATTTTAAACTATTTCCTATTCAAAAACAATTCATATCTCAATCAAAAAACACAACTGTCATAGGATCTTATAATCTGAAGCTTCGCACTTTTCAAACATATGTCACTGCCCTAAGGAGTGTCGTATACAATCATTCTCTGATATTTTTGAGCATGTCTACTGTTTCTATATCTTCTCTTGTAAGTTTTATATTGGAAATATATTCTCCACCATCAGGATCTGTTACCTTGATCTCTATTACGCTTCCCTCTCTTATCGCACCTTGTGTTACGCTTCCAAGAAATGCCTGAAATTTAGGATGCTGTGTCCTGAATATGTTAAGCCTCTGCATAAGTTTCATCATGATTGCCGGATTCATTGCCATAATTTTAAATTCTCCTTATTGTTAGTTAATTCAGATTCCTGTTTTTATAACAAAATCCTAATCTTCAATGTTCTCCATGTGTTCGCCAAAATATTCTAAATCTTTGACAAACCTATCCCTAGCGCTCTCAACGGTATCCTCATAACCTGTCAAAGCTGCAAATGGCGAGAACTGCGCTGCCCTTTTCATGCTGTCCATAGCAGGATGTTTTAATGATACAGGGCGCTGCGCATCTATTATATCAGAATACTTTCTGATTGTTTCTTTTTCCTGACCGGAAAGTTCCTTATCCATATCATACTTAACCTCACGTCCTACGCTTATATGTATCTTACGCTTTATGACCGCCTATCTGAGAGTTTCTAGCAACAGTCTGAGCACCCTCTTCAAGATTCATGCCTTTAAGGATAGCATTCTTACCGTATTTTTTCTTAATGGCAAGTACCGCTTCCTGAGCTTTTCTTTCTCTTTCGCGAAGCTTTTTCTCTTTTGCTCTCTTTTCTTCTAATTCCTTATAGTCTGTAAAAAGATCCAACTGTTCATAGGAAGTTTCCTCATAAAGGTTCTTCTCATCCTTTAAGTGATTGGCCGTAACATTGATACGTCTTACTAAAAGATCCTTATTGACGATCCTGTCATACAAAGCCATAACAGCATCCATGATCTTGGTCGTAGAAGATGTAAACTCCTGCATATTAGCGCTTCCGTGAGCATGTTCAGGGATTGTCCTTCCCAGATAGTCCGTTGTAACAGCTCCCTTGTACTTCTTCCGAATATCGGGATCGGTAAGATTACTGATATCGTATCCTATAGTCAGTACTATCTGGTCGGTAACAAGCTTCTTGTCTACAAGATCCAGCACCAGAAGATCTGTCATCTCCCTTACTATGAGCCTGCCTCCTGCAAAATCATAGGGACAATGAAGGACCTGACCTGATGACACAGAGTTATTCTCTGGTTTATATGCCTTGATCTCTTCTATAGTAGCCGGTTCAATGCCAAAAGCATGATCTATCAAAAGCTCTGCATTTATACCAAAAAGCTTGTATAAAAGCTCCTCATCTCTTATAGCGCATCTTGCTACATCTCCCATAGTATACATGCCATGTGCTTCAAGTTTTCTGGCATACCCTCTTCCAATACGCCAGAAATCTGTAAGCGGCTTATGATCCCAGAGCTTATATCTATAACTCTTCTCATCAAGCTCTGCTATCCTGACTCCGTCCTTGTCAGCAGGGATATGCTTGGCAACTATGTCCATTGCCACCTTGCACAAGTACATGTTGGTTCCTATACCGGCTGTTGCCGTAATACCAGTCTCTTTAAGGACATCCCTTATCATAGTCATGGCAAGCTCATGAGCAGTCATCTTATAAGTTCGAAAATAACCAGTCACATCCATAAATACCTCATCGATGGAATACACATGTATGTCCTCGGGAGCTATGTACTTAAGATATATACTGTATATTTTGGCACTATAGTCCATATACAGCTGCATTCTGGGCGTAGCTATAATATAATCTATCGTCTTACCTGTAGACCTTTTGATCTGGCTAACCTTCTGTTCTACCTCAAAAAGCCTGGCGCGCCCCGGAATCCCGTAAGCCTTTAGTGCGGGAGATACCGCAAGACATATGGTCTTACTGGTCCTTGACGCATCTGCCACAACAAGTCTTGCCGTTAGCGGATTAAGCCCCCTCTCCTGACACTCAACAGAAGCATAAAAAGATTTAAGGTCTATGGCAATGTATGTTTTCTCCATGCTATCACCATGTTATTTCAATGCAAATATTGCCTTGTTATACTATATTTATTTTTTATATGAAATTTATTCTAAAAATATCAGCTTATTTTTTATCATAATCATCAAGGAAATTGTGTCTGACACCATCAGGAGTCTTATATCCCATGATCGCATTAATATGGACATTTTCTACACTCTTAAAGATATTGCTCTCGATATATGGACTCTTCTGTCTAAGTTCCTTGATAAGTCCCTTGATCTCACCGCGTTTAGAACCTTGCTCTGTTCCGCCGCAGCTGGCGCAGCTCTCTGTAAGTCTGCATGCACACTGGATGAAATGAAGTCCATTGTAGTCACGCCACTTTATAATATCCTCTTCTCTTATAAGATAAAGAGGTCTTATAAGTTCCATACCGTCAAAATTAGTTGCATGAAGTTTGGGCATCATAGTCTGTACCTGTCCGGAATAGAGCATTCCCATAAGGATTGTCTCTATTACATCATCATAATGATGACCAAGTGCTATCTTATTACATCCAAGCTCCCTTGCCTTCTGATACAAAGCGCCTCTTCTCATGCGAGCGCACAGATAACAGGGGCTTCCTGCCTTGGCTATATCATCCTTAGCAACAATATTATATATGTCAGAACGAAATACAGTAATAGGAACCTGCATAAGTTTTGCATTATTAAGAATTGTCTGATAATTGATGTCATTGTATCCCGGATTCATTACAAGATATACGACTTCAAAATTCTGCTTACCATGTCTGTGAAGCTCCTGAAAGAGCTTGGCCATAAGCATGGAATCCTTGCCACCGGAGATGCACACAGCTATCCTGTCACCATCCTGTATAAGGTCATATATATTGATCGCTTTGGTGAACTGACTCCAGATATCTTTTCTGAACTTCTTGATAATGCTATGCTCTATATCCTTGCAGCGCTTATCGGATGCTTCGCCGTCCTTCATAAACATTTCAAGCTTTATTCGAAGCCATGAATAATAGCCGCCTTCGACGCTGTATATCTCATATCCCTCTTCAGAAAGGATATCTGCTATATCTTCAGAGTTGCGTCCTGAATAACACAAAAGATAAATAGGCCTATCCTTGGGAAGCTCATCCTTATGCTCCATAAAATCTTCCCAGAATATGTTGATGGCATCAGGATATGTTTCCTTGTCAAAGTCATCCTTTTTTCTAACATCGACAACAAGCTTATTTCTGGTATCCAGAAGCATCTCTTCGATCGTAATGGTACTACTCATAAAACAAAAAACCTTTCATAAAAAGCCGCAAAAAACTCATTTACCTTGTATTCTATAATCTGAAAAGCGGCATTTCAGATTTTTTTGCATAATAGCTGTACTATTATATCAACTTTTATCCGATAGGTCACGAATAACTTCGCCGGCGATTATAAGACCGCAAACAGATGGTACAAAAGCTATAGATCCCGGGGTTCTACGCCTTCTTCCGGTACCCTCAGCGCCTGTTCCAACGGGTTCTTCTTTGGAATAGACCACCTTAAGCTTCCTGATACCTCTTTTTTTAAGTTCTCTTCTCATAACTCTGGCAAGAGGGTCAACTGATGTCTTATAGATATCAGATACTTCAAATGCGCTAGGATCAAGCTTATTGCCGGCGCCCATGGAGCTTATAATAGGTGTTCCTGCTTCACTGCACTCTACTATAAGTCCTATCTTGCCAGTTACTGTATCTATGGCATCAACAACATAATCATAAGCAGCAAAATCAAACTTCTCTCCTGTTATCTTCTTATCTGTATCATCAGAAGCATTTCCATTTTCTGTTTGACCTTTGTTTCTATCTGTATCAGATGCATTTGCAGAAACGCTAAGCTGCTTCATGCTTCTTGCTTCAGGCGGAAGATAGAAAGTCTTATGAACATTAACGATGCAATCCGGGTTGATATCCCTGATTCTGTCTGCCATGACATCTACCTTGTATCTGCCTATTGTGGAGTTAAGCGCAATTATCTGCCTGTTAAGGTTGGTATAGCAGACTCTGTCATTGTCTATCAGATCGATCTGACCTATTCCGCTTCTTGCAAGCGCTTCACATACATAGCCGCCCACGCCGCCTACGCCAAATACCGCTACGCGGCATTCTGAAAGTCTTTTCATGGACTCATCACCAAGAAGTATTTTTGTTCTTTCAAATTTATCTATCATGATCATTCCCTTCGTTTAAAGACTGAATACAACTTAAATATTATCAAATTCCCCACACTCCTGCATCTTCCGCGAGCTGGTCTTGTGCAAAATACTAAAACTGGATATTATAATAGTTCCAGTTTATAGTATCATAAGTCACAAGATTATATGCGCAAAAATGTATGAATATTTATGACTTTTGGGAAAGAAGGATGATTTTAATGACTAACAAAGAAGATGTTTACAGAAATACGACACTTGACCTTGATAAAATAGCTTCTCAGGCAAGAGCCTGTATCAATGAAATCGTAGAAGCTTCAGGTATAAGTAAAGGGCAGGTATTCGTAGTAGGATGTTCTACCAGCGAAATCTGCGGAGATATGATAGGCTCCAATTCAAGTCTTGAAGTTGCCAAGGCAGTCTTTGGAGCAATATATGATGAGCTAAACCAAAAGGGGATCTATCTTGCATCCCAGTGCTGTGAACACCTTAACAGGGCTATTATTGTAGAAAAAGAGTGCGCAGTTTCTATTGGTATGAAGAACCATATTGCATGCGTAGTTCCGCAGCCCAAGGCCGGTGGCTCTTTTGCTACCTGTGCTTATTATACCTTCAAGGAGCCTGTTGCTCTTGAAGAGATTCAGGCAGATGCCGGAATCGACATAGGCGGAACTCTTATAGGAATGAATCTAAAAAGGGTCGCTGTGCCTGTAAAGCTTACTAATAACAAAATAGGAAGTGCCAATGTCCTTGCAGCAAGGACAAGGCCTAAATACATCGGCGGTGAAAGAGCTATCTACGAATCCGATGAAGACATGAAAAAGCGAATACTTGGATGATCGACCATTACCGGTAGCCAAAATAGCCCCTGGAGACGGAGTCAAGAGACCAGCAGAAACTTTGTTTTTGGTGGTTCCTTGACTTCACCCCCAGGGGCTATCGCGGTTATTTGATCAGCTGCGCTGCTCTTTCAAGTGAAGCATCGATATTGTTGCAGAAGTTCTCTTCTCCAACCTTGGCTATGAATCCGGCCTTATCCATTGTATGTCTTGGCTGTTCATTGACATGTGAGAATATTACTGTTGTTCCGCCTGATGTGATCTTATCATAGGTCTGCTCGAGAGCTCTCATAGCTGTAGCATCAAGTGCAGGTACACCTCTCATACGGATGATAAGACATTTGGTTGATTCCTTAACAGTTATGTCTGCAAGCATATCAGATACGCCGAAGAACATAGGACCGCTTATCTCGTATACGCTTACAGCCTTTGGTACTTCACGAAGTCTTATGGCGTCAGCGTCATGCTCTTCATCATCAACATATTTCCAGCTTCTTACTTCAGACTCTTCACTCATTCTCTTAACGAACAGAAGACCTGATATAAGCATACCGATCTCAATAGCAACAACAAGATCGAATACTACAGTAAGTACGAATGTCAGGACCAGAACTATGATATCGCTCTTAGGTGCTGTCTTTACAAGGTGAAGGAAAGCTCTGTACTGACACATATTGTAGGCAACCATGAAAAGTATAGCTGCAATAGTAGGCATAGGTATAAGTGCCGCATAAGGCATAAGTACTACAAGAACAAGTACAAGAACTATAGCGTGAACCATTCCGGCTACAGGTGTCTTACCACCGTTTTTGACATTGGCTGCAGTTCTTGCGATAGCTCCTGTTGCAGGGATTCCTCCAAAGAGTGCTGATCCTATGTTACCAACACCCTGAGCTACAAGTTCCATATTGGATCTATGCTTAGAGCCTATCATACCATCAGCAACAACACATGACAGAAGTGACTCTATCGCTGCAAGTATAGCAATTGTAAATGCATCCGGGAGTATATTTCTGATAGATGCAAGCGAGAACTGAGGCATTGTAAAAGAAGGAAGTCCTGAACTTATAGTATACAGATCTCCTATGGTATTAACCTTCATACCAAATCCCTTGACCATGATCACACCTACGATAACAGCTATTAAAGATCCCGGGATTACCTTATTGATATAAGGCCATACGATCAGAACCACCAGGCATGCGATACCAACTATAAGCGCCTGAATATTAACAGTTCCTATATTAGAAACGATAGCTCCAATCTTGTCTACAGTTTCTACAGTCACAGTTCCCTTAGGATATGTAAGTCCCAGAAAATCCTTGATCTGTCCGATCACGATAGTAACTGCGATTCCGGCTGTGAATCCTGTTGTAATAGTATATGGAATGAACTTGATAAGACTTCCAAGTTTTAAAAGACCCATGATGACAAGTATGATACCTGCAAGCACTGTAGCAAGAGCAAGGCCTGACATGCCTTCTCTTTGGACTATACCTGCTACTATTGTTGCAAATGCAGCTGTAGGACCTGCTATCTGAACTCTGCTACCGCCAAGAAATGAAATAAGGAATCCTGCGATAACGGCAGTATAGATACCCTGTTCAGGTCCAACTCCCGAAGCAAGTGCAAGTGCGATAGACAAAGGAAGTGCAATAATAGCAACAATGATACCTGCAACAACATCCTTAACAAACTGCGCTTTATTATAATCTTTGAGCGTAGTGAACAGCATAGGTTTTAAAGCATCGTTTTTCATGGTTCTTATCCCCTTTTTATAATTAAAATCTCTTCGAAATAAAGATCCTTTCATGTCACCAAAACATAAGCTAGAAAATTTTACCGCCATTTTACGCACTTTACAATGATCACTTTATATAATTTTATTCTTTATTTTCGAGAATTTTAATAATTAATACCATAAAACAATAATAGCAGCTTCGACTACAAAATAAGTCTCAGCTGCTATTATCATCATATGTGTTATATTAAAAATTCAAAAAATCCAGAACATCTATTTAATGGACCCGAAAAGAAGTTCAAAGATCAAGCAAAAAGATTAATTCGAAGTTTCACTGGCAAAGAGATTTGCAACATTCTTCCAACTGTATAGATTCCTTGAGTAGAATCCCGCAACCTGATCCGCGCCTGCCGGAGGAAGAGTTGTGCCACACTCTATAGTACATCCCGGAACACCGCACATGATCTGAGCATAGTCTGCAAATGAACCATTTGGATGCGTATCAGACAGATCCACATCAATCCTATATCCGGTAGAGTTGTGAACCGTTGCAGCTATAAGCTGTGACATAGCAAACATTTCAGGGCTACATGTAGGTGAATAGAAATAGATAAGATTCCCTCTCATATGATAAGCAAGATAACAGTCAAAGCTATTCTCTGAAAGGAGCTGCTCCAAAACCGTAGTCTCAACTTCTGATGAAGGAGCTATTCCTTCATAAAAGGCATAAGAATTGGAAGGCATTCTGGTTTCTGCAAGTCCAAAACCAACCGGGAAATTGCGATTGATATCAACTCCATTAGCATTGGACTTCCAGGCACTATAATGACCTATGAAACCTATAAAAGCCTGATAATTAGCATCAGATGCTGCATTTGCGCCGCTCTGAGCTATAGAGACACCGTCAGGATTTACCATAGGTACTATGGTAAAACAGGTTGTAGATAGAAGCTCTTTTTCATTAGCTGCGTAATACTCTGCCATCTTCATGACAAGAGGTGTTACATAATACTCCCTTCCATGGATTGAAGCATGCACCAGAATCTGTCTGGGAGCACTCGGATTACCAAGTCTAAGCACAAGTATCTGGTGTCCAATAGCAGTCTGCGCCCTAAGTTCATAGCTGACAACATCCGGATAATACGTGCTAAGTGCCTGCGCATCAAGAAGCATACGCTCATAGGTATAAATCCCTTCAAAGGACACTATTTCAGGAGCACCTTCTGCTGATGAATCTATAGTATTGGTATATACAAGCGATACTGCGATCACAAGTACCATCATCATAGCGATTCTTCGAAGTATACTATTACTACCTAAAACTTTTTTCAAAATAAACACCTTCTCTTTCTGTAACCAAGTTTAATTCTGCGCAAAGTACATATCTATGCCATATATCAGCCCCTCTACCATAAGCTTTTGGAACTCATCATCATTCATTTTCTGATCTTCTGATGCATTGGTCATAAAGCCCATCTCAATTATGGTAACCGGAACTCTTGACCAGTTGATACCTGTCATAGTATCTGTCTCTGATACTCCGCGGCTCTTAATACCTGTTACCTGCGTATATCCTGACAGGATACATTCTGATAATAGTCTGCTACTCTGATACAGGTCTGCATTATATGGATTGGAAGAACTCTGACATAAAGTTGTCGCGCCAGTAACACTGCTATTATCACTGCCGTCTGCGTGAAGCCTTATAAATATATCTGCACCTGATGCATTAGCCATTTGGGCTCTTTCGGCATTACTGATATTGACATCGTTTGATTCGCGCACCAAGACAACATTATAACCCTTTAATAGCAGCTCGTCACGAAGAAGTAATGCTATATCAAGGGTAAGTTCGTATTCAGGAATCCCTGTAGATACGCCTTTGGTTCCTCCTGCTACCTTGGTCTTCATAATAGATGAGCCCGGTCCTACAGGTTCCTTGTCATAATCCCCCCTTGCCTGATGCCCCGGATCTATAGCAATTGTATATATGTGCGCATTATAGATATTATCGCTTTGAGAGTTTTCAGTCGTATTTATATCAGCATCATTATCAGTTGCATTATTATCAACAGCATTATTTCCAGTTGTATTATCAGAAGTATTATCAGAAGCATTTTCATCAACTGCTTCTTTATCATCTGCTTTATCTCCCGCTGTATCAGAACCATACAAAGGCGTATTGTAAAGCCCCTTAAGATGATTAAGCTCCGCCGCACACGCAGGAGATAACAGGCTATTATAGCTATAGAGTATAAACCCCGGCTGATTATTGTTTCTAAGCTCCATAACCTGATACATGATATTGGCATCAGATAAGCTCCAGCCAAGATCTGATGCAGGCTTAACCTCTGCCATATATAGTGCCAGACCTACATACATAGGAAGACCAAGCTTATTAAGAGTTATCCACTGTAGCAACCTGTTGGAAAAAAGCGTAACACTGCCATCTCTTGAATACATGTTGGTCCAGTAAATCTGCGGAGCTATATAATCGATATACCCAGGGACTGACATCCAGGTTACGATATCTGCCCCCTTTGCAATGTTATTGTCAACATTGCCTGTAGGGCTTATTCCGAATACTTTACCGTATTTGTGGCAGGTCTTATACACATCCGCAACAAGGCTGTTATGAACAGATGCATCCATCACCGGGAAGTAGTCATCAAAGTGGATCCCATCAACCTTATAATTTCTAAGTATCTCATCGATACCCGCAACAATATTATCATGTGTGGCAAGACTAGCATCTCCGCAGTATTCGCCGTTTCTAAATCCGTAAGGATTGATCCAGGCATGTATAGATAATCCCTTTTTATGAGCGATATCTACCATGATCTTAAGAGGATCATATCCGGGATCTGTCCCCATCAGCATCTCTGTACTCCAGGGATAGATCTTGGAAGGATATACCGCATCATTATGAGATCTTACATGCATTATCAGCGTATTACAGCCTGCGCCCAGGATATTGTCTGTTATAGTTTCAAAAGCTTTGGTAAAAGAATCTTTATCTTTGCCCTGAAGATATTTTTGCCAGTCGCGAAAAGAAAACCAGACAGCTCTGACTTCAGTATCTATGCTGCTTGAAGCATTAAGAGTCATGACATCTTTGGCTTTTGCATTTAAAGATGTATTAGGAGTCAAAAGGAACATAAGTAGAATAAAAGACATAATAGCAGACACTATTACAGATAACTTCTTTTTTCCCATAAATTACCCCTTTCCTTACTTTCGTGCACAACTTCAAATATATGACGTATTACAATACGGCATTATGTCCTTGCAAGAATCTTCTCTATATCCTCTGCTCTCATAGGTTTACCCCTCATAAAGCCCTGGGTTGCATCGCAGCCTATGCTCTTAAGGAATTCTTCCTGCTGACTTGTCTCAACGCCCTCTGCAACAACCTTATAATGCCTTGAATGAGCAATCTCTACGATCTTCTCGATCATGAACAGGTTCTCCTTGGTAGGCTCTGTTCTTATAAGCGACTGATCTATCTTGAGGCACGAGAATGGAAGCCTGTTAAGATAGCTAAGGGATGAATAGCCTGTCCCGTAATCATCTATAGAAAGCCTTATCCCACCTTCTGTAAACTGGTTAAAATAGTCTGTCGTAGCACTTGAAGTTGTAAGGAATGAACTTTCTGTTATCTCAATGACTATATACGAAGGATCGATATTATATGAAGAGAGCTTTTCAAATACATAATTGGGATATCCCCTGTCACTTAACTGAAGATTAGAAAAATTAATGGATACGGGAGGCACATTGTAACCTTTTCCAAGCCACTCACCCATCTGTTTGATGGTCTTGTGAGTAACTACCCTGTCTATCTTGATGATAGACATATTCTCTTCTGCAACAGGTATGAACTCTCCCGGACCTGCAATATTATTCTTAAGACGTACCAAAGCCTCCATGCCAAATAGCTTATCTGTTCCCGTTATAAACTGAGGCTGATAGAAGATCTCAAATCCATCATCAGAAAGAGCCTCTTCTATAGTTGCTTTGATCTCACGTCTTCTAACCTGAGCCTTGCCAAGATCCTGATTGAAGAAATAGTAATTGTGTCGAAGTTTGTCCTTGGCATATCTTAATGCTTCACTTGCATTATTAAACGCACTCAGACTGTCCATGGAAGGAGTTCTAAGCGCAGCGCCCACAGTAACATTAACTGCAAAGCTTTGACTATCAAGTGTGACAGGCTCATCAAAAGATCTGATGATACTGCGGCAGTATTCTTCTATATTGTCTACAGAAGATTCTTTTAACAAAATAATGAATTCATCGCCTCCAAGTCTTCCTATAATGCTATCTTTAGAAGCACTTGCCTTAAGCCTTGATGCAGTCTCAACGATGACCTTGTCTCCTGCATTATTGCCATAAAGGTCATTGATGGATCTAAAGTCATCTATATCTACAAGTATGAACCCATAATGATCTTTGCCGGCAGATATCCCTCGCATCTTATCATCAAGATATCCTCTGTTAGGAAGGCCGGTCAGATAGTCTCTTGAAAGGAATCTCTGGCGGCGTCTGCTCTGAAGTATTATCTCAAGGAATATTACTACAATGATCACTATGCAAGGTATTATGATGTTATGGTATTCTTTCATGAATTCGGCAAATGACAGAGGAGCATTCCTTATGGTACTCCACTTGGGAAGTGAAGACGTCTTTATACCATATCTATCAAGAATATCCTTATCATATACAGGGATTGTCGGTGTCTTGTCTATTACAGTAATATCCCTTGGATCTCTGCCATTTATTATCTGCATTGCCATGATAGCAGCCATCTCTCCTGCCTTGACTGAATCATAGACTATTCCGCCTGCAACTCCCTTCTCTGTAAGATCATATGCAAAGCAGAACACAGGCACAGAAGAACTCTGTGTAAGTATCAGTGCATTGTACAAAAAGCTGTTGACCATGCCATCACTTGTCTCGTAGGCATCACTTAATATAACAACACTATCAGATGACAGATTCTTAAGAAGCTCACAGGCAATAGTCATATCTGTCTCAGAGATATTGACAAATATCCATTCAAATTCGCTATATTCCTTTTCCAGTTCAATAAATTCTGCCTGATCCAGCCTTCCTATATAACTGTTATCTGTTACTACATAAAACTTTTTAACTTTGGGAAGCATGTTGTGGATGGCCTTAACATTGCCCTCAAAGTCGTAGTTTTCTGTAATACCGGTAACATTGTCATACTCCTTAGCAGCCTCTATATTGGCATCATCCTGTATTCCCATATATACTACAGGCACGCCATCGATAAGTTCATCATGATCTAGCAAAAAAGAAAGTGCAGCATCATCCAGGGATATGATACAGTCATATTTTTTGCCACTTAAAAGTTTGTTGGAAAGGTAGGAATAGTAGATCCTGATATCTTCTTCAGAGTCATAACGCCTTGAATCCATGAATTCAAAGCTCAAGTTATAACTTGATTCAGAAAGGATATTATTGATGCCCTGAATTTCAGGCTCGACTATAGTATCTCTCATACTATAGGAACTTAATATGAGAACACTGATCCTGGTATCTTCGCGGGCATACTGCATATAAGTAAACTCTCTGTCATCAGCGACATTAGGGTCTCTTGGTATAGGTTCTTCTTCATCAGTATCTGATATTAAATCTATATCTGATTCTGTATTATCAACATCTGACACATTTTCTTTTATCTCTTTTTCGTCATCATATACGCCTGATATTACTCCGGCCTGTATCATAGGGATTGCATATGAGTGCATGACAAAAAGTCCCATTCCCGCCATAATACTCAGGCATAGGGCAAGGCAAGGCATGAATCTTTTTAAGAATCCAAGCTTTTTCATTATCACCTCAACAGGCCGTATTTGGGACTCAAAGCCTATATCTTTTTTCGGACAAAAGGTGGTTTTGCATTATAGTTTTGGTATTATCGAAATGGTATAATTCATCTAAAAAACACATATTATTATCTATGGGGGATGCATATGGAATATTTGTATAGGGATGCTCTGTCAAGAGCTGGTAATATTCATGCGATAACTGATCTTTGGAAGAATTTAAGGGAGGGTATTACAGAAAATGCCAGGAAGTATCTTATCAAAGATGCTGAGCATTATCTTGGATATAGTTTTGCTCCTATTCCTGCAACTTTATTTATGGACTTTAAGCGTACGGGGAACAGAGTGCGTTTTGAGGATGTATATTTTAACAAAAGGCGTGTGCTTAATTCACTTGTGCTCGGTGAATTGTGCGAAGATAAGGGACGCTTTGTCGATGATATCATAAACGGGATCTATAGCATATGTGAGGAAAGCGCCTGGCAGCTTCCTGCACATAACTCATATAAGCGCAATACTCCTCAGAATATACTGCCTGATACTGACAGTCCTATAATTGAGCTTTTTGCCTGCGAGACAGGGGCTCAGCTTGCTACTATCTCCTATGTCCTTAAAGATAAACTTGACAGTGTATCTGATGAGATCTGTCATCGTATTAATTCCGAGCTTACAAAGCGTATCATAAAGCCATATCTTAATGAACATTTCTGGTGGATGGGCAGGGAAGACGAGCCTATGTGCAACTGGACTATCTGGTGTACTCAGAACATCCTTCTTACTGCTGCCCAGATGGACGATCCCACTATACCTTTAGAAGATATTCTAAGCAAAGCTGCAGGATCTGTAGACTATTTTCTCAAAGACTACGGCGATGACGGATGCTGCGATGAAGGGGCTATGTACTATCATCATGCCGGGCTGTGCATGTATATCACAACTTATCTTCTGGACCTCATGACAGATGGCGCTTTCAAAGGCTGTATGAAGAATGCCAAGATCAAAAATATCGCAGAATATATCTCCAATGTTCATATTCATGGTAGTTTTTATCTTAACTATGCAGACTGCGCTCCAATATTAGAGCCTGCCGGCGCAAGAGAATACCTTCTTGGCAAAATGGTTGATAGTCCGTCTCTTATGTCATATGCTGCGCTGGATTTCAAAGCTTCATTAGAAAGCAATGAAGTGTCATCTACCGGTAGCTTTGCTTCTGTCAAAGCATCTAGTGCGCACTATCTTAAGGATGAGATCAATCTCTCCTACAGGCTTCTGACCATAATGTATGAAAAAGAGATTCTAAACTATGCCAAAGAGAACCCTGATCAGATACCTGCAGGTAATGTATACTATGAAAGCGCCGGTGTATTTGTAACAAGACATGGCGATATAGCGCTGTCAGTCAAGGCAGGTGACAATGATGACAGCCACAATCACAATGATACGGGAAGTGTTATTTTATATGCAAAGAACAAGCCTGCTCTAATAGATGTCGGTGTTGAAAGCTATACTGCCAAGACCTTCTCAGAAAGACGCTACGAGATATGGACCATGCAATCAGGCTATCACAATCTTCCCACTATTGCAGGATACGACCAGCTTCCTGGAGCAGATTTTCATGCAAGCAGCGTACAAGTATCTGATGATCTTACCAGCATAGAACTTGATATCCGGGATGCATATCCACAGGAATGCAACCTAAGATCATACAAAAGGTATGCATCTTTAATATCTGAATGTAAACTAGTCATCAAAGACAGCTGGGAATTTGAAGATGATGCTGATAATAAAGATATCATTCTTAACTTCATGACTTATGAAAAGCCGGAAGCCATGCTATCAGAAGATCCAAGTACAGACGGAATCTTTAAGATCGGCGATCTATGCACCTTTAAGGTCACTGGAGCATGCAGATACAAGATAGAGGCAATACCTGTAACTGATCCGCGCCTTCAAAAGACCTGGAAACATGAAATATACAGAGTCCGCTTCTATCCCTGCGAAAACTCAAATGAATTCACACTTAGAACAATATAACTTGAATCGCTGAGTAGTCGGTGCAATATCCCAAAAAGCTTACTTGGGATACTGCACCGGCTCTATGGCAAGTTTGGGTTAGTAATAAAAAGCGCCTCAGAATGCATTTTGCAAACTGAGGCGCACTTATTATTAACTAACTTTTTTCACTGAAGAACCACATCTCCGTTATTCTTGAGCATGCTGCGAAGGCTTATGATACGGTCCCAGTTTCCATCAGATTCTGTCGCCGGTATCCAGCACTTACCTTGAAGGTAGATATAGTGATAGTAATAGTACATATCTCTTTCAAGTCTCTCTGTTGATAGTCCGAAAAGCTTAGAGAATCTGTTGATCGCAGGGATCTCCTCTTCTGTATACATTACAGCCATAGCCCCGCTTTCAAGCATAGGGAGTATATGATTTTTGGCATAATCAAAACCTTCATCCCAGGCTCTGTTATCATCCTTGTCTATTCCTCGTGATGGACTATACTCACTTCCAGCCTCATCAAGGATAGACTTGATAGCATCAAGACTTGCAATATTGGTATTGGATGAAAGATTGGCAATAAAGTCACGGAACATAGTAAGTATATTAGTATCATCAGCAACTGATGCAAACCACATCTTACCATTCTCATCATCAAGAACTATAGCCTTGTCATAAGTAAACACCTCATCACCACTACATCTTGATGCAGTCTGTGAATAGCATATATTCTGGGATATCGCACGAGAATCTTTCATGTTATGAATACATGCATTTAATATAGCTACCATATACTTAGTATCTACTATAAGCATAAAGGGAAGCTTGGACTTACTGACTCCTACAGCATCTATTGTAAATCGGCCTGTACTTGCGGGCTCTTCTAAGGCTACAAGGATGCCTTTTCTTATGACTTCTTCACTCTTGTCAGCACGGGTAATCTTTAAATATGTATTAGAAGACATGTAATCCATAGAAACCTTCCCCTTCCTAAGAATATCAAAAAGTTTTAACTATTTCTACTCCCACATAATAATCTGTTAAAACCACAATACGAGCGGTTCTACTGGTTTTTATTAAATTCAAGTTATCTAATATAATAATAACACATCCTGTCAGTTTATTGTAAAAAGACAAATAAAAAATTCGGTAAATCGCACATGTTGTGGATCCTGATCTATTAATTCCATATCATCAGAAAAATCTCTCATTGTCTGCTTAACATTTGGGAAACCTTTTTTATATATGACTCTGTGCTGTCAACTCTTTTATCGCTCAGCCTTAACCAAAAATAATCAAATTCATAATTCCTTTTCACAAAAACAGGATAATGCCCAGGCTTTTCAAAATCCTGAAGCAATTGCCGATATAATTTCGCGTTTGAAATGTTGTCTTCGCACAAGTTGCCTGTGCTAATAGCTGAAACAGTATCAAGCCTGCCTAATTCAATCAACTTCATGCTCATAGCCAAAACCTCTCATTTGTATCGTTAACATCAATGTTAAGACACATACCATTAGCTGTCATTCTTACTCGTGGTTGAAAAAATTGTGCGCAACATAATAGAACCTGTCCGTTTGGACAGATCCTATTGATCAAATGAAATATTCACTTAGCTTTTATCGCTACTTCTTTTCCAGAAAATGCCATACCCAGCTTGATGATATCATGAATCCCAGCTTGTACCATTTCAGAGTCATAGTGCTTGTTATCTATTTGTTTCAGAGCTTTATCAGCGAGTTTAGATAATGCGCTTTGATCCATATCTTTTTCCCATTTTATTTCTATAATTATCCCAGCATTATTTTTATCTTTTGGGAAAAGACTGACATCATATCTACCATCTCCTGACTCACGGTTTGATTTGATCTTGTACTGGTTATCCATTAGAGCAATCAGACCAAGAACAAGTCCATGATAAAATCCTTCTGCTCCGGCATCGTAGAAGCTTATAGATTTGGTCATGTATTCGCCAACTGCCTTCTGAAGTCTGTCTTTATCATTGGAATAAAGGCTCTCTGCGATAATATTGGAAGTAGCATCTTTGATAACTCCAATTGTCGTATAGTATGACAATATCTCGCTCTTATAAACTGCAAAGATTTCATTATTTGGAATTGCTATTTCACACATATAACTTCCATCTGCCTGCAGCTGTTTTTTTACTGTTTTCAAATAGCCTGCAACCAGAAGTATACTGTATATATTTGCAGGATCATCAGACAGAGATCTGTAAACAGTTGTCTGGTTGATCCTTGCCACTACTTTTTCGCCCTGCATTAAAGCAAGTAATCTTTCATAAACATCATCAGAAGATACCTTCATAACATCTTCTATGATTTCATTTCTACCCGCATTAACCCAGTATGCCTGGGGATTACAATCTTTTGATATGTAATTGATAACAGACCATGGGTTATAGATTTCCTGATTACCAAAAATATATCCATCGTACCATTGCTGCAATTCTATTTCTTTATGAGTACATCCATAGTATTCCAGCATCTGATGTACTTCTGGGTAGGTAAATCCAAAGAAGCTTTCGAAATCATCGTCTAGTACGGTATTGACTGAAAGATTATTAAGTCCACTGAAAATGCTCTCCTGAGCTATACGAAGAATTCCTGTAAGGAAGCCATATGCAAGATACTTGTTATCTTTGAATCCTCCGGAAAACAGATTACGCATAAAGCCTATTATTTCGTCATAGAAGTTTTTGGAATAGCCTTCCTGAATTGGCGTATCATACTCATCGACGATTATTATGGCATTTGTTTCGTAGTGCTTATATAACATTCTGGAAAGGTTCTCCAGAGCTGAGGATAGGTCTACTTCGTTTGCTGATCCGCTGACTATCTTGTTGTAATAAGCCTTTTCATAATCGGCCAATTTAGGGCTATCAGCCAGCTTCGCGTGTCTGCCATATTCAGTCTGAAGGAGTGCTGACAACTTTGATAAAGTAGCTTCCCAAGAGTCAAACTTAACATCCTTGAAAGATAAGAATATTACAGGGTATTTACCCTGATGTCTCGTATATTCTTCTCCACAGGCCCATATTCTCTTATCTTTGAAATATATGCTGGTATCTTCTTCTGACATTTCAAAGAAAACCCTGAGCATATCCATGTTGAGAGTTTTTCCAAATCTTCTAGGTCTGGTGAACAGTGAAACCAAGGGCTTTTTATCGAGAAAATCCTTGATCAGCAAAGTTTTATCAACATAATAGTATTCGGATTGAGCACGAACATAGTCAGAAATTCCGATGGGAAGAGGCTTTCTGGACATAGTAGGATTATACTCATTGGAATCATCAGTATTTGAAACAGGTATTGATCTGCTGGTAATTTTCTTGTACTCGCCTGTTTTAACTCTGCTATCTTCCGGCTTCACAACATCATCTGGAATCTGCCAGATTCTACCTTCTTTATACGCACCAGGGATCTTGCCTCTATTGCACAAATATGAAACTGTACGTTCTGATATTCCCCATTCTATTGCGATTTCTTTGCTTGTTTTCATATATTCTCCAAAATCTATAGACGTATTTACGATACATTCTACTACTATTATAAATATATTGCGGCAATATATCAAGTTTTGGAGGGCATATTGCCGCAATATATCGTTTTCCACGGTAATATATCAAACTTTTTTGCGGCAATATATCATGTCATTTTGATATATTGCCGCAAATCATCACAAAAACAGGTATTATCTTCATGATAACTCTTTGTTTTCTATCTTCCAGGCCCTCTATGGGTTTTACTTATCGTTCATTCCCTCTTCAATCTTGGGAATCAGTGCAAGATCAGCAGGAAGCCAGTCAACACTTCTAAGATCACTATATCCAAGCCACTTTGCAGCCTCATGCTCGAAAAGCTCCAGCTCCCCTTCAGCTACTGTAGCCCAGAAGCAGTGCATATGAAGATGAAATGTATCATAGTCATGATCAATAACATCTATAAGATCATGCACTTCTATGACAGCTCCAAGTTCTTCTTTAATCTCTCTGACAAGGGCCTGCTGTGGCGATTCCCCCTCTTCTATCTTTCCTCCGGGGAATTCCCATCCATCCTTAAATTCGCCATACCCACGCTGGGTCGCAAATATCTTTGTCTTATTCTTATAATCATCGCAGATAATAGCTGCTACTACATTTACTATTTTCATACATTACACTCACTTTGCTATATTAATCAAAACCATACTCAGTATACTACATTTATCAACTGTCATCCTCAGGAATACCACAACCTCTTTTCTTTCAAATATGTGCTATAATCATAGATACCAAAAATATATATGGAGGACTATGAAATGGGAATTATTATCGGTCTTATTCTTGGTGCAATAGAAGGATTCATTGCCAGCAAGTTAATGAATGAGAAATCCGGCACAATCAAAAATATCATTCTTGGTATCGCCGGCGGTGCTGTTGGTGGATTTGTATTCAGACTTAT
>JAEEGI010002991.1_pt1 | contig 40736 bp, 28 predicted proteins | sample 8958751 | NCBI WGS metagenome assembly JAEEGI01 (sample SAMN16246545, study PRJNA631951) | gut metagenome | biome: gut microbiome; feature: rumen; material: KS-attached | host: Bos | place: Iran: Karaj | collected 2018-10 | reverse complement strand
CTTCTTTCTTTGGTGCGGAAATGGAAAAATGCAAATGGTGCGCTGGTGCGCTGGTGCGCCGGTGCGCCCTCGTCAACCATCTCACAGCTCCTCCTCGTCTATCCCATACTGCCCGCATATCCATTGGGCTGCTTTGGCTGGGATGAGTTGGGTACGGGGCATGACACCCAACTGGCTCAATTGTTCACTCTGCTGTTGGAGCCAGCGCTGGAAGGTGCGGTAACTAACTCCGGCGGCTCTCGCTATCTCACTTTTCAAGTAACTTTTCATCGTTCTTTTCCTCCTTGTTATTATTACGATGTAAAGTTACAAAAAAAACACGAAATGTGCAAGAAAATTCATTACAGATTTTGGACAATAATGGACAATAATGGACAAAGATAGACAATAATAGACAAAGATAGACAATAATAGACAAAGATAGACAGCCATCCACCAGTTCTTCGTAACTTTGCTGTCGCTAAGGTACTAGTGCTCGACCATACAAGTAAAAAGAGTTTTATTGTGTCGTGTTCGTTTAAACGTACCTTTGCATCGTGTTAGAAAGAGGGAATCGACACGTTGAAAGTCCGGAGTCAACACGTTGCATTTACCATTTCAACATTTCTTGTGCTCCAGTAGGTGCTCAGGCGCAGGCGGAGTCCCATTTGCTGGATGTAATGCACAAACAAAAAAGCCCTGAGCGCAGGGAATGAAAGAGATTGAAATATTGAACAAACAGGGCATACCTCCAGCATGCCAGTATCACAAATAAAGTGAAAATGGAGGCTGAAATGGCGGGATGTGGAATTTATTTACTAATTTTGTACCCGATTATGGAAGAATAAGGTAGAAACCGCTTGGATAACGATGAGCAGATTCATGATAATCCTGATACTGGTTGTGAGCATCTTCTGGCTCCTCGTGCCGCAGATTGTCTATGTGCTGGGATGGTTGGGCGCCAGATTGCTTCACGGTCACTTGCCTTGGCGTCCCTTTGCGTGGGCGAGCCTGATCATTCTGGGGCTGTGGTGGGGGCTGTATCTCTATGGCCATTATTGGGGCCGGTTCACTTACGAGGTGAAGAGGGTGGAGTATTCCAGCCGGCAGGTACCTCAGGGGTACGAGGGCTACAGGATAGTGCACATCAGCGATTTTCACCTCGATGGCTGGGCAGGGCATGAGAAGAGGCTCGAAGAGGTGGTGCAGACCATCAACGGGATGAAGCCTGATTTGATTTGCTTCACGGGCGATCTGGTTTCTTTTGACTATAGGGAGGTGGTTCCATTCGTGGCTGTGCTGAGGCAGCTTCGTGCCAGCGATGGGGTGGTGAGCATCCTGGGCAATCACGATTACAACCCTTACATGAGAGGCCTCGAGCCTCGACAGCGTCAGGAGTTCGTGGATTCGCTGGTCAGGGTGCAGCGCGAGGAGTTGGGGTGGCATCTGCTTCTCAATGAGCATCTGATACTGCATCGAGGCAAGGATAGTCTGGCCATCCTGGGTGTGGAGAACCAGAGTTGCGGAGTCCATCAGATAATCCGTCGAGGCAGGCTTCACGAGGCGATGGAGGGCACAGAGGGTATGATGCGCATCCTCTTGAGCCACGATCCAAGCCATTGGAGAGCTGAGGTGGTGGGGCAGACGGATATCCCTCTGACACTGAGCGGACACACGCACGCCATGCAGTTCCGTATCATGGGTTTCACTCCCAGCAGATGGATTTATCCGGAATGTGACGGTCGATACGACGAGGGCGACCAGACGCTCTACGTCAACATCGGTTTGGGTGGTACGCTGCCCATGCGCATTGGTGCCACACCTGAGATAACAGAGATTGTGTTGAAGACTCGATAAAAAAAAGGATAGGTGTTTCCCTGTTAAATACGTTTTGCGATGAGACAGAATTTGATTATATTTGCGATGGCTTTTGGGCTGGCTGCCCAGGCCGGGAACGTCAGGATTTTCTCCACTACAGCGGATGGGACAGAGGCCCTGAAGTGCACGATTCAGGAAACGACGTCTACGATGAGTGCCAACCGTATCCGCTTGGTGCCTACAACTGAGTTCCAGAGCATGGATGGTTTTGGATACGGACTCACGTATTCCAGTTGCTACAATCTCATGAAGATGAATCCGCTGGACCGTCATGAGTTCCTGCGTAAGACCTTTTCCCCTGAGCGGGGCTTTGGAGTCAGCTATTGCCGCGTGTCCATCGGATGCAGCGATTTCTCCAGCCGAGTCTATACGCTGTGCGACACGAAGGGACTTGGGAACTTCGCCCTGCAAAGCGACGAGAAGGATTACCTCATACCCATCCTGAAGGAAATCCTCGAGATCAATCCCCAGATGAAGATCATCGGCTCGCCCTGGACCTGCCCTCGCTGGATGAAGGTGGAGAACCTGAATTCCACCCAGCCCTACAACCATTGGACGAATGGCCATCTGAATCCGCAATACTACAGCGACTATGCCCAGTACTTCGTGAAGTTTGTCGAGGCTTTCCGCCAGCATGGCATCGATATCTATGCTGTGACGCCTCAGAACGAGCCTCTCAATCGTGGCAACTGTGCCAGCCTGTATATGCCCTGGGAAGAAGAGGCTGCCTTCCTGAAGCATCTGGCCCCTGCCTTCAGCAAGGCTGGACTGAAGACGAAGATCTACGTGTTTGACCACAACTACAACTACGATGGAGTGGCGAGTCAGGTGGATTACCCAGTGAATGTCTACAATGCTCTCGATGATACGATGGAGGGCAGCGAGCTGGTGGTGGGCGCTGCCTATCACGACTATGGGGGCAATGTGTCAGAATTGACAGACATCCACAATCAGGCTCCCACGAAGGAGCTCATCTTCACGGAATCCAGCATAGGCACCTGGAACGACGGCCGCAACCTGGGTGCCCGCCTGCTGGCAGACATGAACAATCTGGTGCTCTCCACAGCTACCCGCTATTGCAGGGCCGTGATGGTGTGGAACCTGATGCTCGACACTAGGCGCGGACCCAATCTGGATGGCGGATGCACCACCTGCTATGGAGCGGTGGATATCAGCGCGGACGACTATCACACGATTACCGCCAACAGCCACTACTATATCATCGCTCATGCCTCTGTGGCTGTGCAGCCTGGTGCTGTGCGTATCCGTACCTCAGGCTCCACTATCGATAACGTCTCGCATGTGGCCTTCCGAAATCCTGACAATTCGTACGCCATCCTGCTGGTGAACAACAGCAGCAGTTCGCGCACAGTCTCCATCTTCGAGCAGGCGGATGCAGTTGCCACAGTGACGCTCTCAGGCAAGAGTGTCACTTCTGTGATAATAGGTGCAGACGAAGAACCTGAATTGAAACTGGGCGGGCAGGTGATGGCCAACCAGGCTTGGAACCGTTACACGCTGACCACTGAGTTGAGGCAAGGTCAGGCGTATGACCAGAACTTCGTGGACAGCGAGCATTGGTATGTGGACCCAGATTTCTTCCTGCGGAACGGGGAGGGAGAGCTCATCTTCAAACCCTTGAGCGGACTCTATACGGTAAGCGTGGACTTGAGCAACCAGACGTTGCTGGTCAGCCCAGAAGAGGTGGCAATGAGCGCTGATGGCATGGGCAACGTCTATGTGATTGGTGCTGCCAATTCGATAGGGAAACCTCATTATGGAGGAGGCAAGGAATGGGAGTTGGAGAACGCAATCCCTATGGCCAGGGTGTCTCAGAAGGTCTATCAGTTGACCTTTACGGTAGGCGAGCAGTTGAATCCTGCCAGCGTAGACTTTGGCTTCTATGGCGCCAGAGCTTGGACTCCTCAATTCATGGGAACGAGTGGCTCAGCCTACAAGTTGTCTTACAGTTCCAAAGTCGAGAGTTTCTATTTCAACATAGGCATGGGGCGGCAAGGTCATGAGAATGGCCATATCTTCCTTCGCAGCAGCAGTATGAAGCTAACGCCAGGCGACACCTATGTGTGTACAGTCGACCTGACGAATGGAGTGGGCGATGGGATGGTCTCTATCACCAAGCAGAACGCAACGGGTGTTCTTCCTGTCGACCTCCAGGAGCAATCTTCCACGGCACCCATCTACAATCTGGGCGGTCAGCAGCTTCAGCAGAAGCCCAAGAAAGGAGTGTACCTCCAGGGGAGCAAAAAGACTCTTTGATTCTCAGGTGGCCCTACTTTGCAGGACAGCATCAGCGATGGCAGCCTCCATTGCATCAGAAGCCATCGTACCCACCACATTGATATCTGCCTCCACAGGATGAGCTGATGTGGAGATTCCATAGATGGTGTCTCCGTCGAGCATGGTGCCTACAGGGCGTATGCAGCGTGCGAAGGCATTGCGAGCCATAGAGGCTACCTTCTGCATTTGGGCATTGTTGAATCTGGCATTGGTAATCACAGCTCCTATGGTGGTGTTGGTTCCAGGGAGGGGAGCTTGCATCGTGCGGAACAGCTCAGCGGCACTGTCAGCGTTGGACAATCCGGCTATTTTCTGTCCCTTTTGGTAAATGTCTCCCAACGCGTTCACGACCACCACGGCTCCCACCACCAGTTCGCCAAGTTGCAGGGCAGAGTATCCTATGCCACTCTTCTCTGCGCGTTCCATCCCCAGAATCTTCCCTACGGTGGCTCCTGTTCCAGCTCCTACATTTCCGCTCCTTGGATCATTGCCCTCCAGCGCTCTGCTGCAAGCCAAGTATCCCATCGCCTTATTGGGACGAACAGACGCAGAACCATAGGAGAGATCGTAGATGTCGCTCTGCACCACAATGGGGACCAAGGCATAGCCTGTATCGTAGCCTATCCCGTGTTGCTCCAGACATTCCATCACTCCTGTTGACGCCTCCAATCCGTAGGCTGATCCACCAGCCAGCACGAGTGCGTTGAGAGGTGTATTGTTACGCGTGGGATCAAGGACAGGAGTTTCGCGCGAAGCAGGTCCACCTCCGCTGATATCTACTCCAGCGGAGGCGGTATGGGGAAAGTAGAGGACTGTGACACCCGTCTTGGCATCATCGTCCTGAGCATTTCCCACCATCACGCCCTCGAGCGTGCTGAAAGGAACCCTTTTCAATTCGTGTTTCATGAGCCTATCCACAAAGGTCAGAGATTCACATCTGCGTGAAATCCTTCTGGTTTACTTCCACGTCAGGCTACGTCCTATCTGGTCATAGACGCTGGCCCAGTGGGCACGACTCTCTGCATCTGGAGCAGATGTGCTGGCTGCCTTTGCCTTCTTCTGGATCTGCTGCAAGGTGTAGAGTACGGCAGGTTGGATGGAGGTGTTGTTGTTGCCATAGGCTTGACGCAGATTGCGCAGCATCTCGTTCTGCAGGGCAATGCGATAGCGAGTCACTTTCTTGCGAGCGTCTGCCTCGCTGAAAATCAGTTTGGTCAGGTCGGTCAGGTATTCTTGGGGAGAATAGAACTCGTTCAAGTGGTCCAGGCGATCCATCAGGTTGCTTACAGCGCGTACTCCCACATTGGTAGTGAGATTCTGAGGGTCGCGGCTGATGCGATTTGCATAGGACACTTCTTTCAGCCAGACGGGCTCATTCAGGAACTGGTCGTTCATGAACTTCAAGGCAGCCTTCTGTTTCTCCTTGGGTTGGGGCTCATAGACAGCTCCGCTTTGCGTCTTGGTTCGATAGGTAATGAGTGTGCCACCAATGTTGCGTGTCACATGTCCACAATATCGCATCAGCTGGTTTATAATGTGGTTGTACATGATGCGCAAACTGTTTCCGTAGATGTCTTTTTCATCATCAGAAGTCCATGAGGGAAGATTCACGATCTCACGCTTCAGGTTCATGATTCCATAGGTGCTGGCTTTCATCGCATCATCACCTAAATCTTCACGCTGACGGCGTGGATCCCAGGTGCCTTCCATCGTTTCCCCATCTCCCCACCAGAGGCGTGGATTCTCCTGGCTCTTTGCAGTCATGGGTTCCAGCAACTTGTGGTCCTCGTCTTCATTCTTCGCATCCAACATGGGAGTATAACCCCACTGGATTGCCCACATGTCGTAATCCCCAATGCGTGGGAAGATGCCTACGCGAGAGATGTTGTCCTCCGGCTGAGCCACATAATTGAAGCGCGCATAGTCCATGATGCTGGGAGTGTGACCGTTAGCTTCCACCCATGCTTTGCTGCGCAGGCTGTCCACAGGAACTGTGCTGCTGCTGCCAAAGTTGTGGCGGAGTCCTAAGGTGTGACCTACCTCGTGACTGGAAACGAAACGGATGAGCTGCCCCATCAGGTCAGTATCGTAGTTCATCTTCTGAGCTGCCTCATCGATGCTGCTGGCCTGTATCATGTACCAGTCGTGAACCAGACTCATCACGTTGTGGTACCAGCAGATATGGCTTTCGAGGATTTCGCCAGAACGAGGGTCAGAGACGTGGGGACCATAGGCATTCTCGATGGGAGAAGCCAGATAGCGGATGCAACTGTATCGAGCATCCTCCATACTCATGGTGGAATCGTTCTCAGGCCATTCGCGTGCCTGGATGGCATTCTTGAATCCTGCTTTCTCGAAGGCTTTCTGCCAATCCTCAACTCCCATGATCAGGTATTTGCGCCATTGCTTAGGCGTAGCAGGGTCGATATAATAAACGATGGGCTTGGCAGGCTCAACCAGTTCGCCTCGCCGCATCTTCTCCACGTCTTCAGGTCGAGGTTCCAAACGCCAGCGGGCGATGAAGGTTTTGTCCTGAACCCTCTGCTGCTCGTCCGTATAGTTGGTGAAACTCTCTGTGAAGTATCCAACACGTGGATCATAGTAACGTGGAATCATCGGCTTCTCAGGCAAGAGAATGAAGCTTATGTTGAGTCCGAAGGTAACCTTACCAGTAGCGCGTGCAGCTATCAGTGCAGAACCATTGCTTGCAAAAGTCTTAACGGTGCGGACCTCTGTGTTGAGAGGGAAGGATTTAATGTCTTCGATGAAGCTCATCTCTCCTATGAGGCCTTGCAACTCGTATTGCTTCTTGACAGCGAGAGGCAAGCCCAATGCTGGGTTGTCCTGATTGAAGAATCCACTCACTTTGATCTTATAGGCTCTATCCTTGTGGGACTCGATCTTGAAGGAACCAATGATGGGATTCTCGTTGCTGATGGTAATGGCCTTGTTGATGTTTTGTGTGCTGTCTGCCACGTTGATGAGCAGACGTGAGCGAAGCAACAACTGGTCATCTTTTCCCAATTCGAAATAGACGGTTTGCTCATTGAGCTGTTCGCCTCCAAACTTTCCACTGTTGGAGGGGGTAGATGTATAGCGTACTGTGGTCAGGAAATCACGTCCAATCAAACTGTCGCCAATCTCGAAGAACCATTCGTTCTTGAGTTTAGTCACATGGAACAAACCATTGCGGTCCACAGAAGGTTTCTCAACTTTTGCGCTGTCCTTGGGAGCCTCTTGCGTCTTCTTTTTCCTGCTCAGGAACTTCTTCTTGCCAGATTTGCTGTTCTTGCTGGAAGTCTGTTCAGTCTTGTTCTCTTTCTTTTCCTTTTTTGCTGATGCAGGCATTCCTGTCATGAGGGAACCTGCGAGTAATAGTACGAGATACTTTGTTTTCATATAATGTATTGAATTGATTTGTTTCGTTGATATCGACAAAATTACGAAGATTTTCTTGAATAAGCATTGATGTGTGGCATTATTTGGATAAATAACCTGCCTGAGAGGCTTGTTTTGCAGGAAAAGTTGTAATTTTGCATTTACGATGAATAATGAATTTGAATTAACATCATCATATAAGCCTACTGGGGACCAGCCGGAAGCCATCCGCCAACTCGTGGAAGGAGTGCAGAACAATATGCCTGCCCAGACGTTGCTGGGAGTGACAGGAAGTGGAAAGACGTTCACCATTGCTAACGTGATTGCCAGCGTGAATCGTCCCACGCTGATTCTCAGTCACAACAAGACGTTGGCAGCGCAGCTTTATGGCGAGATGAAGCAATTCTTCCCCAACAATGCAGTAGAGTACTACGTAAGTTACTACGATTACTACCAGCCTGAAGCCTATATCCCAAGTACGGATACTTACATCGAGAAGGATCTGGCTATCAATATGGAGATTGACAAACTGCGTCTGTCAGCCACCAGTGCTCTGCTGAGTGGTCGGCGTGATGTGATAGTTGTGAGCAGTGTGTCTTGCATTTATGGAATGGGGAATCCTGCCGCATTCTATGAGAACGTGATTGACCTGAGTGTGGGGCAGAGGATAGATCGAAATGTGCTTTTGCGGAAGTTGCTTGACAGCTTATATGTCAGGAACGACATAAGTCTGAATCGTGGTGAGGTGCGTGTAAAAGGAGACACAGTGGATATTGCTTTGGCATATAGCGACAACATACTGCGAGTGACTTTCTGGGGCGATGAGATAGAATCCTTGGAAGAAGTGGATTTCGTGACAATGGGACACGTGGCGGACTTCGATGAGTATCATGTGTATCCCGCCAACCTCTTCATGACGAGCCATGAGACGCAGGAATTGGCTATCCGCAAGATTGAGGATGACCTGCAGAAACAGGTTGCCTATTTTGAGGAGATCGGAAAGACGCTTGAGGCCAAACGTCTTCATGAGCGTGTCACTTATGACATAGAAATGATTCGTGAGCTGGGACATTGTTCTGGCATAGAGAATTATAGCCGCTATTTTGATGGACGAGAAGCAGGGACACGACCCTTCTGTTTGTTGGATTTTTTTCCAAAAGATTTCTTGATGGTGATTGATGAGAGTCACGTCTCTGTTCCACAGATCAGTGCGATGTATGGAGGCGATCAGGCACGCAAGAAGAATCTGGTGGAATATGGTTTCAGATTGCCTGCAGCAAGAGATAATCGACCATTGAAATTCGAGGAGTTCCATGAGATGATCAATCAGGTCATCTATGTAAGTGCCACGCCTGCTGACTATGAGCTCGCTGAGAGTGAAGGTGTAGTGGTGGAGCAGTTGATTCGTCCCACTGGATTGCTGGACCCTGTGATAGAAGTCCGTCCCACTGAGAATCAAGTGGATGATTTGATGGAAGAAATCCAATTGAGAATCGAGCGGGGTGAACGAACACTGGTGACAACCCTGACTAAGCGTATGGCGGAGGAATTGTCAGAATATTTACAGCAACATGGTATCAGCACAGCCTATATTCATAGCGATGTGGACACATTGGAGCGCGTGCAGATTATGGATGACCTTCGAGGAGGCAAATATGACGTGTTGGTTGGAGTGAATCTGTTGCGTGAGGGACTTGATCTTCCAGAGGTCTCTTTGGTGGCTATCCTGGATGCAGACAAGGAAGGCTTCCTGCGCAGCCATCGTTCATTGACTCAGACGGTAGGTAGAGCTGCCCGCAATTTGAATGGCAAATCTATCATGTATGCTGATACGATTACTGACTCTATGGCCAAGACTATTGCGGAGACAAACAGGCGAAGAGAAATCCAATTGCATTACAACGAAGAACACAATATAACGCCTCACCAAATCCAGAAGGCTCGAACGATGGGCGACTTGGTTCAAGCCCAACAGCAGATAGGAGGCCAAAGGGTTTATGTAGACCCAGAACCTTATGTGAGCTTGGTAGCGGAACCTGTTTTGGAAGTGTTGTCTTCTGAGCAGTTGGCTAAGAAAATCAAGGAGGCACGTTCTCGTATGCAAGAGGCAGCCAGAAAGTTGGATTTCACAACAGCTGCATTGTTGAGAGATGAGTTGATTAGGATGGAAACCATGCAGAAATCCCAATAAAATTCGTTAAAAAAGGGGTCTTTGGCAAAAAATATAGAGCTGGAATGATGAAGTGTGACTGATTTTTTGTACTTTTGCACCCTGTTATGCGCATAAGTACAAGAATATACATTCTTCTGTCTCTATTCATGTCCGTCTTGCTGAGCAGTTGTGGTGAATACAACCGATTGCAGAAGACGAGTGACTACGAGTATAAGTACGAGGCTGCCAAAGCTTATTTTATGGAGGGTCGCTATACGCGTGCCAGCCAGCTTTTTGGCGACCTGTTGGCTTCTCTCAAGGGGACTGCTTATGGCGAAGAGAGTCTGTATCTGCTTGCGATGAGCAACTATAATGCTAAAGACTATGAGTCAGCATCCGCTTATTTCCGCAAGTACTATCAGAGTTATCCCAAAGGCATTTATGTGGAGTATGCCAGATACTATAGTGGTCTTTCTCTTTATCACGAGACGCCAGATCCTCGCTTGGACCAGAGCAACACCATGGAAGCCATCAATGAATTGCAGAATTTCCTTGATCTCTATCCTTATACCAGTTTGAAGGAACAGACTCAGGAGATGATTTATCAGTTGCAGGATAAGTTGGTGGAAAAGGAATATTTGTCTGCCAAGTTGTATTATGACCTTGGAACCTACATGGGTAACAGCCTTTATGGAGGAAGCAACTATGAGGCATGCGTAGTAACGGCCGAGAATGCGTTGAAAGATTTTCCTTTTGCAACGGCAAGCCGTCGCGAGGAACTTTCCATTCTTATGCTGAAAGCCAAATATGAACTGGCTCGTCAGAGTGTAGAAGAGAAGCGAATTACACGTTATCGTGATGTGGTTGATGAGTATTATGCTTTCGTCAATGATTACCCTGAGAGCAAGTATCTGAAGGAAGCTCAGAAAATTTTCAACGACGCTGAGAACATCGTGAAGAAAAAGAACATCAGTTTGGAAGAAGATTAAGAATATAAATACAAAACGAAAAGGAATATTATGGATTACAAGAAATCAAATGCGCCTACCAATACGGTAACTCGTAACGTAATGGATTTGTGTGATGATACAGATAACATCTACGAGAGTGTGGTTGTCATTGGTAAGCGTGCCAATCAGATTTCATCAGAAATCAAGAATGAACTTAGCAAGAAGCTGCAGGAGTTTGCCAGTGTGACGGATAATCTGGATGAGGTTTTTGAGAATCGCGAGCAGATAGAAATCAGCCGTTATTACGAGAAGCTGCCCAAACCAACCCTGATGGCAACTCAGGAGTTCATCAATGGGAAAATCTATTATCGCAATCCTGCTAAGGATGGTAACCCATTGGATTAAGCAATGATTCAGCGTATTCAGACCGTCTATTTGATGTTGGCATTCGCCCTATGTGTCGTATGCATGTGTGTGAGTGTCGGTCATTTCTTTACTGAAGAAGGTGAACGTGTGGGGGATTTGTATAACCTTTGGGTTCACTTGGCTGATGGACATCGCTCTCTCAAACCGTGGGCTTTGTTTGTACTATTGCTGATTCCATCCACTTTGACCTTCTTCTCTATTTTCATGTTTCGCCGCAGAGCAGCCCAAATGCGCATGTGTGTGTTCAACATGATCCTTTTGGTAGGATGGTATATATGTTATGGCGTGTTTGCCTACATATTAGGTGGCGTTTTCGAGGCTCATTTCCGTCCTTCCATCATGGCAGCAATCCCCTTTGCCAGTATAATATTTCTATATTTGGCTTTCAGAGGAATCATGAAAGATGAGATGTTGGTCCGCTCGTTGGACCGTCTTCGTCCTTAGATTCCTTTTGTCTTGATGATATCGAACATATAGGAAAGTTTAGCAATAATGGCACCGTTGGCACTTCGTCCAAAGGTGTCTCTTTTGCTATTGTGGTAGATGTCACTTAGCCCATAGTAGTATCGTCCTTCCAGAATGAAGTGATGGCCGCTGCGGGTGCTGACATCCATTCCCAATCCACCAGTTAATCCGTATTCGAATTTCTTCTCCACTGGCATATCGTACTGTTCCACAATGTGGTTAGGGCGGAGATATAGCGTATGGTCGCTCCATTCGCCTCCACGCTTCTCTCTTTCTCTTATGCAGAAACCTATTTGGGGCCCTATGACCAGGAACCCCTTTACTCCTCCGCGTTCCTTGCCGAATCCCAGATTGGCCAATAAAGGTATCTGCACATAATCCATTGTGCGGTTGTAGGTGTCAGTACTTGTCTCGATGAGTTCATCCCATCCCAACTGCATGTAGTTGACTTCTGCCTGCAGGGCACATAGGCAAGAGAAATATTTCTCGCAGACATAGCGGGCAGAGAAGCCAAAGCCAAACCCTTGATGGAAGTTCTGCTTGATGGTAGGATTGAATGATATTTTGTTCAAGGCGAAATCCCCATTGAAACCAATTGCCAGGTCGTTGCGTGCTTCGCCCACTTGTCCCTTGACTAGCGTGGGGAAGAGCACACATATTATAATGAAAGGGATGAGACGCCTCATTGCATTATTTCAATCTCTTGTTCTGGCTTGTAGTGGATCAGTATCACAGCACGATTCAGGAACGCATTGCCTTCTCCGTTTCGTTGGAAATTGAATGTGTGCTGAAAGGGAAAATATTGCAGTTCGCCCTGATGCTCCTCAAAGGTGTCGCCCAGTCGTGCCAATCCATTCATGAAGTAATATCCCAAATCGAAGCCCATCATGCCGTAGCGAGGATAGGATACAATCATAGGTCGCTTGAAATTGTTCATGAAGTTGCGTTCAAATGTGCTTGTCCTTTCCTGAAGGGGATTCCGATAATAAGAACTGTAAATGTATGTGTCATAGGTATAGAAGTCCTTCAGCAAGGTTCCTGTGTAGGTTTGCCATTCAGGGTATCCAATCATGGATATCTTGTATTGGATATGATTCTGCTGAAAGTTGCGCAGTTTGGCAAAGAACACATTCAGGGTTTTGATGCTTGTGTTGTCTGGCACGATGCAGTTTGTTTTGAACTGATTCAGGGATGATTCGATTGCGAAGTCATCTCCATCGATAGACATCGTACGTGGAGAGATGCCTTTGTGACCAAGTTCCTGGCGCAATACAGCAATCATGTTGGATCCTCGATCATCAGCTTTCTCTGTCTCCAGAATGACGAAGTTGTTGTTTTCAAATTTCTTGCTTATCAGCATAGACGCACCCTGTTGGGTGAGTGAACTGGTTGGAGTGGCTAAATAAAGAAGAGGATGGCCTGCCGTATCTGTATTGGGAGCAGAGAAGGGTAGCACTAGTCGTATGTTGTGGTCTGTGCAGTAGGTGATTAATGAAGGCGTTTGGGCTTGGTCAGCTGGCCCTATGATGACGTTCATCTGGGTTAAGTCGTTGTTCCTAAGCAACGATTGCATCTCCTGGGCAGTGGAGCCTGTGTGAAAGGCGTAGATGTCGACATTGATGCCTTGACGTTTCACGCTATCGGCTGCCATCAGGAGTCCCTGATAGAATTCCACGAATTTGGCGCCACGATCGCTATTTTCCTCTAAGGGGAGCAATACAGCCAGTCTGATTGTACTATAGGACTTTACGACAGTTGGGGTGGGAGTGACTTCCTTCTCAGAAGTCTCTTCAATCTCTACGACAGGTTTGGGTATGGTGATTAGAGTTCCCTTCTTTATCTTGTTCTTTCTCCTGATTTTAATGTCAGGGTTGGCTTGTTTCAGTTGCTCAGGGGTAATCCCATAGGTTTCCGCAATGGATTGGAGGGTTTCACCCTTTTTTACCTGATGCCAATTCTGAAGGATATCCAGTGTTCTCTGTCCCCAAATAGAGACAGGAATTGCAAGCAAAAGTATGACAAATAATCGTTTCATGTGTGCAAAGGTAACATTTTTTTTCTGTCCTTAAATTCTTTTTGCATTATAAATGAGGTTTCTCTCAGATAAATTTTCTAAATTTGCATAAATATTGTATGGTCATGAAGAAAATATTGACAGTTTTAGCGTTGATTTCCTCCATATCTCTATGGGCTCAGGATGATGAGTTCCCTTCTGTTAATCCCACTGCAGTGTATGTTACCTTCGATGGAGAAGAAGTTACAGAATTGGAAGGTTCCCAAAGTGCTCCTTTGAAGGCTCATTTCTATGCGAATCCCCAAAATGTGGGTCAATATTCAGCTCGCTATGAATGGAAAATATGGAAAGAGGGTGAGGAGGATAACCTGTTGGTTCATCGTTTTGAGGAAGAAATTGAATATACGTTTGCCGAATATGGCTCCTTCCGTGTACAGCTTTATGCGACCTTCGTATTAGGCAATGACACGATTCCCTACCCTCAGGAAGGCGAGGAGAATCCTATCCAGATCAGTATCAGTGAGAGTAAGCTGGATTTCCCCAATGCTTTCTCACCCAATGGCGATGATTGGAACGAGAAGCTCATGGCTAAAGAGGGCTGGCAAAGTATTGTATCCTTCGAGGCTGCTGTTTTCAATCGATGGGGTACCAAGATATTTTCTTGGAATGATCCTGCTGATGGGTGGGATGGCAAATGGCATGGCAAGTATGTCAAGGATGGCGTTTATTTCCTGGTTGTCAATGCCGTAGGATCTGAAGGACGCAAGTACCATATCAAGAAGACGATAACAGTTTTAACAGGTCACAACGGTCCATCCAAATCAGAAGAAGGGGAGACGGGGACGGATGAGTAGCGCAGGCGAAACGGTCACCATATTGGGTGCCCGCGTTCACAATCTGAAGAATATTGATGTAGAGATACCACGATGCTCGCTTACAGTCATCACAGGCTTGAGTGGCAGCGGAAAGTCTTCGTTGGCTTTTGATACCATCTTCGCGGAAGGACAACGTCGTTACATCGAGACATTCAGTGCGTATGCACGAAATTTTCTGGGCAATCTGGAGCGTCCTGATGTGGATATGATCTCAGGTCTGTCCCCTGTCATCAGTATCGAGCAGAAAACCACGAACAAGAATCCCCGTTCTACAGTAGGGACAAGCACAGAGATTTATGATTTCTTCCGTCTCCTCTATGCCCGTGTGGGTGAGGCTTTCTCTTATGTCACAGGTGAAAGGATGGTAAAGTATACTGAGGAGCAGATTCTGGATCTTCTCCTCAAGGACTTCATGGGCAAAAAGATTTATTTGTTGGCTCCTCTCATTAAGAATCGCAAGGGTCACTATAAGGAACTCTTCGACACCATACGTCGCAAGGGCTATCTTTATGTACGCGTGGATGGTGTCATTCAGGAGATCGTTGCAGGCATGAAGGTGGATCGCTACAAGAATCATGATATTGAGGTCGTTGTGGACCGTCTTGTCATTCAGGAAAGAGAAGACAAACGTCTCGTCCAAAGCATCTCCACAACCATGAAACAAGGTGATGGAGAGATGCTTGTCTATGATTTCGACACCAATGAGGTTCGCCATTACAGCAAACGCCTGATGTGTCCCACCAGTGGAATCAGCTACAGCGATCCTGCCCCTCACGATTTCTCCTTCAACAGCCCTCGTGGCGCTTGCCCACGTTGCAAGGGCTTGGGTTATGTCAGTCTGATTGATGTGGATAAAGTGATTCCTGACCGTTCGCTGAGCGTCAAAGAGGGCGGAATCGCACCTTTAGGGAAATCGCGCCAAGCCATGATCTTCTGGGAGATACAGGCCATCCTGCAGAATTATGGATGTGATCTCGACACTCCTCTTTCTCAGGTCCCAGACGATGCCATCGACGAGATCATTAATGGCTCTACTGAGCGATTGCGTATCCCCTCTGAGATAACTCATACTTCCAATGATTATTATATAGTATACGAGGGATTGGTCAAGTTCATTCAGCAGATGCAGGATTCTGAAGTCAGTGCTTCTGCACAAAAATGGATCGATCAGTTCAGCCGTACTGCAGAGTGCCCTGAGTGTCATGGTAAGCGACTCAACAAGCAAGCCCTGAATTTCCGTATTGCAGACAAGAACATCGCTGAGGTGGCAGAGATGGATTTGAGTGAGCTTTATGGATGGTTGCAGAAACTTGATGATGTACTGACGGAGCGGCAGCGCAAGATTGCACCAGAGATTCTCAAGGAGATACGCACTCGTTTGAGTTTCCTCCTCGATGTGGGATTGGATTATCTTTCCCTAAGCCGCTCTTCGATGAGTCTTTCTGGAGGTGAGAGCCAGCGCATCCGTTTAGCCACCCAGATTGGCAGCCAGTTGGTCAATGTTCTCTATATCCTCGACGAGCCAAGCATAGGCCTCCATCAACGTGACAATATCCGTCTGATCAACACGCTTAAGGCCCTGCGTGATACAGGAAATACCATCATTGTTGTCGAGCACGACCAGGAGATGATGGAGAATGCTGATTACATCGTTGACATAGGTCCCATGGCAGGTCGTCGTGGCGGTGAGGTGGTATTCCAGGGCACCTACAAGAACATGCTGAAAAAGGACACTTTGACCAGCAAGTATCTCAAGGGTACACTGAAGATAGAAGTTCCTGCTGAGCGTCGCAAAGGCAATGGGAAGAGCATCTTCCTGCATGGAGCCCATGGGAACAATCTCAGGAACGTGGATGTGGAGTTTCCTCTTGGGACACTTATCTGTGTGACAGGTGTAAGCGGAAGTGGAAAGAGTACCTTGGTCAATGATACCCTTCAACCTATTCTCAGCCAGCATTTCTATCGCTCTTTGCGTGATCCTCTCCCTTATGGCAGTATCGAGGGATTGGGCAATATCGACAAGGTTGTCAATGTGGATCAGTCTCCCCTGGGCCGCACACCCCGTTCTAATCCAGCTACTTACACGGGTGTCTTCAATGATATCCGTTCTCTCTTTGTGGAGCTTCCAGAGGCTAGGATTCGTGGTTATAAGCCTGGGCGATTCTCTTTCAACGTGAAGGGAGGCAGATGCGAGGCATGCAGCGGTAACGGCTATAAAACCATCGAGATGAATTTCCTTCCTGATGTGTATGTCCCTTGTGAGGAATGTCAAGGCAAACGATACAACCGCGAGACACTCGAGGTGCGTTTTCGTGGCAAGAGCATTGCAGATGTGCTCGATATGACCATCAATCAGGCAGTAGAATTCTTCGAGAACCAGCCTGTTATTCTTAATAAGATTAAGGTCCTGCAAGATATCGGATTGGGCTATATAAAACTGGGCCAGTCCAGCACTACACTCTCTGGAGGTGAGAGCCAGCGTGTCAAGTTGGCTACAGAACTCAGCAAAAGGGAGACAGGCAAAACGCTTTACATCCTCGATGAGCCAACCACAGGACTTCATTTCGAGGATATCCGTGTCTTGCTGAATGTGCTCAATCGTCTAGTTGATCGTGGCAACACGGTGATTGTCATCGAGCACAATCTGGATGTTGTGAAATGTGCGGATTGGATCATCGACATGGGGCCAGACGGCGGACGGAGAGGGGGGAAACTGATTTTCGAGGGCACACCTGAGCAACTGGTGGCCAGCAAAAAGGGCTATACTGCAAAATACCTCAAAAAAATACTCAAATGAAACTGACGCCCCTCTCTCTTCTCCCTCTGACTGCCTTGGCAGCTCAGGCGCAGCAGCGTCCCAACATTGTATATATAATGTCCGACGACCATACGGCTCAGATGCTTTCTGCCTATGGCAACAGTCCCATCCAGACACCCAACATGGACCGCATTGCTCAGGAAGGCGTTATCTTTCATCGCAGTTTCGTGGCCAACAGCCTTTCTGGTCCCAGTCGAGCATGTATGCTGACGGGTAAGCACAGCCATAAGAATGGGTTCACCAACAATGAGCATGGCATATTTGATGGCAGTCAGCAGACACTACCTAAAATGATGCAGCAGGCAGGCTACCAGACAGCCTTAATCGGAAAATGGCATCTGGTAAGCCAACCCACTGGTTTCGACCATTATGACATTCTGGTAGGGCAGGGCGAGTATTACAATCCTACCTTCATCCATCAGGATGGGACACGCAGCAAGGAGGAAGGATATTGCACCAACGTCATTACAGACAAGGCCATCGACTGGATTGAGCATCGCGACCAGGACAAGCCATTCATTCTCTTCGTGCACCACAAGGCATGCCATCGCGACTGGTTGCCTGAGCTGAAATACCTGCGTGAGTACGAAGACCAGACTTTCCCCCTGCCATCCAATTTCTGGGACCAGTGGGAAGGCAGGTTGGCTGCTCAGCAGCAGGAGATGACGATTGCCAGTCCTCACGACATGGACATCATCTACGACACGAAGATGTATCTGCCAGGAGATTCTTCGCGTCTCAGTGGTTCCTATGTCAGTCTGGTGGAGCGGCTCGACGAGAAGCGCAAGAAGGAGTATTGGACTTTCTATGATAGCTTGTCCTGCGATTTCAAGCGTCGCCATCTTGAGGGCAAGGATTTGGTCGAGTACAAGTTCCAGCGCTATATGCGTGATTACGCGAAGGTCACCAGGAGCCTCGATGACAATGTGGGGCGCCTGATGGATTACTTGCGTCAGGTTGGCTTGCTCGACAACACGCTCTTCGTCTACACCAGCGATCAGGGCTTCTATATGGGCGAGCATGGATGGTTCGACAAGCGCTTCATGTACGAGGAAAGTCTCAACACTCCTCTCCTCATGCGCTTGCCAGAGGGGCTGAAACGGAGAGGTGTGGTGGACGAGATGGTCCAGAACATTGATTATGCCCCTACGTTCCTTGATTTGGCTGGTGCGCCTATTCCCCAGGACCTGCAGGGCGAGAGTCTCCTCCCTCTGTTGCGCGAGGAGCAGGGACCCAAGAAATGGCGCGATGCCATCTATTATCATTTCTATGAATACCCAGCAGAACACATGGTGAAGCGTCATTATGGAATCCGTACTGAGCGCTACAAACTCATCCATTTCTACAATGACATAGACGCATGGGAACTCTATGATCTGCAAACTGACCCTCAGGAGATGCACAATATCTATGGGCAGGAAGGGACGGAGAAGATTACTCGTCAGCTCATGAAACGTCTCCATAGACTCGAGAGGCAGTACGATGTGCCTTCTTTGTAGTTTTTTCTTTCGAGATTAAAGCTATTTGAATTAAATATTGTAAATTTGCAGAAAATAGCTTGGGAGAGTAACAGAAAAGGGTTCTGTTCTCTTTCCTGAGAAAAAAGGATTAAAAACCTGACTAAAAGACATTTTGTGCAAGCAAAACAATTTATAAACACTAATAAGCATACTCCCATGAAACATTCTCTTCTGTCATTTGTTCTAGCCTTCGCAATCACGGCTGTTGCGTTGGCATCCTGTTCTGAGGTTACTCCTCCTGAACCTTACGGACCTGTTCCTACAGCCAGGCAGCTGGCTTGGCATGAGACGGAATATTATGCCTTTGTGCATTTCACCACCACTACTTTCCGCGATGTGGAGTGGGGGTATGGCGATGCAGATCCTGATGAGTTCCAACCTGCGAAATACAATCCTGCCCAGTGGGTAGAGGTCATGAAGGCTGCAGGAATGAAGGGAGTTATCCTGACCGCCAAGCATCACGATGGATTCTGCCTGTGGCCCAGCAAGCTCACAGACTATAGTGTGGCTCACAGTTCATGGAAAGACGGCAAGGGCGATGTGGTGGGTGACCTGGCCAAAGAAGCCCAGCGCGTAGGTCTGAAGTTTGGAGTCTATCTCTCACCTTGGGACCGTCATGATTTGCGTTATGGCACGCCTGATTACATCGACTATTACAGAGGTCAGCTGCGCGAGTTGCTTACCCAGTATGGCCCTATCTTCGAGGTTTGGGAAGATGGAGCAAACGGTGGGGACGGTTACTATGGTGGCCTGTGCGAGAAGCGTCAGATTCAGCCTGGCTATTACGATTGGGGAAACACCTCTGCACTCATCCGCGAATTGCAGCCTGACTGCATCATCTGGGGGAATGGACCTGATGCGCGATGGTGTGGCAACGAGAGTGGATGGATGAAGGAGCCCAACTGGGCTGTGGCTGACGTCGATGGTGAAGCGATGTGGCATCCTGCTGAAGTGGATGTGAGCATCCGTCCAGGCTGGTTCTACCACGCTTCTGAGGATGACAAGGTGAAGAGCCTGGATCATCTGATGAAGATTTATTATGAGTCGGTAGGGCGTGGCGCGAACCTTATCCTGAACATTCCGCCCAACAAAGAGGGCCTCATTCATCCTGTTGATTCAGCACGTCTTGTGGAGTTTGGGCAGGCGCTGGAACGTGAGTTCAGCCAACCGCTCAGCAAGTCTGACGTAAAGAAGTTCGAGGCTACAAACGAGCGTGGCGGAAGCCGCAAGTTTGGTGCCCGTCGAGTGATGGATGGCGATAAAGCGACCTATTGGGCCACGGATGACAGCATCCAGCAGGCTTCGATGACGATGATCCTGAAGAAGCCTGAGTGCCTCTATGCCATGCGGCTTAGGGAGCCGATACAATTGGGACAAAGGATAGAGTCATTCAGCGTTGAAGCTCTCAATGGTTCTGATGAATGGCAGACTGTGGCTGAGGGTACGACCATCGGACCGCAGCATCTCATGCGACTGCCGGATATGGAGGCTTCAGCTCTTCGTGTGACTGTACAGAGCAGCAAAGCCTGCCCTCTGCTGAGCGAAGTGCAACTTTTCCTGCCTCCAAAGGAATAGATAATATTGTAATTGTAAAATATGTAAGTTTCTGAAGTTGTTAAGTAGTCTGTAGTTAAGTAGTTAAGCCGATAGTTTTGTTTGGGTGAAAACGTTTTGCACATAGTATTGGCTTAACTGCAAAAGAAACATAACAAGCGAAACATAGATAAATAGATATGAAACGCCTTTTGCCTTTTTTGCTTTTGCTGTTGCCCATAAGTGTCTCAGCAGAAACGTTGCAACAGAAAATAGCGGCTTTGCCCGTTTTCGATGAGCTTGCTTCCACAAAGACTCCTTTCGACTGGCTCCTGACGCCAGAGCAGTCTTCTACTGGAGTCTATCGGTCAGCGGATGGGAAAAGTATCATTCTTGCCAATGCGATGGTGTGGCGCACGTTTCGTCTCTTCCCCAACCTTGCCACCACTGATTATGTGAATCGGATGACAGGCGAGAGGATGCTGCGCGCAGTAGGCTCAGAGGGAACTCTTGCCATCGATGGGAAGAACTATGGGATAGGCGGCTTGCAGGGGCAGGAGGAACGAGGCTATCTGCTGGAGGACTGGATTGAGAAGATGACGTCTGCCGACAGCTCTTTTGTGGTGGAGGATTTCGATGTGCAACCCATCCCTTTGCGCATTCCTTGGAAACGGACGCGCTGGGCTCTCAATACGGAAGATCCCCAGGGCAAGGAGATTGTTTTCACCCTGCGAGGCTTTGGAGAGCTGAGCGAGGTGAGAGTGCGCGTCCATGTTGGCTTGTTCGACCATCTTCCTGTCGTCCAGAAGAACTTCGAGGTCATCAATCAGTCATCTCGCACTATCAACGTCGATGCTTTCAAGTTGGAACAGCTGGCTTTCTTTGAGCCAGAGTCTCAGTCAGGAATGCCCAAGGATGGCTTCAGACTGCCCAACATCCACGTCGAGAGTGACTATCAGTGCAGTGGAAGTTTCACAGAGCGCGAGACGGACATCACGGAGCATTGGAGGAAGGACCCCAAGTACACGTCGCAGCGCAATTACGGACTGAACACGCCCTGCATCCTGGAGGTTGCTCCTGATGTCGGCCCTGACCAGAGCATCCCCTCTGGCGCTTCCTTCTGCTCCTTCACGGTTTTCGAGATGCCTTTCGACAGCTACGACCGCGAGCGCAAGGGACTCTTCACGCGCCGCTTCTATACTGCCTTGGCTCCCTGGACTACCCAGAATCCCATCTTCCTGCATCTTACCTCCACAGACCCCTCTGTGGTGCGGCAGGCTGTCGACCAGTGTGCCCAGACGGGTTACGAGATGATCATCATCTCCTTTGGCAGCGGACTCAACATGGAGGACATTTCCGAGGAGAATATCCAGCGATACAAGCAATTGGTGGACTACGCCCATTCCAAAGGCATCGAGATGGGGTGCTATTCGTTGCTGGCAAGCCGATCTGTCAGTCCTGAGGTGGACGTCATCAGCGCCAAGACGGGGAAACCTGGTGGAGCCACGTTTGGAAGCTGTCCATGCCTTTGCAGCGATTGGGGAGAGGAGTATTTCACGAAACTCACCACCTTCCTGGAGTGTACTGGCATGAGTTGCCTGGAGCACGATGGGTCTTATCCTGGCGACTTCTGCGCCTCTGTCACCCACAGCCACCACAAGGGGTTGAAGGACTCCCAGTGGAACCAGTTCCATCGGATAGCGGATTTCTATCACCATCTTTCCAGTCAGGGCGTTTACATGAACGTGCCTGATTTCTATCTCATGAACGGTACGACCAAGACGTCCGTAGGATACAGGGAGGTCAATTGGTCCCTGCCTCGAGAACGTCAGCTGATCCACTCCCGTCAACTTCTCTATGACTGCACGTGGGAGAACCCTTCTGGAGCGATGTGGAGTTTTGTGCCTCTCGTGCAGTATCATGGCGGAGGCGCTGCAGCCACTCTGGAGCCTTTGAACGAGCATCTCTACGAGTACAGGACCCACATGGTGCAGAACTATGGTACAGGCATCCAAGCCTGTTATCGGGGGCCGCGCCTCTATGACACAGAGGAAACGAAGCAGATGGTCACTGAGGTCATCGGCTGGTATAAGAAATACCGTCGTATCCTGAACAGCGATGTCATTCACCTGCGAAAGCCTGATGCTCGCGACTGGGATGGCATCATGCACGTCAATCCTAAGGAGAAGGAACGGGCGCTGGCCATGCTCTACAATCCGCTCAGCGAGGACATTACCAGAGAAATCACCCTTCCTCTCTACTACACAGGCTTGACCCACAAGGCCCGTATTCGTGAGCAGGAGGGCAAAGCGAAGACTTACAAGTTGGACAACTCGAGGTCGGTCTGCCTGACAGTACGCATTCCTGCCCGCGGCTTTACGTGGTTTGTCGTTGAATAGAATCTCGGCTTAGAGAGGTTGCTGCGTGTTCCATCTGCAGCAGGAAGGCTTTCTTTCCGATGCCGCCGGCATAGCCTGTCAGAGAGCCGTTTGAGCCGATGATACGATGGCAGGGGATGATGAGCGAGATGCTGTTGTGGCCAACGGCTCCTCCGACAGCTTGGGCTCCCTTGCAGTTGAGGCGATGTGCAATGTCGCCATACGTCATCGTTTGGCCAAAGGGAATTTCCATCAGCAGCTGCCAGACTTTCTTGCGGAAAGGGGAAGTGCGCATCAGGAGTGCTGGAGTGAAATCTGGAGCCTTGCCGCTGAAGTATATGTCGAGCCATCGCCGTGTCTGGTCGAACACAGCCAGGTCTGGACGTTCCTCATGCTCCTCAGCCAGCGTGTCGGCGAAATATTTCTGTCCGTCGAACCAGAGGCCAACGAGCGCCGTTCCGTTTGAGGCCATCGTGATGCCGCCAAGAGGCGAGTCGTAGTGTGCCGTGTAGTCCATCTTCGCTGTTTTTGTTTGTATCTTCTTCCTGCTTCATGTTCTTCTCCCTCTCTCATCTGAATGTTTGCGGGAAATCAACGTGTCGAATCGTGGGTTTCAACGTGTTGCCTTCCCTCTTTCAACACGTTGCGCCGATGTGAAGAACGGGTAATGTGCTGGCTTTGACCGAGAAGAGGTGTTTTTGTCTGTTCGTTTTATTATAATGTAAAGATTTTTTCTTATACAATTCAAGAAAATTTAGTACTAATCTTTGTTTTGACGACGTAACGACGTAACGAAGTATCATTTCGTTTTTCCCTTTCCGTATCGTAGAGAGTGGGATTATTTTTTATATTATATATTATATATAAATATATATTTATATATAATATATAATATAAAGGTAATTTTCACATCTTTTTTCTTATTTTCAATTTTTGCAAATGTTACGTCGTTACGTCGTTACGCCGTGCACTGTGATGGGTACCTATTCGTAGTGCCTGATTCTGACGTCAATGCCTTCGTTCTTGAGTTGCGAGGGAACGGAACTCACGTCAGTCTGGCCGTAGTGGTAGGGGAACATCACCTTTGGCTTGACCACCTTGGCAGCCTTTACCAGCTGGTCAGTTGTCATCGTATAAGGTTGGTTGCAGGGCAGGAAAGCGATGTCGATGTTCTGGATGGTCTCCATTTCAGGAATGTCCTCCGTGTCGCCTGCGATGTAGATTCTCAGACCGTCGATGGTCAGGACGTAGCCGTTGTCGCGTCCCTTCGGATGGAACTGGAGGTGTCCTTCCGTCGTGTTGTATGCAGGCACAGCCTCCACAGTGAATCCTTCCGCTATTTCTGCCTTATCGCCGTTTGTCATGACTTTTACCTTGGGCAGGGCGCCATCCGCCTTGGTTGCGCTGAACATCTCGGCACACCGCTTGTTGGTAATCAGCTGGGTGTTCTCGCTGGAGAGGAGTTTCAGGGTTGCCTCGTCGTAATGATCGGCATGCTCGTGAGTCACGAAGATGTAGTCGGCTTTGGGCATGGAGGCGTAGTCCACCGTCCTGTCCCTGAGTTTTGCTACAGGGTCGATCTCTATCTCTTTTCCATCGTATTCTATACGTATGCAGGCGTGCATGAGGGCGTGGAACCTGATGGTCTTTCCGCTTTGTGTCTTGAACGTGTCAGTCTCGTAGCTTGCTGTGGTGACAGGCAGCCCTGCTTCTTTCCAGGCGATGATGCCGCCCTTGAGATTCACGCATTGGAACCCTTCGGCAGCCAGTCTGCCAGCAGCGTCTGCTGAGCGTCTGCCACTCCTGCAGTAGACGGCTATCTTCTTCTCGGCAGGGAGGGCAGCCTTAGCCTTCTCGATGAAGTCGTCCTGCGCCTGGTCGATGTTGATGGCGCCTTCGATGTGCCCTTCGTTGAACTCGTCGACGGTGCGGACGTCCAAGAGTACGACGTTGGGATCCTCAATCAACTCAGAGAAGCCTTTTACCTCGGCATCCTCGAAATTCTGTTGGCCACAGGCACTCGTCAGGCCAATGGCAGCCAATAAGCAAGTGAATATCTTCCTCATGTTATGTTGTATAATGATGTTGGTTTGTTTTTCCCCCTTTTTTGAGATACTTTTGGAGCTGCTTCCGAGAGTTGAACTCGGGACCTCATCCTTACCAAGGATGCGCTCTACCACTGAGCTAAAGCAGCAACACGTCAAAGAACGACTGCAAATGTACAACTTTTTCTCGAACAGACAAAGATTTCGCCTCTTTTTTGCGGGAAATTTGGAAGTTTCATTTTTTTTTCGTAACTTTGCATACAAGAAGAACAAATCAAGAATGTCTGGCTTTATGAATAGATTCTTTATCCTTCTGGCGTTTCTTTGCGCCGTGTTTCCTGCCCAGTCTCAGCAGCAGCGTGACTTCTGCGTGAAAGGTGTCTCGAAGTTCCGTCCGCAGCATACCCTGACGCTGTGGTACGACGAGCCTGCCACGCTGACCAACGCTGAGAACATCTGGATGGAATACTCCCTGCCCATCGGAAACGGGCAGTTGGGGGCCAGCCTGTTTGGAGGCATCGCAAAGGACGAGATACAGTTCAACGAGAAGACGCTTTGGACGGGTGGTCCCAACGATATGGGCAGCTATGGGCAGTACAAGAACTTTGGCTCCGTCTATGTGGAGGACCTTTCTGGCGACATTGGATACTCTGAGGACAATGGGGCTCGCGACTATGTGCGTTACCTGGATTTGGAGACGGGCATTGGAGGTGTTGATTACAGAAGTACTTCCACGCGATACTCGCGCCGCTATCTGACATCCTATCCAGACAATGCCGTGGTAGCCTTGTATCAGGCCAAAGGCAAGCGGAAGCTGCACCTGCGCTTCTCGATGGTGCCTGGCGAGGATCTGGGCGTCAGCGAGGCTGCGTATGAGGCAGAGGGAACGGGCTCCTTCAGCGGGAAGCTGACAACGGTCTCCTTTGCGGCAAGGTTCTGCGTGGTCCCCACGGGCAAGAAGGCTTCTGTCAGGAAAACGGATAAAGGCATCGAGGTTGAAGGTGCGGATGAGGTGAAACTGGTCCTGATAGGTGCCACGAATTTCGACATCAGCCAACTCTCGTGCGTGTCGCCCACGATGGACGTGAAGAAGGAAGTGAAGGATAGGGTGGAGAAAGTGGCTGCCAAGCCCTGGAGCGATATCCAGAGAGGCCACCTCGCAGACTTCTGCCCCTTCATGGAAAGGGTGGACCTGCAGCTGGGCAAGGCTGCCTCGAGCCTCCCCACGGACGACCTGATAGACTTCTACAACGATGAGCAGAAGAACCTGACAGGAACGGAACCAGAGGCACTCTTCCTGGAGCAACTGTATTTCTCCTATGGCCGCTACCTGGAGATCAGCAGCAGCCGTGGAGTGGACTTGCCAAGCAACCTGCAGGGAATCTGGAACAACATGAGTCATGCCCCATGGAATTCAGATATCCACAGCAACATCAATGTGCAGATGAACTATTGGCCCGCTGAGCCGACCAATCTCTCAGAGCTTCATCTCTGCTACCTTAATTATATTATCACGATGGCCCAACGCGACAACTGGAAGAAGGCTGCCACAAGCTATGGCAGCACGTCGACAGGCTGGACTTGCTTCACGGAGAACAACATCTTTGGCGGAATGAGCACTTGGGGTGCCAACTACTTCGTGGCCAATGCGTGGTACTGCAGTCACCTGTGGCAACATTACCGCTACACGTTGGACACGGCTTTCCTGCAACGTGCCTTCCCTGTCTTGTGGAATTGTGCAGAGTTCTGGATGGAGCGCTTGATTGCCGATCGAGGTTGCGAGGAGCTCAACATCCAGCCAGACGGAAGTTATGTGGCACCTGACGAGTTCTCGCCAGAGCAGGGTGACCATCCCAGCGAGGACGGCACGGCTCACGCACAGCAACTGATTTACGCCCTCTTCAAGAGCGTTCGCCAGAGTATCGATATCCTGGGACTGCAAGTGTGCGGCCTGACGAATACTGACGTGGCGAGGCTGGATGACTATCTTGCCAAGACTGACCAAGGACTTCATACGGAGGTCTACACAGCGAATACAGAGAAGCATCAGGCTTGGACCAACCCCAGGAATGGAGTGAAGAAAGGCGACTTGCTCCTGCGCGAATGGAAATATGCCACTTACGATGTGAGCCGCGATCCCAGCCATCGTCACCTGAGCCACATGATGGCCTTGTATCCTCTGAATGAGATTGGCCCCACGAGTGAATACTTGCAGCCTGTCATCAATTCGATGAATTTGCGTGGCGATGAGGCTACCGGTTGGTCGATGGGTTGGAAAGTGAACCTTTGGGCGCGTGCTCAGGACGGCAATCATGCCCATTTCATCCTGCACAATGCCCTGATGCATTCCTCTGGCTACTCTACGGATTATTCTCCCCAAAAGAAACAGGGTCGTGTCTACTATAACCTCTATGACGCTCATCCGCCTTTCCAGATCGACGGAAACTTTGGTGTGTGTGCAGGCATCGCAGAAATGCTGCTCCAGAGCCAGACGGACACGCTGCAGCTGCTGCCAGCCTTGCCTGATGTGTGGGCTTCTGGTCACGTCAGGGGCTTGCGTGCTGTGGGAAACTTCGAGGTGGATCAGGAGTGGCAAGGGGGCAAACTGAAAATGGCGGCTATCCGCAGCGACTCTGGTCAACGGTGTGCTGTCAGGTATCCTGGCATAGCCTCGTGTGAGGTGAAGGCGAAGAATGGAGGTAAGGTCTCAGTCACAGTCGACTCGCAAGACGTCATCTCCTTCCCAACAGAGAAAGGTAAAACATATATGATAAAATGCAGATAATCCATGGAATTTGAAAAGATACAAGGGCTGATAGATGCTCCGTTCACGCCCTTTCATCCCAATGGGGAAATCAATCTGGAGCCTATCCCTGCCTATGCCAGAATGTTGGCGAAAAATGGGCTGAAGGGTGTTTTCATCAATGGTTCGAGTGGCGAAGGTTACATGCTGACTGAGCAGGAGCGCATGCAGTTGGCTGAGGCTTGGATGGAGGCTGCTCCAGAAGGCTTCAAGGTGATAGTGCACGTTGGTTCCTGCTGTGTGTGCAACAGTCGATTGCTGGCTGAGCATGCCCAGGGGATTGGCGCTTGGGGAATTGGCGCGATGGCTCCTCCGTTTCCCAAGGTGAGCAGGGTGGAGGAGTTGGTGAAGTACTGCGAGGAGATATCCTGTGGCGCTCCCAACCTGCCTTTCTATTTCTATCACATTCCAGCCTTCAATGGCGCCTATCTGCCTATGGTGAAGTTCCTCGAAGCTGTGGATGGAAGGATTCCCAATTTCGCAGGTATCAAGTACACCTACGAGAGTCTGTATGAGTACAATCAATGCCGCCTCTATGGAAATGGGAAGTTCGACATGCTGCATGGTCAGGACGAGACAATCTTACCTTGCCTGGCGATGGGAGGCGCTCGTGGTGGAATTGGGGGGACAACCAACTACAACGGTCGCAATCTGGTGGGCATCATCGAAGCATGGAACGAGGGTGACATCGAGAAGGCACGGCAATTGCAGGACTATTCTCAGCTGGTAATCAATGTGATATGTCATTTCCGCGGAAACATCGTGGGAGGCAAGCGCATCATGAAACTCATTGGACTCGACTTGGGCCCCAACCGCACTCCTTTCCAGAACCTGACGGATGACGAGGAACTGCAACTGCGTCGTGAGCTGGAGGAAATCGACTTTTTCCATCATTGTAATGAATTCTAAACCCGTAGTGATGAAACGCATATCCCTACTTCTGATTTTCATAGCTTCTTTGTTGCCCATGGGTGCAACAAACAACCTCTATCTGACTCCAACAATCGCTTTGCAGAAAGACGTGTCTGGTCATTATGCAGGTATTGTGAACGGCGAATTATGGATATGGGGTGGATGCAATTTCCCTAAGGCTCCTCTTGCAGAGGGAGGAACCAAGCAGTATTATCCCATTGCATACGGAGCCAGTGTGGTTGTTCCCCAAGGAACTTTCGTTATTGGAGGAACCGCAGGAAACAGCTCCGCACGTGAGACCTTCCTGATGAAGAACATCGACCACAGAGAGTACAGGACTTTCTTCTCGCAGTATGACCATAGCGGCAGGCAGAATTATCCGCCACTCCCCGTAGGGCTCCACAATCTGGCGGCAGCCTATGACGAGAAGGGTGGTTACATCTATGCCGTAGGAGGACAGACAGACGATATGCCCAATCAACGTGTGTTCCGTCTGGCTTGGCCGCAAGGGAAAGCCTGGCAGCTGGTGGGCATGATGCCTGATAAAGCTCGCATACAGCCTGTGGCAACGATTCAGAACGATCCTTCTGGCCCCTGCCTCTATGTCTTTGGAGGTTTCTCGCCCACGACAGCAACCAAGCGAGGCTTCGTGCACAGGGATGGACTGAAACTGAATCTCAGGACCAAACACTGGAAGCGACTGAAATGGGCGGACGATGAACAGCTTCCTACCGTGGGAGCAACGTGTGCCAATTCAGGCTATTCGAGCATCATCTTCGAAGGAGGCGTGAACAGCGACATCTTCACGCGAGCCATCAACAATGAGGAGGACAGCACTACCTACTACACGCATCCTGTCTCGTGGTATCAGTTCAATCCTGACATCTTGGTATACAACACCTTTACAGACGCCTGGACGGCCTTGCCTGGCGATTCCATCCTTGCACGCGCTGGTGCCACGCTTACTCCTCAGAAGGCTTATTGGTTCCTTTCTGGTGGAGAGATGAAGCCTGGAATACGGACAAGTGACGTGCAGGTCATTGAGATTGTCAACGAGAAACATTTCGGCTGGGTCAACTGGACCGTTCTTCTCCTTTATCTGATAGGGATGCTTCTCTTGGGTGTGTATTTCATGCGTCGCGAATCAGGTGCTGAGGACTTCTTCCGTGGAGGTGGGCGTGTTCCTTGGTGGGCAGCTGGTATCAGCATCTATGCCACGATGCTGAGCGCCATCACGTATATGGCCATTCCTGCGAAGTCTTTTGCCACGAACTGGACATACTATCCGATGCTGATTACCATTCTACTGGTCAGCTTCCCTGTCATCAAGTATTATCTGCCATATTTCCGTAAGTTGCAGGTCGCATCGGCTTACGAGTATCTCGAGAGACGGTTCAATACAGCCACACGTCTGCTGGCATCTGGTATCTTCATCATCTTTATGATTGCCCGTATGGCTCTGGTTCTCTATCTGCCATCCCTCGCCCTCTCAGCTGTGACAGGCATCGATATCAGCCTGTGCATTATCCTGATGGGTATCGTCACGATTGTCTATTGCACGATGGGCGGTGTGGAAGCTGTCATCTGGGGAGATGTCATTCAAGGAATCATCTTGGTAGGTGGTGCCATTTTCTCGATGGTCTATCTTATCGCCAACACGAAAGGAGGATTTGGCGGATTCATTGACATTGCTGTGGCAAACGATAAGTTCCGGCTTTTCAACTGGAGCTTCGACTGGCGTTCTGCAACCTTCTGGGTGGTTATCCTGGGTGGAATAGCCAACAATCTGATTTCCTATACGAGCGATCAGACCGTGATTCAGCGCTACATGACGACCAAGAACGAGAAGTCGGCTGCCAAGGGAATCCTCCTGAACGGAGTAATGAGTGCCTTTGTCTCAGTCGTCTTCTATGCAATTGGCACAGGATTGTACACTTTTTTCAAGACGAATCCCTCTGAGTTGGACATCACGATGCAAAAGGCGGATGCCATCTTCCCTTACTTCATGATGAGTCAGATGCCTGTAGGTCTTGCTGGTTTGCTGATTGCCGCCATCTTTGCTGCTACCATGAGCACCATCAGCAGCAACATAAACTCTGTCAGCACGGCATTCAGCGTGGATTTCTATCAGCGCTTTTGCCCTCAGGTGAAGGATTCCTCCCTGCTTCGTGTGGCACGTATGACCTGTATCGTTAGCGGCGTGATTGGCGTGGCCATCGCTCTGCTGATGGTGACGTGGAACATCCTTTCGCTCTTCGACTACTTCAACATGATTCTTGGCCTCCTGACGAGTGGTTTGGGAGGACTGTTCATGATGGGCGTCTTCTTCCCACGTATTCGTGGTGGAGCTGCCTTGACAGGTTTCCTGACGGGCGTCCTGGTGGTGCTTGCCATCAGTCTTTACACCAACATCCATTTCCTTCTCTATGGCGCCATTGGCATCGTGGTGAGTGTGATGGTTGGATGGTTGGTTTCAGTTTTATTCAATAAACAAAAAAGCTAGAATATGGAAGTAGATTTCAAAGCACTTGCTGCACAATACAAGAGTGAGTTGTTGGATCGCGTGATGCCTTTCTGGATGGAGAAGAGCATCGATGCTGAATACGGTGGATTCTTTACTTGCCTCGAGCGCGATGGAACAGTCTTTGATACGGATAAGTTCATCTGGCTCCAGGGGCGACAAGTCTGGATGCTGGCCACCTTATATAATAAGGTAGCCCCTCGACAGGACTGGTTGGATGCTGCCATCGCAGGAGCAGACTTCCTCATGAAGTACGGTCATGACGGACACTTCAACTGGTACTTTTCCCTGGATCGAGCAGGGCATCCTTTGGTGGAACCCTATAACATCTTTTCCTACACGTTTGCTGTCATTGCTTTCGGACAGCTCTATCTTGCTACAGGAAACCCTGTTTATGCTGAGGTTGCCAAGAAGACCTTCGACATAGTTCTTTCCAAGAAAGACAATCCCAAAGGCAAGTGGAGCAAGGCGGCACCAGGTGCCCGTGCGACAAAGAGTTTCGACCTGCCCATGATTCTCTGCAACGTGTCGCTCGAGATAGAGTCTCTCTTGCAGCCGGACTTCCTGAAGGAGACCATCGAGAATTGTATCCACGAAGTGATGGACGTGTTTTATCGTCCAGAACTTGACATGATTGTGGAACACGTCGGAAAGGACGGCTCCTTGGTAGACTCCTTTGAAGGCAGACTCCAAAATCCAGGTCATGCCATCGAAGCAATGTGGTTCATCATGGATCTGGGGCGTCGTCTGGGGCGCAGGGACCTCATAGAGAAGGCTGTGCACATCGCCCTGCGCGAGATAGAATATGGTTGGGATGAGCAATACGGCGGCATCTTTTACTTCCTGGATCGTTTGGGGCATCCTCAGCAGCAGCTGGAGTGGGACCAGAAACTCTGGTGGGTGCATATCGAGACACTTATCACTACCCTGAAAGGATACGAACTGACGGGCAATGAGGATTGCTTGCGTTGGTTCAAGCGTGTCCACGAGTATGTGTGGTCGCATTTTGTCGACCCAGAGTATCCTGAGTGGTTTGGGTACCTGAACCGTCGAGGGGAAGTGCTGCTCAGCTTAAAGGGTGGCAAATGGAAAGGCTGTTTCCATGTTCCTCGAGGTCTTATGCAATGCTACCAGACTTTGGAGAACCTAGCAAAGAAGAGTGAGAGGCTTCCCTAAGATTCTGTAGCATGTCCCCACAGCCTGGAACCTCATCATTCCGCTCTCTCGTCGCCATCGCAAACACAACACGTTGAAACCTCGAACACAACACGTTGAAACCGCAAACTCAACACGTTGAAACCTCGAACGCAACACGTTGTCTTTCCCCTTTCAACACGTTCTTTCCCATCAACGGATGGGAAGCGGCTGGGATGTCTGTTTTTCCAATGTTGGCAAAGAATGTGTTATGCTGTTTCTGGAGTCACATCCTGTATCTTCTTCATCCAGCTGTCGCCGTGGAAGCGAACCAGGAAGATGATACCACGGAAACAGAGCTCTATCGCCATTGCAATCCATACGCCTTGCAGGCCAAGCGTTCCTGCCAGAATGGAGGCCAGGGTGATTCTCACTAGCCATATACTTCCCAGGTTCATGGAGGCAGGAATCATGGTGTCGCCAGCGCCAACGAAGATGCCGTAGCAAACGATACTTGCGGCAAACATGGGCTCTGCGAAGGCTTCGATCCTGAGTACCTGCACAGTAAGATGCTGGACTTCCGCATCAGGAGTCATTAGTGTCATCAGGGCAGGTGAGCCAACGAACATTATGACTCCCATGATGGTCATGATGATGATTCCCATACTGACGGTGATCTGTCCAAAGCTGCGTGCCAGTTTCCTTCGTTTTGCTCCCAGGCTTTGTCCTATAAGGGTTGTGGCTGCGTCCGATATCCCATATCCAGGCATATAGCACAGCGCTTCTACTGTGATGCCAAAGCTGTTGGCTGCGATAGCGACGGTTCCCAAAGGAGCCACAATGATGGTGCTGACGATTTGTGCTCCACAGAGGATGACATGCTCGACAGCCAGAGGAAGAGCAATCGTTATGGCACGCTTCAGCGTCTCTAATTGGGGGATGAAGGTTCCTTCGTCCTGGAAGAGGTTAAGTTCCTTGCTGCGTACTGTCACGAAATAACACATGGTCAGCGAACAAATGATGTAGGCAAACATGGTTCCCAAGGCTGCACCTATCACGCCTAGTCCTGCTCCAGGTATTGTAATCCCCAGAATGGTTCGAGTAGGGAAAATCAGCATGAAATTGAAGATGACATCCAGTATGCACGTCAGAATGTTGAGAACGCTGGGAATGTGCATGTTGCCGCTGCATCGCAGCATTCCGCTGCATAAAGAGTTCAGGATGGAGAACGGCATGCACAGCACATAGATCATGAAATAGATGGATGCGTCGTGCTGAATGCTTTCGTTTCCTCCCAGCCATTGGGGTAGAGTAGGGCTGATGCATAATCCGATGGCAGTAAGGATGAATGCAAAAACCATGCATGCAATAAAGCTCTGTCTCAGTATTTGTCTGGCTTCTGACCATTCTCCTGCTCCTATGCGATGGGCTACCTGCACGTAGAATCCTACTCCAGCAGCGCTTCCCAGGCTTCCAAAGAGCCAGATGGTGGTGCTCACGAGTCCGATGCTTGCACTGGCTTCAGCTCCCAGGCTTCCCACCATGCTTGCATCGATGTACTGCATCATGATGTGAACCAGCTGTGCCAACATGGAGGGAATGCTCAGCATGGCAGCAAGGGCTAACTGATCGCGAGGAGGCATCTTCACTCCATCGCGTATCTGGGAGAGCAGCCGGTCTTTGTTTTCTGTATATGACATCAGAGGGAGTCGATGTAGTGCTTTAGTTTCTCGAGGGCAATCATGACATTCTCGTGTTGCGTGGCCAGGTTGATGCGGATGAAACCTTCGCCTCCTCTGCCATAATGCGATCCTTCTGCCAGCCATAGGCTTTCCTGCTCTCTCAGGTTTCTGCAGAACGTCTCATCAGAGATGTCGAGAGCCCGTATGTCAACCCACATCAGATAGGTTCCTTCCAGTTTGATGACTCTCAGTTTAGGAATATCTTTCTCAATGTATTCTTTGGCATCCCTGTAGTTTCTCCATATATATTGGCAGAGTTCCTCCAGCCACTCTTCTCCTTCATTGTAGGCGGCTTCTGTGGCTACGATACCAAAAGGATTCACATCACATACCTCGTGAATGTTAACTGCGCGATCAATACGTTTCCTGTATTCCTCGTTGGGGCAAATGATTTGAGCATTCTGCAGACCTGCTATGTTGAAACTCTTGCTTGCACTCGTGCAGATGCATGCTTCCTGCATATAAGTGTCCCCCAATGTTGCGTAGGGTGTGAACTCATGACCAGGCATGACGAGTTCGCAATGTATTTCATCAGAAACGATGAATACATTGTTTTTCAGGCAAATATCCCCAATGCTTTGAAGTTCTTCTTGAGTCCAAACCCTTCCAGAAGGATTGTGTGGCGAGCATAGCAGAAGAACCTTTGTATCCTCCTTGCTGGCTCGACGCTCCAAGTCATCGAAGTCAATCTGATAGGTATCTCCAACCTGACGAAGAACGGATTCCTCAGCTCTGCATTGGAGATTGCGGATGCTGCTGTAGAAGCAATTGTATACAGGAGACAGAGTCAGTACACCATCGCCAGGTTTCGTCAATGCTCGCAGAATGCTGCTTATAGCTGGCACCACACCTGGCACAGTTATTATCCATTCGCGGCTGTATAGTGCATGATGTCGTCTCAGATGCCATTTTATGATGCTTTCGTAGAAGCTGTCTGTGGGTAGTGCATAGCCGAAGATTCCATGATGAACGCGTTGCTCGAGTGCCTCTTTGATGGAGGGGGCAACTTCAAAATCCATATCAGCAACCCAAAGTGGGTATTCTATATTTGGATTCTCATCCCATTTGAGGGAACCTGTCCCTTTCCTGTATGTCTTCTTGTCGAATCTCATGCCGATTCCCTATTTCTTCAATACTTCTATGATACAGTTGGCTGGAGCCTTTTGGTTCTTGTCGATGATGATTTCTCCCACGCTTTCCACTACAATCTTTCCTGTCGTAGGATTCTTTATGCTGTGAACGTGTCCCTTCAGAGTTGCGTTTATGCTGCTGTACTCAAAAGCCAGATTGGCATCCTCGCCCATCGTGCAGTCCTCCATGTACAGGTTCTCGCAGTAGCAAAGAGGCTGTTCGCCGGTAATGTGGCAACGGATTAATCGAAGATTCTTGCTGTACCAAGCAAGATACTCACCATTTATCTCACTGTCAATGATTGTAACGTTCTCACTTTCCCACAGACTGTCTTTTGAGTTCAGTATGCAGTTTCGTATGGTCATGTTCTTGGAGTACTGGAAAGAATAATTGCCGTTTTGGAGATAATTTTCCAGCAGCACGTTGTTGGTGTGCATTCCCAGATAGTCAGCGTTATCGATTCGGCTGTTCCGTATTTCCACTTCATCGCAGTCCCATAAGGTTTCTTCTGCTTTAGTGAATATGCAATTGTCGATCTTGATACCTTTCATCCTTCGAAACATCTTGGGAGCTTCCACACGGCAATCTTTCATCTCCACGTCATTGCTATACCAAAGAGAGGAACGGGCAGACTCACGGAACAGACAGTCTTTGACTTTGAACCCACTGCATTCCCAGAAAACGTATTTCCCCTCGAAAGTGCATTTCTCTGCTTCTATGTTGCCTGACTCTTTGATGCTTGATTCACCCAAATGAATAGTAACATTCACAAGCCGTGCATCGTGTAGGGTATACAAGGGCCTTTCTCCACCAAATTCCTGGTCTTTAATGAGTATCTTCTTGTCTTCTGTATTCATTTGTCTCTTCTTATGCCTTAATATAATGTTCATGAAGGATATGATCCTGTCCCACTTAATCATCTGTCAACTTTCTATACTTGATGCGACGTGGCTCTTCCAACCCTAATCGCTTCAATTTGTTGGCCTCGTAGTCAGTATAAGAACCTTCGTAATAGAATACGTTGCCATCACCCTCGTAGGCAAGGATATGCGTGCAGATGCGATCCAGGAACCAGCGATCATGGCTGATAACGACTGCACATCCAGCGAAGTTTTCCAAGCCCTCTTCCAATGCTCTAAGCGTATTCACGTCGATATCATTTGTTGGCTCATCGAGCAACAGCACATTTCCTTCTTGTTTCAATGCCATTGCCAGATGCAGGCGATTACGTTCACCGCCAGAGAGAACTCCACATTTCTTTTCCTGATCTGCGCCGCTGAAGTTGAAGCGACTTAGATAAGCACGGCAGTTGATGTCTCTGCCTCCCATACGGATTGTCTCATTGCCTTGACTGATTACTTGGTAAACACTCTCGTCAGCCTTGATGTCTGCATGACTTTGGTCCACGTACGACAATTTAACGGTTTCACCCACCTCGAAAGTTCCAGCATCTGGCTTCTCTAGCCCCATAATCATACGGAAGAGGGTCGTTTTACCTGCTCCATTCGGACCAATCACGCCAACTATTCCATTTGGAGGCAGCATGAAGTCAAGATTCTTTATCAGTACTTTTTCATTATATGCCTTGCATACTCCGTGCGCTTCGATGACCTTGTTGCCCAATCGAGGGCCGTTGGGAATGTATATCTCTAATTTTTCCTCTCTCTCCTTTTGCTCCTCGTTAAGCATCTTGTCGTAGCTGTTCAGACGAGCTTTTCCTTTAGCTTGGCGAGCTTTGGGTGACATGTGTACCCATTCCAACTCACGCTCTAATGTTTTGCGGCGTTTGCTTGCCACCTTTTCTTCTTGAGCCATACGGGTTGTTTTCTGTTCCAGCCAGCTGGAATAGTTGCCTTGCCAAGGAATTCCCTCGCCTCGATCCAACTCCAGGATCCATCCAGCCACATCATCCAGGAAATAACGGTCATGTGTTACAGCTATGACGGTTCCTTCGTATTGATTCAGATGTTGCTCTAACCAGTCAATGCTTTCTGCATCCAAATGGTTGGTGGGCTCATCTAGAAGAAGAACATCAGGTTTCTGCAGCAAAAGACGACACAATGCAACTCGTCTCCGCTCTCCACCACTGAGGAACTTTACTTGCTGGTCTTTTGGGGGGCAACGCAACGCGTCCATTGCCCGATCCAGCTTGCTCTCCAGATTCCATGCATCTGTACTGTCGATGATATCCTGCAGTTCTCCTTGGCGAGAAAAAAGAGCATTCATCTTATCCTCGTCTTCGTAATATTCAGGCAGACCAAATTTCAGATTGATTTCTTCGTATTCAGCTAATGCATCTACAATGGGTTGCACACCTTCCTTAACTACTTCCAGCACAGTCTTCTCATCGTCAAGATAAGGCTCCTGTTCCAGATACCCAACAGTGTATCCAGGGCTCCATACTACGTTTCCTTGGTATTGTTGGTCTAATCCTGCAATGATTTTCATCAAGGTGGATTTACCTGCACCATTCATACCTACGATACCGATCTTGGCACCATAGAAGAAACTCAGATAGATGTTTTTCAATACTTGTTTTTGGTTCTGCTGAATGACCTTGCTTACGCCGACCATCGAGAAAATGATTTTCTTGTCGTCAGTTGTTGCCATAATCTATATCCTTGTTAGTTCGTTCGTATATTATTAAATATGTTATGCTGTATTCCTATGCTCATAGTCAGAGCAATCTTGCTATCGCCACAGATATGGCAAAAAGAAAGATGGCTGCAGACGTGCTTCCTAATACTTTGTTTAATTCTCTTCCGTGATTGATTCTTACCATGCTCAGATGATTCTTGAAGTGAAAGTATAGAAACGGAAGCATCAATAAGCCTCTCCACCAAGCACCTTCTGCAATGAAAAAGAGGAGCACGATTGCTGTAGCAAGAATACCTAGAAACAAATATAGGTCTGTAGCCTTCTCGCCGATAATCACTACCAATGTTTTCTTGCCTACTTTCGCATCTGCTTCTCGATCACGATAGTTGTTTACAATCAGCAGATTGTCTGTCACTAAGCCCATTGCGATGGAATAAGCAATAATCTCTGAATTCAGTTTTCCTGTCATTAAATAAAAAGTAGTGCAAACAGGAATGAGTCCAAAGAAGACCAATACCAGTATATCTCCTAATCCCAAACGAGCGAGACTAGTTGTATACAAGAAACAGAATATCACACATGTCAATCCGATCAGTACCATTGACCATCCACCCCAATAAATGAGCGGTAACCCTACCAAACATGCCACTAATGTTGTCAGGAAGATACCTTTTTTCATCTGGTGTAGTTCTATCCATCCCTGAGAGCAAGCTCGCTCTGGCCCTAATCGGTCTTCTTTATCGATTCCGCGTTGAAAATCAAGATAATCGTTTACGAAATTGGCATCCACTTGCATGGTTAGGGCAAAAAGAATGCAGAGGACAGCAGGAATCCATGCAACCCCCTCACTCGAAGCCCATGCAGTTGCAATGGCCAATATCACTGGTGAAGCCGCTCCAGTCAACGTTTTGGGTCTGGCAGCTAAGAACCATGCTTTGGGGGAGTTCTTTCTTATTCTATTCATTCTATCCTGATATCATGTTATAGGGAAGAATATCATTATGGACCTTTTCGTTTAAGAAATTTGTGGATACAGTAATTGGGTTTATTTCATTTTGATACCTTCCAGCGTAGTTTTCTTTGCCCACATTTTCAGAATTCACATGGACTCTCTAAGAGTCTCTTTCAATGGGGCACAAAGTTACATATAAAAAATGAGGCTTCAAAATATCTCGCATTTTTTGGGATAAAATTATGTTTCTTTATTTTTTCTTTCAACATTTATATTTAACTTTGTGTCCTGATTTTACATAAAAGTATTACAACGAAATTAGCTAACTATTTATATGCCTGAAGCTAAAGGAGGAAGACGTTCCACTAAGACAAAGATAGTGGAAGTTCCCAGTGTAGACCAGCTGGGTCGTAAGCAACCTCAGAATCTGGAGTCAGAGGCTGCCGTTTTAGGTGCTCTTATGGTTGAGCAAGATGCATTCTCGCAGGTCAGTGAAATTCTTGCTCCAGAGAGTTTCTATGATCATCGTCATCAGCTTATCTATCAAGCTATTCAGACTTTGAATATTGAACAGAAACCCGTTGATATCATTACGGTTTCTGATGAGCTTGAGAAGATGGATTGTCTTGAAGAAGCAGGTGGAACGCCATATGTCATGCAGCTTAGTGCAATGGTTTCCAGTAGTGCTCATATCGTATACCATGCCAATGTTATTAAGCAAAAATACATTGCTCGTCAACTAATCACTTTTGGAAGTGTTGTCCTGAATGGCGCCTTTGATCCTTCCAAGGACGTTGCCGATTTATTGCAGGAGACGGAGAGCGAAATCTTCTCGATTTCTCAGAACAATCACAAAAAAGACTATACTCAGATAAATCCTGTTATTGATAAAGTTTACGAGAATCTGCGTGCTGCTGCCGCTCGAACTGATGGATTGAGTGGTCTAGGTACAGGATTCGATAAGCTTGACAAGATTACAAATGGATGGCAGAACAGTGATCTCATCATTATTGCAGCGCGCCCTGCAATGGGAAAGACGGCATTTGTTATTTCAATGGTAAAAAAGATGGCGATAGATGCCAAGATCCCAGTGGCTCTCTTTTCTCTTGAAATGAGTAATGAACAACTGGTGCAGCGTCTGATGATCAATGTCTGTGAGATTTCTGGCGAAAAGCTTCGAAGTGGCCGTCTGGCTCCTCATGAGTGGGCTCAGTTGGACACTCGTGTCAACTATTTGATTGATGCTCCTATCTATGTCGATGATACACCCAGCTTGTCGACTTTCGAGTTGCGAACAAAGGCCCGCCGCTTGGTGCGTGAGCATAAGGTCAAGTGTATCATGATTGACTATCTTCAGTTGATGAATGCCAGTGGAATGAATATCAATAGTCGTCAGGAGGAGGTCTCTACTATCTCTCGTTCTCTCAAGGGATTAGCTAAGGAGCTTGATATCCCTATCATTGCCTTGAGCCAGTTGAATCGTGGGGTTGAGGGACGTGAAGGGTACGAAGGGAAACGTCCCCAGTTGAGTGACCTTCGTGAATCTGGAGCTATTGAGCAAGATGCCGATATAGTATGTTTTATCCATCGCCCAGAATACTATCATCTTTATCAGGATGAAAAGGGGCATGATATGCGTGGGATGGCAGAATTCATCATTGCTAAGCACCGCAATGGTTCTGTGGGCGAGATTATTCTTCAGTTCCGTAGTGAATTAGCACGTTTCCAAGATCCAGACGATCGTGTTCCTCTCCCAGGTGAAACATTTGTCAGTGGGATGGGAGGTGGCACTTTTGAGTCCAATCCTTCTCCAGAGGAACTTGCTTCTGCCCATGATTTCGCTGATCGGATTCCTGATCCATTCACTCCTGACTCGGACGACGAATCTGCACCTTTTTAATCTCTGATTCTTTTAGCAGATGAAGCGAATATCCTTTACCACTCAAATCTTTTTGGCTCTAATATTGGCTATTATTGCGGGATATCTCCTTCAAGGGAACGCAGAGTTTACCATTCAATATATCCGTCCTTTTGGCGACATTTTCCTTAATCTGCTCAAGTTTATTGTTGTCCCCCTCGTCATGTTTTCCATCATCTGTGGAATTATTTCTATGCGTGATACTTCACAGATTGGTCATATTGCAGTTCGTACGCTTCTTTATTTTGCAGTAACCACCATCTTCGCTTCATGTTTAGGTTTGATGGTATCTTCTGTTTTGCGTCCTTGGTTCCCT
>JAEEGI010002990.1_pt1 | contig 40737 bp, 35 predicted proteins | sample 8958751 | NCBI WGS metagenome assembly JAEEGI01 (sample SAMN16246545, study PRJNA631951) | gut metagenome | biome: gut microbiome; feature: rumen; material: KS-attached | host: Bos | place: Iran: Karaj | collected 2018-10 | reverse complement strand
TCCACGCCGTGATGGGCGGCACCGAGCCGGGGTACGAACAGATGAATTGCCCCATCTATGGCATCAACCTGAACCACGTGAATTCCTTCATACAGAGGCTCAACAATGTCACCGGGCTGCAGTTCCGCCTACCCACCGAGGCCGAGTGGGAATATGCCGCACGAGGCGGGAACAAGTCGCAAGGATATCACTACAGCGGAAGCAATGTCGCATACGAGGTGGGATGGTGCACCTACTCCCCTTGGGGACCTTCTTCAGAAAATGATCCCCGACCCGTCGGAAAGCTCAAGCCCAACGAGCTGGGCATCTACGACATGAGCGGCAACGTGTGGGAGTGGTGCCAGGACTGGTTCGCCGATTACACCGAGGAGGCGCAGGTCAACCCCACCGGCCCGGAGACGGGCACGAAGCGTGTGATTCGCGGTGGCTCGTGCTACAATGACGGCGATGAGAGGCACTGCGACGTATACAACCGTGCCGGAGTCGAACCCATCAAAACGGTCTTCGGCATCAATAACGAGCCAATCGGCATCCGTCTGGCGATGGACCTTGATGAGACGCTTTACAACAGAGCCAGCGACATCAACAATGACGGCGTGGTTGACATTTCTGATGTGAACACGGTCATCAACATCATGCTGGGCAAGGACTATGACGTACCCACGGGTCATCAAGGCCACGACACTGCGCCTGAGAAAGAAACTATTCCGCAATAACCTTTATATGAACAACTTAAATTGCCCCGCGGTCTTTTTGTAGTGACTGCGGGGCAATTATTCTTACTTGTTGCGGAAGGCATCCATGATGACTGTGGGGCGGTGGTCACGGAAGGCTCCTAGGGGGTAATGGCCTTCGAGTTCGGGTGCCCAGTAGAAGACTCCGTGGCAGTGGCCATTGGTTTGTGTTCGTGACGCATCGATGAGCCGTTGCATGAACGCCCTACCCTCTTCGGGTCGCTTGACTTCATAGCCCGTTTCGACAATCATCAGTTCGGTGCCGTAGCGTTCATAGAGTGCGTTGATGTTGGCGATGCAGTCGCGCAGTGTGCCCTCGTCGTCCTTCTCCAGACCTGCGTCTTGATCCCAGTAGGGATATACGCTGAGCCCAATCATATCCCATCGTGCGCCATTTGCCTTCAAGCCGTCAAAGATGAAATGGTATCGCTTGGGGTCACAGCCTCCATCGAGGTGGATAATGACTTGCGCTTCGGGATATACCTGCTTGACCGCGTCATAGCCCGCTTGGGTCAGCCCGGCATACTGTGCCATATTGGTCTCGGCTCGGCCCATGTCCCACAGGAAGCCGTGTGTGGTCTCGTTGCCCACTTGTACCCAACGCACGTCGATGCCCGCCGTGCGCAACAACTGCAGCGTGAGGCGTGTGTGATTGGCCAGGGCTAGACACATCTGCTCGTAGGTCAAATGCTTCCATGCCTCAGGAATATTCTGTTTGGCCGGATCGGCCCACCAGTCGCTGTAGTGGAAGTCGACCATCACCGCCATTCCCAGCCGTTGGGCACGCAAAGCCATTGCCAAGACATCTACCGGACCACAAAAACCATCTTTGGGGTTTACCCACACGCGCAACCGCACGGCATTCAGGCCCAACTCGCGCATCAGTTCGGTATTTTCTCGTGGCTCGCCTTGTGCGTTATAGAGTTGCACGCCCCATGCCTCCAGTTGTGTGGTGCCGCTGATGTCGGCTCCGAGCCAGAAATCGGCACCAAAGACCTGCAATGCCACGCAAGCCATCATTGTCAGTAAGAAATTCTTCATCATAACCACGTAAAATTGTCTTTTCCTGCAGCGACCTCAAAGTGATACTTGACTATACCGAGGTCGATGATTTCATAGAAGCCCCATCGTGCCCGCGCCTCAACACGATTGCCCTCGTGCAAAGTGAAGATGAACTTCTGTTGGTTGATGGCAGTGGGTGCCAGCAGTGCCGCCTCGACACCACGGCGGAACCAGTCGGGCATGGGGCCATCGCATTGCGACACTTGGTCAATGGTCTTTATTTTGTGCCCTGCACCTTGCGATTGGCCATAGCCGATAGCGACCACGCAGCGCAGTTTCTCACCTGCATTGACCGTGTATGCCTTGCGGTTCTTACGGAAAGTGAGCGCTACCCAGCAGGTGTTGAGTCCCATGCGTTGTGCCTCGAGGACAATCTTCTCGCCATAGTAACCCAGTTTCTCATCGAGCAAGGGGTCATCGGAAGGGCCAATCATCGCGAGGTAGTTCATCACGCCCGAGAATGTGCCATAATGCACCAATGGGCTAGAGAATGCCTTGGGCTCGTCAATTACAAGTTGAATGTGCAGCCCGCTCTCGCGGTTGCACTGGTCGACCAGCTCTTTGAGCGCAATGACCTTATCGGCCTCAATGGGCTGTAAGGTGTAACGCCGCACGCTGTGACGTTGCTCTATTGCTTCTAATATTGTCATCTTTTATAGTTGTGAGTTGAGACGTTAATAGGTCCAACTGATTAAATAAACAGGTCACTGATGATGGCATCGCTGAGCATAATCGCCTGTGGGGTTAGACGCAGTTGCCCACCCAAGGCAGTGAGGCGACCAGCATCAATATGTGGCCGCGCTTGACGCATGAGGTGATCATAAAAATCTTGCCCAAACTCATCATGGATAACTGCCGTGTCCAGGCCTCGGGATGTACGCAAAGCCAGCATGACAGTCTCGTCATATTTCTCTTGCATGGTCAGGCATTCCTCTTGTTAAGCGACATCCTGGTCAACTATGAGATGGATATAATCCTTCAAGTCAGCTACATTATAGCGCCGAACATGACCATCATAGCTATGTGCCGCCGCTCCCAATCCCAGATAGGGCGTGCCATCCCAGTATGACGAGTTGTGACGCGATGCAAAGCCCGGCAATGCAAAGTTTGAGATTTCATAGTGTTCATATCCCTCCTCTTTGAGCCGCATAAGCAGCATCTGATACATCGCGACACATGTGTCGTCATCCACCTCGTTGACTTCGCCACGTTTCAGCATTTGCCATAGTGGGGTGCCGGCTTCATAACTCAGGTTGTAAGCCGAGATGTGCTGCGGCCGCAATGCTATTACCAGATCAAGCGAGTATAGCCACGAGTCGATTGTTTGCCCAGGAATGCCATATATGAGGTCCAAACTGATGTTCTCTATACCCCTATTGAACAAGCTTTCAACAGCGTCGACTGCCCCCTTTGCATTGTGCCGACGGCGCATAAACCTCAATTCGTTGTCTACAAGACTTTGCACCCCCATGCTTACCCTGTTAACCCCCATGTCAACCAGGGCATCAACCAGTTGTGGTGTTACATCATCAGGATTCACCTCAACAGTGAACTCATCAATGTCGTCTAACGGCAATGCTTCCCGAAGCCCATCGGCGAGTCTACGCATCAGTCCTGTACCCAATTGTGACGGCGTGCCACCACCCAGGTAAACAGTATTAAACTTCTGCTGAATCTCATTACGCCTGGTTTTTGCTTCACTGACCAGCATCTTGACATATACCTCACGCATTTCAAGGCATGTAGTCGAATAAAAATTGCAATAGATGCAGCGTTGCCTACAGAACGGTATATGCACGTATACTCCAGCCATAAAACAGATGAAAATCTCGTTTCAGGGGCAAAATTAGTTAGAAAAATTTAAACTAAGGTGTTTTTTTGGGAAAATAGCTGATTTTTTCGCGACTTATTTGTAATTTTGCTGCTTGAAATGAAAATAGGGTCTTCTTGGCCCGTTTTCGGACTGTTTGAGAACAAATAATTTCTATTAATTACATAAATAAATGAAGGCTTATAAGACGAATGAAATTCGCAACATCTCCTTGCTAGGTGGCAAGGGGGCGGGCAAGACCTCGCTGGCCGAGGCTATCCTCCACAATTGCGGCACTATCAACCGCAAGGGTACTATCGACGCAGGCAACACGGTATGCGACTACTTCCCCGTAGAGAAGGAGTATGGCTACTCGGTGTTCTCAACCCTGTTTTATGCTGAGAATAGTGGCAAGAAGCTCAATTTCATCGACTGCCCGGGCAGTGATGACTTTGTGGGCAACGTTTACACTGCACTCAACGTGACCGAGGCTGGCTTGATGGTCATCGACGGCCAGTATGGTGTAGAGGTTGGTACTCAGAACCAGTATCGCATCGTTGACAGCATCCACAAGCCACTGCTGATGGTCATCAACAAGATGGAGGCCGAGAAGAGTGACTTTGACAACGTGCTGAACAACCTGAAGGAAACCTTTGGCAACAAGGTTGTGCCCCTGCAGTTCCCCGCCAGCAGTGGTCCGGGCTTCAAGAGCATCGTCGACCTGTTGCTGATGAAGCAACTCACTTACGGTCCTGACGGTGGCAAGGCCACTATCAGCGATATCGACCCCGCACTGGCCGACAAGGCCGAGGAGCTGAAAAGCGCTCTGGTCGAGATGGCTGCCGAGAACGACGAGTCCTTGATGGACAAGTTCTTTGAGACTGGCGAGCTAAGCGAGGAAGAAATGATCGACGGTATCCGCAAGGGTCTGATCGACTGCAGCATCATTCCCGTGATGTGCTGCAGCGGCGAGAAGGAGATGGGCATTGACCGTCTGCTCGAGATTTTGGGCAACGTCGTTCCCGCGCCCCAGGACATGCCTGCCCAGGCCGACACCGATGGCAACGAGGTCGCACTCGATCCCGCTGGTCCCGTGAGCCTGTTCTTCTTCAAGACCACCGTCGAGCCTCACATTGGTGAGGTTAGCTACTTCAAGGTGATGTCGGGTACCATCAAGGCCGGTACCGACCTGAACAATATGAACCGCGGCTCAAAGGAGCGTGTTGCTCAGCTGAACGCAGTATGCGGTCTGACCAAAACCACCGTTGACGAGATGGCAGCCGGTGACATCGGCGCTACCGTTAAGCTGAAAGACGTCCGCCGTGGCAACACCCTTAACGAGAAGGGTCTGGAGAGTTCATTCGATTTCATCGAGTATCCCGCACCCAAGTTCCAGCGTGCCATCCGCCCGCAGAACGAGAGCGAGATTGAGAAGCTGGGCGCTATCCTCAACCGCATGCACGAGGAGGATCCCACGCTGCTCATCGAGCAGAGCAAGGAACTGAAGCAGACCATCGTCAGTGGTCAGGGCGAGTTCCACCTGCGCACTCTCAAGTGGCGCGTTGAGAACAACGACAAGGTGATGATTGAGTACCAGGAGCCCAAGATTCCTTACCGTGAGACCATCACCAAGGCCGCTCGCGCCGACTATCGTCATAAGAAGCAGTCGGGTGGCTCGGGCCAGTTTGGCGAGGTTCACCTGATCGTTGAGCCCTACCGCGAGGGTGATCCCGAACCTGACACTTACAAGTTCGGCAACCAGGAGTATAAGATGAGCATCCGCGACAAGCAGGAGATTCCTCTGGAATGGGGCGGCATGCTGGTCATCTACAACTGTATCGTGGGTGGTGCCATCGACGCACGCTTTATTCCCGCCATCGTCAAGGGTATCATGGACCGCATGGAGCAGGGCCCGTTGACTGGTTCTTATGCTCGCGACGTGCGCGTCTGCATTTACGATGGTAAGATGCACCCAGTTGACTCGAACGAAATCTCGTTCCGTTTGGCTGCTCGCCACGCCTTCAGCGATGCCTTCCGCAACGCTAACCCCAAGGTTCTCGAGCCCGTCTATGATGTCGAGATTTTGCTGCCCAGCGACAGCATGGGTGGTGTGCAGAGCGACCTGCAAGGCCGCCGCGGCATCATGATGGACATGAGCAGCAGCAATGGTCTGGAGAAGATTAAGGCTAAGATTCCTCTGAAGGAAATGGCCAGCTACAGCACTGCTCTGAGCTCGATCACCGGTGGTCGTGCTTCGTTCAACATGAAGTTCGCCAGCTATGAGCTCGTTCCTGCCGACGTCCAGTCGCAACTGCTCAAGGAATACGAGGAGAGCAAGCAAGACGAGGATTAATCCTCAACTTTCTTATCACAAACAAAGGTCGGTGCCGTTGGGGCATCGACCTTGTTTTTTATCCCTCGAAACGGTGTTTCCCAGAGGAAGTGTTGTTACATGGCAAGGCGGAGTCCCAAGCCTCGGCATTCGTAGTCGTGGTAGTCATAGAAACCGAAAGAGGTTACTCGGCATCCTATTCGGTCGGAGTTGTAGCCGCCTCCATAGTTAAATGGAACCTCACCCATGTTGTGTGGTCCTGGTACAAGTTCGGCACCCCACTCCGCCACATTTCCGCTCATGTCGTAGAGACCCAACTCGTTGGGTGCCTTGGTAGCAACAGGATGCGGATGATCGTCGCTGTTTTCGTTAAACCACGCCACGACCTCGATATCGTTGCTTCCGGCATAGGTGAAACCTAAGCTGCGATTGCCTCCTATAGCAGCATGATACCATTCACTATAGCGGGGAATACGGAAAGCTAGTCCTGTGAGCTGATTTAGCTTGTTGACAAACTCTTGGGATCGATACAAATCCAGGGACGTTGCTGGCCAATTATCTTCGACATCAAACAAGTGTGATGCCGAATAGTTGCCCATGACGGCTTTGTATAGTGCTTCGGTGGTCTCGGTTTGTGCGATGGCAAATGCAGGGACATCCTCATTACCTTCTACAGGAACCATTGTAAATGCCACTCCATTGACGGTAAACTCATGAGTCATTGAGCGCACTCCGTAGAGCAAAGCATTGATAATCAAGTTGACATCCGAGATGTCGGCTATACCGTCACCATTAACATCAGATTTTTCAATGACTTCTGGGTCAGAGGTCTTGCCAAGCATGGCATTAATGCAACAGTTCACATCTACCACATCATATTCCCCATCGCCATTGATGTCGGGTTGACAGTCAGCGGCAACGAGGCAACTTGAGCGCAGCTGGGTGCCATCGGTGGTTGTGGCTGTGACAATGGCAGTGCCGCGTTGATGCACCACCACTGTTCCCTGGGCGTCAACGGTTGCCACCTGCGGGTCGGACGAGATCCAATCAACAACACTGCACGTGGCATTCTCGGGCAAGATGGTCGGGGTAAGACTGAAAGTGGCACCAGGCTTGACAATGGCTGCCGTCTGGCTGAGACTCACACTGCTCGCCAAGATCGGGTTGACCGTGACCTGACACGTAGCGGATAGTTGCGCCGCCTCGGTGGTGGTGGCAGTAATGGTTGTTTGCCCCACACCATGGGCAGTGACACAACCTTGCTCATCGACAGTGGCAATGTTTTGATCCTGTGACTGCCAAATTACTGTCTGGGTCACATAACTTGGCTGAACAGTGGCAGTGAGTGTCGTTGCTTGCCCTGGAAACAGCTCAATGCTCGCTGGGGTCACCTGGACATCGGTCGCCTTGGGAGGAATCACGGTGACTTGGCAAGAAGTGTTGACTCCTACAAAAGCCCTCACCTTCATCAGTCGTGGCGGCGACAAAGCGAAATAGCGTTGTCGCTACCTCATAGGTACCGGTTGTCAATGACTCGTTGGCATGTAGGGTAATGACAAACACACTCTGATGCGTTCCGATGGGAATGGGGTAATGTTGCACCATGTTGGTGGTGAGCAGTCTGAGTTCATGAGGCCGCTCGCCTTCCCAGCTATAGGTCATAGCATTGTCGTTGTGTGTCTCACCATCCACAACATAATTGGTGAGGGAAATGAATTCTTGTGATAGTTTGGCACTGGTCACCGACAAGCCATCGGGCAGGATCATTTGCAGCTGTAGGAACCAAATTGGGAGGGTGTTGTCCAAATAGATTGTCACTTGGCATGAGCCACCAGCCTCGATCTCAAAATCTTCGGCATACATGCGGCAATCTTGAGCCACAGGATATTGCATCGTTGGCAATGCAGCATCGATACAAACTTGTTGCATATTGGCCCAGTACTTTTGCGCCTGTGCACTGACAAAGGCCAGACATAAAACAAATGCGGTGAGTAAAATTTGTCGTTTCATATTTGTCAATATCTATTATCCATTAATGTAACCCATTTTTGGGGGTAATATTGTGGCTATCCCCATATATGGGGATAGTTTTTTGTTGTGTTTAGCCTGATTTGGGGATTGCACGAGATGTTGGGAGGTAGTAATTTTGCACATTGGATGACTGCGCCGTGGGCGCGAAAAAGCTTTTTTGATATGAAACTATCGGAACTGAAGACAGGCGAACGAGGTGTGATTGTGAAGGTGCTGGGTCACGGCGGCTTCCGCAAGCGCATTATCGAAATGGGTTTTATCAAGGGTAAGACCATCGAAGTGTTACTGAATGCCCCATTGCAAGACCCTGTGAAATATAAGATTATGGGCTACGAGGTGTCGTTGCGCCACGACGAGGCCGAGCTGATTGAAGTAGTAGGTGAAGGTGAGCATTATGACGACGAGGTTGACCACAGCGATAGCAATCCCATCACCGAGACTGTACACTTGACCGATGAGGAGCTATTGGCCAAGGCCCGTCGCCAACGCCGCACCATCAATGTTGCACTGATTGGCAACCCCAACTGCGGCAAGACGTCACTCTTCAACTATGCCAGCGGTGCGCATGCCCGCGTGGGCAACTACTCGGGCGTAACGGTCGACGCTAGTGTGGCACGTGCCCATTATGAAGGTTATGACTTCAATCTGACCGACCTGCCTGGCACCTACTCGCTGTCATGCTATAGCCCCGAGGAGCTATATGTGCGCGAACACCTGCTAAAGCAGAGTCCCGACATTGTGATTAACGTCATTGACTCGAGCAATCTGGAGCGCAACCTATACCTAACAACACAATTGGTTGACATGAACCTGCGCATGGTGTGCGCACTGAACATGTACGACGAACTTGAGCGCCGTGGCGACCAGCTGGATATCGAAACGTTGAGCACTTTGTTCGGAGTGCCAATGATTCCCACGTCATTCCGCAATGGCATGAACGTCGACCTGTTATTCCACGTGATTATCAACATGTATGAAGGTGGTGACTACATCGACGAGCAGGGTAATATCAACCCTGAGGTTGCTCGCGAGATTAAGGAATGGCATGACCGAGAGGCCGACCAGCACCTTGAGCATGCCCACATCGAGGACTTTGCCGAGGGTGAGCGCCCAGTGAAGAACTTCTTCCGCCACATCCATGTCAATCATGGGCAATATGTCGAGCGCGCCATCAGCATTGTCAAAGAACCCATCATGGCATCGTCCTACCTGAGCAGCCACTATTCGACCCGCTACCTCGCCATCAAACTGCTTGAGCACGACAAGAGTGCCGAAGAACTGATTGCACATGACACTCATCACCATGAAATTGTCCAAGCCCGTGACCGTGCTGCACGTCAGATAGAGCGTGACACACATAACGACTCCGAGACTGCAATCATGGATGCCAAGTATGGCTTTATCCGCGGCGCCCTCACCGAGGCTGGCTACAAACTAGGCACCGCTCATGACAATTATCGTCTTACTCATAAGTTAGACAGCATCTTGTCAAACAAGTACTTTGGTTTCCCCATTTTCTTCCTTATCCTGTTTGTGATGTTTTATGTCACGTTCACGCTGGGGCAGTACCCGATGGACTGGCTAGAAGCCGGTGTGGCGTGGCTGGGTGAGCACATTGGAAGCGCGATGTCCGATGGCCCGCTTCGCTCGTTGCTTGTCGACGGTGTAATAGGCGGTGTGGGGTCGGTGATTGTTTTCTTGCCGCAAATCTTGATCCTGTACCTGTTCATCTCGCTGATGGAAGATTCAGGCTACATGTCACGCGCGGCATTTATCATGGACAAACTCATGCACAAAATGGGTCTTCACGGCAAGTCATTCATTCCGCTGATCATGGGTTTCGGTTGCAACGTACCCGCAGTGATGGCAACTCGCACGATTGAGAGCCGTCGTTCCCGATTGATAACAATGATGATACTGCCATTCATGAGTTGCTCGGCACGCCTGCCTATCTACATCATGATCGTTGGAACATTCTTTGCCGTCCAGTGGCGGGCCTGGATCATGATAGGCATCTATGCCATCGGCATCTTCGTTGCTGTGTTGATGAGCAAATTGTTCTCTAGCCGTGTTGTCAAGGGCGATGACACGCCTTTCGTGATGGAATTGCCTCCTTACCGATGGCCTACCGGCAAGGCAATCGGTCGCCACACATGGGACAAGGGCAAGGAGTACCTGAAGAAGATGGGCGGCATTATACTGGTGGCAAGTATCATCGTATGGGCACTCGAGTATTTCCCTCACAACGACCAGCTCACTCGCCAGCAGCAACAAGAGCAAAGTTACATCGGCCGCATGGGTAAGGCCATCGAACCCGTATTTGCTCCGCAGGGCTTCAACTGGAAACTCGACGTGTCGCTCATTGCTGGCGTGGGTGCCAAGGAGATTGTTGCTTCGACCATTGGTGTGCTCTATACCGACGATGACTCATTTGGCGATGATGACTCGTTTAGCGAAGACAACCAGAAATACACGCACTTGCGTCAGCAGATGACTGCTGACGGCATCACGCCACTGTCGGCATTCTGCTACTTGCTGTTTGTGCTGCTCTACTTCCCTTGCATGGCGACGGTAGTTGCTATCAAGAACGAGACAAACTCATGGCGCTGGGGTGCCATCGCTGCCCTCTACACCACCGCCGTGGCATGGATTGTAAGTGCTGCAGTGTACCAGGTGGGAAGCCTTCTTTAATGCGAAATCTCAGCATCTATGTACCCTAGGGTCAGAGCGCAGCGCCATAAATGTGGGGGTAGACGTCTCTTTTTGAAAAAAAGATGCTGGGATTTTGAATTTTTGGGGGATTGTAGCTATATTTGCAGTCGAGAAATAGCCGAAACGCTTGAAAGGGAGTAGGTAATTGAATATATCATGTTATGGCTAAACAGGTTTTTACATGTACGTTGAAAGAGGCTCGAGGCGGGATGCCTAAAGGCACTAGGATTCAAGTTGTGTCAAGTTTTTCGAGCCCGACACCATCGGAGATTGCCGATGAGTGTGAGCGCCATTTTGGCAAGCGCGCTCGTGATGCTCAATACACTGGTTATTGGATTATCGAGAAAAACTAGCCCATGGCTTGAGACATTAGGGTATGAATAGAACCTGCTGCAGATAGTAGCCCATGGATGACTGGATGCGGGCAGGTCGTCCATTGAGCGGTTGAAGAATCTTGCATTGCTTTTCCTAAAAAATGCCTGAGAATTGGAATTCTCGGGCATTTTTGCCGCAACGGGAGTTGCAGCATAGGGGAAACCGATTAACCCTAAATCCTCTACCCCCTGCGGACGTGGATTTGGATGTGCCTGGGCACATCCCTACAGATACTGGGTCACATATTAGGGGTACTGGAGATGGTGACGGTGGAACTGCTCAATGTCGAGGGGCTTCAGTCCACAGCGATCGAGAGGCCTGAACTCGTTGTGGTCGTTGACGTACATGCGCTTGACGGGAGTGAATGCCGTGTTACCCAATGCTAGGTCGTTGCGCAAAAGGCGTGTGCGCACTCCAGCCAAATCAAGCAAAGTGTGATACATGACCATGTTGGTCATCACGGGCTGTTCAACGTTGCCTTTCATGGTCTGCCATTGCTGGGGATGTGCCTCACGCCATGAGTCGCTGGCCCAAGCGATGAAGGGGACACGCAGGTGATAGTAGGTGGGAATGGGCGAGGCATGGAGAAAGCGGTTACGGGCATCGTCGAAAATGTCCTCGCCATGGTCGCTAGTGAAGAGCATGACCGCGGGCCGCCCGCTGCTGTGGAGCACGGCCATGATGCGCCCCAACACGTGGTCCTCGTAGAGTACGGTGTTGTCGTAGGCATTGACAAGTTGCTGCTTGAACTCCTTGACGGCATTGGGATAGCTAGTGTCGCCCATTCGGGCGAACTGCTGTGGATAGCGATCGCGGTAATCAAAGTGTGATCCATAGCAATGCAGGACGATGAAGAGACGATGGTCAGGGGTTGTCTGCAGTTTGCGCTCCAGCAAAGCGACCAATTCCTCGTCCATAGGGTTGGCGGTCAAGGGGATGCTGTCCTTGATAAAGTGTACCTCTTGTGCCTCGCAGCCCAGATAGTCGATAAATGAGCCATTGCGTCGCTGGTTGCTATAAAAAGCAGTGGTATAACCCGCCTCCTCAAATGCACTAACAATGCCCCGTTCGCAGTACAAACTATCATAACTGCCCTGACTGGCGGCCGGTGTAAGCAACAGCGGTACACTCTTGTGAGTTGTATTGCTCATGGTGAGTGCGTCGCGGAAGGTAACAAGTCCTGGAGTGACAATGGTGTCAGATGAGAGGTGTGGCGTGGTGTTGCGATCATAACCGTAGACGCCCAATTCATCGGCACGCAGTGTCTCGCCAATGACCAACACATAAACCTCAGGTATCGAATCGGGGCGCGTTGCTACCGCTTGGTGCTTGTAACCCTCGACTGCGACAGGATAGTGAGCTGAGCGATAAAGCCGGTCAAAGCTCAACAAGAAGTTGTAAGTACCATTGACGGGGAAGATGTCGTCACGCATGCGGAAGTGCTCGTCCTTATAGTAATTCACCCCCAACATGGCGAGCGAAACAACCAGCAAAGCACCGCCGATGATGCGCTGGTTGTGACAAAAACCCCATCGCAGTGTGGCCTTGTTACGGATCGAGATGATGCTCAGAGCGATGCCGCAGCCATAGATAAGGACAACAAAGATAACCGAGCGCAGTAACTGCGACAGCAGCTCATGGATCTCGCTCGGATTCGACGTGACGGCATTAATAAACATGTCGACAGCGATGGGCGACTCGCCGAAGAGATCGAGCAGCACAATTTGGAACGCTGCAAGAAAACTGAAGAAGAAGAGCCACCAGAACATGTGTCCAGGTTTTTTCTTGAGGGTAAGAGCAATCCAGTAGCATGCCAGTGGCAACAGGATGCCGATGGTGCGAGTCAGCAACGAGGTAGACTCGGTGAAAAACATGAACACATTGGGCAAAATGAGCATGCCCAGGAAAATCCAATAGATGATATGTTGGTTTTTAAGATAACGCACTTCTATTTAATTGAGAATTGAGAATTGAGAATTGAAAATAGACCATGAGACCTAAAAGGCTTCGTTGATGTTGAAGATGAAGCCTGACTGTCCGCTTCGTCCGAAGCCATAGTCAAAGCGTATGTTAACGCGTCGCCTGAACTCCCATCGCAAACCCACACCATAGTTTGGCAACCAATGGCGAAACGAGTCACTATCGTGGAAGACGCTGCCCGCCCCACCCCATACTACCGCCCCGAATCGGCGATAAATATATTGGCGCAATTCGACCTGGGCGGTGACCATGTGTTTGTCACGATAACGTCCGTGATAATATCCTCGCATATTGTCGCTATCTCCTAGCAGCGCCATCATCGCCCACGAGGGATTGCCAAAATTGAACAACGCCCGCGCCTCGCCAGCAATGACAGCTCCCTTCCAGGCGGTGTGGTAATAGCAAGAGCGGAAGTCGGTTGTCGAGAAAGCATAGTGGTTCCAGAGAAACTTGGGTCGGAATACCTGGTTGAGGTAAAGGTAGACACCGCTGTAAGCATTTGTGACCAAGTCTCGGCTGTCATACTGCAACGTGAGTCCCACACCGTAGTTGCGCACCACATGGTCTTGCCCTTGGAACAGTAACGTGGGGTCAACATCACCACTATTGGCATAGTCCCACTGGAGCATAGGCCCTACATAGAAGTTATTTGCCAGGCGGAAGAGGAATTCGCCCTTGATTTTATAATCATGTTCATGAAGCTTAACCTTGTGCTCGTCGATGTTACCATTAGTATACCCAATTCCCCAAAAATCTCTGGGTGCGTACTCGACATTCAGCTCGTAGTTCAGCCGCATGCGGTCATCAGGGAAGAAAGTAGTTCCCTCAGCACCAAGTTTCCAAAATCCAGCTGTCGTTATTTGTGCAGTGATAGTGGCATTACTCGGCTGGATGGTATCGCAACCATTGAGTCGGTACTGTGCCACTCCAGCTACTCCTAGACCCAACTTTGAGTCGCTAGCATAGGAAGGTCCACCCACCATGCTTATGCTGAACCGCTTAGGCTCCTGTGTTGTCGTATCGGCGTCAAGTTTGAAATAATTCTTCACCTTTTGCCAAAAGCTGACGCTAGGCACCGAGTCGGCAGGCTCTGCAGCAGAAACCAACGATGCCATGAACAGGACTATGGTTAGCAATTTTCGAAACATGGGTGCAAAGTTACAAAATAATTGAGAATGGAGAATTATTTTGGGAAACTCTTACCTTTATTTTTAGAATGAAGATAAAGCATCAGAAGACGAGATAGCCAGTAAGACCTGCGGCGATAATAACTAAAATGGGATGGATGCGTGTGAAGTAAACGGTACAGAACGAGGCGACACAGATAATGATGGAGAGGATGCGGTGAGTTGTCTCGTAGCCAAAGTTCTCGCTGTTCATAAGCAGGAGAGCTGCACTGGCGATGAGGCCCACAACGACAGGGCGCAGCCCGCTGAAGGCCCCCTGCACAGCAGGACTGTCGTGGTGCCGTCTGATCCAATGGCTAGCGAAAAGAACCAGCAGGAAAGGTGGCAAGACGACGGTAAAGGTGGCAACGACCGAGCCCCATACCGAACCAGTAACAACATAGCCAATGTAGGTAGCACTGTTGATGCCAATGGGGCCTGGCGTCATCTGAGAGATGGCGACGATGTCGGTAAACATCTGGCTCGTGATCCAGCCCGAGCCGACAACTTCACGCTCGATGAGCGAGAGCATGGCATAGCCTCCACCGAAGCCAAACAATCCTATCTTGAGATAAGCCCAGATGAGTTTTAAGTAGGTTTCCATTACTTTTCAGAATGATTTTGGCGATTACGTAGTCCTGGCACAGCAAACCATAGATAACCGCCAAGGGCGCCTAATATGATATAGATAATGGGGTTACTGATATAGGGTATCTTGCTATAGATGAGCAGCGCCACAGCAATGGGGATGGCGACAGTGCGCCAAGTAATGTGTGCAGCCCTGGCGGTTGTGAAAACAGGGGCAATGATCAGGGCAACGACAGCAGGACGAATGCCCTTGAAGATGCTGGTGAGCGTGGGGTTGTTCTTGATAGTGTCGGGCGTGAGAAAGATTGCGATTGCAATGATGATGCAGAACGAGGGAAGAATGGTGCCAAGTGCGGCAATGATACTTCCTTTGAGCCCTCGCAATCGATCGCCGATGACCGACGCAATGTTAACGGCTAGTATGCCAGGCATGGCCTGCGCCACGGCAAGCAAGTCAAGGAATTCGTCGGCAGGCAACCAACGATGTTTCTCGACAATTTCACGCTGGATAATACTGATCATGGCCCATCCGCCACCAAAGGTGAAGAGACCAATCTTAAAGAATGTTATGAAGAGGTTGAAGTACAATGGAGGTTAGAGGTTAGTGTGAGCGAAAAACTCGGCTAGTAGATACATTGAGCCACCGATGTAAATAAGGTCACGATGGGTAGCGGCAGCTCGTGCTGCGGCCAGCGCAGCTGTGACATCGGGGAAGCTCTGTCCCATCAAGCCAAACTGGGCCGCAAGCAGGCGGAGCTCATCGCCAGGCATCGCGCGCGACGTGTGCGCGTGCGTATAGTAATAGGTGGCATCGGTGGGCAATAGTGGCAAGATGTGCTGCAGGTCTTTGTCACGCATGAAGCCCATGACCATGTGCAAATGGTCGTAGGACTCGTTCTTGAGTTGATCAACGACGCTGGTGATGCCAGCGATGTTGTGCCCCGAGTCGCATATGGTTCGGCAGGGTTCCTCGCTGACCGTCATCCAACGGCCTATCAGTCCAGTGAGGCTATGTATGTGATGAAATGAACTGTTGACCACATCGGACTTCATCACGACGCCTAGTTGTTCAAGGGCTCGCTCGGCCGCGAGTGCCGTATTGATATTGTGGCATTGGTAGTCACCAGCGAGCTCACATGTGATAACGCCATGACGTGCCGAGTTGACAATAATCTTTCCTCCCTCGTGATGTGCCTCAATCACTTCAGGGGTGTCCTGGGCAAAGATAATGGGTGCTCCCACATGCATTGCAGTCTCCTCAAAGACAGGTCGTGTCTCCTGGTCGGCTTCACCAATGACTACCGGGACGCCCGGTTTGATAATGCCTGCCTTTTCGGTGGCAATCTCTGAGAGGGTGTTGCCCAGGAATTCGGTGTGATCAAACGAGACATTGGTGATGACACTGAGAATGGGTGTGACGATGTTGGTACTGTCGAGCCTGCCGCCTAAACCAGTCTCAATGACTGCGAAATCGACATGTTGATCGGCAAAGTAGCTGAACGCCATGGTCGAGGTGATTTCAAAGAACGAGGGCGTGCCAGGGTAGCCCATCTTCAGAAATGTCTCTACGAATTGAACCACCTCGTCCTGCGAAATCATTTGGCCATTGACACGGATGCGCTCACGAAAATCGACAAAGTGCGGTGAGGTGAACAAGCCAACGCGAAAACCGCTGAGCTGCAGCATAGCTGCAAGCATGTGTGACACCGAGCCTTTTCCATTGGTGCCAGCAACATGGATGATGCGGTAGTTGCGATGAGGATGGCCGAAGAGCTGGTCCAAATCAAGGCTAGTCTGCAGTCCGGGTTTATATCCGCCAGCACCCTGTCGCTCATAGGCGGGGCGCTGATTGTATAGGTAATCAAGAGTTTCTTGGTAAGTCATTTCTTTTAATCGCGAATGGCCGCAACGGGAGTTGCGGCATAGCAGGCCCCTGTAGGGTTAATGATAAAAAAGCCAGTTGGGCTATAAGCCGGGTTATGTAGCTGCCACAATGGCAGTCGCCTGTCATTTATCTGTCCGGCGCATTGCTGCGTCGATATAGCTGTCTACCCCCCGCCAATGGACGAGCAGCCCTTAACTGGCGGTATACTTGACATTGCAACTCACAGGTAGTGCGGCATAGCGTGTCGCCACGCCATCCGGTGGGCTCTTACCCCGCCTTTTCACCCTTACCAACCGTAGTTGGCGGTCATTCTCTGTCACCTTGAACCCCGAGGTCACCCCCGGCTTCCCGTTAGGAAATGTGATGCTCTGTGTTGCCCGGACTTTCCTCTCGGCGGCCGTCTCCAGTCACGCCGAGCGACAAGCCACCCAACTGGCGGGTGCAAAGGTAGTACTTTTAATTGAGAATGGAGAATCGAGAATTGAGAATTATGTTGGTTATTGACAATTTTTGTTGTTAACGCGGTTAAAAAGGGGCGGTTTGATGCTTAAAAAGTACAAAAATAAGGGGTGATGGCATTGATGTTGCAAATAAAAAGAGTACTTTTGGCGTTGTAAAGCAAAAGTTAATTTTAACGATTAGAAAATTTAAAACGGACAAATATTTAACATTTAAGATTATGAAGAAGAATAGTAAAATTGCCTTGATGCTTGTTGGAGCATCGTTGTTGGGCTCAGCCACGACACTTGTTGGCGAGAGTGCCCTGCGCAGTGCAGGCTATGATGTAGACACCTATATTCCTAATAAGGAATCGGCCAGTATGGATGACAGTTTTGTACGCACAGCTTCAAGCCGTAGCGCAGCAATGTCGTCGGGCATAGATTTTACTGTAGTAGCCGAGAACACCATCAACAGCGTGGTGAGCATCAAGAGCTTTGAGACCCCAAAACAGCAACAGTATTACCAAGGAATGGATCCATTTGAGTTCTTCTTTGGCCCAGGCTTCGGTTTCGGCAACGGCCAGCGTGGCCGCCAGCAGTCACCTCAACAAAAGAGCGAACCTCAAGCCAAGGGTAGCGGTTCGGGCGTGATCATCAGTGATGATGGCTATATCGTGACCAACAACCACGTGATTGACGGCGCCGAGAAACTCGAGGTTACTCTGAACGACAACAGCAAGTACAACGCTACTGTTATCGGCACCGATCCCAATACCGACATCGCTTTGATTAAAATCAACGGCGCGAAGAACCTGCGTCCCATCACGTTTGGTAATAGTGACAACGTGAAGGTGGGCGAGTGGGCCGTCGCCGTCGGCAACCCCTTCGGCTTCAACTCGACCGTTACCGCTGGCATCATTAGCGCTAAGGGCCGCGGTCTTGCCGAAAGCTCTAACATGGGCATCAAGTCGTTTATCCAACACGATGCAGCCGTTAACCCCGGCAACAGTGGTGGCGCCCTTGTCAATGTTGCTGGCGAGCTCATCGGCATCAACACGATGATCTATTCTACCACTGGCAACTACTCGGGCTGCTCGTTTGCCGTCCCCAGCAACACTGTGAAGAAGGTCGTCACCGACCTCAAGCAGTATGGTACCGTGCAACGCGCTGTGTTTGGTATCCAATACACCGAGCTTGACGCCGACAAGGCCAAGGAGCACAACATCACCGCCACCAACGAGGGCATCTATGTCGCCAAAGTGAATGACCGCAGTGCCGCAATGGAGGCTGGTCTGGAAGAAGGCGACGTGATTGTGAAGCTGAATGGTGCCAACGTGAAGAACAGCGGTGAAATGCAGGAACAGATGAACAAGCTACGTCCTGGTGACAAGGCCGAGGTGAGCTACTACCGCAACAACAAGTTACGCACTACGACAGTTACTTTCAAGAACAACCAGGGCAACACCAAAATCACCAAGGGCAGCGACATGACCTCGCTGGGATGCGCCTTCACCGAGCTGAGCGAAAAGGAGAAGAAAGACTACAACATCTCACATGGTGTGAAGGTGGCAGGCTTGACAGCCGGCAAGTTTAAGAGCAACGGAATCAAGAACGGCATCATCATCACGCACATCAACCAGCAGCCTATCGACAGTCAGGACGACGTAGAGCAGATCTATAACCAGATCATGCGTTCTCAAGACGAGGACAAGGTGATGGTAATCACTGGTCTTACGCAGACTGGCAAGAAAGTATACTATGCCGTGGACTTGAGTGATGTGGAGGAGTAAATGATGGCCGCGACCTAGCCGCGACACGGAAAACCTTCTATAAATGAAAAAAGTTGGCCTTCGGGTCAACTTTTTTTGTTTTGAGCAGTCACTTGGCATAGTTTTTGCAAACAAATGACAGATACTTCTTAGAGAGAAAGGAATCAGTTTATTTGTTTAATGCTCAAGAACAACACACATGAGACAGATTAAAATCTCACAACAAATCACAAACCGAGAGACTAGTGCCCTGCAGCGTTACCTGCAGGAGATTAGTCGCATTCCTCAGCTAACCCCTGACGAGGAGGTGGCAGTAGCCCAGCGCATCCATGAGGGTGATGAGGAGGCAGTGAATCAGCTTGTTGCTGCCAACCTGAGGTTTGTCGTGTCGGTAGCGAAACAATATCAGAACACAGGCATGAGCCTGCTTGACTTAATCAACGAAGGCAACCTGGGCATGATTCGCGCCGCACGCAAATATGACGAGACGCGTGGCTTCAAATTCATCTCCTACGCCGTGTGGTGGGTGCGTCAGGCAATGCTCCAAGCACTTGCCGAGCAAGGGCACGTTGTGCGCTTGCCTCTGAACCAGGTGAATATCCAGGGCAAAGTGAACAAGGCTATTAACGCCTTTGAACAGGAGAACCAGCGCAAACCCTCGATCAGCGAGATTGTCGCCATCACCGGGTTGACAGAGGATCGCGTGTTTGACGCCCTTGCATCACAGACTCACAAAACGTCGGTCGACGCACCCTTTGGCGACAGCGATGATAACTGTCTGCTCGATGTACTGGCCGATACTGAGACGCCCAGCGCCGATGCCGCAGTGACTCGCGAGGGGTTGTCGCACGAAATGCTGATTACGCTTCAGAATCTGCAGCCTCGCGAGCGCGACATTCTAATGATGTCATACGGCATCGGTGGGCCCGAACTGTCGCTCGACGAGATTGGGGCAAAATTTGACCTCACGCGCGAGCGTGTACGTCAGATTCGCGAACGTGCGATTCGCCATCTGCGCGGTGCCAACAGTCGCAACCTGCGCCCTTACCTTTAATTGATGATTGTGCCGATCGTTATTCTTTAGCTGCTAATTATTGTAAAATTAGCAGCTTTTTGCTGTTTGTTTTTGGTCATGTACAAAAAAAGCAGTAACTTTGCATGCTTTAAACTCTACATCACTGTAAGATGAGACAACTCAAGATTACAAAATCGATCACCAATCGTGAGAGTGCGTCGCTAGACAAGTACCTCCAGGAGATTGGCCGCAAGGAGCTAATCACTGTAGATGAGGAGGTTGAGTTGGCACAGCGCATCCGCGAGGGTGACCAGGTAGCACTTGACAAGCTCGTAAGCGCCAATTTGCGCTTTGTCGTTTCGGTGGCCAAACAGTATCAAAACCAGGGATTGAGTCTCCCGGACTTGATTGACGAAGGTAATCTCGGCCTGATTAAGGCGGCCCAGAAATTTGACGAGACGCGTGGTTTCAAGTTCATCTCTTATGCCGTCTGGTGGATACGCCAGTCGATTCTTCAAGCTCTTGCCGAGCAGGCTCGCATTGTTCGCCTGCCGCTGAACCAGGTTGGTTCACTCAACAAGATTGGCAAGGAACTGTCTAAGTTTGAGCAAGAGCACGAGCGCCGTCCTTCGGCCGAGGAATTGGCCGAGCGCCTTGACATTCCTGTTGACAAGATCAGCGACACTTTGAAGGTGTCGGGTCGTCATGTGAGTGTCGATGCACCCTTTGTTGACGGCGAGGACAATAGTCTGCTTGACGTATTGCCCAACGACGACAGCCCGATGGCCGACTCTACGCTGACTCAAGAGTCGTTAAGCAAAGAGGTGAACCGTGCTTTGGACCAATTGAATCCCCGTGAGCGTGACATCTTGAAGATGTTCTTTGGCATCGGTTGCCAAGAGATGACGCTCGAGGAGATTGGTGCGAAGTTTGACTTGACTCGCGAGCGAGTGCGACAAATCAAGGAGAAAGCCATCCGTCGCCTGAAAGGACAGAAGAGCAAGTTGCTCAAGTCTTATTTGGGCTGACGCAATACAATGGCCAAGAGTATTAGTAATGGCTGCCCGTGAACGGCAGCCTTTTTTATATAGAAACAATGAGCCGCGCCCTGATGGGGTGCGGCTCATATTGTTGTTGTATGAGTGACTTACTTCATGGCCTCGACATATTTGCGAAGGGCCTCGTTTTCGGGATCGTGCTGTAACCACTTGCGGTAGTACTCCTTGGCCAGCGACTTGTCGCCAAACTGGAACTCATAGTTGGCCAGGTAGTTGTAAATGTAGCGGTAGTAGCGATCGTATCCACTGTTGTCCTCCTTGGCGTCGAGAATGCTCAGGAGCTCTTTGTAGGCGGGCAGAGCCTTGCCGGTGATCTTGTCGCCCTCGAGCAGCTTGGCCATATTTGCCTTCTGGTTGACGATCTGGACATTGCCAGGAACCTTCTGGTCAGCCTCTGCGAGGTACTTCTGAGATTGTGCAATTGCATTTGCCTTAACAGCCTCATCCTGAGTGTCGCTAGCGAGGAAGTACAGATAGCGCGAGAGTGTAAAGATATCGTTAGCCTTTGCCATACCACCATCATAAAGCTTCTGGTAGTAGCTAGCTGCCTTCTCGTAGTTCTTTGCTTCGGCATACGAATCACCCATGTTGCGGATCAAGTCCTCGTTCTGGGGGTTAAGTTCGATGGCCTTGTTGTAAGCATCGATAGCTGCTTCGGGTTGTCCAGCCTCTTGGAGCGCTTTACCATAGTCGGTATAGTCGCGCACCTCGTAGGTCGCGTCGACGGGCTTAGCCATTGCGAAGAACTGCTTACCTGCCTCTACAGCCTGCTCATACTTCTCGAGCATGTCCAGATTGTAAAGCTGCATGCGGCGCATGTAGAAGACCTTCTCGTCACCAGCGTTGAGCTTGCTGATGAGGCTCGTGGCCAGGTCATAGCTCTCTTGATACTTCTCACCGAAGAAGAGCAGCTGCACATAGCGCACCTCATCCTGTGCAAAGTGGTTGGGATTCTTGATATACTCGCCATACTTCTCGGCAGCCTTCACACCCTGGTTGTCGCTGTAGTACTTCTCGGCGAGCTGACGCTGCACAAGTGCCTGGTTGGGCGACTTGGCATTGAGCTCCTCAAGACGCTCGATAGCCATGGTGGGGTTGACGTTGAAGTAGGTGTTAGCATACTTAACATAAGCCTCGACATTGTTGGGATCATTGGAGAACGCCATCTCGTAGAGTCCAGCCGCGTCACCCCATTGCTTCTGGTCGGCTTTCATGTCGCCTGAGAAGATGTGACTGTTGGGGTCGGTCATATTCCACTTTTGGGCATTCTTGATGCACTTCTCGATGTCCTTGGCATAGGTTGTTGGATTGGCTGCATAGTAAGCGCGTGCAATCTCAATCTCCAGCTTAGGATCCTTCTTGCTCATCTTGCGCACTTGGTCGAAGAGTCCCTTGGGGTTTCCGCCCTTCTTAAGTTCGAGAGCAGCTTGTCCCACATAGCTGTAGGGGTTGTTAGCGTCGGCACTGATGCCACGGTCGAAGTAGCTCTTGGCCTCAGTGAGGTTCCCCTGCTTGAGCGCGATTTGTCCCAGGTAGTAGAATGCCTCGCTCTTGTTGGTGCTGGGCGCGTTCAGGTTACGTTCGAGCAACTCCTTGGCGTTGTCAAGCTGATCCACCTTGTAGTACTCGATGCCATCCTTGTAGCTCTGAGCCGAGCTGCTGATGACTGCTCCCGCGAGGAGGAGACCTGCGATAAAGAATTTAGCTTTCATTGTAGTTTAGTTTTATTGTTATTATTAATTTATTTTCGTTGTTTTGTGAGAACAATTGCAACTTGCGTGCCAAATGAGCAAATTATGTAACAATATGATTACAATCGCGACGATTTAACATTGGTTTGAAATCATTCTCAGATTTTCAATGTCACTTTACTGTTTCGACATACCTGACTGGCTCGGCAGCAGGGAGTATGCCCGTCTGCAGGATAATCTTCTGGCCTATGACTCCGGTAAGGAAGGAGAAGAAACCATGGTCGAGTGTGCCGCCAGCACTGGCATCAATGGCCCATATGGTACGGAACAGGGGATATTCACCAGTGTTGATATAAGCTTGATAGGGTTTGCGAGCAGTGATGGCATCGTCGGGTCGTACAGCCAGCACCTTGATTCGGTCGGTAAAGTCAATTACACTGACTTCATTCTTGTTTTTGAGTTCATCGATGCGTTGTTCCATGGTCATTTCGGTTGCCTTCATGTCGGCAGTGATCCAGCTGACCCCGACAAACCCAATGGCATTCTTGTTGCTCATAACTGTCTTGAACACCTCCTCGCTGGATTTCTGCGCAAACACACTGATGGTGTTTCCGAAGTCACGCCCGTCGGTAAACTTATCCTTCAGGTAGTGCACCAAACCTGAGCCAGTCTGGTCCAAGACAATCTTGATCGAATCACGCTTGAGGGTTGTGGGGAAGAGATCGCCCCACTTGCGCGACTGGCCTGTGAAGATTTCTTTCAGTTCGGCCATCGATAGTTCGTCAATGTCATTGGCCGTGTTGACAATAACAGCGACAGCGTCGACCGCTATCTTGCGCGAGCGGTGCGCCCTACCCTGCTTTTCAAGGATTTTTCGTTGATCGTCGGTGAGGTCACGCGATGTGATTATGAGGTCGACGTTGCGGTGCATGAGTGAGTCAAGTGCCGCTGCCTCGTCGATATAGTCGACCATGATGCTCGCATCGGGATAACTGTACTCAAACACCTCGACCTCCTGGTCCAGAATATTGCGGAAGCTCTCGTCACAGCTGATCTTAGCAATGCCGCTTGTGCTGGTATTAGTCGCCGTATTATTCTGGCACGCCACATTGATAAGCGCGACAATGGCGACTGTAAGCAGTAGACTGATTTTATTCATTGTCTGTCTTTTCTACAATTCAACTTACAAAGTTAGCACTAATCGTGGGTTCATCAAAATATTTCTCAAAGTTTTAGTATTTTTTCAACAAAAAAAGCCGCAGGGCTTGATGCTCTGCGACTTTTTTATTAAAAAGAGTCAGGTTTTAGTTGGTACCCTGAAGTTTGAAGTTAACCGGCAGTGTGTACCACACCGACACGGGCTGACCGTTCTGACGACCGGGAGTGAACTTGGGCAGCGACTTGCAGACGCGAACTGCCTCACGGTCGAGGTCCTTGTCTACCGAGCGAGCCACCTTGACTTCACCCACTTGACCAGTCTTGGTGACGACGAATTGTACGATCACCTTACCCTGGACATTGTTCTCCTGTGCCATGGTCGGATACTGAATGTGGCTCGAGATATACTTCATCAGCGCAGCCTCGCCACCAGGGAACTGGGGCATCTGCTCAACGCTCTTGAAGATTTCTTCCTTCTCGACCTTCTTCTCCTCTACCTTCTTCTCGACGACGACTTCTTCCTTGAGTGTACGGGTGACGTTACGGTCCTCAGTACCCTTGTCATTATCTTTCTGACCGAAAGCAGTGGTCGTTTCCTTCAGCTCATCCTGAGTCTTAATCTCGTCCTCGGCTTTCACCTTCTCATCCTCAACGATTCGGAGCTCAGTCACCTTGACGGTATTCAGGACCTCCTCGGGGAGCACCTCAGGTTTGGGTTGCTCGAGACGTTCCTGCTGTTCCTCTTCGGGTTCCTCGTTCTGCTCCATATCGATGAGCACCTCCTCTTGTTCAGCCAGCTCAGCAAGTCTGCGCTCAGCCAGGTATTCTTGCACCTTGGCGATAGAGACCGCTGCAGCGACCACGAGGATAGCACCGATGATGGTGTAAAGCATAGCCTTGTTATGACGCTTGGTCGAGGTGGTTCGCATTTCATAAGCACCGAAGTCCTTATTCTTGCCCTCAAACACAAGGTCGCACCATTCACGCGATGAAAGATCTACATCTTTTCCCATAATTCTAAATCTTTAATAGTTCAACATATAAACCATTCATCACTCATTACTTCACTTCTTGACCCTGCAGCAAAATCATCATGGCCGAATCAAGCTGGTTGATATGGTCAATCTGATAACGCGAGATACTGTTAATCTGCATCTCATCGAGCACGCTCACGACGTGAGCATAACTTGCATTAGGTGTGGCCTTAATGATCACAACTGGACGCTTGAGCGTGGAGTCATTGCGGATCTCCTTAGCCTTGACCTGATAGATCGAGTCGTTTTTCTCCTCATTGTTACTGAACTTCATTTCTTTCCAGTCTTTCTTGAGGGCCTCAATCTTGGCCACAACGTCCTTGTTGCGTTCACGCAAAATTTCACGAACAGCTGGCAGCGCGCCACCAGTCTTGTTGCCGAACTCGATTTGCTTCATCGGGTTCTCCATAGTCTTCTCGGTGATGGCCTTCATCTCCTGAGCCGTGGGGGGCATACCATCGAAGAAGTATAGCATACCCTCATCAGGCTTGGAGAGTCCCTTATCATCAACCTTACCATCGATGATGATGGTGACAGCCTCAGACTGCTTGACCTTGTTCTGTTGCTCGGTGTCAACCTTCTCATTCGAGGGCAGAGCGATCTGGAGCGTCTGGCTCTTGATCATTGTGGTACAGAGCATGAAGAACGTGATCAGAAGCATGTTCATGTCAACCATAGGAGTGAAGTCGATACGGGTATCGAACTTTTTCTGACGACTTTTAGTTTTTGCCATATCTTATTCCTCCTCAGTTTTAAGTGCTGTCATCAGGCTGAACTTATTCATCTTCATAGTCTGGAGGTTATCCATGACAATATTGACGACGCTATAAGGTGTAGTCTGGTCAGCTTTGATTGCAATACCTCTTCCTTTCACCATAGTCTCCTGCAACTCATCGTTCATGCTGTTGTAGGCGGCGCGAATCCACATTTGGAATTCGTTGGGGTTGTTTGGATCTTCGTTCATGTTGATGGGTATACCTGCTTTCTCGAGTGCTTTGTCGCGCTCGTCAGTTGGCATATCCAGCCACTTAGCCATTTGGTTCATCGGCACGCCGAAAGCGTTTTGCTTCGAGAATGCATCAATCTGCTTAGCCGTGAACTTGACGGGGTTGCTGGGATGCATTTTGTTATATTCGGCTGCCATGTTCTTCAGCAGGTCGGCACGCACGGTCTCACTCTTTTTGGTTGAGTCCTTGCTACCGAGAACCTCTAGGAACACTCTACCCTCGGGACTAACTAGCACCGACAGCAAGTTGGCGTCGGGCACCTTCTCCTCGCTCACACTGGGCGGAGTAATCACGGTGATAGGTTCCTTCTGAAGGAAAGTAGAAGTCAACATGAAGAAAGTCAACAAAAGGACGGTCACGTCCGACATAGCGGTCATGTCGATACGCGTCTCTTTTTTCTTAATTTTGACTTTTCCCATATTTCTTACAACTTGTTGGGTTTAATTGTTTCTGTTAATTAAAAAATGTGTTTCGCCTGAAAGAATTAGTGAGTAGCGGCGAAGGTAGAAACGATTGAGAATCCCAGCTCGTCGATAGCATAGGTCATGTTATCGATCTTGTTGGTGTAGAAGTTGTAAGCAATAAGAGCGAGAGCAGCAGTAGCGATACCGAAGGCGGTATTCACAAGTGCCTCAGAGATACCGGTCGAAAGCTCGGTCGAGTCGGGAGCACCCGAAGCAGCCAGAGCCTGGAACGACTTGATCATACCGAGCACAGTACCGAGAAGACCGATCAGGGTACCGAGGGTAGTCAGAGTAGCAACGATGGGGAGGTTCTGCTGAAGCATGGGCATCTCAAGTGCAGTAGCCTCTTCGAGGGTCTGCTGGATGCTGGTGAGCTTCTGCTCTTTCTCGAGAACAGTGTCCTTGTCCATCTCTTTGTACTTCTGGAGGGTTGCGTAAACAACAGCACCAACAGTACCTTTCTGCTTGCGGCAGAGTTCCTCAGCCTTGTTGATGTCCTTAGCACGGAGGGCATCCTTCACGTTCTCGACAAACTTGGTGATGTTGCCGCTGCCCTTAGCCTTAGCCAGAGCAATCCAGCGCTCGACAGTGAGGACGATCACGGTGAGCAAGCAGGTCAACAGCACAGGCACGATGATACCGCCCTTATAGACGGTTCCGAGCAGGTTGAGAGGAGCGTTGGCATTGTTGCCATCCTTGAAGTTGGAACCTGCACCAAAGACGAACAGGTAGATGCACACTGCGAGAATAAAGCAAATCAGAATGACGATTGACGCACTCTTGATGCCGCCTACGTTGCTGCTGACTTCTTTCTTGTTAGCAGTCTTAGGCGCGGGAGCCTGAGGCTTCTGGATGTTTGTTTGTTCAGCCATAATTTTAAGATAAAATTAAGTTGTTAAAAAAAGATTAATTAATAAAGTTATTTGTTTTTGTTTAGTTCACAGTAGAAAAATGTTGTTGGGCCAAGAAGCAGACCCCAGGCAACAAAAAACGTCCCATTGAGTAAAGCATATCTACTTGTTACTCACAAGTTTGGGTCGGTGAAACGGTTCTCCATGCTTATCAAGAAGCCTATTTCGCTCACAAAATTAACGCAAAAGTATTACAAATATTTGAGAATGGCAAACACTTGAGCAAAAATTTCATTTTTTTTTTGACCTTTTGCTCTTTTGGGGTGTATTAATGTCGTTTTGTCAGTCGTGACATGAGTACACTTTTTCCTTGTTATAATAAAATAATGTGTGAAAGGGTGTGCATGATAAGAAATTTTGCCTATCTTTGCAGATTATTTCGCAAAATAAACAAAAACGCAATATTGCATGGCAACAATTAGACTAAAGAAAGGTTACGACCTGAACCTGAAGGGCCGCATTGTCGACCCCTCGATAGCCGATGCCGTGGTGAGCGAGCTGTATGCCGTCGTTCCCGACGACTTTGTCGGGCTGACGCCCCGCATGGATGTGCGTGAGGGCGATCATGTTCGTGCCGGTGAGCCGCTGTATCACGACAAGAACTACGAGCAAATCCGGGTCGTGTCGCCCGTGGGCGGTGTTGTGAAGGAGGTGCGCCGCGGCGCCCGCCGTCACATCGATGCCATCGTTATCGCGCCTGACGGCAGCGGCGAGGTGGTAAAACATGACCAGCATGGCGACATTAAAGAGGTATTGCTGGCATCTGGCCTGTGGGCGATGCTGCGCCAGCGCCCATATGACATCGTTCCCAATCCCGAAGTTCGTCCGCGCGACATCTTTGTCACTGGGTTTGACTCGGCTCCACTGGCTCCTGACCTAGGCGTGGTGCTAGGAGAAGATAAGCAGTACCTTGCCAAGGGTGTTGAGGTGTTGAAGACGCTGACCGATGGTGATGTTTACCTAGGTTTCCGTTTAGGCGAAGAGATCGAAGTGCCCGGCGCTATCGTCAACTCATTTAAGGGTCCTCACCCCGCTGGCAACGCTGGCGTGCAGGTTGCCAATGTCAAGCCCGTGAACAAGGGCGAGGTTGTTTGGACACTCGATGTCGTGACATTGGCCCGCATCGGCCGGCTATTCACTACTGGTGAGGTAAGTCACGAGACTGTTGTCGCCGTTACTGGCGAGTGTGTGGATCAGCCCCACTATGTTCGCGCCACGATGGGCTGCCAGATGAGTAGCCTACTCGCTGGTCACTCGCTAGACAACACGCGCATCATCAGCGGCAATGCTTTGAGCGGCTATCAAGTGCCTGCCGACGGATTCTTGCGTGCGCCTTATCGCCACGTGACAGTCATCCCCGAGGTGTCAAAGCCCGACGAGTTTATGGGATGGGCATCATTGTGCCCCAGCCGCTTCAGCATCTATCGCACATTCACCAGTTGGCTCCTGGGCAAGAAAGAGGTGAGTATGGACGCACGCATCAAGGGCGGCGAACGTGCCATTGTTCGTACCGACGAGTATGACGACATGTTGCCGATGGACATCTACGCCGAGTTCCTGGTCAAGGCCATCATCACGTTTGACATCGACAAGATGGAGCAATTAGGCATCTATGAGGTTGCCCCCGAGGATTTTGCCCTTGCCGAGTATGCCTGCACGAGTAAGCTTGAGCTGCAACGCATCGTTCGCGAGGGGTTAGACCGCCTACGCAGCGAAATGGCATAGTCTAGGCCCCCTAAATCCCCCTAAAGGGGGACTTATAGTGAGGCGAAAAATCTCAATTATTTAATTCTCAATCAACTAGAGATGAAAGCATTAAGAAAATATATGGACAAGATTAAGCCTGCGTTTATGCCTGGCGGCAAGCTGGAGAAGCTGCAGTCGGTGTATGACGGCATGGAGACATTCTTGTTCACGCCCAATGCCACGTCGCATACGGGCACGCATATTCATGATGGCAACGACCTGAAGCGCACCATGATCACGGTTGTGGTGGCGTTGTTGCCTTGCTTGTTGTTCGGTATGTACAACATCGGCTACCAGCACTACTTGGCCATTGGGCAGAGCGATGCATCGTTCTGGGCCATGTTCTTCTATGGCGTGGTAGCCTTGCTGCCCTGCATCGTGGTGAGCTATGCCGTGGGCTTGGGCATCGAGTTTATCGGGGCCCAGATTCACCACAAGGAGATTCAAGAAGGTTTCCTGGTATCGGGAATCCTCATTCCGCTGATTGTTCCCATCAACACCCCGCTGTGGATGGTAGCCGTCGCCACTGCCTTCGCAGTCATTTTTGCCAAGGAGGTCTTTGGCGGCACTGGCATGAACATCTTCAACGTCGCACTGGTGACTCGCGCCTTCCTGTTCTTTGCCTATCCGTCGCGCATGAGCGGTGATACCGCCTTTGTTAAGACCGACACCGCTTTTGGATTGGGTGACGGCACGGTAACTGACGCATTCACTGGTGCCACTCCCCTGGGTCAGATTGCCACGCATGTAGGTGACACCCTCCAATTAAATAATGTGGTGGGCGAACCCATCGGCACATGCGACGCCTTTATGGGCCTCATCGCTGGTTCGCCTGGCGAGACCTCGATGATTGCCATCCTGCTGGGCGCAGCCCTGTTGTTGCTCACGGGCATTGCTTCGTGGCGCATCATGTGCTCGGTGTTTGTGGGCGGTCTGGCAATGGGCGCACTGGTGCATGCCTTTGCAACCCCCACCTATGCCGCGTCGATGCTCGACCCCTTAAGCCAATTGTGCTATGGCGGATTTGCCTTTGCTGCTGTGTTTATGGCCACCGACCCGGTGACGGGTGCACGCACGCACATCGGGCAATATATTTACGGTTTCTTGATTGGCGTGTTTGCCATCCTGATTCGTGTGTACAATGGTGGTTATCCCGAGGGTGCGATGCTCGCCGTTCTGCTGATGAACGCGTTCGCCCCACTGATTGACCACTGTGTTGTTTCGTTCAACATCAAGCGCCGCCTGCGTCGCGTCGCCGCAAAATAATGGAGGGATGTATTATGAATAAGAATAGCAATTCCTATCAGATTTTGTACTCGGCCATTATGGTCGTGCTAGTTGGTGCTGTTCTTGCGCTCATCTACATGAGCCTGAAACCCAAACAGGACGAGAACATCGCCAACGACACGCGCAATCAAATCCTGAGTGCGCTGCACATTGTCGCTCCCAGCGAGGCCGAGATTCCGGCCACATATGAGAAATATATCACTCAAGACCTGCTTGTCGACCATGAGGGTAATGTGACAGACTCGACCAAAAACTGCGCTTTTGATGTCGACATGAAGAAGAACATGAAACTTGCCGAGTCTGAGCGACTGTTGCCTGTAATGAAGTGTACGCTTGATGACGGCAGTGTCAAGTATGTGATTCCCGTCTATGGCGCTGGCCTGTGGGGTCCCATCTGGGGTTATGTCGCTATTGACGACGACGGCAACACCATCTATGGTGCCGACTTCTCGCACGAGGGCGAGACACCGGGCTTGGGTGCCCGCATCACCGAGGATGCTTTCCAAGATCAGTTTGTTGCCAAGGAACTGTATCAAGATGGTGAGTTCAAGAATGTGAGCGTGATGAAAAAGGGTCAACAACCGACAGATGGCAGTGACTATGTCGACGCCATCAGCGGTGCTACCATTACCAGCCGCGGTGTGTCGGCGATGATGCATCGTTGCCTGAAGGCCTACGACCCGTTTTTCAAGAAATTGCAAAGTAAAACCGACTAAAGCACTAAGACTATGTTGAACAAAAAGAATAAAGAAGCCCTGTTCAATCCGTTGTCGAAGGACAACCCTGTATTGGTGCAGATACTGGGCATCTGCTCGACGCTTGCCGTTACGGTGAGCCTGAAGCCCGCCATCGTGATGAGCATCTCGGTCATCGCTGTGCTGGCCTTCAGCAATGTGATTATCTCATTGATTCGCAACACTATTCCGACCACCATCCGCATCATTGTTCAGCTGGTAGTCGTTGCCGCCCTGGTGATTATCGTGCAACAAATCTTGGTGGCTTATAATTATGAGGTGAGCAAACAATTGTCGGTGTTTATCGGCCTGATTATCACCAACTGTATCTTGATGGGCCGCCTGGAGGCATTTGCCCTGAACAACCGTCCCTGGCCATCGTTCCTCGACGGCATTGGCAACGGCCTGGGCTATGGCATCATTCTGGTGATTGTCGGTTTCTTCCGCGAGTTGCTGGGCAGCGGCACGCTGTTGGGTTATCAGGTGATTCCCCAGTGGTGCTATGACCATGGCTATGAGAACAACGGCCTGATGATCCTGCCGCCCATGGCACTCATCACCGTTGCCTGTATCATCTGGGTGCATCGTGCCCGTAATACCGAACTTCAAGAGAATGCATAATTCATAATGCGCAATTACTATGGAAGAACTTAATTTGTTTGTCAAGTCGATCTTTATCGACAACATGATATTTGCCTACTTCCTGGGCATGTGCTCTTTCCTGGCCGTGTCCAAGAATGTGAAGACCGCTCTAGGCCTGGGTATAGCAGTGACATTCATGCTTGTGGTGACTATCCCCATCAACTTCCTGCTTGACCGTTATGTGCTTCAGCCTGGTGCATTAAGTTGGTTGAGCCCGTCGCTGGCCGATGTTGACCTGAGTTTCTTGGGTCTGATCTTGTTCATCGCAGTGATAGCCAGTGGCACTCAGTTGGTCGAGATGGCTGTTGAGAAATTCTCCCCGTCGCTTTATGCTTCGTTGGGCATCTTCTTGCCACTGATTGCCGTTAACTGCGCCATCCTGGGCGGTGCGTTGTTCATGCAGCAAAAAGACTTTGCCAATGCTTGGACCGCAACAGTCTACGGCTTTGGTTCGGGTATCGGTTGGTTGCTAGCCATTGTGGGCTTGGCAGCCATCCGCGAGAAGATTGCCTACAGCAACATTCCGGCTCCGTTGCGTGGCGTGGGCATTGCATTCATCATTACTGGACTCATGGGCATCGCGTTCATGAGCTTCCTGGGCATTAAACTCGGATAATCGGCTATGATATTACTGGATATAACAACCACAGTCATTGCCAGTGCGATAATCTTCCTGATTATCACCCTGTTACTGGTGATTGTCCTGCTGACGGCACGTCACTATCTGGTGCCCAGCGGCAAAGTGAAAATCAATATCAATGGTGGCACCAAAGAGCTTGAGGTTGAGACTGGTTCGACCCTTCTAAGCACGCTACAAAGCCAGGGAGTGATGCTCTCAAGTGCCTGCGGCGGCAAGGGTAGCTGCGGCCAGTGCAAGGTCCAGGTCGTGGAAGGCGGTGGCCAAATTCTGCCCACCGAGACCGTCCACTTCTCTCGCAAGGAACAGCAAGACCACTGGCGCCTGGGATGCCAGGTCAAAGTAAAGGATAACTTGGAGATTCAGGTTCCCGACTCGGTTCTCAGTGTCAAGGAGTATGAGTGCACGGTGGTGAGCAACAATCTGGTGTCGTCGTTCATCAAGGAATTTATCGTGGCATTGCCCGAGGGTGAGCACATGGACTTCATCCCTGGCTCCTATGCTCAGATTCGCATCCCCGAGTATGAGATGGACTACGACAAGGATATCGACAAGGAGTCGCTGGGCGAGTACCGCGCCACCTGGGAGAAATATAATATGTTCTCGCTCAAGTGCCGCAACACCGAGCCCACGATACGCGCCTACTCGATGGCAAACTATCCCGCCGAGGGCGACCGCTTCATGCTCACCGTCCGCATAGCCACACCGCCATTCAAGCCCAAGGAGCAGGGCGGTGGCTTCATGGATGTGATGCCCGGCATCGCTTCAAGCTACATCTTCACGCTCAAGCCTGGTGACAAGGTGATCATGAGTGGCCCTTATGGCGACTTCCACCCCATCTTCGACTCCAAGAAGGAGATGATTTGGGTGGGTGGTGGCGCCGGCATGGCTCCGCTGCGCGCTCAGATCATGCACATGACCCGCACACTCAATACGCGCGACCGCGAGATGCACTACTTCTACGGTGCTCGCTCGCTGAGCGAGGTGTTCTACCTGGAAGATTTCCTGGAGATCGAAAAGGAGTTCCCCAACTTCCACTTCCACCTAGCTCTAGACCGTCCCGACCCTGTCGCCGACGCAGCCGGCGTGAAGTATACCGCGGGCTTTGTTGCCCCGGTGATGCGCGACACTTACCTGGGTCAGCACGAAGCTCCCGAGGATTGCGAGTACTACATGTGCGGCCCGGCAATGATGAGCAAAACCGTCAACGACTTGCTCGACTCGCTGGGTGTCGACCCATCGAGCATCCACTACGACAACTTCGGCTAAAACGAGCCAAGTATGAAAACAACCGCAATCACAAATTGCGGTTGTTTTTTTGCAATTACAAGAATTATTCGTAATTTTGCCTATCATTTTACAACTCACACTATGAATATTAAAGAGACCAGAAATGCTAGGCTTGGTGCGACGATGGTCAAGAACCTGGAGCGTCGCCACTTTGAGGCACACTACTGCCCTACCCGTCAGGAGGCGATTGAGTTGATTAACACTCTGATTGCCGATGGAAGTTCAGTGACGTGGGGTGGCTCGATGACCATCCGTGACATGGGCCTGCTTGACAGCCTGCGCCGTCGCCCGTCGCTGATGCTTCTAGATCGCGAGGGCCTTACCGACCGCGAGGAAATTGAAGCACTGTACCGCGAGGCGTTTGCCTGCGATGTGTTCTTGACATCGGCCAATGCCATCAGCGAGGATGGTGTGCTGGTGAACATTGATGGAAACGGCAATCGTGTTGCAGCCATCACTTGGGGGCCACGACGTGTGATTCATGTCATCGGCATGAACAAGGTGGCACAGGATGTAAAGGCAGCCTTGAAGCGTGCTCGTTCGACAGCAGCACCTACTAATGCTACTCGTTTTGACATCAAGACTCCATGTCAGACCGATGGTGCATGCCACAACTGCAACTCGCCTCAGTGCATCTGCAACTACATCCACCTGCTGCGCAATAGCAATGGCGCCAACCGCCATGTAGTCGTGTTGGTGGGCGAAGAGTTAGGATACTAGATTTAATGCACAATGCATAATGCACAATGCACAATGCACAATGCATAATGCACAATGCACAATGCACAATGCATAATGCACAATGCACAATGCATAATGAGTAATGTACAATGCACAATGCATAATGCATAATGAGTAATGCCAAATGGTTTTAACATGATAGAGGAAGTTGACAAATGGGTGTTGGCGATTGGTCGCCAATATGGCAGTGGCGGTCGTGAGATTGGCCGCTTGGTTGCCGAGATGTTGGGCATCGACTACTATGACAAGGAGTTGCTTCGTGCCGCGGCACGGCAAAGCGGAATGAGCGAGCAAGTGTTTGAGGCCGCCGACGAACGCAGCCCTCGCTTTTTTACCAACCTCTGGTCGTTCAACCTGGGCATGAACAGCGGTCTATACTTCATGGGCGACAGTCCCCTGAGCGATGATTACGCTTATCGCGCGCAAAGTAAGGTGATCATGGAGCTAGCCGACCGCGGTCCCTGTGTGATGGTGGGCCGCACGGCCGACTATGTGTTGCGTGAGCATTGTCGTGTGGTGAGTGTGTTCATCCATGCTCCCATCGACGACTGTGTGTTGCGTGTGATGAATCGTGGCGAGTGTGCCACCAGGGACGAAGCACGAGCACTGATTGAGAAGAAGAACCGCTTGCGTGCCGAGTATTACAACTTCTACACCGACAAGCATTGGGGCGAGGCGTCGTGCTACGACCTCACCCTCGACTCTTCGCTGCTAGGCCCGTGGAACTCGGCGCGCCTAATTTCAGAGTTTGCCAACTCAGTCGCGCACCAAATCGTTGAGGATGTGTGATTGAAGGGTGGGCGCCAGTTTGCGCCACTCCTTTGAGTTGAGATAATTCTTGATGACCTTGACATGCTCCATGCCGTGCATGTCGCTTCCCAACATATCAATCATTCCTTTCTTTGCCAGCCACAATGCTGTCTCGCGACAGTGCTGACCAAAGTATCCGGCCAACGACAATAGATTGACCTGGAACTTGATTCCCATGCCATGAAGATGTTCCATACGCTGATGACGCTGCGCATAGTAGCCATATCGTTCAGGATGAGCCAAGATGGGATGATACCCCTTCATGCGCAGGTCAAAGAGCAAATCATCGAGTCCCAACAGTTCCTGGTGAAACGAGTTCTCCATGAGGATATAGTTTCCTGGCATGGCAATCTGGTTGCCTGCGGCATATTGCTTATCCCAGAACTCGTCGATACGGTACTCTGCCGAGAGATAGAGCTGCATATCACGCAAGTCCTCGGTCTCGGCCACAGCCTGCTTGAGCAATTCAAAAGCGGGTTTCAGTGTCTCGGGAGTGTTCTCAAATGTCTCGGCAGTGACGTGCGATGTGAGCACGACACGATTGATGCCCATCTCCTTCTCTGCTCGAAGCATAGCCAACGAGTCTTCTACAGTCTGTGCGCCATGATCCACCCCAGGCAAGATGTGGCAGTGGACATCGGTGACATAGAAAAGCGTTGCGTCTTGATTCTTTTTCTTGAATATATTGAACATAGTAGCTTTAGAACTAAATAGAGTGCAAAATTACGAAAAAATGTCCAATGTGGGGCACTTTTTCACCGCTTATATAAAAAATAACGCAAAAATCGCAAAATATTTTTGCCATTCCGAAAAGTTTTAGTACTTTTGCACGCCATTACGAAAAAGGGCGTTTACCACCGCCCGCAAAACTCAATTAGTTAACTATTTAAGAGAAATATCGCAATGAAGAAAGATCTCCATCCTAGCAACTATCGCGAAGTTGCATTCAAGGACATGTCGAACGAAGAGGTTTTCATCACCCGCTCGACGGTCAACTCGAAAGAGACCATCGAAATCGACGGCAAGACCTATCCCCTGGTTAAGCTTGAGATTACCAGCTCGTCGCACCCCTACTTCACTGGCAAGCAGAAGCTGGTCGACACCGCTGGCCGCGTTGACAAGTTCCTGAGCCGCTACGGCGACCGCAAGAAGAAGAAATAATCTTCCTCTCACTAGCACAAAGCACCGCACAGATGATGTGTGGTGCTTTTTTCATACAAGCCCAAGGCTTGCATTACTCCAACGAGAGATGGAATCCCTAAGCGTTGAGCTGCTTGATGGCCTCGCTGACCTGCTTGCCGCCAGCTGCTGGGAAACGCTGCTGGACAAAGGCGAGGATATTGCGCATGTTCTTCATCTCGGGTGCAAGTCCCGACTCTTTCACGGCAGCTACAATCTCTTCCATACTGGGTTCCTTGGGCAGGTAGCTTTGCAAAATCTGTACTTGCTCGCTCAGTTCGGTCACATCACGGCCAGCGTCACTGAACGACTTGAGTTCGTCAGCCCAGGTTTTCTCCATCTTTTGCAGGATGGAGATTTCTTTTGCTTCGTTAAAATCCTCTTCCTTGAAACCTTTGCTGGTCTGGAACTCGAGGAACTTGGCTTTGATCATCTTCAGGACGTAGAGCCGGTTCTTGTCTTTTGCCTTCATTGCCTCGGCAATGTGGCGGTTAATCTCGTTGTGTAACATATGTAAGTAGTTAAAGTAGTTAAGTAGTTAAAGGAGTTAAGGAGTTATAGGGCATGACGTGTTGAGTTATACTTCGGTGTGGAGGTATTTCTCGGCATCGGGGTCGTGGTCGCAGTCTTTTCCAGTGTCATCGGCAGGCTTGTGAGGCGGCGGTGTGGCTGTGTCATCATCAGTGTCATCGATGCGAGGCAACGTGGGGGCGTTGCGGCGTGCTTTGCGCTCGGCAAAATACTCATGCAAACTGGTCATGTTGAACATGAGCAAACCGAGACCTGTCATCATCACAACATTGTCTTCGTGGTTTCGCCACCCATTGACAAACAGGATGAGCAGGCCGAACACGGTGACAATCAGTGGCAACACATAATACCATCCCTTGACTTCGACTGTCTTGCGCGAGAGGAAGAGGTAGATGATATGGAACAGGCCCAAAACGATGAGCAAGGCTCCCATGAAGATGGTCAACACACCGCTGAAAAGTTGGGGTTTGGCCAACATGATGATGCCAAAGCACAGTCCGCCAACGGCAGGCAGGACACCCAGATAGTCATTGCTCGCCTTAGCGGGAGTGTGCCTCAAGGCCACCACCATCAGGTAGGCTATTGACGGCAGCATAAACATCATGCCAATGATGCGCGCCACCCAGTCAAGCAGGTCAGGGTGTTTGTAAAAGATGATAAGCAACACGCCTGCCAGCAGCAGGACCACGTTGGTGAGAAGGTTGATACTGATATTCTTCATGAGTCATTATTTTTTGCAATGCGAAATTACTAAAAAATGTTCACTCGCACAAAGAACTGACGTTTTTTTTGTACTTTTGCCCTCACATTTCGTACCAATGAGTGCAATTCGTGCTTGCATGAATTGCCGAGTGCAGTCGAAATTATCTAAATTTCGTACCAACGAGTGCAATTCGTGCTTGCATGAATTGCCGAGTGCAGTCGAAATTATCTAAATTTTGTTATATGAACCATTATAGACTCCTTGCTATCATTAATCCCATATCGGGCATTGGCGGCAAAGCCATGATGCCCGCCCTAATATCCAACAAGCTTGATCCCAACAAATTTGACGTAGACATTGCCTTCACTGAACGTGCTGGCCATGCGACCTTTTTGGCTCAGGATGCAGTAGCTGACGGCTATGATATCGTGCTTGCCGTGGGTGGCGACGGCACAGTCAACGAGGTGGGTCGCGCCCTGTGCGGCAGCGACACCGCGCTGGCCATCCTGCCCTGCGGCTCGGGCAACGGTTTGGCGCGTCATCTGCACATCCCCATCAACGCCGAGAAGGCACTCGACGCGATGGATGGCGGTGTGTTTGACCACGTGGATTACTGCACGGTCAACGAGCAGCCATTCTTCTGCACCTGCGGGGTGGGCTTTGACGCCCAGGTGAGTTACAAGTTTGCCAACGAAGACACCCGTGGCCTCGTCACTTATATCAAGACCACCATCAGCGAGTACTTCCGCTACCGCGCCCAGCATTACCGCATCACCATCGACGGCGAGAGCCTCGAGGAGAAAGCCTTTGTCATCGCCTGCTGCAACGCGGCACAGTATGGCAACAACGCATATGTTGCCCCGCGGGCATCGATGCAGGACGGCAAGATCGACATCACCGTCATTCATAGTTTCAATTTAGGCGAGGCTGCACTGTTGAGCGCCCGCCTGTTCACCAGCACCATCGACCGCGACCGCCATGTGAGCATCTACCGCGGCCGCCACATCACCATCGAGCGCGATGACACCGACGTGATGCACATCGACGGCGACCCCGTGATGATGCCCGAAGTGCTCGACATCGTGTGCCATCCCGCAGGCCTTAAAGTCGTCGTTCCCGCCAGCAACGCAGTGATTTAAGCACAACTATCTGATTGTCATGTAATTACTAACAATTGCCTTGACATGAAATTTATTCTTAATTGCACCGACGACTGGGCGACGATGCCCAAGATGAAGATTATTATAAAGACCGCTATCTGGTTCGTTCTCTTGACAGTTGCGAGCATTGTCGCCATATTAATTTGCCAAATGGCTTACATGAGCCAAGGCATAGACCCCACCCAACTCACCAAGTTTGGAGGAGATGTCACCACACGAATGGATAAACCCGTATGGCAAACTGTCCTGTTGTTGTTAGTGATTGCTCCCATCGCTGAGGAAATCATATTTCGACTGGGCGTGTCGCTCAAACGGCAAGCTGTGGCTCTCTGGTCTGGACTGCTACCCGTCACCATAGCAGCCTATTTTTATGATGCCTACGCTAATTGGATGGTCATGGCCGCCACAATCGTCACCGGAGCTTTACTGTACTGGCTGGTGATGCACTTCACGACCGATGAACAGTGGAACCGATGGCGGGGAAAATACCTACGGCCCGTGATGTGGGCATCGGCCATCGGGTTTGCCTTGATTCACCTCAAGGCCTTCTCGGTGATCACTTGGATGCTGTTGCCCTACTGCCTGGTGACCATTCTGCGTCCTGGCCTAGTGGGATGCGCCATCACCTATGCCCGAGTGAATCTGGGTTTCTGGTGGGGCGTGCTATTCCATGCAGCCAACAATGTGCCTGGCGTACTGATGCTGTTGGCCATGAGCAGCCAGTAAGCTCCCCAAAACACGTGAGATCGATCAACACCATTCTATCGCGAAGCCCGCAAACCAATTAATTCTATCACGCGAAACGTCGTTTCGTTTGTTTCGCTTTTAGTTGCGGCTTTTAGCCATTTTTTGTAAATTTGCAGCGGATTAATTGACTGGATTATGCGTAGCGAGAAGCAACAGGCTGCGGCGGCAAAGAAGTTTGCCGAGAAGTGGCAAGACCGGGGATATGAGAAGGGCGACACCCAGTCGTTCTGGATTGAGCTGTTGACCGAGGTCTACGGCGTGGAGGATGCCAGCACATTCATCCGCTTTGAGGAGCAGGTGAAGGTAGGCAGCACCAAGTTTATCGACGCCTCGATCGACGCGACCAAGACGCTGATTGAACAGAAGTCGCTGGGCAAGGACTTGCGCAAAGGCATCCTGCAGAGCGACGGCTCTATTCTCACGCCGTTCCAGCAAGCCAAGCGCTATGCCGCCGAACTGAGCTACTCGGCACGACCGCGATGGATTGTGACTTGCAACTTCGCCGAGTTCCTCGTCTACGACATGGAGCGGCCTAATGGCGAGCCGGAGCAAATCTTGCTAAAGAACCTGGAGAAGGAGTACTACCGCCTGCAGTTTCTCGTCGATGTCAAGAGCGAGCATCTGTCGAAGGAAATGGAGGTGTCGATGGCAGCGGGCGAGATTGTGGGCAAGCTCTACGACGAACTGCTGGGGCAATATATCGACCCTAGCAACCCCGACACGCTCAAGTCGCTCAACGTGCTGTGCGTGCGCCTGGTGTTCTGCCTCTATGCTGAGGATGCTGGCATCTTTGGGCGCCGCGACATGTTCCACGACTTCCTCGCCGCCTATTCCGTCGAGGAGATGCGCAATGCGCTGATTCGCCTGTTCAAGGTGCTGGACACTCCGATTGCCGAGCGCGACCCCTATATGCGCGAGGATCTGCTGGCGTTCCCCTATGCAAACGGCGGGCTATTTGCCGACGAGCACATCGAGATACCTCGCATGAACGACCGCATCCGCCAACTGCTGTTGCAGAACGCCAGCCTCGACTTTGACTGGAGCAAAATCTCTCCCACCATTTTCGGTGCCGTGTTCGAAAGCACGCTCAACCCCGAGACTCGCCGCAGCGGCGGCATGCACTACACCAGCATTGAGAACATCCACAAGGTCATCGACCCGCTGTTTATGAACGACCTGCGGGCCGAGTTCGACACCATCCTCGAGGACAAGGTGGAGCGTAACCGCAACCGCAAACTGGAGGCGTTCCAGGACAAACTGGCGTCGCTGACCTTCCTCGACCCCGCCTGTGGCAGCGGCAATTTCCTC
>JAEEGI010002984.1_pt1 | contig 40773 bp, 43 predicted proteins | sample 8958751 | NCBI WGS metagenome assembly JAEEGI01 (sample SAMN16246545, study PRJNA631951) | gut metagenome | biome: gut microbiome; feature: rumen; material: KS-attached | host: Bos | place: Iran: Karaj | collected 2018-10 | reverse complement strand
GAATAACAAAGGTTCGGAGCCGACAGGCATTCAAGCCCGCTGCGGAACAATCAATTGTTATGCTCACACGCCACTGGCGTGGTTTAAAACGAAAAAATTATAGTATTTAAGATCAGTGAATATGAATGTACGTATAAGAAATAAAGAAGATGCATTTTTTATAATTGGAGCAATTTTACTACTTCCCTTGATAGACTTTTTCCAAGATTTTCGTAATGGTAAAAAAACAAAAAAGGATTTCAATTTTCTTTTAATTTTAGATTGTATTTTATCAATTTTATTTATTATTTTTCTGATTCTTTTATATGTGTTTAAACTTCCATTGTTATAATAACTTGACTATATAGAAAAATACATATTATTATATAAATAAGAGGTAATAATATGATGGTAGATACAGCACAGATAATACCAATTACTCAGTTGCAGAAAACTCTTACGCAGACTGTCAGAAAAGTTTCTGAAGACAAACAGCCTGTATTTATTATGAAAAATAACACAATGGAAGCTGTAATAATGTCTTTTGACCGCTACGAAAAACTTGCTGAATTGGAAGAACTTGAAGAACAGAAAGAAATTTATTCAATGGTACAGGAACGAATGAGTCATTATGATGCTTCAAAAAATGTCAGCTGGTCATCTTTAAGGAAAAAGTAATGGCAAAAAAATGGGAAGATAAAAAAGATGAATTTGATAAAATTCAACTTATTCCAGAAGCAGCCGAAGAGTACAATAATTTAGATGGAAGCATAAGAGTTGAAGTAGATAAAAAATTCACAAAACTTGAAAAAAATCCATTTCTTGGATTCCCTTTGGGAAACAAGGCAAATATGGATTTGACAGGCTTTTATAAATTGTATGCCTGCGGTAAAAGTGTTCGAATTGTTTATCGTCTTTTAACTCCAGAGAAAGTTGAAATTATAGAAGTTTGGGGAATCGGAAAGCGGGAAAATATGGAAGTCTACAAAGATGTAGATGACAGAAAGAATGTATAAAGCATAACAAAGGTTCGTAGCTGACAGGCAGTCAAGCCCGCTGCGGAACAACCAGTTGTTATGACGACAGGCCACTGGCCTGCTTTTTAGGAGGAAAAAATGAAAATTTGTTTTTGGATTGTTTTTTCTGTAACTGTTGTTCTTTTTGTTCTGGAAATGATTAATGTTATTCCTGTCTTAAAAAAGGGAGCATCTCAAGAAGAAAAGATAAAACGCTATCCTAAGACACTTATATTAAATTCATTGATGATTCTTTCAGCCGGTATTTTGATGGGACTAAGTTTTAAAGAAAAGGCAATTTCTGGAACTGGAATGGCATTTATCTTTATCGGTCTACTAAGTTTATTTTTTTCTATATTGAACATAGTAAAAGTAAAAAAGACAAATCAAGAAAACCAAGTTATAATAAAATAGAAAATATCAGTCTAACAAAGGTTCGTAGCCGACAGCGGATCGAGCCGGTTTGCGGTACAGCCAGTTGTTTTGCGCATACGCTATTGGCGTGGATTGTAAAAAATGAATGAAGCGAAAAAGTCATAATAAATACTAATGATGGAATTTTCAAAGAAATCAATAAGAATAATTTTTCAGATTTCATTTTACATTATTTTAATCAATACATTCTAGATTCTATATTAGAAAAATAACAGATATATCTTCTTGACAGATATATCTGTATAACATATACTTTAATCATGATAAAAACATTCGGCAATCCCGAAACTGAAAAGATTTGGAATGGTAAAAAATCACAGAAGCTTCCGCCTGAAATTCATAAAAGAGCTTTTTCAAAACTGCTCATTATAAATTCTGCGGAATGTGAAGATGATTTACGGATTCCGCCAGGAAATAAATTGGAGCATCTTCTTGGAGACTTAAAGAATTATTGTTCGATAAGAATAAATGATCAATGGCGAATACAGTTTAAGTTTATAAATAATGAAGCTTATGAAGTAAAGATTGTGGATTACCACTAATGGAGGTGTGTTATGGATGAGAAATTTGAATTACCGAAAATCGGAGATATCCTCGTAGAAGAATTTTTAGAACCGCTTGAAATTACTCCATACAGACTTGCAAAAGATTTAGGAGTTTCTACAAGTACAATTTTAGACTTAGTTCATAATAAAAGAAAAATTTCTGTTGAAATGGCTTTACGTCTTTCAAAGTATTTCGGAACAAGTTCAAAATTCTGGCTTAATATGCAGAATGAATTGGACTTGAGAGAAACAAGAGAAAAACTTGAAGATGATTTGGATAAAATTCCTAGTTGCGAAAAAATAGCATAACAAAGGTTCGTAGCCGACAGGCGCATAAGCCTACTTTTTTAGGAGGAAAAAATGAAAAAAATATTTTGTAAAAAGGGTTTTATAGTAACACTGCTTATTTTATTTACTGTATTGTCTGCATGGAGTGATGACATTGCAGAACTTCCAGATTTAGTAATCTGGGCTCCAGAAACTCAAGCTGAAACAGAAATAAAGGAAAGCCCAAACCATGCACGTGAAATCGTATTTGAAGAGCCGGTTAATTTAACAGGATATAAATATTTAAATATTGAGATGTCTGGAAAGAACCTTGGTTCAGACAATCTGGATATTTATGGCTGGAACTTTTATGGTGAAAATAATGAATATAATGAAGAGATATTTGGATTAAAGACAAAATTAAAATCAAAAACGACATTATATCAGATTCCTTTTGGAACTTACTTAGGAGAATGGGAGCATTTTACTAAAACTCCTGAAAAAGGTGTGATTAAGGAACTTAAAGCAAATAATGAAAACAGACTGACTGTTATATGCTTTTATATACAAAATAAGAAAGGACAATATACAGCAAATCACAAACTGACACTTTATGTAAAAAGCATAACAGCTACAAATAAAAAAATTGATTAATGTTTCATTACAAGGAATATTTTTGCCATAACAAAGGTTCGTAGCCGACACGCGGTCAAGTCCGCTGCGTTACAACCAGTTGTTAAAATAATCATTTATTAATTTGAAAACGGGTCTTTGCTCTGATCTACGGTCAGGAGTTCGTTGACGTGGACGCCGTGGAGTTGTTTCTGGAGGTTTTTGACTACTTCGTCGTAGTCGTAGGTGAGTTTTTCAATCATCTGGTCATCGAGAGCAGCTTTTACCATGGGAGATGGATTGTATTTTTCGGCACGGGCAAAAAGATAGTTTCGGTCAGTGGCTTTTTTTGTGACTTTGAGTTGGTCTACGATTTTAAGAACTTCGATATCGTCTTCTTTATTGCTTGTATTTCCCAGTTTTATAAATCCATTTTGAACAATTTTTTTGCTGGTATCGTAATAAAAAATATTTTCGTATGATTGCGGCTCTGAGCCTTGAGTTTCTGGCTGTGGATTTCTTGCAATAACTGTACCAAATCTTAATTTTGTAAGTCCGTCAGTTTTTGGGGAGAGCAGTTGGGCATCTTCATACAAAGTAGAATCAAAAATCACAACTGCACTTTCTGAAGAAATAGCGATATCACTTTCCGGAATCCAGAAATCGACTGAATCATAAACGGCATGAAGAAAAGTTTTATTTTCTAAAATTGTTTCCGGTTCATCTGAATTATCTGCAAGAAGAATATCTATGGTAGCGTTGTTTTTTATGCTGAGAATTGAATGCATATTTTTGTCGCGTCCCTGCAGATAAAGCTGAGTCGAAGGCGAAAGAACAATGGCAGATACAAAACGGTCAGGTTCAGAAATATGTTCCTGTTCAGATTCCAAATCAACCACAGGTTCAGTATTTTCAATGGCAATTTTATCCTTTTTCGAACAAGAAGCCAAAACTGCAGCCAACACACATACCCAAAAAACAACTCGATTTTTCATACTTTCAATTTTATAAAATAGAATGTAATAGTTCAATATTATATGTTCAAACGTATTTATGTGTTATAATTGAATATGTTTTTCACGAAGAAAACGGAATGCTTATGATGCCGGTTTCGGTGCGGCTTAATCCTGCGGTTTAAAAATTTGTTACAAGGACACCCGCATTTGGGTGCTGGTTGGAGAAAAAAGAATTTGAAAAAAGTAATAATTTTATTTTTCATTACAATACTTTTTATTTCTTGCAATAATAAAAAAAATGATGAAACAGAAAGTTGGAATGAATTTAATAAAACAATAGAAGAAATTAAAAATAAGAAATCAGGAAAAAAAGAAATCGATTATTATTCATGTAAAAATATATTAAATAACTATAAATTTGATTTTGGATTTGAACTTTGCTATAGAATTAATAATGGTAAAATTGAGAAACTAAACAACAAATTCGAATGGGAAACAGATGAAAATAGTTCATATGGAATAAATGAAAATGGATTTCTTTTATTAGATAAAACTATTTTTATGGACCATAATTTAGATAGCGTAATTGATTATGAATATCCCCATGCTTCTTACAAATTAAATGATAAAAATTTAAAATCTATTTCTTCTGATGGTTATTTTTCAGAAATCATAAATGACAAATTGATAGAATATAAAATAGAAAATCTAAAAACATCTGTAATGAATGGATTTGAAATGGGTGACAATCCTATGTATACAAATCCTGTTCCATTTGTAACAAAAAGAGGAAATTCAGGAATTGGAGAGAAAATATATATAAAATGTGTTAATCCTCAAGATTCAATTTCAATACTTCCAGGATATGTTAATACAATCAGGCAAGATTTGTTCTATAAAAATAATCGTCCAAAAGAAATAAAAATAATCGATGATGATTCTAATTATGTTATGTCCGCAACATTAGCTGATATAGCGATATTTCAAAAAATCCCATTGAAGAAGAAAATAAAGAATTTTACAATTGAAATTGTTGATGTTTATAAGGGAACAAAATATGATGATACTTGTATAAGTGGTATTTTGATTGAATAATCACATAACAAAGGTCCGTAGGTGACAGACCTCTGGTCTACTTTTTTTAGGAATTCTAAAAATGATAAAAATTGAAATTGAATACCGGCAAATATGTGTTTTTAATAGCAAACTAAAAAATCCTTATAATGGTTGGTCAGAAAAATCTGTAAATCAAGGTTTTGCTTATAGAAAAGGAAGTGTGTCTTTTGATACAGAACATGATGGATGTTTTGATTTATCTATAAATGAAAAAATAAATAATACTAATGAAATTATAAGAGAATTTGAACTTCCATTTTCTGCAAAAAATGAAATCGAAATTGGTTCAGTAATCAACACAGTAAAGATAAAAAACAATAATTACAAATCAATACATTTCAAGTTATATGAAAATAATCAAATAGAAATTATATTTCTGGAAAATAAAACAAAACCAAGGATAATAAAAACAAATAAAAACTTGGATAATTTAAAACTTTATATGAATGAAAAACCTGCAAAATAAAATTGAACTTTAGGTGTACGCAAGGCAGTGGTTGAAATAGGGCTTAAGGAAAAAAAATGAAAAGAAAAGTTGTTTTTATATCTTTAATAACTTGTTTACGATTTTTATTTGCTCACGATTATAAGTATCTTGATAATGTAAAAACTCAATATAAACTTGTAAAAATTCCAGAAAAAAATATCTATATTGGAATTACGGAAGTTACACAGAGTTTATATCAGGAAATACTTGGTGTTAATCCAAGTTGGTATTGTTATAATAATCCTAATTTAATGAAGTTAAAATATGAGTTAGAGGATTTAAAAAAACTTGTTGGAGATGATACAGGACAGCTTCCCGTCGAAAGCATTAGTTGGTATGATGCCATTTATTTTTGTAATAAGCTTAGTGAAAAATGTAATCTTACTCCAGTATATTCAATAAAAGGAGAAACAGATGTATCTAAGTGGGAATATATACCAGCAGACAAACCTCATTGGTGGGGTGAAATAGAAGATTATGAATATATTGAACAGAACCTTTATGCTGACGGATATCGTTTACCAACAAAGGAAGAATGGATGTATGCATTAAATCCTGAAGAAAATACAAAGAACAACATTCATGAATATGCATGGCAATTAGGAGTTGATGGTTATACTCATCCTGTTGGATTAAAAAAATCAAATCTTTATGGTTTATATGATATGATTGGAAATGTTGAAGAATATTGTTGGGACTCCGATCCAAACGATCTACATGGAAAACTAAGTATAGGATCATATTCGTCAACCACAGAATGTATAATTAACGAAAATTACAATGAAGCTAATGTATCTAATAGTGGTACAGGGATAAGAATAGTATGTTCATCCAATAATCCAAGTATTATTGTAAATAAAATAATGATAATAAATGAAAATCTTCGTTTAAGAAATAAAGAAGAAACTTCAAGTAAGGTTATTACAATAATGCAGGCAGGAACGAAAGTAAAGATTCTTGCGATTGGTAAAAGTGAAGAAATAGATGGTATAATAAGTAATTGGGTAAAAGTTGAAATCCAAGAAGGAGCTAAAGATAAAAATAATAAAAAAATAAAAGCAGGAACCATTGGTTGGTGTTATGGCGGATATTTAAGATAGTTAACTTATAGATTATGAAATAATATAATGAATAGTATTTCGATAGAAATTATGGTGATTATAGAAGTTGATGAGAAGAACATTTTTGATGCAGCACGGATTCATTCCATTTCGTGGCAGGAATCGCACCGCTCTTTTTGCGAAAGCGAGTTTGTCGAGCTGCATACACCAGAGCATCAGCGTGAATATCTTTTAGAAAAACTGAAAAACGGCTACAAGCTTTTTATGCTTTCAGATATTGAGCCAGTCGGGATTGTGTCCGTAAAAGAAAATCTGATAGAAGATCTTTATGTTCTTCCTGAGATGCAGAACAAGGGCTGCGGCACAAAACTTTTGGAATTTGCTTGTGCAAAGTGCGACGGAGTGCCGACTCTCTGGATTTTGGAGAACAATGTAAATGCGGCCCGGCTTTACCGTAGAATGGGTTTTGCAGAAACAGGCCGACGTCAAGCCATAACAGAAAAGCTTGATGAGATTGAGTTTGCAAAAAAGGAAGCAACACATAACAAAGGTTAGAAAAAATGGAAATAAGAAAAAGTATTGAAGAATGGATAGCATCTAAATCAGAAGCAAAATTATGTTTACACAATGGTTTTGCAGGATTTTCCTTTGGATGTCCAAGTAATCCTATTTTTCTCGATAAAGATTATGCAATAAAGATTATTGAAAAAGTCATTGAAACAGAACATAAATCATTAAAAGAACTATTGTATTTAGATACAGTCAGTATAGAAAATGTATTCTCTGTATTTCCTGAATTGGAAAAAATCGGCTATAGATATATTGGATTAAATATTGAATCAGAATGTTTATATGGCGATGCAGGGTTAGGGTAATCAGGAAATATGGAACAAATTAAGATACTTAAATTTTTAAAAGAAAATATTTCCCCGTTATCTGATGAGTTTTATGGGCCAAGATACAGGGCTTCGGTTTATTTAAAAGATGGAACTTTTCTGCCATATGTTTTATTTTCATCAGAAAAGAAAAATATAGCTTATGATAAGAACCTGGATTATTCAGATATTGAGAAAATTGAAAAATGTAAAAATGCATTTTCACTTGATATTTTGAATCAAATAAAAGGTGAAACTCTAATGAGTTGGACAGGTTTTGTTGTAAAAATGAAAGATGGAAAATGTTTTAATTTTGGAACTACTTTTTCATTTTTATTTTTTGATTTTCCTGAAGGATATTCCTCATCTGATATTGTTGAAGTTATAAACCATAGCTATATAGATGAAAATAATGAGATTAAGGAATATAGGAAACATAGCCTTGAAAAAATTGGCGACATAAAGATTTATCATCAAATAGATGATTATTATATATGTCATTTAGACAAATTATAAAAATCGTGTAACAAAGATTCGCAGCCGTCAGACCAGGCAAGCCTGATTTTTTTATATGCTTTTTTATCATTTTTGCCCATTTTCGTGAAATTTATGATATAATAAAATATGTAGGTCTTATATGTCTGATGCTCTTGAAGATGTAGAAAATAAAGTTCGCACTTTCTCTTTAGCTGAAAAAATTCATCTGCTCAATTTTGTTGCAAATAATATAAACAAACGGACTTCTATTTTAAATAATCAATATTCAGAAGAAGAATCTTTACAAAAGATGCGAGAAGCAAGTCTTGCTACCGTTTGGGAGACTGTAAAGAATGACACGTGGTGAAGAATAAGGTCTTTCAAAAATCGAAGAAGAAATCGACTACGTAACAAAAGAATAATCACATAACAAAAATAATGCCGTTTTAAAAGGGAAGGAAAAAAATGGATTTAAAAGAAATTGAAGAAAACATCAAAAATTATTCGAATGAAAAAATAATTACGGAAGGAATAATTAAGGCAGATGATTATATTCCAGAGGTAAAGGAATTATTTAATAAAGAAATTGAAGCTAGGAAAATATCACAAGAAGAAATCAATACAATAAAAGAAAAAAATGAAATAAGCAAAAATACAAAAATACAAAAACAATCAAACAAACTAAGAGGTGTTTTGCTTTTAATAAGTATAAGTTTGTTAATCGACTTTTTTATATATTTGTTAGTAGGATTCTTTGCAATAAGAAATTACATGTACATCGGCTCAATTTTATTCTTTGCAATTTCAATATTTAGTCTATTAAGCTTTATTTTAATATTGTGCAGGAAAAAAATAGCAAAAAAAATCTTTGTAATCTTTATTGGGATATGTATATTAATAAGTGTAATAGATATTATTATTTCTATAATAAACAATTCTTTTGCCCTTGAAACAATAGCTCTTGAATCAATTGCAAAAACTTTGTATGTAATATTAAAAAATAGTTTATGCATAATGTATTTTGTAAAATCTGATTATGTAAAAAACTATCTGATAAAATGAAGAATAGTGAAGTTTTAAAGCAGACAAGTAATCAAGCTGGTTTGTGGTTTAAGCAATTATTACACGGACACCCGTATTGGGGCGTTGGTTGAGAATATGAAAAAATTATTATTTATAGTCATTTTACTACTTTCACAATTTTATATATTTTCTCAGAGTATCACCATTCCTCCTGAATTGAATTGGTGGTTACAGGAAATTCAAAAAGAAGATGAAACTATAAATATAAATAATTTTATTTTTAATGAAGAAAGAATTATTGAAAAAGAAAAAAAGCCGGTTTCTTATAAAAACAAATTATATTCCATTTTAAAAAAATGGAATTATTATGGCAACACTTTTGCATATTATAGTGTTTTCTGGAATTTAAAAAAAGAAAAAAATGGAAAATATACAATCTTAGCAGATTCTGATTCACAATTTGGAATTTTTGACAAAAAAGAAAACTTACTCTTTATGGATTATTTTGGCAGTTCAAAATGGATTGATTCATTCTGCTGGTTAAATGACAATCGAATCATCGCTGTAGGTGAGTACATCTGGAATGAAAATAATGAAAAAAATGTAGATTTTATAATATATGATTATTCCATAAACAATGATAAAATAAATGTAAAAGAATATATTTGTACTGAAAAAGATTTTAATTTCGAAAAATTAAAATTAAGTTGGTTTGAACAAAGAAGTGATTGTTTTGAAGTAGAATAATCACATAACAAATTTTCAAATAATATTATTTATAGGAGTCGTATATGTTTAATCGATGTTTAAGAATTGCATTAGTGCTTCTTTCAACACTTATGTTTTTTTCTTGTGCCACATACAAAGACTTAAGAAATGGAACTGGAGATATTATTGAATATAATACATGCTCAATAAACTTACCTATGAATTGGTCATCAAAAACATTAAAAAGAAATAGGGTTGATGATATTGTTTGGATTTTTAAAAGTGAAAATAAAGAACCATGGATAGACATATGTATCGTAAAAGATAAGCCAGATAGAGATTTAAATGAGGAAGTAGTATTCTCTGGGAGAAATGGGTTATTAAGGTATTTACATAGTGGACCAAAAAAAGATTATTCAGTTGGTGGATCTGGTAGTGAGGTAAACTTGTGGAATAGAGAAGGTTCTCTTGCTAAATTTGAAGTTACCAATAATGAAGATATTAATGATAGTTTTGAATATTACTATTTTGGGTCAAGAATTAAAAATATTAATAAAGTATTGTTTATAACAGTAATAATGAGACCTGAAGACAGTGAAGAAGTAAATAGTATTTTATCATCCTTGAAAATTAATAATGAGTTGTGATTTTTTTTAATGTTACGTGGACACTCGCTCTGGGTGCTTGGAGAAAAAATGAATCTGGAAAAATTATTAAAGTTTATAGACAAACAGAAAGTAAGTTTTATATGTTCCGTTGATAAAGATAATTTTCCGAATGTGAAGGCAATGCTGAAGCCAAGAAAACATAACGGAATAAAAGAGTTTTACTTTTCAACAAATACTTCATCCATGCGTGTAAAACAATATCAGGAAAATCCAAATGCAAGTATTTATTTTTATCACAAGGGTCTTATAAAATATGAAGGTCTTATGCTTTTGGGAAAAATGGAAGTTCTAACCGATGAGGAAACAAAACGGTCAATCTGGAAAAAAGGTGATTCCATTTTTTATAAAAAAGGTGTAACAGACCCGGATTATTGTGTGCTGAAATTTACTGCCGAAAAGGGAAGATATTACTGCGATTTAAAAACAGAAAATATAGATGAAACATTTTTTCAGTAAGTCGGGCTTGCTGAATGTTATTGAATAAAGTATGAAAAGATTTTTACTGCTTATTATTGTTAGTTTTACCTCACTTGTTTTGTATGCGGATGAAAACACATTGAAAGATCATTCAAAAATAAAAGAATTATCTTCTTTTATGATAATGGGCGAAATTGATTTACGAATAGAAAAAGATTATACATCAGAAATAAAATACAGGACGCTGAATCATGAAGGCGGAATGAAGGTTAGGGTTTTGGAAATCCTTAAGGATGATGTGCAGGATAATCAGGCAGGAAAATGGCTTTATGTTTTGCTGACTTCTCCAATGTGGGTTGAAAGCGGCGAGTGGATAAAGCCGTATCAAAGATTTTTGATTTTTCTTCCTGATGATATGACTGTTTTTGATTTTGAGGAATAGCAGTCTGGTCCGATGTTCTTTCCCTTGGTATTTCCGAAGATGATTTTTTTGAAGCAGTTAAAGTTTGCACAATTTTAAGGAGTTATGAAAAATGAAAAAAGTATTTATTTTTGTTTTATTGGTAATCTTTTGTTTTCCATTAATTTCAGAAGAAAAAGATTTCATCACAAAGTATTACAACAATTCTCTGAACGAGTTGATTCCGAACAGGGCAAAAAAAATCATCCTTGGGAACATTGATTTATTATCAGAAAAGATCAGCGATTTTGATCTTGCAATTTTGAGCAATTCTGATTTACGGATTTTACGAAACATGATTTATGCAAAGCACGGAAATATTTTTTCTGCTTCCGACCTCACAAATTATTATTCAAACTTCAGCTGGTACAAGCCCACAAAAAAAGTAAAAGATTCAGATTTGACGGAAGACGAATTAAAACTGATAGATAGAATCTCTTTGTTTGAAACACGTGATGAAACCAAAAAGGCAATCCCACTGAAAAACATGGAAGGCGTCTGGCAGGATTTTTTTATGATGGCCTCCGGCTGGTCAAACCGATTTGTGTTTTATGACGATGGCACCAATAAGGTTGATTTTCTTTACAGCCAGATGCGTTACATCCCCTTAGCAAAAGAAATGCTTGGCACTTATGAAGTAAAAGGAAACGTTTTCATTTTTAAGGTAAAAGAAATAATCTACAATTCTTATACCCCCGAATATGATAAAATCAGCCCCCTCGATCTTTGGGAGCTTCCAGATAATAAAAACAGCATCACTTTTAAAAATCCATTGGTATTCAAGTTTCCAATCAACAATTTTGAATTAAACAAAACCTGGTGCGAACACAATACCGCCACAAACGAAGATGTTGAGTTTACAAAAGATTATATAGAGCTTGGATCTTTCAGTTATTACAAAATGTCCGGGAATCCACAAAGTAAGTATTAAAACACCGGGGTAGAAAAATGATGAAAGAAACAATGAAAAACTTTGAAATAAGAGAAGTAACAGTTTCCGATGCAAATGGAATTCAATTTATCAGTCAAGCAGATCTTGGATACGATTGTACGGTTTCTTTTGTAGAAGGGAAAATCAAATCATTAGATAAAAATCGCGAGCAGGTATTTGTTGCCTGTAAAGATGAAGTTGTTCTCGGATACATTCACGTAGAAAAATACGACACCCTGTATTTCGAAACCATGTGCAATGTTTTGGGCCTTGCTGTTAGAAAAGATTCCCAAAAGATGGGAATAGGCAAAGCTCTTCTGCTTGCCGGCGAAACCTGGGCAAAACAAAATGAAATAAAATACATGCGCGTGAACTCCGGCATCACACGAGTTGAAGCCCACAAGTTCTACACCCACATGGGCTATGAATCCGAAAAACAACAGCTGAGGTTTATAAAAGATTTATAAAAAACGTGATCAGTAAATGTTACTGTGTTATAATAAAAAAAATGAAAATAACCGAACTAACACAAACCAACAATCCCTCCTTCTGGCTCAATAAGATTTCCCAGTCTGATTGGGCTGCCGGCAAATATCTTTACAACTTATTATGCGACGGAACCTTTTACGAAATATACGGAAAAGATTTAAAAGTCTTTCTGCTCACTAACGAAAATGATTTAATTTCCTTCTGTACATTTTCTCAAATTGATGATATTCCAGACACTCCTCTTACACCGTGGATTGGTTTTGTTTACACGTTCCCACCTTTCCGTGGAAAAAGGCGAATCGGAAAATTGATTGAGTACATTTATTCCTACGCAAAAAAGCTTGGCCACCGCGCACTCTATGTTTCCACAGACCAGAAAGGTTTATACGAAAACTTTGGTTTTAAGTACCACACCCAGATGCAGGACCGCCGCAACGGAACTTCGCTTGTATACAAAATGGAAATCGAAACAAAAGATTATAGCAACATAATCGGCCAGACAGTAAAAGGAACAATCGACCGCCCTCTTGGAAGTTACCACCCGCGCCACAAAGAAATGTATTACCCGATAAATTACGGCTATGTAGATAACGTAATTGCCGGCGATGGGGCAGAGCAGGACGTTTATGTTTTTGGAACAGACAAACCTCTTCAAACTTACGAAGGAAAAGTTATTGCAGTTTTACACCGCCTGAACGACGTAGAAGACAAATGGATTGTTGCCCTTGATGATAAAGCCTATACCGATGAAGAAATACTCGCCGCAATTGAGTTCCAGGAACAATACTTTATGGGTGAACTTTGCAGATAAAAAAAAGCCCGGAAATTGTACGAAAAAAGATTAACCCTCACGCATAATATAATCTTTATCTTCATCAATCATTTGAACCATAATTTCTGCATATTTTGGATCAAATTGAGTTCCTTTTCCTTTTTCAATTTCGGCCCTTACTTTTTCCTGCGGCATAAAGTTTCTGTAGCTTCGGTTACTTGTCATTGCATCGTAGGCATCGGCAATTGCAATAATCTTTGCTTCTTCCGGTATGTCATTTCCGGCAAGACCATCCGGGTAACCTGAGCCGTTATATTTTTCGTGGTGCCACCTTGCACCAACAGAAAGTTTTGACCTTCCCCTTATGCTCTTCAAAATATCGTTTCCAATTACAGGATGCTTTTTAATTAGAGCAAACTCATCATCGGTCAGCTTTGAAGTTTTGTTGATTACTTCATCAGGTACGCCAATTTTTCCAACGTCATGAAGCAGTCCCATCATAAAGATTTCATCCTGCTTTGCTTCGTTATAACCGGCACGGCTGGCAATAGTTCTTGCATAAACGGCAACCCGCAGAGAATGACCGTTTGTGTATTTATCCTTTGCATCTATGGCCGTAGCAAGTGCAGTTACAACTTCGGTGTTCATCTCTTCAACCTTTTTACCGTAAGCCTGTTCATTTTTGTAGCTTAAATAATAGAAGAAAGAAATCAAACATACGATGATAAGCGAAATAAAAATATTAGTCAGAATCTGTGAATAAACATCTTCAAACAGTTCAGAGTTATCTATAACTAACAACTCATACCATTGATCCATAATCGGACAGATAAAAAGAGTGCATTTCTGGTCATCAAGAACAGCATCTATTCTTCCATTTTCTGATGAAGAAATCTGCTCAAGAAGTTCAGGTCCATAAATGTCAGAAATGTTTCTGCTTATATATTCTTCATTCTGATGGGTAACAATAGAACCGTTGTTTGTTACAATCATTCCATAACCTTTGCCGGCAATCTTTGTCTGTTCCATCAATTCTTTTATCTGGTTAATAACAATATCAAGACATACAACATTGTAAGCTCCCTGCCTTCCAACACGTTCCGAAGAAGGTGTGATATTGTTAAGCGCTTTTGCAGAAGATATTCTTTTTGTAATGGTAACAACAATAGAACCTGTATCTGCATCAACAAACGGAGAAACCATAACGGCTTTTCGTCCACCCTTTGCCGCAGCTATATACCATTCTCTTGTTGCAGGATTAAAATTGTCCTGTGGAACCCAGCCAAAGCCGTCCAGGTATTGTCCATTGATGTAAGCATAATATCCTGTAAAATCTTCACCAGTCTGTTCCTGCTGTTTGATTGTCTGGCTTTTAAGATAATAAAGAATGTTCTGAACTGGTTCACCGTTTTCTTCCATCATTTCAATTGAATCGGCCGCAACCTGCAGGGTTGATTCAGCTATAATCAGATAATTTTCAAGATGAGCAGCAGTCATTTTAACTTTATCTTCGCCGTCTTCAAAAACACCGGTAACAGCCGCATCATAATATTTTCTTGTGTTATAAACTACGGTAAACATCATAAGTATAATAGTAAAAATAATTGTAAACACAAGATTGAACCGGCTGCGGTTTATCATACTGTTCTTTTCGTGCTTTCTTTTTTTAATTGAACGGTGGAAGAAAAATAGAAGGGAAAGAATTAATAAAACAAGTACAAACGAAATTGTAAAAAGAAGGAATACAATTTTTCTTGAAGAATTGCCGCTGCTGTTAGCAAATACTAACGAGTCCTTCAGCCAGAATGCAGCAAGGTAACCGCCAATACAGAGTGTAAAAATCACGGAAGCCAGAATTGTCTGAATTGTTGCCTGGAACCGGAGCTCTGTTGCATTCTTATCAATTTTTGCAGGAAGCTTAGCCTTCTGTTCTTTACTGAAAGCATGAACAAAAAACAGCGAAGTTGTAGAAGTTAACAGTGAGCTGTAAAAGTATGGATTAAGTAAATCACTCTTCCAGTCAAAGCAGGAGAAGGTCCACATTGCATAAGATATTATTTCATAAACAAGAATCAGTACGGCAAGGTATGGAAAGTGAATGCTACTTATTTTTCTGTTAGGCAGATAAAACAGAATCTCTGCCATACACAAAACCATAACAGCTGTTGTTATGCTTACCTGCCAAAGGTTGTTAAGAACACCGCCAAACTGCAGATACAGAATGAACTGTGGAACGTTTGTAAGAACTGGCCACAGCATCAATGGATGAAAAAAACGCTTCTTACGTTCAAGCAGATAATTGCACATTGCAAGAAGAAGGAATACGTAGCTTATATTCCACCCCAGGTTTGCCATAAAACCGGAAACTTCGGGGTAAGACTTCATTACAAGAACATAAATAGTCCAATAATAATCACTCAGGAAATGAGCCAGGAAGAAAAAAACAAGGTAAAGGCAGGTACGTTTTGGAACTTCTATGTATTTAAAAAGGCAACCTAAAAGCCCTATTATCGTACAAAATAAGGTAAAAATGTTTTCAAAACTCGCGAATGTCATAGTGTTACTGTCCATAATAATTATACCATAACAAGTGCATAAGTAAAGGAAAACCTAGGTAAAATCTACTATAGTATGGTAGGAAACAATAAGTTTTACCGGTTATGCTAGTGTTAAGCCCCCGTTATTCGGTATAATAAGAGCCCCGGGGATTTTTTATTTTTGGAGAGGAAAATGAAACCAATTTTTAAAAGCGAATACAAAAATAAGCTGGTTAAGATTTTTGTCCCGATAATGCTGAGCAATTTGATTGCGCAGATCCAGATGTTCATAGACCGAATCTTTCTGGGACGAATGAATATTCTTTATATGAGTGCTGTTGGTAACGCAACGGCTCCGGTGTGGACTACAATGTCTTTTGTTTTTTCACTTTCGATGGGTGCTTCAATTTTAATAAGCCAGTCGGTTGGTGAAAAAGATATTGAAAAGGCAAAAGATTACGCTGCTTCAATGATTAAGTTCCACAATGTAATTCCAGTCCTGCTGTTTTTCTTCTGGATGTTCTTAAGTCCGCTTGTTTTCAGGCTGATGGGTGTTTCGGAAAACGTAATGGATTTCTGCGTAAAGTACACACGAATTTATTCGCCGGTATTTTTGATTGTGGGCCTGTATGCTTCATACAGTGTTGTGTTCCAGACTTCAAATTATACAAAACCGCTCGTTGCGTATGGAATTATACGAACAGTTGTAAACATCTTCCTTGATTATGTTTTAATTTTCGGTAAGCTCGGATTCCCGCGCATGGAAATTGCAGGTGCCGCTCTTGGTACTACAATTGCCGAATATCTTGGTGCGGTTTATCTTTTGTTTGTGACTATTAAAAAGAAGAAAAACTTTTTTACAAGTCCGGGATTAAAGAGAATCCTTCAGGCAAAAATCACTCCGTATTTCCGTTCCGTAAAGCTTGGTGTAAACGCTGCCCTTGAAGATTTGCTCTGGAATGCGGGCAACCTGTGCATCATAAGAATCCTGAACACAATCAACGAAGTTGCTGCCGGAATCTATTCAATGGTATTTACGGTAGAAATTATTTTTGTTGTTGTTATTGGTGCCATCGGAAGCGGAACCCTTACGCTCACGGGCGAGGCTACAGGTGCAAAAGACAACAAGCTTTACCGTGATGTTGTAAAAACTTCCATAAAGTGGTCATTCCTTGTTGCAGCGTTTGCGCTCATTTTTGTTTCAATCTTCCCGCGCTTTACTTTGAGTCTTTTTACAACAGACAAAGAAGTTATAGAAATGTCGGTGATTTTTATAATTCTTGTTGCGGCAAACCTGTTTGGTAAATCCGGCAACATTGTTATAGGTAGCGGAATCCGCGGTTACGGTGACACAAAATGGATGCTGTTCACTCAGGTGCTTGGAACCGTTGGCGTTGTTGGTCTTGCAAGCCTTTTTGTTTTTGTTTTCAAGCTTGGAATACTTGGTGTATTCATTGCCGTTCTTGTTGATGAAGCTTCACGTGCCGTAATCAATTTTATAAGATTCTCAAAGATAAAGTTTTAGTTGGGACTGAAAAATATGGAACAGAAAAACAAATCAAAGCTGTATGACATTCACTGTCACTCCTGTGGTGGTCCTGCAAAATACGAAATAAAATCTCATTACTATAAATGCCAGTATTGCGGCAGTAAGGTTGGAATTAGTGAAGCAATCCAGGCACATCAGGGCTTCCGTTCCATCCAAAAGCAGAAGATGCACGAATCGCTTTCTAAGTTTGAACTGCAGAAGGCTGTCTGTACCGGCTGTGGTGCCGAAGTTATTTTTGATAAAGGCGATGCAATTGCACATTGTGCTTTCTGCGGAAGAGAGCTTGTGCGTGAAGAGTTTGTTAAGCTTAAAAATATACCAGAGCTTATAATTCCGTTTTCAATTACTAAGGATGAAGCAAAAACACTTCTGCTCGAATGGTGCAGTAAAAATCATCTTAAAGACGAAGCAAAGGCGCTTAAGGTACAGGCGGAAAACATTACGGGCTGTTATCTTCCTTACGAGCTTGTAAAAGGTCCTGTTTACTGTTATGCAGAACGAATTGATGGCGGCAATATTTACAACTGCGAAGGCTTTGTTGATGAAATCTTTGTAAACTGTTCTAAAAATCTGGATAATCTTCTGCTGGACGGAATGGAGCCGTATAATCTGGAAGAGCTTACTGAGTTTGATTTTGCTTATGTTGCGGGGCATCAGGTTAAGACTAGTGATATTACAGGCGATGAATTGAAGTCCCGAATAAATGCTGAAGTTACGGAAAGCTACAAGCCTGTTGTGCAGAAAACCTTTGAAGCAAAAGCAGTTGATATAGGAATTGCTTCCGGCGATTTAGTCCGTATGCCTGTTCTGCTTCCTGTTTATTATATTTCGTTTGGAAACTATATGGCGGCGGTCAACGGTCAGACCGGAAAGGTTAGTGTGCGCGCAATTAAAGAATCACACTATTACATTCTTCCGTGGTGGTTCAAGGCAATTGGTTCTACCGTTATGATGACGGCACTAATCACTCTGGGAATGAAGTTTTTTGGTGCGGAAAAAGGTTTAATTACTGAAGTTGCACTGATCTTTGGAGGCTTCTTCTTAATCGTAATGCTTACCGCTTATGCAGACACAAAACAAAAATGGTTCCGTGTCCAGAGCAGGCGCAGAATCTTTACTTCAAAGGGCGGACCTTACATCAGGCAGGGTAAAAAGCTTGTGCAGTCAGAAAAAGAGCTTAAACGGCCGGAAACCAAGCCAATGTTCTTTATGAAGATTAATGGCAGGGAAGAGCATGTAGCGCTTAAGTTTACTACCTTTTTCAGGTTAATACGCATGTTTGCCATTGCAATAGCCGTTATTTTCCTGCCTGTAATTTTTGCATTGATTATAAACGGCTTTAAGTTTAAGCAAATAAACCTTGGTGGCTCGGCGGTATGGTTCTGTCTTTCGGTTCCGCTTACCCCTGTGTTTGTTGTAAAATACGGACGAATGGGTTTATATGACAATCCGTGGATATACATAATAGATGAAAACGGCAAGAAAAAGCGTTATAAAGAAAGGCATTACGAAATAAACGAGCTGTTTCAGGAATTGAAAGATGCCTATTTACCGCGTAAAGATTCAGATCGTTTTTCCTTAAAGGATATTATAACTATAATTTTCAAAATGCTGTTCACTAATAAGCCTTACTGCTTTATTTACTGGGGAATACTGTTATTCTTTGGTACTATGGTTTATCTTACCGCTTTTGGGTTTATAGATTAAAGCTTTTTGTTACTTTAACACAAAAAATCTCATCAAGAATTACTATTTCACCAAGGCCAATAACTTTATTGTTTTTTATAATTTTGACTGGTTCTATAATATTTTCATCTAATGGAATAATGCCGCCTTCTGAAAAATCGAAGTGTTCATCAGTTGTGCAGCTCCCGAAAATAACCTGGGTATTTAAGAAATTATCAGATTTCTTTTCTTTGGGGATGGGGATATCTGTTATTAACCTTATAGTCTTGCGATCAATATCCATAGTTAAGGGTTCTGATTGTGCTGCATATTTTCCGTTTTTGTAGATGGAGAAATCTTCTCCTAAAATCTTATTTGTTTCGTAAATAAAGTTTTCTTTTAAGCTTTCCCCATCATTAAGATGTAAACGGCCAATTTCTACAAGGGTATTTGGTGTTGGGTGTGCAAGTGGAACAAAACTTACTTCATTTACAATTTTATAGAACGAGGTTTTATTTAGAGAATAAAGACAATCTGCACTTAAAAATAAATTGATGTTGCCTTCAGTTTGCCCTGTCTTAATAAAAAAAGTGGCAACAACACCCATATCATCGTATTGAATTGGAGAATCATCAGAACAATAATTGCTATAGCATTTTTGATTTGAAAAAACTGGAAGAGTTTTTTCTGCCAGCTTTGAAAAATGAGAATAAAGGATTTTCGCAAATGGCTTGAAAATGTACCCCATAAATATTCTTGCTTCAAGCCCATTAAGCTTCTGTTTTTCTTCTTTAGCTTGCCCAAGTATTCCTTCAAGAAAAGTTGAAATTTTCTGATAGAGTTTTCAAATGCATTTGAAAGCCCGCTTAATTGATTGGATAAAAACTTATCAGGATGTTTAAAATCAAAGGGTTTTATTTTCATACTCATTCTTGTTAACGGCGTATCTGGTAAAGGTACCAAAGACTCATTATCGCCAGCTGCAATAGAATCTAAAAGTTGAGAAATCTCATCCTGACTTAATTTCTTACTCATAATTTTCCTCCATTATTTTCAGTCCAATAATATAGAGCGAAAAAACTAATCGTCAAAAAAATGAATGTTTTTTTTGAGAAATTATTATTTTCAGGACTTTTTGAATTTTTTGTTCCGTACCCGGTATATTCTATATGTGAAATTTATAAAAAAAATAAGGAGTGTATTATGAAATTTATTATGAACAAGAAAACTACATCAAACAGAACAGATGCCTATTCGAAACTTATGCTTTATAGCATTGTCGAAAAGTTCCTTACGCTTAACGATGTCTTCCTTCCAGAGTATAAGCGTTTTATGAAATCCACCAATCTTTCCCTTTCAAAGCTTTACCACGTAATGCGAAGTGTCACAAGAAAGCTTGCCCATAAGCTTCGCAGGACAGGTGTGCTGGTTGTTACAGATACACATTTTGCAGGTTTCCGAAATCGCATTTATACATTCCTGCCCTATAACAAAAAGTGTATGCTTCTGAGCCTTGCTATAGACCTTTATAAAATCTCAAAATTTAAAGACGTTTTTGAAGGCCCTTTCTGTAGCAAAGAGTTTGATTTTAATTTTGATTTCTCAATTCTTAATAAACGTGATATTTACGTTCGGGTAGGAGAAGTTGATATGTCCCTTATTAATTCAAATAGAACCGACACTTTTGACCAGCTCAAAAAGCAGGCAGAACAAGCCTTCAAAAAAGTTGAAACAAAACCCGAGATGCACCTCTACCTCAGCCAGTTTTTTAATCTCCAGGAAGATATCAATGACTGCTTTAATTTAGCAAAGCAGATTGCATGCTAATAAAATAATTTTAGAGAGGAGGAATAATATGATAAATTCAAATTCAATCAATTTTAGATTTTACAAAATTATTGAAAGCGAAGATTTATTGGAGCATGGCAAATACAAGGCTTTTGATACTCCTTATGATGCGCCAGAGTTTGACTGGGGTCGCTCTTTCTTTATCATAACTGATGAAGATTACATTACTCACAAAATCGAAGAAGCTGACTTACTGCATCGCATCGACCATATCGCAATCAACGGCTCAATCCAGATAATCTACTGCCCGCCAGTCAAAGAAGACCTAGAATCAATTTACATCATGACTCCAGACATCCGCATCACAGGCGTTTATTCTTCCTACGTTTTAGATGAAGGATTTTACAAAGGCCGCAAAGTTGGCTACCATTTTTTTACATCCAACAAAGAAACCCATCGTTTTTCCCAGGAAGAACTTGTTGAAAGAGTATGCAGCGGAGGTGAAGAAAAAGCCTTCAAAGAGAAAGTAAAAGACTACCCAGACATTGTTATTAATGACAAAGGTTGCGTCGTGAGATTTAAAAAATCAGATAAGGCGGATGGGATTAGAAAGTTTTTGGGGAAGGAATAAATTAATTATAAATTCAAGGCATATATAACTTTGACTCTTTTCTGTCCATCCTTCTCTACAACAGAAAATTCTTTTTCAAATTTCATTCCTAGTTTTTCCATTACATGGATACTGGCTTTGTTTTCTTTTACTGCATAAGCCCAGATTCGTTTTACCTTAAGAAAACTTTTTGCCCAATCAACTACTGCTCTGGCAGCTTCCGTAGTATATCCTTTATTATGATATTCAAAGGCGAGTGTCCAACCAATCATATAACCTTCTTGTTCTACTAAAGCGTCATCGTCGTCATTTTCAGGGACAAAATCATATAATGGGATATGACCTATATTTTCACCATTTTCTTTTATACAAATTTGAAAATCACAATATGTAAAATCAGGATTTGACCAATGGCTTTCTGCTGTTTGCAATCTTTTTGCTAAACGAGTTTCTTCATCTAGATCGGATATTTCTTCAAATTCCAAATTTCGTGGATCAAATAAATATTGCGCAGTACTTTCATAATCCATTTCTGTAAGTGGTTTTAAAATGAGGCGTGGCGTTTCAATGCAAAAAGACTTGTAATCAAATTCGTTTGGATATAGATGATAATAATTTGCATCTTTTTCTTTGTCTTGATAATCAACAGTAATTTTTGTTCTACAGTCTTTAAAAATATTTGCTTCCGCTTTTTCAAGCTCACATTCAATTTTCAGAAGATTAAGATGCATACATCTTTTAAATGCTCCTTCGCTAATTAACTTACATTGGCCTTTTGGGATTACCACATACTCAAGATTCTTGCAATCACAAAATGAACCAGCCCAGATACGTTTAATTGTTTTTGGGATAATAATTCCTTTTAATGCATTTATATTATAAAAAGCAAAAATAACAGAAACCTGACTTTCTAAATTCTGTAAATTAAGTTCAACCTTAATTCCTTCAGGTACTCCGGAAAGAAGCAAAGCAATCTGATCTAAACTACTTTTATCCGAATCATAATAAACTTGCAGTTTCTCTTCAGGTAGATTCAAGATAGCCAACTGTTCATCTGACAGCGCTTCAAATGGACCAGTTATTTCAAAAAAAGAGTCTTCTTCGATTTCAGTTATGAGGCTTATAAATTCAGAATATGTACATGTAGTTTTCTTTGTTTTATTCATTACTTTATTCTTTCCTGATTTTTATGTTGTTATAAAAGCAATATTAATTATTGTACCCAAACTTCTTATCACGAGTTAGCAATAAATCCATCCACCAATGTTCTCTTTTTATAATAGTTGCATCTAATGTTGTAGATTTGAATATCTCCAAGATTGAATATCTGAAGTTCTTTTTTATATAATCAAAGTCTAATTGCTCTAAATCTTTATTATCACCATGTCCTGTCTTTAAATAATCTTGCCATCTGCTATAAATCATATCTTTACCATATGCAGAACCAACATATCGTTTTCCGGTTAGAACATCTGTAATAAGGTAAACACCCTTTTGATTTTGTAAAGCTGTTTTCCAGGAATCTTTGTTTATTACTTGATTTAATTCTTTCCAACTTAAATTAACTTGATCATATCCAGGAAAAATATCATTATCAAAATTATCCGAAAGTATTTCTACAAGCTTAAAATTATCAATTTTATTTCCTTTTAATGTTACATATTGATTATTTTTATGAAAACTAACTCTAACCCGACCAAAATATTTTTCATATTTTTTTATTTTTTCATGTTCATAAAATGTATTTATTTTTGATTCAGATTTTCCATCCCATTTTTTATGATAGTTTTTTGTAATTGTCGAAATATCAATTAGCAACCAATCATCATCATTGATTTGAGCTAGTCCTATAACAATTTGTCCTTCATCAAACCATATTTTTCCTTTTATCTTTTTTCCATTCTCATCAATTCTATCAGCACTATTATGAAAATTTCCAATAAGTAATTTCTCTTTATTTTCATGATAATACTGGATTGCATTCCAAGAATTGTTAGAAAGATTAAGTCGTATCCTTACATTTTTTAATTCTTCTTTGTCCATTTGTAAAATATCATTTAACAAAATATCAGACATTTTTTTCCTCTTACATTAATTATATCATATAAATTTTTATATTCCATTTACTGTCTTCTTTCCCGTCTCGCTTCCACCCGCAACTTCTTTATTTTTTCTTCTCTGGCAATTCTTGCAGGCTCATCTCTCTCATACTTCACAACCAGCCTCTTAAACCTCAGCGCGGCCTGGTGCAAATCTTCGGGAGTTACGTTGAAGACTTCGTTTGACATTTCTGGAGTTTTTAATTGCGGTATAAAAGCTCTGGTATACATAAGAGATTTTAATATGAGTATGTCTGTTTCGTCAAAATTGTAGGTGGCGATTTTCTTTATGTGTTCTTTTATAAAGTCTATTGTTTTTTTAGGTCTATTTGTAGAGACTGCATCGATACTGAAATTACATGGAATGTCGTAATTTATATTAATACAATAAACTTTTCCTTTTTCACGCAGCTGAATTGAAAAATAGCGTTTGAGAAAAAGAACTAATAAATAATCTGCGTAGTAGCTGTGTCCTGTTTCTTCTGTAAACAAAAATTGAATATTGCAATAATGCTTATCTATTTCAATTACAACTCTGGATTTTCGTTTACTGCTTTTATCATGGCCATAAAGTCTTTCAAGCCACTTCTGTATTTCTTCCTCACTTTTTGTAAACCGTACATCATTTTCATTAACAGCAATCGGCTCCATAATTTTCTGTGCTGCCACACGGTTGTCACGCGCCTGCCATTCGTTAAGGCTTTCGAGCTTTTTCCTGTATTCGTCCACATCAATTTTTGCCAGGTATTCTTTTATGATTTTCTGAACAGGTTTTCTTGGCGGCAGCGGAGGGTCTTTTTTTTCTTTATGATTTTTTCTGTACCAGCAAACTGCAGAATAAGCATATTTTTCATCAAGGCAATAAGGCATCAGGGGAGACACTTCATCATTCCAGTAATCTTCAAAGTAAGAACAAATATCTTCTTTTGATTCTTCATCAAACCAGCGAGCATCACCCGGATTTTTCAGATTTTTCGGAGCCTGCTTAAAAGGAGCCTTTTCCAGAAACTCTTTTATAGTAAGAGTTTTTCGCGGAGTAATTTTGCAGGCTGAAAATCCTTTTTCTAAATCAGGAATAATTTTATCTACCAGCGAAAGAACCGTATTAAGACTCGCCGTACCGCTAAAACTAAAAAGACAGTTATCCGGCCTGTAATATTTTTTATGATACTCCCGGATTTTCTCAACCGTCAGCTCATGCAGCCTGTAATCCAATCCTCCACAAAGCGTTCCATCTGACTCATTGTTATTTTTCATTTCATTATAGACAACGCCGATAATTTCATTTTTCCTGCCATCTCCATCCGCAGAAAATCTTACACGCATACATTCCTGCAAAAAAGTTATTTCCAGAAGCTCAGGAAAAAAAACATAATCTGCCAGTATGGGAATAAACTTAAAGCTTTCTTCTTCTAAAATAGAATAATAAAAAAATCTGGTGTGACGTTCTGTTGTTTCTGCATTAAAATCTGTCCAGCAGGAAAAATCAAGCAAATCAAAAAAATGAACCTTATATTTTTGTGAGCCGCACATAACACAATGTTCCAGTACATGCGTAGTTCCCAAATACGGATCTTCTACCGGAGTTTTAAAACAAAAGGAAAATCCTGTTTCCGGTGGATCAGGAGTTTCGCTTTTATCCGGAACGCATTTATTATACGCAATTTCCAGCCCGGTTTTCTTATGACGCAGATAAGACCAGTCTCCCTTTTCATTTGTGTAAGTTTCAAGAAGCTCGTAATCTTTGTTCACAACTAAATGCTCTCCAATCTTTTGAACGGTTCAAACTGGCTTGTCTGCAGAGTGTAAACATAAAGCATTTCCATTGCGCGGGTTAGGGCAACGTAGACCATATTGTACTGCTGCGACATAAAGGTTTCTTCATCATAAACAGAACTTTCTTCCGCACCCCGTACCCTGTGATCCGCAATAAACAGAACAACAGGAAAATCAAGACCCTTGCAATTCTGCATTGTGCAAAGCCTTATACCGCCAACACTTTCAAAGTCAAAATAATCTTCTATTATGTTTGCTTCAATACCAAGCTTTTTATCAAGAATATCTTTCATGCCTTTTAGCTTGTCTTTAGTGTTTGCAATTATACAGATATTTTCTTCTGCATAGTTCAGTGCGTTCATCAAAAGTCTTACCTGTTCTACAATCTGATTTTGCAAATCCTCGTTGTTTCTGGCAACAATCTGTTCAACCGGTGGACCAGGGCGGTATGCATCCGGCATGGTTGTAGTGTCCTTATGTGTAAAGCTGCTGCGATATTTTTCTGCATATTCGTGAATCTGAGCTGTGTTGCGGAAATTAGTTTTAAGGATTTTTGTTCGCCCCTGAATGTCAATTCCGGAACGGTTCCAGTTAAAGCCCTTTGTATAAATTGACTGGTCACTGTCGCCCGCAAGGAATACAGCCCGCTTTGTTGATTTTTTAATTACAGAAAGAATTACAGGTGGCAGATCCTGAGCCTCGTCTACAAAACTGTATTCAGCCATAATCTGTTCTACATCAGGTCCGCCCGCATCCAGATGTTCTGCAATTTTCTTTGCCATATAATTTCTTGGCCAGCAGTTATGTTTTTCAAGTTTTGCTTCAACTGCTTCCAGAGCGTTCCACATTGCAACGCGCTCTGATTTTTTCAGCGGAAACTTCATTCCTTCGCGATCACAAACCTCATCAACATACTGAGCCCTTGTAATGCAATTTGCCCAGATAAAGTTTTGAGCCTCTGTAAAAATCTCCTGTCCTTTAAAATCTGCATTATCAAAAATCTCTTCAGGGAAATCGTCGTATTTGTAACCAAGCTTCTTTCTCGGGAAAAAAGCTTTAAGCAGAGAAGCCAGAAACGAATCGGCAGTAGTAATTGATTCTTCCGGTACCTGCGTATTTAAAATCTTTGTTACATACTGATTATATTTTACAAGACTCTTGGTATAAGTTAGCAGACGGAAATGGTTCTGATTTTCTTCAAAGCTGAGTTCACCGCTTAATTCCTTCATTGCTTTTTCCAGAGTTCTTATAAGCACAAACGATTTACCGGTTCCTGCCGCACCTTTTATAAGAAAGTCTTTATTCAGATTAATCTGATTCAAAACATCAGCCTGCTCGCGGCTCAAAGAAATAATAGACTGCTCGTAGTCGTGGCGGGTTTTTGTGTAAAAGGCAACCTGCTCCAGCACTTCAAGGTATTGCTTTGTCTGCTCGTAGTCTTTAATTTTTGCAAGGATTTCTTCCTTCTCCTTTCTGAACTGCATATACTGCTCGTTGGCTTTCTGACGGATAGAGTTAAGCTTTTCATCTTTTTTAGAAAGGCTTGCTTCTTTTTCTAAAAGCTCAGATCTTACGGCTTTTTCACGTGCAGAAATTGTAGCCAGCTGATTCTGCAGATTGGTAAGTTCATTCGCCTTCTGTGCAAGATTTTGATTTTCTGATTTTAACCGTGAAATCTCGGCAATGGCTTTTTTGAGCTCCGGACTCTGGTAACCGTCATGAGTCTTCCAGTCCTCTAAATCTTTTTCCAGCTGTTTTATTGAAATAAGATTGTACCATCCCTGTGCTTTGGCAAAGGCAATAAAGTGGGATATTGTCTGTTTAGCCTTATCTTCATCACCAATTGCAAATACATGTCTTACAGTGTTTGCGAAATTATGAGTTTCAGGGATTCCCTTCAATTCATTAAAAATATTTTGTTTATCTTTTGGAAAATTATAAAACGAAGCTCCCTGATATTGAGGAGTTCCATACTTTTCCTTAAAGTTATCAAGATATGCTCCAATTAACTCTCCAAAATATAAATCCGGATTATAATCATCTTTAAGTGCCCGCTCCATTAAAGAGTGAGTGGCCAGAATAAAAAAACCAAAATCTGCATCTTTAATTTTTAAAAGTCGTTTAATGTCTTCATCAGTTACGTGTGCCATGAATTAATTATAATGCAATTCAACTCCAATTCCTAGCACATGATAATAGACCATTTTTGAAAGCACTTTTTTTCCGGCAGCGCAGAGAGCCCGTTCATAACATTCAAACTGTCCTGCATAAATACCTGCAAAATGTTTGTGCTGCGGATTTATAACATCATTCTTTTTTCCCGGATACGACTTGTAATCAATAAGTACAACGCCATCTTTTGTTTCCCACACAAGGTCTATTATGCCTGTTATAATCTGACCTTCGTACTGCTGAATAAACGGCAGCTCGTGGTAAGAATTAATCCTTGCTCCAAACTTTTGTACAAGAAATTGTTCCAGATTATTCCAGGCTTCAATTATTTCTCCGGCAGCAGGAAGAGCCTTTTCCATATTGTGATTTTTAATAATCTGATTTACAAAGCCTTCGTTTTTTTTGTATTCCAGAACACAGAAAATATCATGAAGGCAGGTTCCCACAGCATTCATCTGGTTTTCAGGAGCATTCACGGTAATTCGTTTTTCTGCATCAAAAATGATTTTTGCAGTAACCGGTTTTTCAGTTTTACATTCGCTCGATTTTACATCCCGCAGCCTGTATTCCTGCTTTTCGTTATAAAGCTTTATTATAGTGTTATCTGGTGCCCTGTATTTCCAGTCGCCCACATCAGCAACATTTTCTATAATGAACTTCATACCAGTCTGGAAAATGTCGGCAGCCCCGTCCAGCGAAATCTGCTCATCTACCGGGAACCCGATTTTGCTTAAACGCTGCAATCCGTTATTGTTACCCACAGTAAGAATAAGGCATTCAATAGGACGTGTCATGGCAACATACATCAAACGCTTTTCTTCCTGAATTAACTTCGTTGTTATTTCTGAATACATCTCATTTTCTGAAGCACGTCTTTCAATTATTTCCGGTATACTTTTTTGCCCAAAAATCCATGGCAGCATTCTTATTATCATTGGAGGATCCAGATTTTCCGGGGTAGGGGAAACTTTATGGTAAGTGTGCACTCCATAATAATTACGTTTAAGCATCAGTTTTGGCTCCAGAATATCTTCACCAAGACTCAGCAGAATAACATTCTTTCTTTCCAGTCCCTTTGATTTATGGAAAGTAAACAGCTGCACGCCATCATTACTGCCTGCCGATTTTTCTTCTGTGTTTGAAAGATAATCAAGGTAGCCATAAATAGTACACGGCAAACTCATTTGAATACAATGTTCTTCATAAGCCTGTGCAATACTTATTGCCGTATGAAGATTGTTTACACAACTGTCATTATTCTGCCAGCCTTTAATTACATTGTATAAATCCATTTCAATAATAAGATTTTCAACAAGAGCTGCAATACCAAGCGATTTATATTCTTCTTTTTTAGAAAGTAATTTTTTAATAAGCGGGATATCTTCCAGGAACTCCCAGTCTTTTTTATTCTTTGAGCGTTCTTCGAATCTTGTATCCAGTATTTTTGCGGGGCCATAACCTTCCAGAGTAAGATATGCAATTGTTGAACGTGCAGCTGTATCGTCAGGGTTTGCAACAAGATTAAGAAGAGCCTTTAATAAAACAATAGAATCTTCATCTTTATATTCTTTGTCTCCAAGAAGTACCGGAATATTATATTTCTTAAGTTCAGTGGAAACAGGTTCCAGCTCGTCATTATCGTGTGCAAGAACGGCAATATCCTTAGGAAGTATTTTTTCATCCTTTATCATCCTTGCAATATTTGCTGCAACCTGCTTCGCAATTTTTTTAGGGGAAATCTTTCCTCTATCCAGGTCATCAATAGGCCAGGCTTTGAGACACGGTTTTTTATTTTCTTCATATTCCGCTTTTCGTTTTTCGCAAGGCTCCAGATGAACTTCTTCCTTTGACAGAATATCGCTGAAGGCCGGTTCAAAAACCTTATTGCAAAATTTAACAACAGGCGGCCAGGAACGATAACTGGTTCCAAGAGTTTCATTTTGTTTACCGTTTATTTTCTGAACCTTATCTGCAACCGCCTTAACTAATTCCGTATCTGAACCGCGGAAATTATAAATTGCCTGCTTGTAGTCTCCAACCCAGACAGTATGTTCAACTAAATCACTCAGCCGGTCGAATATTTTAATTTGCGTTGGTGAACAATCCTGGAACTCATCTACAAAAAGAAACTTATACGTTCTGGAAATATCTTCCTGAACCGATTTGTATTCGTCTTCAGTTATGAGTTCAAGAAAATATTTTTCCATATCAATATAGTCTATTATATGGCGCTCTTTTTTATATCTGATGTACTCACTCTGCCAGCGTTCCGCAAGTTCAAAAATGTGTTCAATAAAAGTGAGCTGAAGATTTCGAACTTCTGTGCAAACCCAAACCTTTTCTGCTTCAAGAGCAAGGTCCTGATAAGCTGCACATTCTTCTGCAACGGTTTTGTATTTTTTAAAACCGCCGTTCGATGTCATTTTATAAAGCGTAAAACCAATTTCCAAATCGGTTGAATCGGGCTCTGCAATTATTCGTTTTACCTTATCAATAAGCTCAAGACGTTTATTTCCTGTATCAGAAGGTTGTTTAGCGTTTTTATTTTTAATAACAGCTTCAACCTCACCAAGCTTTGACATTAACATATCTCTGTCATAATTCAGGCTGGCAAAACTCTGAGTTACGCTTTCAACCATTTTTATACTTGCGCTGCGACTTTCTGTAAAATCATTTATTGTAAAGCTGCCGGCTTCATTCAATATTTTTTTTAAGTCGTTTTTCCAGAAATTGTAATCAATAGTATTGGAGCGTGGTTCTTCTAATTCAAAGGTTTCTGCAAAGTTCTGAAAAAAATTGATCTGTTCTTCTGATGGAAGATTTGCAAGGCTTTCTGAAACAAAAAGCTTTTCATCCTCTTTACTGATTACATTCAGGTTTGGACTGATTCCAAGCAGATACCAGTACCTGTTAACAAACGTATTTGAAATACTGTCCACGGTTCCAATTAAAGCCTGGTTCAGTTGATTTGCTTCGTTTATTTTTCCTTCCTGATAAAACCTGGCCTTTGCTCTTTCCAGAAACTCTCCGGCTGCCGCTTTTGTAAAGGTTGTCAAAATTATCTGTTCGGGGGCTGCTTCACCATTAAGAATCACATCCTTTAATCTTTCTGTAAGTGTATAAGTTTTTCCGCTTCCTGCACTTGCACTTATATATGTAATATTCTTCATTTATGTCCCCTATTTTTTGCCTTTGAATAATTCATATTTTGAAAAATTGTTTTTCTCTTTTTTCTTAGCTTCGAATTTCAGAGGAATAAGATTTTTATTTTCAACTGCATTCTGATAAGTAATCTTATCTGGTCCCATTTTCGTTGCTTCTTCTATAAAGCCGCGTGATATTTGTTCACGTCTGTATTTGTATGAATTTTTGATTTCTGGAAGTAAGTCTTCGTTGTTGTCAACCGTTACTTTTATTGCGTTTTCCCCAATAAAGCTTTCCTTTGAAAAAATAATAACATCTGGCAGAATAATATAAGCAACAGCTTTAGCCTTTGTATTCTTTTTTAATTCTTCAAATCCTTCTATAAGAGATTTATAAAGCTCCAGCTGAATAGATTTGTTTTCTTTAATTTTCTTTTTATAATCATCCGGTTTTGAAGTCCACTTAAAGTCAAATATTACGGGAACATTATCTTCGTCTGCAAGAAGCATATCTACAAAGCCTTTTATTTTTATATCACCTTCAAATCCCATATTTTCCTTTATCAGCTCAGGTTCGCAGGCAACTACATGCAGATGATTATCTTCCAGAACCTTTACAAGTGCATTTACGCATTTGCGTACCTTAATCTTGTAATTTTCCAGATTCGAAATATTTTCCTTGAGTAAAAGAACGGCACCTTTAGCATTTACCATATCTGTAAAGGCTTTATCAAAATTATTCTTAATGTTTTCTTTTATAAACCCTGCAGTTCCGCTGCCTTCAATATCATTGTATCTGTTAAACAGCGTTTCAATTACACCATGTGCAACAGTACCATAAGAGGTTTTGCAAAGCGGTAAAGATTCATTCCCAAGACTCTTGATGTTTGCAAGATAATTAAATGCATAATCAAAAGGATTGTAAATCAGTTCTTCTAATGAAGAAGCACTTTCATGATCCGGCCATTTTATGAGTGCTCCGTTTGAAATCTCAATTCCTTCTGCTTCGGGGTCCATCCTGTTATTTATAATTGAAGCTTCCTGTAAAAGTCCTTTGTTTTCTTCATTAACATCCGGAGTGATTATAAAATCTTTTATGTTTTTAACCTTGTTTTCCAGCTGAATAAAAACAGGATGCTTTTGAACATTCTCTGTGACTTTTTTATCAATTATTACAAGAGTGATTTTTTCTGCAAGTAAGAATGGAAGCCGCTTCAGCTGATTGTTGTATTCACGTTCTGTATTTCTATTCCACAGCTTTAAACTTTTTTCAAATGCTTCTCTTTCGCCGGGAAGAAGAAAATCGTATTTCAGGTTTTCATCCGGTTCATTGTAAAAATCACACCAGATAAGGTTTTTAACAGGAGACGTAATGTTTCCCGGATTTTTGATTATTGTCCTGCTGCCGCACTGAGCTTCGTACTGAACTAAATCAACATCATCCTTAAGATTTGTTACAAAGGTCATAAGAAAAGAAAAGTCAATTTGTTTTTCAGAATAATCTTCCAGCATATTAAGAACAGTGGTACATTCATTTCTTACTATCTGCAGTTGAGTTTTCTGCATCTGATTTTGAATGAATGGCATTTCTGAACCGCACCAGGAATAAAGGTCGTTTACAAAGTTTTTAATTCGTTCAACTTCTATTTTTTCTTCTGAAAAAGAGGCTGGAGTGTTTATATCAGGAAGAAAGTGTTTTATAAGTTCACTGCGTTTTTTCTGTTCTGCTTCGTCTTTTCCGTCGCCAATAAACTTATCTATAATCTCTTTACATTCCTTGTTATAATAACCGCCTTCTCTGGTAAGCTTTTCCTTCAGTCGGCTTCTGAAATTAAGTGGAAACGGACTGAGCGGAATGTTCAGCCATTCAATAAGGTTTTTAAGATTCAGGGGAGCTGCAAAAATGCCTAAGCCTATTGGAAGTATTTGTGTAATCTGTGGCAGTCCGCCTTTTATAGTTGAACCACCTGCAGGTTTGCCCTGCAGAAAAAGCCAGTTATCAAGAGCCTTATTATCTGAATTAATCCATACATCATAAGAATCCGGCGGAAGAAGACTTAAATATCTGCAGGCTTCATCCTGTTCTTCAAAGTGCAGGATTTTAAAAGTTTCGTCCTTTGTAATTTTAACTGCTTCTTTTTCAGTTGAATCAAAAAGCTTTATAATAGAAGAAAGTGTGTTTGCGGAATGTTCAGGTATGCTTAAAGTTTTTACACAAACTCCGCGTGCAATTAAGACCTCCAGTAAATCAACTTCCAGTGGAGAAAAAAGCTTATAATCTGTTGGAGTTATAATTTCAAGATCAGCCGGCAGAAGACATCCGGCTTTTACCTCGTCAATCAGGCTGACTAAATCTTCACCCGTTGAACTGTCGGCAAAATATTCTTCCACTCCGGCAAGCACTTCCATGCGGCCCGGAACCTTTAAGGTTTTATTCCAGCCTGCAAAACAAAGTGTGTCGCGCCATTTAAGACATTCTTTTGCAACACTTAATCCGTCAATTTCAAATGAAGCTTCTAAAACGTTACCGGGATTTTTTTCCATATAACATTTCATTGCCTTGTAGTAATCAAGGGTTCGTTCAATTCCTTCTTTTTTATCTGCCTTTAATCCTGCATGAAGCCGGATAATTTCAATAAGCCCCGATGTATCAACTATTTTTTCGTTGAACTTTATTGTTTCTAAATTGCTGTAAACAAATCCTTTGTATGACGGACAATAATGCAAAATCATAAAAGACTAACTCCATCCCCAGTTTCACACACAAAAAAGCCTGCTTTGTAACCGATTGCTTTTACATAGGCGTTCTGAACGTTTTCAATAAAGGTATCGATTTTATCTTTGTGAACTAGTGCAATTGCGCAGCCGCCAAAACCGGCACCAGTCATGCGGGCACCAAGGCAGCCTTCCTGTTTCTGGGAAACTTCGGCAAGGGTGTCCAGTTCTATTCCTGTTACTTCGTAATCTTCTTTTAATGATTTGTGGCTTGCATTTAAAAGCTGTCCGAGCTTTTCAAGGTTGCCGGCTTTAAGTGTTGCAGCGGCATCAATTACGCGCTGGTTTTCTGCAATACAATGGGTGGCGCGTTTTTTCAAAACCGGGTCGGCAACAAGGCTGGCGCATTTTTCCCATTCAGCGGGAGTCAGTTCGCAAAGTGCAGAAAGCTTTGAACCGCCGGCTTTTACATCATTATCCTGAAGGATTTTTAAAGCCTGTTCGCACTGTCCGCGCCTTTCGTTATATTTTGAATCAGCCAATTTACGAACCTTGTTGGTATTCATAACAACAAATCTGTAATCGCCAAGCTCAAGCGGAACATATTCATAATCAAGTGTGTTGCAGTCTAAAAGCTCCGCATAATTTTTCTTACCGGTTGCAATTATAAACTGGTCCATAATTCCGCACTTAACGTTCATAAAATTGTGCTCACTCATCTGGCCGAGCTTTGCAATTTCAATGCGGTCCAGGCTGAAACTAAAGGTGTCAATCACTGCAAACGCAAAGCCGCATTCCAGCGCAGAAGATGATGAAATGCCGCCACCTGCAGGAATGTTGGAAGCCATAAGTATTTCAAAGCCACACTCAAACTTAAAGCCGCGGCCTTTTAACTGCTGCAATATTCCGTTCAAATAATTTGCATAATCGTTTGCCTTGTCGTAAACAAAGGTCTGGTTCACATCAAACTCGTAGCTGCCCGGAAATCTTATATCATTATAAAAAATCTTAGAGTCGTTTCGTTTGCGGATTGCAATGTAAAGATAACGGTTTATGCTTGCCGGAAAAACCTTGCCACCGTTGTAGTCTATGTGCTCACCAATAATATTGATTCTGGCCGGAGAAGAGTAGAGCCGTACTTCTGCTTCGTTTCCGCCGTACATTTTTACAAAAGCGTCTTTAAGCTCTTGTGGTGTATATTCTTTGGAAGTCAAATCGTCTGCCATTTTAATTATCCTTTTTTTCAGATTTATTTTTGATAATATCATCTTATTTTTTATATGTAAATGAAGTTTTCATTTAATTAATAGGTATGATATAATAGAAAATTAGGAACGGAAAAATGCCAGTTAGGAATATTATAGTTCAGCCTTATGATAAAACCTGGGAACAGAACTTTGCACAGATAGAATCAGAGCTCCAGTCAGCCCTTGGAAAAACAGCCCTGCGTATTGAACATGTTGGCAGCACCTCTATAAAAGGTCTTTCTGCAAAACCGATTATCGACATTGATGTTGTTGTAAAAGATGATGAGGTTTCCACTGCAATAGAAAAGCTCGCCACAATCGGCTACATTCACGAAGGCAATCTTGGCATCCCAGGCCGCGAAGCCTTTTACTACGAAGGCAAAACTCATTTAAAAGAACATCACCTGTATGTCTGCCCCGAATCTTCCCTCGAGCTTAAACGTCATCTTGCCTTCAGAGACTATCTCCGCACTCATCCTCAGGCCGTACAGGAATACAGTCACATAAAAGAAGAAGCCGCCAGACTTTACCCGCATGATATCGACGCCTACATAAATCACAAATCCCCCGTGATTGAAAAAATCTATAAAGAGTTAAGTTTATAAAAGCCTGTTATTAACCCACTTTTCTATCTTCTCAAACCTCATTATAATGGCTGCTTATGAAACCAGAAATTTTAAATACATTTAAAACTTACAATTCAAAACAATTTTTCAGCGATTTAATCGCAGGTATTATAGTAGGAATTGTTGCTTTACCGCTTGCAATTGCGTTTGCCATTGCTTCAGGGGTTAATCCTTCTGCAGGACTTTATACTGCCATAATTGCAGGCTTCTGCATCAGTGCATTTGGAGGAAGCCGCGTTCAGATTGGCGGACCAACAGGTGCTTTTGCCGTTATTGTTTATTCAGTTGTTGCCCAGTATGGTGTAAGCGGACTTGCCACTGCAACGCTCATGGCCGGAATCATTCTGATTTTCCTCGGTATTTTTAAGATGGGAGGCCTTGTTAAATTTATTCCATACACAATTGTAACAGGCTTTACCGCTGGTATCGCAGTAACAATTGCATTCGGTCAGCTTGGCGACTTCTTTGGTCTCTCTTATGATTTTTCAACACCAATGAAAATTCTTGGAGAAGAGTATTCAAAAATGCCGGGTGACTTTTTACCAAAGATGATTGTGTACATTAAGAGTGCCGCAACCGTAAACTGGTATTCGTTTATTATGGCCGCTGTTTGTCTTGCCTTTATTTTCATCTGGTCAAAGTTCATTAAGAAAATCCCGGGTTCGTTTGTTGTAATAATTCTTGCAACAGTTGTAAATCTTATTCTTGAAAAATACTGCAATCTTCATGCCGACACAATCGGAAGGTTTGCAAGCGGCGCTGAACATTTTGTTATACCAACCACGTTACCGGCTCCTCAGCTCCCGGACTTCAGTATAAAGACAATCACAAGCCTTTTCCCAACTGCCATTTCCATTGCTGTTCTTGCCGCAATTGAATCGCTTCTTAGTGCAGTTGTTGCAGATGGTATGATTGGAACAAAGCACGATTCAAACATGGAGCTGATTGCTCAGGGAATTGCAAATATTGCAAGCCCTCTTTTCCAGGGCATTCCTGCGACCGGCGCAATTGCCCGAACCGCAACCAACATTAAAAATGGCGGCCGAACTCCTGTAGCAGGAATTGTTCATGCGCTCACTCTTTTGCTCATCCTTCTTTTTGCAGGAAAATATGCTTCGTTTATTCCAATGCCGGCACTTGCTGCTGTTCTAATAAATGTTGCCTGGAACATGGCTGGCTTTTCTGCAATTAAAGCTTTATTAAAAGGACAGAAATCTGACATTTGTGTTTTCCTTGTTACCTTCTTTATTACGGTATTCGTTGATTTGACGGTAGCAATTGAAGTTGGTCTTGGTTTTGCAGCTTTCTTCTTTATCAAGAAAATGATTGATTTGAGCGAAGTTCAGAATGCACGCGAAGTTCTTACTGGTGGAATTAGAAGTGACCAGCCGGCTGAAAATCTTGATATTCCAAAAGAGTGCTTTGTTTACGAAATTGAAGGTCCTTTATTCTTTGGAACGGTAAGAAAGTTTGAGCTTGCAACAGAACGCGCTCAGGCAAACTGCAAGGTTTTAATTCTGAGGATGCGCAACACAATTTATATAGATGCCGGCGGAATCAAAGCCCTTGAGCAGGCAAAGGCTGCCTTTGACCGTAAAGGTATAAAAATCGTAATCAGCGGAATCCACACACAGCCGTATCTTCTTCTGGAAAAAACCGGCATGGCCGACAAGCTTGGACGCGAAAATATTTACGATAACATAAACTCTGCTTTGGAACGCGCAAGAAATATAATCGGCGGTGCTGAGTAAAAGCTGCTGAGGAAGGCTTTAATCTTTTTGGGGGATTTTCAAAAGCTTACGATATAATTATTTCTGTTTTATTATTGCCAACGATTTCTTTTTCTAAAATCACTTCTCCAATTTCGCTGGCAATAATTTTTCCACCAAGAGGATTTTTCACACTGTCAATTTTACCGGTAACTGTGGCTGTTACGGTTGAGCGCTCAAAAGAAAGGTTGCAGTTTTCCATTGTGCAGTTTTCAAGAACAAGATTTTTACAGTAACAGAACGGCTGTGTTCCAACAATTCGGCAGTTTATTAGCTTAAGGTTTTCTGAATACCAGCCAAGATATTCACTTTTGATTACACTGTTGCGGACCGTAACATTTTTTGTGTGCCAGAACGCATCCTTTGTATCAAGCTCAGAGTCGGTTATTTCAATATCTTCATCATACTGGAAAGAGTACTTACCTTTAAGTTTAAGTCCGTTGATTTTTGCGCCATAAACTTCAAAAAAAGGGTACTCCGACTGCTCAACCGTAACGTTATCAATTATCATATTCCGGCATTTCCAGATAAACTCCGGGGAATTAACCGTAGAATCCTTAAGCGTAATATTTTCACATTCACGCAGGGCCTTTATTCCGCCAAGCTCGCAGTTTTCAATCACAATATTTTTATCGTACCACAAAGCGGCCCTGCATTTATCGGTAAGCGTACACTTTGTAATTTTAGCATTTTCCACATGCCAGAAGGGATAGCGGAGATTCATATAGCAGGCTTCAACTTCAATATTCCGTGCTTCCTTCATTGCCGATTCCCCGTCAGCAGGTCCGTCAAAACGGCAATTCCTTACAATTGCACTGTTAATACCATAAAGCGCCCGTTCTTCATCAAGAGTCAGATTTTCAAAAACAGTCTGGTTCATCAATCCTCCGCTAATATGTTTATCCTATATTTACAAACGATTTTGTTATATAACAAATATATTCAAGAAATGTGTAGAAGTCTAATTTATTGTTTGCTATACTCCCAATATGAAACGCAATTTTCTTTTACTCAGATTTATGATAATATTCTCAACACTGATGCTTTTTATGCAGACAGGTTTTGCGCAACAGAAAAATGCACAGTCAAAAAGTACACAACAAAACAAGGCAGGTAAAACTAACATGGAAGAAAAAACTTTTCATACAAATCCGATTATCAAGAATATTTATACAGCAGATCCGGCACCAATGGTTTACGGCGACACACTTTATCTTTACACAACACACGATGAAGACCAGCTCATCAACAATTTTTATACAATGAAAGACTGGCGCTGTTTTTCTACAAAGGATATGGTGAACTGGACCGACCACGGAAAAATCTTTTCGCTTGATGACATTTCCTGGGCAGATGACAGGGCCTGGGCTCCACAGGCAATTGAGCGCAACGGCAAGTTTTATTTGTATTGCCCTGTTCACAAGAAAAATGGCGGCATGGCAATTGCAGTTGGCGTTTCTGATAATCCAGCTGGTCCGTTTAAAGATTTGGGTTACCCGCTTGTAAACGAAGGCGACTGGAACGACATTGACCCTACAGTTTATATTGATGATGACGGACAGGCTTATCTTTATTTTGGAAATCCTGAACTGCGTTATGTGCTCTTAAACGAAGATATGATTTCTTACAACAAAAAAGTTGGTGTTGTAAAAATCCCGATGACAGTTGAATCTTTTGCAAAGGGCAGCCACGATACCGGAACCTCTTACGGCGAAGGTCCATGGTTCTATAAGCGCAACGGTCTTTACTATATGGTTTATGCCGCATTTGCAGAAGGTAAAAATATTGAACATCTTGCGTATTCAACTTCAAAATCTCCAACCGGTCCGTGGGTGTACGGCGGTGTTCTTATGATAGACAAGGACGGCGTTTTTACAAATCATCCGGGCATTGCAGATTTTAAGGGCCACTCTTATCTTTTCTATCATACAGGTCAGCTTCCTGGCGGCAGCCTTTTTCACCGCAGTGTTTGTGTTGCCGAGTTTAAATATAATGATGACGGTTCAATCAACACAATTGAAAAGTGTGACGGCGTAAACGCAATACCGGGTACGGCAAAATAAATGAAGTTTTTAATTCTGCTTGCGGGAATCTTGTGGGGCTGCATGGGACTGTTCGTGCGCCCGCTCAATGAAAAAGGCCTTACCTCCTGGGATATTGTTTTTCTTCGTGCCGTGCTTACTTCTGTTATTATGGCCGTTGTTCTTTTGATAAAGGATAAAAAACTTTTCCGCATCCGTTTGCGCGATTTATGGTGTTTTGCAGGAACCGGACTTTTGAGCATTGTGTTTTTTAATCTCTGTTATTTTAAAGAGATTACGATTACCTCGCTTTCGGTGGCAGCAATTCTTCTTTATACAGCTCCCGCTTTTGTTATGCTGATTTCCGCAGTCTGTTTTAAAGAACGGCTAACCATAAAAAAAGTGATTGCGCTTGTTCTTTCTTTTACAGGGCTCATTTTTGTAACGGGCCTTTTTGGCGGAAATGGAGTAGAGCGTTTGACTTTTACAAAGCTTATGATTGGTTTAGGTGCCGGTCTTGGTTATGCGCTTTATTCAATTTTCAGCCGATACGCAATTGAGCGCGGTTACGAATCGTATACAATCAGCTTTTACACTTTTGTATTTGCAACAGTTGCAACAGTGTTTTTTGCAAAGCCGGGTAATGTTGCTGCGGCGGTTACAGAATCGGCGGGCAGTGTTTTTCTTGCAATTGCCTTTGTTTTAGTTTCCACAGTGATCCCGTACATAACTTATACTCTGGGCCTAAAATCTGTAGAAAACGGACAGGCTTCCATTATTGCTTCTGTTGAACCGGTTGTTGCAACTTTAAACGGAATAATCTGGTTTCATGAAAAAATGTCCTGGAGCGTTGTTCTTGGAATTGCACTTGTGCTCGGCGGAATTATAATCAGCAATACTTCAAAAAAAAAGGAGAAAAATCCTTCCAAAGAAAATCCTTCGTGAGCTTCCGAAGAAAATTATTTCTTAGATTTCAAATAAACCGAATAATCAACCTTTGCCGGTGTACCTTGCCGGTCTGGAAAACTTACTGTATAAAATCCATCTCCCGGGGCACCGTTTTTCATAATCACTTTATCATAGCTGATTTCGGCAGGTTCAATTCCGCTGACTTTTATTGTTCCTTCAAAATGCCCGTCCTGCGACATATTTGAATAAGTAAGAACTTCGCCGTCGTAAACCCATCCTTCTTCATCACAAAAATCAGTATACCTGAGCGTAACAACAGCCCCCATCCCCTTAATCTTCACATCATAAAAAAGCGTCCCCGAAATATTCCCATTTACAGTTTCCGTCCCCACCTTCGCAAGATTTCCCTTTTTGTGCATATAAGTTAACTTTTCCTGCGTTTTATTGAGCTTCTTAAAAAAAGTGAGCGCATAATCATCAGCCGAACCAGCGGATTTTGTGCCCTCAGCAAAAGCAATCATCGTTAATAAAAGTAAAACTGTAAAACAAATAATCTTCTTCATATAAATACTGTAAATCATAACCGAGCAACTGTAAAGATTTTAGTGAAAAAATGAAGATAGTATCTATGAAATAAGGGCAAACGCATTATAAATAATTAACCTAGAAATCGTCACTCGACCGGGAGCCATTTTTTAAATAAAAGTATTTATATCGCGTTTGCCCTGATATAGTGACCAACATTTATTTTTTCACTATAATGTTTGCCATGGCAACACAACACAAACAAATTGATCAGCAGACGCTTGAAAATCTGCTTTATTTATCTCGTTTATCTCCTTCTGCCACCGAT
>JAEEGI010002983.1_pt1 | contig 40775 bp, 22 predicted proteins | sample 8958751 | NCBI WGS metagenome assembly JAEEGI01 (sample SAMN16246545, study PRJNA631951) | gut metagenome | biome: gut microbiome; feature: rumen; material: KS-attached | host: Bos | place: Iran: Karaj | collected 2018-10 | reverse complement strand
GGCTTATACTCATGCTTATTGCAGTGGCGTCTCTCTTTGCCTGTAAGGGTAGGGGAGACGCCCCTGCACTACCTGTTGTTGATACCGTGGCCGATACAGTTGTAATCCTTCCACGCACCTCGGTCACCTTCATCATGGGTCGCGACCTCTCAGCCTACAACCCCTACTACTCCCTTGCCAACCAATACTACCGCCTTAACCCTGACGACCGCACTGAGGTGGTTGTCGATTCCCTCACCGCCCTGAGTCAGGTGTTCGGCTGGCTAAGCGACAACCCTTCGCCCGATGGCCGCCCTTACGGCCTTGTCAACATAGTAAGCCACGGCAACGAGTTTGTCGATCTCCAGATGACTGTCACCCCCGGTGGCCAGCGCACCTCGGTCCAAAGCCTTCGTCAGGCTTTGGCCGACTCACTTCTCTCCCTACCCGACTGCCATGCGGTCGACCACCTCACCCGCATCTATCTGCATGGCTGCGCGGTGGGGCAGAACCAGCCGCTCCTTGACCTCTTGGCCGAGGCTTTCGGTGGCCGCGCCGTGGTCCAGGCCTCCAAACTCTTCGAATACTATGCCTACCTCTCCCTCAACCGCAATCCCCAGTCCATCCGCCACTACTTTGCCCGCACGTGGTACGCCTTCTACCATCCCGACTCCGCCTACAACGAAACAGCCCTTGTCCGCCAACTGCGCAACCGCTACCCTTCCGACACCACCCACTGGCGCGAAGGCCTCCGTCGCCGTCTGCAGGACAACCCCTCCCAGCTCTACCACTACAGCTTCACCGTACCTTGCCTTTGGGACGAAGTTTTCACTTCCCTTGCCCAGTTCCCGGCAGTCAACAGCCTTCAGCAGCGCCGACGCTGGGTAGCGGATAATGCCGCGTTCCGCACCTTGCTGGACCAGACCCACATCCCGTTGCCTTATTTCCAAATCAAGTTCTACCGGCAGACCCTCATTCTCGACAACGACAGTCTTGCCTACGGCCTTCGCGTCCGTGCCCGTGCCGGGGTCATCTGCCTCATTCAGCCCCTCACCGCTCCCGACTCCATGGGCTCCCCCTTCGCTCCGTTCCGCCCCTCGTTCACCGACACCGCCTTCTTCGCCTTCTCCTGTCCCCGTTACCTCCCGTTGCCGCCTTCGTTGCGCACCCTCAAAGGTCTGCCTGGCAGTCCGGTGCCGCCTTTTCTGTAGTAGTAATAATCAAGTGTCAAACCCCTGAAAGAAGCCTCTTTATCATTCGCACGAATGACAATAAATCGTCGCCAAGTGTAAGAAATACCCCTTTTTTGCGTATATTGAAGAAAAGAACTCTCCATCAAAAAACACATCAGTCATGAAACGAATTGTATCAGTTCTCGCTTTTGTCATGCTTGCCGTCACCCTCTCGGCGCAGAATCTCGTCACCGTCAGCGGTGCTGTCTGTGAGACCTCTAATGGCTGCAACCCGGCTCCTTATGCCAAGGTGGAGTTGCTCACCCCTGACGGCAAAATCGTCGTCAACACCCAGTGCGACAACCAGGGGAACTATCGTCTCCAAGCCCCTGCGGGCAAATACCATCTCCGTGTATCCTCCTTTGGTTATTACCCCACAGGGCGCGACATTTCGCTCGTGCAAGACATGCGTCTGGACACCATCAAGCTTTTCCCTGACGGGCCTGCTTCTGTATTGGGTGTCGAAATATTCCCTATCAAAGGCATGAACATCCAAGAAATGTACGACTTCAACCGTGGTCATTGCGTCACCACAACCGAGGGCTTCTATCGCGCTGCCCGCCACGCAGTGTCGTACCGCATGGATGTTTACCATCCTTTCGACCGAGGCCGTCAGACAACCCTTTATGCCGAGGCGGGCTACACCTTCCACTTCAGGCCCCGCTTGGGTGGCTGGGGCATTCATGCCGGCTGGGAGGGTGCCCAGTTTGGTGACCTTCGCCAAGATGTGTGGAACGCCTATATGGTAGGTGTTGAATATGAGCGTTTCCGTCCTAACGGACACATGTATCATTTCCGTCTGCTCTATCGCTACAGCTCTAATATTGGAGTCCCCATCTTTTTCTCTTTCGATTGGGACATCCCGCGTCTTTTCGGTATTAAAGGTCTCTCATTCTGCGGCTACCTTGATATATGGGGTGATGAATACTACTATGGAGGTGAAGATGGGGGTGCTAAGGGCCAGCTGGGCAGTCTGCGCCTCGAACCTCAGGTGTGGTACAACCTCAGCCACCTGTGGAGTTCACAGGGCAAAGACCATTACATGGGGCGCGAAGGGCTTGGGGTTTTCTTCAAACTGCCCATCAATTACTATAATCCCGGAGGCTGGCACTATGGTGATACCTACTACCGCAACGGGTATTTCAATCTCACCCCCTGCCTCGGCCTCCGATGGGACTTCTGAAAATCGACAAAGCCATGCAAATCAAACGCACCATCGCTCTATGTCTCCTGTTGCTGACGGCACATGCCGCCGCAGCACAGTTTGTCTGCACCTATCGCGACATCATCACCGTTTATTCCACCAACGGCGACTACTGTGCCCGTGCTACCCCTTACTACAATTTCGACCTCTCCCCCTACGGCAAGACAGAGGTCTTCGATGCCCGTACAAACCAGCTGCTCTACACCATTCCCGAATGCCTCTCCAAAGGGTTCCTTTTCATCAGCAACGACGGCACTTCGCTGCTGCACCTTGTCAACTTGGAATACAAAAGCGAAGATGAAACCTTCTCCCACGCCCTGACACTTTACCACAACGGCACAAAGGTCAAACAGGTGTCGTTGATGGAACTGACTTCCTGCGATGGCTGCGAGGAGGTGTCAAGCCTCTTCTTCCACATAAAAGACACCGTTGTGTATGAGGAGGGTCGTCTGAAAGCTAAACACAACTACTCCGCAACCCAGTGCGAACAGGCGCTGCACAAGCGTCCTGCCTGCATCATTGGAGACACCGTGCTGCTCTGCACTGCCAACCGCCGCCTTCTGAAGATATGCCTACCCACAGGCGACATCACTTCTCAGCCGTTCGATACAAACTGCTGCACCCTCATGAGTCAAACTCCGTCACCACGCATCGACACCGTGAAGTTCAGCTGCCCCAGTGGATATGTCACGGTGCAGGGGTACGACAGCGGAGAAGAAGCCTTGGCCAAGAAGTTGGGAATGGCGCCCCAAGGCGATACATGGTATCCTCGCTACAAATATTACTATGTCAAAATGCTCCTGCGGATTGACCGTCAGGGCAAGGCAACGATAGTGCGGATGGACAACCGCGATTCACTTCCCGAGAACCGGCTGCGCAAGGCCGTCGACGACATGACCTTCTACGCCGACAACTTTCCCGAGGGTGTGGACTACTGGTATCAAAAGATCTTCGGCACGATGCGCAAGCGCAACCGGTTTGTCGCCCGCCGCGAGGGGAAGATTGAACAGGCAAAAGAGCAAGCTGCCTATCAGCGCCGCCTCGTAGCCGACAGCATCGACGGCATATATATCCCCCGCAACCTCGAAGATAGTTTCCATGTCCTCGACACCATGCTTTCTGCCAATAACATCAGCCTTATCCGCTCCCTCCCCGACAGAAAAGCAATGAGTGAGTTCCACTTCAGCCTCGGCATGTGGCTGCGCAACAACTGGGGCTTTTGGGGCGGCTCGCGCCTCCAACAATACTTCGTCCAGCGTGGGGTAGACCATCCCGACAACATGTCCGGCATACTGCTGGAATACTACTACGACTACCTCCACGAAAACCACCAAGTCTGGCGCACCTTCGACACCACCATTCCCCCAAACACCACTAACAACCGATAGCACCCCATGAGCGAACACTGGGACATATACGCCGACTGGAACCCTTGGCACGGCTGCACCAAAATCAGCCCGGGCTGCAAATACTGCTACGTCTACCGTCAGGATGAGATGTACGGCAGCGAGATAGGCAGTGATGTGGCCCGCAAAACCGCCAACTTCAATCTGCCGTTGAAACGCCGTCGCGACAAGAGCTACAAGATACCCTCCGGCCGCATGGTCTTCACCTGCTTCACGTCCGACTTCCTGCTGCAGGACGCCGACCCCTGGCGTCCCGAATGCTGGGCCATGATGCGTGAGCGTTCGGACCTGTGGTTTTATTTCTTCACCAAAAGGATAGACCGCTTTATGGATTGTGTTCCATCCGATTGGGGCGACGGCTACGACAACGTGCTGGTGGGCTGTACCGTCGAAAACCAGACCATGGCCGACTACCGTCTGCCCATTTTCCGTTCGCTCCCCATCAAGCACAAGTCCATCATCGCCTCGCCGCTGATAGAGGCCATCAACCTCATAGACTATCTGGACGATACGATAGAGGAGGTGAGCACAGGGGGCGAATCGGGCCGCGAGGCACGTCCCTGCCACTACGACTGGGTGCTCGACCTCCGCCGCCAGTGTGTCGAAAAGGGCGTCCCCTTCCGATTCCACCAGACCGGCGCCCGTTTTGTCAAGGACGGCAGGATGTACTATGTGCGCCGTCCCTTCCAGCTGAGCCAGGCCCACAAAGCCAATATTGACTACCGCATAGGCCGTTTCTATGCCCCCGAAACAGCCCGCTGGCAGTGGAGCGACACCGATTACCCAGACCGCGACAACCCCAACGACCTTCAGGCGTAACCGCATTTCAAGAACGTTGCATTGTCGTCGGGAAGGCGTACTTCTGTAGCACCAAGTCCAGACCTTCTCCCAACGTTCCCCCCATCGTTCTCCTTTTGAAATGGGAGAACGATGGGAGAACGATGGGAGAACTGAGGAATAAGGAGCGAGGGAAGAGTAGGCGGGTCTATATCGGTCATTGAGGCGGGAAACAACATAAAACGGGGATAATCAGCCTTTCCGTTTCACATGTCTCCGCCAAAGGCCTATTTAGCCAAGTGACTGGTTCGAATCTTTAACCCAAATCGGTCATTAGGGTTTATGGCAGATTAGTATTTGTTTCGAGCAGATTGGCCGCATCGCTGGCGAAGACGTAGCGGGCTACAGCGAGACAGGGATGTGGACAAGATGCCGAAAAAAATGCTGATGTGGCATAAACAGACCTTAAAAAGCGAGAAAGGATATAAAAGTCGGTCTAATGACCGATTTGGGTTTGTGTCAGAGTGGGATGGCAAGGACAAAACTTGCTGCTGTTTGTAGGGATTCCGTACTAATGACTGATACGGGTTCTATTCCCGCCATTACAGGACGTGGTGTGAAATACATTGGATTATTTTGGTTGGTATAATGGAATGATGACCATTCGTAAATTTGTTTAAACGATTTCGTGATAATTGAAAAAAAAATAGTATTTTTGCATTTTGTTAGGAATGGGCAGAGGATGAAGACAGGTGTGTAACAAGCGAGTAAACACCCATTCTCGACAACAGGATAAGAGAATAATTATTAAAAAGCATTAACAATGAAAAGAGTCATTACCCTTTGTGCAACCCTCTTGATGGTTGCCACCATGGCTTCGGCCCAAGATGAATCCACAACCCTTGTGACTGGTGGCTCGTGGACTACTACCACGACCCCGGCATTGAAGATCAGCGAGTTTTTCTTCAACAACTGGGCTACCGCCGGTAACTCGCAGATTGACGCTACCGCCACCTTCTTCGGCAATTACAAGTACACCCATCCCAGGTATGTGTGGGACAATATTGTCGATCTGGCTTATGGCTACGCATGGCAAGACCTTGACGACACTCCCGGTCTTCCTTTCTTCGAGACCCGCCGCAAGAGCAACGATAAGATTGACCTCACCAGCGTCATTTCGTGGAATGCGTATAAGGGCTGGGGCGCCAGCTTCACGGCTAATCTGAAGACCCAGTTCGGAAGAGGTTTTGAGTATAAGGGCGTGGGTGCCAACCAGACCGAGAAGGTTATCTCCGATTTCTTTGCCCCGGCTTACTTGACCACGGCTCTCTCCTTCGAACACAAGCGCACCGATTGGTCTGTCTCCCTCTCATTCTTGACAGGTAAGACCACTTTCGTATATAACGATTCGCTTATCTCAAAAGGACGTAACTATGGTGTCCTTCAGGATCCGGAAAAGTTCAACAAGAAAGACTCTTCGACGTTTAAACACGCTTACTTTGCTCTTGGTAGCTATGTGAAACTCCAGTACTTGAAAAAAGATGTGCTGCCCAACCTCGACCTCTATGCCCGTGCAGAACTCTTCTATGATTACAAGAAACCGAAGCATATGGCATGGGATGCCATCGACGCTTTTGTGGCAGACCCGGAGAATCCCGATCTGGCTCCCACCAAGGACTACTCGCTTTCCGACGGTGAGACATGGGCTGACCTGAAAGGCAAGAACTGGCTGGCCAAGCGCGCTTTTGAAACCGACTTGGATTTCGAACTGAAGTTGGACTACCGTCTCTCGAGCTTTATCTCAGCTAATTTTGGCCTTAATCTGAAATGGGACACCGATTTCAGTGGCATGGGCAAGTGGGGTCACTGGCAGGTGTATCAGATGGCCGGTATCCAGATTTATTTCAACTGGAAGACTCCCAAAGCATAACTGTTATAGTTAAGGAACAAAGTTCTACAGGGCGTTCAAGTGGATAGTCTCCGCGGGGACGCCTTTGTTTTTGCTTGCTCAAAGGCAGTGTATCGGGTGGCAATAGTGGTTAATCAAGCCCTGTCGCACAATAAAAGTAAAAGAATGGCGTTATTTAGGAAAAATTTTGTTTGCAATATGAAAATATTGGTACTCAATTGTGGAAGTTCGTCGCTTAAGTATCAGTTAATTGATGTGGATACTCAGGCTGTTTTGACCAAAGGTCTGTTGGAGCGGATTGGCTTGGCGAGCGGTATTTTCTCATACACCAGCAAGGGCGAGAAGCATGTAACAGAATGCCCGATTCCCACGCATACCGAGGGGCTTCAGATGGTAATGAATGCCTTAGTGGACCCTGTGACGGGAGTGATCGGTTCTATAAAGGAGGTGTCGGCAGTGGGGCATCGGTTTGCGCATGGAGGCGAGTTTTTCAAGCAGAGTGTACTCATTACCCCACAGGTGTTAGAGCAGGCCTGTTCGTTGACCGACTTGGCGCCGCTTCATATCCCCGGCAACATCATGGGTGTGGAGGCTATGGGTACAGTGCTGCCCGGTGTGCCTCAGGTGGCGGTGTTCGACACGGCTTTCAATTTGACTATCGAGCCCAAGAACTATCTGTACGGTATTCCGTATGAATATTATGAACAGTATGGCATACGCCGCTACGGATTCCATGGCACGAGCCACCGTTTTGTGGCCAAAAAGGGTGCCAAGATGATAGGCAAGTATTGGAAGGATTTGAAGATTATCACCTGTCATTTGGGCAGCGGAGCCAGTATCTGCGCTATTGACCATGGCAAGAGTGTGAACAACAGCATGGGGATGACCTCATTGGAGGGACTGACCATGGGTTCGCGGTGTGGCGACATCGATGTGGGTGCGCTGCTCTATTTGATGGAGAAGGCCAATCTGAGTGTGCAGGAGACGAACGACATTTTGTATAAGAAAAGCGGACTGGTGGGTCTGACCGGCGGAGCACAGGATATGCGCGACATCTGGGCTGGACGAAATAACGGTGACCAGCGCTGTATCTATGCTTTTGATGTCTTTGCACAGCGTTGCAAGAAGTATATCGGTGCCTTTGCGGCGCAGATGAACGGCTGCGATTTGTTGGTGTTTACAGGCGGCATAGGTGAAAATGCCTGGTTTATGCGCCACGCTATCTTGCAGGATATGGATTGGCTGGGTATTGATATTGACATGGAGTTGAATGACCACACTTCGGGTGTGGATGGCATTATTTCGGTGCCGGGAGCCCGTGTCACCACGGCTGTGGTGACCACCGATGAGGAGCTGGCCATTGCCATTGACACGTATAAGATTATCACAGCCAAGTAGTGTATGTATCGTTTTAAAGCAGCGTTGATACAGAATGAGGGGATGGATGCCGCCTATGTGGTGGTTCCGATGGATATCCGCAAGGAATTTGGCAAAGGCAGGCTGAAGGTGGAAGCCACTTTCGACGGGGTGCCATACAGCGGAAGCATTGTGAACATGGGAGTGAAGGATGAACAGGGAAATGTATGCTACATTATAGGCGTTACAAAGGCTATACGTAAACAGACAGGAAAGACATTCGGAGACGAGATAGAGGTGACGTTTGAACCTGCTCAAGAGGCTGTGGAATAGGTTCCAATAATGTCGGAAAGAGGGCTACAAGTTGCATAGCATTAGGCAGTAGCAGTAATGTCGATGGCGTTGGAGGGAGCATGATGTAGGGGGAGGGATACTCATATTTGTGATTTATTTCTATTATGTCATTTTTTTTTAGTATTTTTGCAGCATGAAAATCAATCCTATTTTTAAGGTCCGCAAAGTGGCGGGCGAGAACATTATCCTTTTACAAGGAAAGACCAACGGGGACATGACCCGTGTTGTTGCATTCAATGAATCAGCCCTGTTGATGTGGGAATCGTTGCAAGGCAAGGATTTCACCATTGACGATGCAGTGGCAGTGTTGTTGGAGAATTACAATGTTGACGAGGCTACCGCCCGTACCGATGCAGAGAGATGGGTAGAGACTATCCGTGAAAACGGTTTGTTGTTGCCTGAATAAAACCGAAAAGTATGCCCGACAGTATTTCATTCTTGATAGCGGGACATAAGTTTCGCGTGGTAGGTGATGGCGAAGCGGCATTGTTGAGAACGATGCCGGGTTTCCCGGTGTTTGTGGCCGAGTATGACGAACCGGAATGGCAGGTGGTGTTCGGCAAGCAATTGTCGAAGCCGGAACACTGGACTGTGCTGTACGATTTTGTGTTTGAGGCAGACATTATGAAGTGTGTGTTTGCCAAGACCGACGAGGCCTATTATTTCAGCATGGATCCGTACGACAAAAGCACGCCAGCACTGTTGATGCGCTATGAAAGCGGAAGCAATGTGGTTGAGGCTACGGTGGGAGCCGACCGCGACATGTTGCGTTTCGCTTTGTGGATTGCATTGAGCCTACTTTCCTTGTCCAGCAAGATGGCACTTATCCATTCTTCCACCATCGTACACCAAGGACGTGCAGTGATGTTCCTCGGTGAATCGGGGACGGGCAAGAGTACGCATACGCGTTTATGGCTGAAGAGTATTCCCGATGCCCATCTGCTCAACGACGACAGCCCAGTGTTGGCTGTTGAAAATGACGAGGTGGTTGTTTACGGTTCTCCATGGAGCGGCAAGACTCATTGCTATCATCAGTTGCGTTTCCCCCTTGCGGGGGTGGTGCGTCTTTCTCAGGCACCGTACAATAGTATTCGCCAGCTCAATATAGTAGAGGCCTTTTCAGCTATTCATCCGTCGTGTCCTCCGGCTATGGCACAGGACGACCGCTATCAGGATATGATTGTGGATTTGCTGTCGGAGGTGCTCTCCAAGGTGCCGATGTTCCATTTGGAATGTCTGCCCGACGAGGATGCCGCATGGACAAGTCACGATGCCATCTTTAAGGCGCAGCAGTTGTAACAGAGAACAAGAGGTAAGACCAGTGAAGACAATCCAGATATCATTGCCTAATAGCCCCGACAATTTCTTGTTGGTGGAGATGTGCGAGCGGTTGAAAGCCGGCATGACGGTGACGATGCTTTTTGGCGGTTGCAGTATGTTGCCTCTGATAAACGGCAACGGGGACAAGATTACGCTGCGGCCACTCCAGAATGACGAGGAGTGTAAGCCCGGGAGGGTGTATCTCTTTTTCGATGGTTATCACTATATTATCCATAGATTGTTGCGAATCAGCAAGGGGGTGTATGATTTCCGTGGGGATAACTGCTATAAACATGAGCGTGTGCACCGCGAGAATGTGTTGGCGGAGCTTATGACCATTATCCGTCCTGACGGGACAGAGGTGGACTGCCATGGAGAATGGTGGCGCAAGCAATCGCGCAAGGTGGTGCTCCGGAGGACGGTGAAGAATATCATCACGCGGGTGGCAAACCGTAAGGCTCGTCGCAAATGGTCGGTGGTATATTTTGTACTGCTGGCAGTGCTGATGTGGGCTCCTTTGAACGGATTTGGGTTGCCATTGCATAAGTTCGTGTTCGGGTTGCGGTTTGACCACTTGTTGCACGGATTGGTGTATGTGGCTTGTCCGCTCTTCTTGATGGATTTGTTGAAGCGTCGCAAGGGATTGGTGATCGGTGTGGCCATTTTGATAGGTCTGTTTACTGAGTTTGTGCAATATTTGTTGCCTTTCAGAGGGTTTGATATCAACGATTTGGTGTCGAACTGTCTGGGAAACTTGATAGGTTGGATTGCCATATTGCCTTTCCTGAAGCGTCATCCGAAATAACTGAACTATAATATCTTTGAATACTTAATTATTATGTCTGATACACTTGTAATTACACCGACCTATAACGAGAAAGAAAATATTGAGAACATAATCCGAAAGGTATTCTCGCTTGAGAAAGAGTTTGATATGCTCATCATCGAGGACAATTCGCCTGACGGTACAGCCGACATTGTGAAGCGGCTGATGGAGGAGTTTCCCAATCGTCTTTTTATCGAGGAGAGAAAGGGGAAACTGGGATTGGGTACGGCCTATTTGCATGGTTTCCGTTGGGGTTTAGAACACGGCTATGAGTATATGATTGAGATGGATGCCGACTTTTCGCATAACCCCGACGACCTGCCGCGGCTTTATGAGGCTTGTTCCACGGGCAAAGGCGATGTTGTAGTAGGTTCGCGCTATGTGGATGGAAAAATCAGTGTGGTGAATTGGCCGATGGGACGACTGATGATGTCTTATTATGCCTCGGTCTATGTACGCACGGTGACTGGCATGAAGGTGATGGATGCCACGGCAGGCTTTGTGTGTTACAGTCGCAGGGTGCTGGAGAAAATGAAATTTAACAAGGTGAAGTTTGTCGGCTATGCGTTCCAGATAGAGATGAAGTATACGGCAACCCGGTTGGGATTCAAGATCTATGAAGTGCCTATTGTTTTCACTGACCGCGTGTTGGGAACCTCGAAGATGAGTATGAAGATATTCAAAGAGGCATTCTTCGGTGTATTCAATCTCAGATTTCGTAATTGGAAAAATTATTGATTGTATGTATGTGTATCTGTGCTGGTGTAATACTTGAACATCAACACGGTTGTGCATTCAAATTATTGAATTATTTGATATGAAAAGAATTATCTTTTTAGCTGCGGCATTGATACTTACTTGCAGTTTGGCCGCTCAAAACAAGATGCTCAGTTCGAAACAACTGATGTCAAGAAGTCTCTATCCTCAGACCAATATGAGGGGATTCCAGTTTGTAGGCAACACCGACCAAATAGCCTATGTGCAGGATACGGTTCTCTACATGGGCAATCCAGGCAAGACGAAAGCCCGTTTCACTCTTGGAGCTTTGAATAAGATTATGGTTGCTTCAGGAGAGGAGGCGTTGTCTTATTTCCCCTATTGTAAAATTGTAAATGATAAAGAGTTCCGTTTCAATGCCAACGGGAAAGTCCTTCTTTATAATATGGCCAAGAAGACGCTCTCGGTTGTGGCGCAGTATCCTACAGAAGATGCCAAAAACCTTGACATGGAGGAAACTGGCTACAAGTCGGCCTATACCCAGGGTAACAATCTCTACATTAAAGACGGAAGTAAAGTCTTCTCCATAGAGTCGGCAGACCAAGACATTGTTTTCGGGCAGTCGGTGCACCGTAATGAGTTCGGTATTGAGAAAGGTACCTTCTGGTCACCCATGGGTAACTATTTGGCTTTTTACCGCATGGATCAGTCCATGGTGACGGACTATCCGTTGGTGAACACCACCGCACGTATTGCCCGCGAACAGCCTTTTAAATACCCTATGGCTGGTATGAAGAGTCATGAAGTCACTGTGGGTATTTATGATGCGTCGCAAGGGTCGGTACTTTATCTTGATACCCGTCGTGATGAGTCGTCTGTCGCTGAGCGAGAGAATTATCTTACCAACATCAGTTGGGATCCTAACGAGGAGTATCTCTACATTGCCAAAATTAACCGCGAGCAGAATCGCATGTGGTTAGAACGTTACTATGTGGGTGACGGCGAGTTTGACACTGTCCTCTTTGTTGAGTCTAATTCCCGCTATGTGGAGCCTTGCGATCCCATGACTTTCGTACCCGGGCATCCCGACCAGTTCCTTTGGTTCAGCCTGCGTGATGGCTATAAACATCTCTATTTATACAATACCGATGGTCAATTGCTCCGTCAAGTTACCAAAGGTAACTACGAGGTGCAAGGAATTATCGGATTTGATGCCAAAGGCGAGAATGTTTATGTGTACGCTAACAAGGAAAGTGCTATTGGTCTTGCCGCCTATCGTGTCAATTTGACGACGGGAGACATGGTCCTTCTCACTCCTGCCAAGGGTACCCATTCTGTGGTTGTCAATTCGAAGGGTACTATGCTCATCGATGCTTACAACAGTGTGGAGAACCCTGGATGCGCGCAGGTTATTGATATTAAGAAAGGCAAAACCTTGGCCACACTTTATCAACTGGACAATCCTTTGGCCGACTATGCGATGCCTGAAATCAAGATGGGCACCATCAAAGCTGCTGACGGTGTGACAGACCTTTATTACCGACTCATCACCCCTCCGAACAGAAAGGCTGGCGAGAAATATCCTACGCTTGTCTATGTCTACGGTGGTCCTCACAGCCAACTGGTTACCGACACATGGCTGGGCGGTGGCAATCTATATTTCCTCTTCCTTGCACAACAGGGCTATGTGGTCTTTACCCTTGACAACAGGGGTACCGACAATCGCGGCTTCGAGTTTGAGAGCTGCACCCATCGTCAGCTTGGCACCATCGAGATGGCCGACCAGATGGAAGGCGTCAAGTTCCTTCATTCCCTGCCCTATGTTGACAAGAACCGCATGGGTGTGGAAGGATGGAGCTTCGGCGGCTTCATGACTATCACAATGAAGTTGGCTCATCCCGAAGTGTTCAAGGTGGGATGTGCCGGTGGCCCCGTCATTGACTGGAAGTGGTACGAAATCATGTACGGCGAGCGTTATATGGATATGCCTCAGGAGAACCCCGAAGGCTATGCGGGTAACTCGTTGCTCAATAAGGCAAAAGATTTGCAAGGCCGTTTATTGGTCATCCATGGTGCTGAGGACAACACCGTTGTGTGGCAGCATAGTATTGAGTTCATCGATGCCTGCATCAAAGCCGGCAAGCAGGTGGACTACTTTATCTATCCCCACCACGAGCACAACGTCCGTGGCTACGACCGCATTCACCTCTACGAAAAAATGTTCGACTACTACGAGACATTCCTGAAATAGGTTTTTGTTTACATGACTATGCAGAGGTGACGCTTTTTGTCGCCTCTGCTTTTTTGTATTATCCCAAATCGGTCATTAGGGTTTATGGCAGATTAGTATTTGTTTCGAGCAGATTGGCCGCATCGCTGTCGAACTTTACGTAAAATAACGTCGCGACCGAATGGGTGCTACGTTATTTTCGAGAGCAGAGGATGCTTGCTTGCTCTGCCAAGCCCAAGTAACATTATGGAACATAAAGAAATGCTGATATGGCATAAACAGACCGGAAAAAGAGAGATTGATTGAAAAGTCGGCCTAATGACCGATCTGGGTCAACTGCTGGCGGACGTTCACTCTTCTTGTGAGACTCTATCTTTTCTGTATCCGTTGGTCATCGATATATCTTGTCGTTATTGACGTTCAACAACAGGTAAGGGAATGGATATTTTATAAAAGAGAGATAGACCTTGCACATTATTACTAAATAACTCGCTTATCTTCTTTCCTAAAAATGGATTATGGGAATCATCGGCTTCTTCTGGATATATTATCATACAGGGTACAGAGGGAGTGGGAGTCGATTCATCAATATCATTATATCCGAGTTTTTTTAAGATGCTTATATCTCTACCATATCCGCTCAATTGGCGAACAACATAGTTGTCTAAAGAAGTCTTTTCGTACTTGGGGATATACTTTGTGTCAAGGATGGCTTTAAAGTCAGTGGAGCAATATAGAAAGTCGGGGTAGCCTGTTTGACCTCTGTACTGATATACAATTTTGTCCTTATACGCCTCATACAGTAACCCGTAGACATAGTGTTCGTATAAAAGCGACATGTCCAGCACGAAAGGCACAATTGTATCTTCCTTCTGACTAACATTGTTAATACTGTAGTCAAAGTGTCTTAGCACCAATTTGGCCAAACGTATTGCCTCTGCATAGTCTTTGTATATCTTGTGTCCTTTAATCATGCGAATATCCTTAATCTCAACATTATCACTCACACTATCAAATAAGGATAAACTGCGAAATAGCATATGATTGATACCCTCATAAGAATGGTACGATTCCCTCATGCTTCCGAGGAAACGTTGAGCAAATAGCAATGCTTTTTTGAGCACCCTGTTCTCTGGTATATCCACAGAATATTCGTCATAATTACAATAAACGCGGTCAAAGCGTTTTATAGCCACATTAGAACGTTCATTCTTTAGGATAGATATGCGCCCTTTTAACTTCTTCAAGTTTTCGCAATGGGGTACATATCCTTTCTTAAGCGTTTTTATTCGGCTAACGACACCCAAAAAATGGAGTACGATTAATGGGCTGACGATACCTTTCAACGATGGCGCTTCAATGCTTGGTGCCTCAGCATTGATAGTATATATTTTTGAGAACTCTTCGACAGCCAGATTCGACGAGAAACAAGTCATGAACATTCCAAGGAAATCTATATTCTCCATTCCTCGTTTAGTAGTCACGACCAATGCTTCTTTGTTGTCGATCCATTCCGCTCCAATCTTGAAAGACGCATAATAACCCCAAGGCAAGTGGCTCAACGGTTGCTCCCAAGACACCAAAGACAGTTGGTCAAGGCGAGAAGTTGGGGCGACAATACCGTCTATTATGTCGTGTTCCTGAAGCCGTATCATAACTACTCGTAATCGTCTTGCAATTCCGCTTCTTCTACATCAGGTGTTAGATTTACCCATGAGGCAAACGCACGGTCTTTCTCGGAGGTTTTGACATTAAGTATGCCATCATTAATATACTCACCGATAAGAGGAATAACCTCAAACTCTATTCTATTTGCAAGTTCCTCTTTGGTCTTTGCCATAAAATAGCTGTGGCCTACCATGAGGTCATCTATACCATAATCTCCGCAAAGATGCTTCGGGTTACTGATGAAATCTCGAATGTCATCGAATAGAGCCAATGCTGTATCACGCAACTTATCTTCTCCTAAGTTTTCATAGTAATTGGCCACGACCGATTTGTCTGATTTCAGCGTCACAAAAGCGAACCTCCTGCGCAAAGCGTAGTCCAACGTACCCGTACTGCGGTCAGTGGTGTTCATGGTTCCAATGATATATAGATTTGACGGAACCCCAAACAGCGTTTTCGAGTAAGGGAGCATCACCTTAATCGGATGGGTTCCTTGACTTCGCTTGTCGGATTCGAGCAGCGTAATGAGTTCGCCGAATATCTTAGAGACATTCCCTCTGTTAATCTCGTCGATAATCAGCACTACAGGTTTGTTTTTCTGAGTTTTATACTCTTTCTTCACCGCGTCAATAAACGCTTGGGCATATTGTTGCCAGTTGTTCTCCACCCCCTTTCCTTGTGCTTGCAACTTGATTTTTTCGATGTTTAAAGGTGAAGGAGTGTAATCCTCCCCTTTTTTGCTTTGGGAGTTTTTGCTTCTCACGCTAACTGTAGTATTGCCGTCCTTCCACCAGACATATAGAGAAGATTTTCCAGTGATTGTGGGGATTTCCTTTTTGTTTTCAAATCCTTTTATAGTTTGAAGGTAATCGTCTATACACTCTACAATATCTTTGGTATCATCATTCTGTGCCGCATAACATGCACGTTTAAATATGCCATCTTCGGGCTCATATGTCACCCCCACGCTGTTGCCATCGGAATCAGTTTGGATGCGAGGTTTAAGGCCTTCAACAAAATCTTCATAGTCGAGCGACTGGTGAAAAGTCGTAAAGAAAATCTGGCTATCCTGCAAGGAAGCATAGCACTCCATAACGGCCTTATGGTCGGTCAGGTCAACATCAGAAATTCCTAATGCAGCCAGTGCAATTGCAGCCGTATTGTACGTTTTACCTGTCCCCGGTGCACCCTGGAGGATGATGTTGTTTTTCTCTTTTAATAGTTTGCTACAACTGTTAATGAATGTCATGTTTCTAATGTGTTTTAACCAGTCGTTGATATACCAATATTGTTCTGTGGTCGAACTGCAAGACTTAAAGGTCCCCTGCGAAAAAAGTGAGGGTCTAGGTTGTTTATAATCCTCTGCCCATCCCAAAATTCGAACCTTTCTATAATTCACATTTATATATTTCGCTTCAAGCTCCTTGTCGTAATAATTATCCCCAATAATCTCACACAACGCTATAGCTTCACTGCCTCTTCTTACCAGAACGATGCTCCCTCGTGGTATTGTTTTAAAGTTTGTGCATTGCGCATCATCCCACTCTCCAGTGCCAATTACAGGCTCATTTTCGAGGAGCAATTTCCGGGGAGCTATTTCTATTCCATCTTTTCCCTCTGGCAAGTGCATCTGAATATGCCAGTATTTGTCATGCGTTATTTCCATAGATACGAGAATATGATTATCAAATTTCAAAATATCGTCAACTGAAGAATCGTTGGGTATCCAGTATTTTTTCCCCTGGGACGACAAGCCGAATTGGGCAAGACGTTTTTGAAAGAGGACATCTAACCTTTCATCTTCCACCATTCGGTAATACTGCCTCAGTTTATTGTCGGTATGATTCCCATTTCCATGATGCTGCTGATGTTTTTCGATAGAATTATTCTTGTAACCCACAAACCTACTGGGAGCAAAGAAAACCTGTTCGTCAATGACCTCTACCACATAATTATGACCATTTTTCAATATACCTGATGCCCACCTAACAGTATTGTCATCATTATCGCTTAGATAAGCATATAGCGTTTTGATGTTTTGGATAACATCTGATTGTGACTCAATAAAATCGGTTCTATCTTCCATAGGCTATTTATTACTATTTTTTAACTAACGTTGATAATCACTTAATATTGTAATTAGAGTTAGAAATCTTTTCAATGTGCGTGAGGGAGGTGGGGGGCAAAAAGAAATAGGGAATGGCGGAACCTTTCTTATGCTGTTTTTGAAAGTAAGGGCGACTGTGGCATACTTTTTTTGCTTTTCGGGGCAGAAAAAGGCTGTTAATTGGTAAAAATGCGTACCTTTGCAATCTATTATTCAGTCAGGCGATGTTTACGTCCTTTGTTTTGATAGACGGGTATTCTTTGTTAATAATTCTCCTGTAGCCAGTGACCGAAAAAGAAGTCGCTGACGCGGTACTGTCCGTTGTCTGCTGTCACGATGTCTTTTTCAAGTAGTACCCGCAGTGCCGATTGGACGGTGCTGGCTGAATCTAATGCATGCTTTTTGACAAATGCTTGCGAAGTGACAGCTTTCACGCTACCCTCCTTGCCAATGGCTTGAAGCAGCCTCTTTTGCTTGGACGACAGGATGTTGAGTTGCATCATGTATGACCCTTCTTGCACCTGTATGATGTTTTTCTGTGCCTGGTTAAGGTGTTCCAGTGTGCAGGTACCGCCTGGTTCAGTGAGGGCAAACAACTCGTTCATGAGCATTTGCATGTACCATGTTGTGGCATGGTAGTCCGTATAGACTTGTGCAATAACAGATGACTCAATCTGTTTATCATACTGGGCAAAGAGTCTGGTGGCAAACGCTGTGTACACATCCGGTTTGAGAGGCTTCAGGTCCATTAGTTGTGCATTCTGATAGAATGGGCGTGATTTCGAGAGGAATATTTGGTTGATGGTGTGCTGTTTGCTTCCACTGAACAGAAATGTGGTCTGACGACAATTCTGTATCATGCTGCGCAGCAGTGCCTCAATGCGCTGTTCAGGGAATTCGGCAATTTGTTGAAACTCGTCGAGTGCTACAATGCACGGTATGGATGAAGACTCTAAATAGTCGAAAATCTCTTCAAGCGTTGTTGCAGGTTGTTCAATGGCACCAATTCCTACCTCCAGTTTGGGTTCGCCGGTGACAGCGTCAAAGCGGACACCTGCCCGCAGGGATTTCATGTATTGGAAAAAGGTTTCCCAGTGCTGGGTCTTCTTTGCCTTTAGTCTTTCGAAGACACTCCGCCCCAATATGTAGCACATCTCCTGTAAAGAGGATGCTGGGTAGATGTCTACAAAGAAGGTTGTATACCGTTCCTGAATTGTTTCTTGGCGAAACAGGTGGTGTATCAAGCCTGTTTTACCCATTCTGCGGGGTGAAACAATCACCGTATTTCGTCCATTGTCGATTTGCTTGATGAGAAAGTTTGTTTCTTCCTCTCGGTCACAAAAAAACGCTTCCGGGATGTCTTTTGAAATAATAAATGGGTTTGTTATATTATTGTATTTCATTATAATATACGTTATTTAATAATCAATTATTACTTTTTAAATAATTGCAAATATAATAATTTTCTTTTGGTTCGATAACTTTTTGTTTCATGATGTGTGGTGGTGCTGGGAATAGCGTACTGGTGAGGGGTATGGGAGGATCTTGAGGGAAGTGCTCTTTTATCATTTGGTGGCAGAAAAAAAGCTGCTAATTGGTAAAAAATGTGTACTTTTGCAGGCAGTAAATTCATGCGGTTATGCTGAAATATATTGCAGATAAGGAGCATTACACGGAGGTGCTGTCGCGGTGCGAGGGCGTGAAACACGACCTTTGGATTGCGACGGCAGATCTTAAGGATCTCTACGTCGCCAAGGGACGGGATTCCGAGCCGTTCCTTGCAGTGTTGAACCGTCTGCTGTGCCGAGGTGTGGAAGTGCGCTTGTTGCACGCCAAGGAGCCTGGAGAACGGTTTAGGGAGGATTTTGACCGCTACCCTGGTCTGTGGTCGAAGCTGGACAGGAGACTTTGCCTGCGTGTGCATTTCAAGATAATGATTTTTGATTGCACGACGGCCTATATTGGTTCCGCGAACCTGACGGGTGCAGGCATGGGCATGAAGAGTGTCGACGGACGCAATTTTGAGGCGGGAATCCTTACCGACGATCCTGCCTTGGTTGATGCGGCTGCCGACCATCTGGATGGAGTGTGGCAAAGCTGTCACTGCGGTCGCTGCAGGCACAAGAACCTTTGTGGCGACCGCCCAAACGAAGAATCAAAAGGATAATACTATGCAGGACTTTGCAGCTATAGACTTTGAGACGGCCAACGGTGAGCGTAGCAGTGTGTGCAGTGTCGGGGTGGTGGTAGTGCGCGGAGGCGAGGTTTGCGACACGTTCTACAGTCTTATCCAGCCTGAGCCAAATTATTATAGTTGGTTTTGCCAGCGTGTGCACGGGTTGGGGCCGAGGGATACCGACAGTGCTGAGGTGTTCCCGAAGGTTTGGGCACGGGTGGCACCGCTGATTGAGGGATTGCCGTTGGTGGCACACAATTCGCCTTTCGATGAGGGGTGTCTAAGGGCTGTGATGCGGGTGTATCAGATGGACTGGCCTGACTATAAGTTCTATTGCACATGTCGCGCTGCCCGCCGTAAGATGAAATACTTGCCTAACCATCAGTTGCACACGGTAGCCGAGGCTTGCGGTTTCTGTCTGGAGAACCACCACCATGCCCTTGCTGATGCCGAGGCGTGTGCAGCCATTGCTATCCAGTTGTTATAATCTCTATTGTTATGCCTTTGAAGAAGGGTTTAGCCCAAATCAGTTATTGGGTTTAGGTGTGCCATGCTGTTACGGATACATAAAAACCCAAATTCATTCCCGCGTCCATTCTTCACTTCAGAAAGGGTTGTTCTTTGGTCAAATACCGAAGAACAGGCGTATATAGAATGAACTTCAATCTGGAATGATAAGGCTCGACAGATGTCGGTGCAGGGGATTGGTTAAGGCACTGGGTCGTAGCCAGAGCCACCAAAGGGATTGCAGCGAAGAATTCGTTTAAAGGCAAGCCATCCGCCTTTGATGGGGCCGTGTTTCTTGATGGCTTCAACGGCGTATTGAGAGCAGGTGGGGGTGTAGCGGCAGGTGGGTGGTTTGAGGGGCGATATGCAGTTGCGATAGAACCAGATGAGGGCGAGCATCACCTTTGACAGGATTTTCAGCAGTAGTTGATAAAAGCTGTAGGCGCTTTTACATAGGGTATTCCAGATGAGCGAGGGAGCGTTCATGATTGTTGGCTGGGGTGGTAATCAAGGTGGGTGGAAATGTGCTGTATTAAAGTGTCGGTGATGCGGTCGAATTTGTGGTTGAGTGTGCTATGGTCAAAAATTTCGTTGTGCACATAGTTCAGTGACAAGACGATGGTGACATTGTGGCTATTTAGGAACTGGTAGATTTGGGGTTTGTGTGTGCGGTAGCATTCGCGTGTAAGCCGTTTGATGCGGTTGCGGTCGACGGCGTGGCGGAATTTTTTCTTGGAGGTTGCGATGAGAGCCTGTGCAGGTATGCCTGACGGGAGGGCGTCGGGAGGGCAGGTCATCCAGTGTACGCTGTAGGGGAAGACAATAAATCGTTGACCTGATTGGAACAGGGAGTCTATTAGCTTTTTGCTACAGAGACGTTCCTCTTTGCCGAAAGAGTACATGTTATGCTATTCGACTTTGACTTTGGTCTCGGCCTGGGCTTTCATTTCGGCTTCTTTGGCGGCCAGACGTTCGGCACGGCGTGCAGCGGCCTGGGCTTTGCGTTCTTCTTGCAGTTGTTTGTATTTGGCTTTGTTGGCGAAAACCGATTTTGGTTTCTTGGTGGAGCCGGAGATTGTGCTGGTGCCTTTGTGGGAGCCGTCTTTTTTCAGAGAAGAGGGTCGTGAGATGACGGCTTCGTCTTGGCCTCTACCGTTGATGTAGTTTTCGATGGCCATGGCCATCGATGGGGAGGCTTTTGTGGGGGCGGCAATGGAGAGCTTTATGCCTGCGGCTTTGAGAGCCGCATGGGTTGAGGTGCCGAATGCAGCGATAGTGCCGGGATTGTCGGCTATGTTGGGGAAGCTTTGCAGCAGGGAACGGACACCGATGGGGGAGAAGAGGCAGATGACGTCGTAGTCTTTGAGGTTGAATTTTGTCAAGTCGCGGGGTACGGAGGTGTACATCGTGGCCTTGGTGTATTTGAATTTTGCCTTGTCGAGCATCTTGGTGTATTCGGTCTGTTTTTCGTCGGAGCATGGGAAGAGGAATTTCTCTTCGCGGTGTTTAGACAGGATCTCGATAAGGTCGGCAAAATATTGGTTGCCGAAAAAGATTTTGCGTTTGCGGTATTGTATGTAGTTCTGCAGGTAGTGGGCGATGGCCTCGGAGGAGCAGAAATATTTCATGGTGTCGGGGATGCTTTCGCGGAGCTCTTTGGCAAGACGGAAGAAGTGGTCGACGGAGTTTTTGCTGTTGAAGATAACAGCCGTGTAGTCGGCGAGGTGGATGCGTGATTTGCGGAATTCTGATACAGTTACGCCGACGACTTCGAAAAATTTATAGAAAGTGATGTCGACACCATATTTTGTCACTAAATTCTTATAGGGCGATTTCTCTAAATCGGCTGGTTCGGGCTGCGAAACGAGGATTTTTTTGACTTTCATGAATCTTGTTCTATTTACTCAACTCTCTTACTATAAAGATATTACAAGCTTTGTAACGATGATAATCGGTACGATTTCGAGAATGCAAAGATAATAAAATAAAAAGAATTTGGGTGTTTTTGAATTTGTTAAAAATAGTTGCATGCCCCGGAAGAGACGCATAATGAAAAGAAGTCCAATTGTGCCGAAGAGGATGTAGAGGAAGGTTTGTCCGACGCGGTCGGTGTAGAAGATGAAGAAGGAGATGGCTGTAGCAGCGATGCCGTAGAGGAGGTGATAGATATAGTTGCTGGAGAGGTAGAGGTGGACGGAGTCGGTGTTGTCGAAGGCGTTGCCAAGGAGCCGGATGATGCCGTTGCGTGAGTAGTAGATGATGCAGCATCCCGCGAGGAGAAGGATGTAGTGAAGGATGTTTAGCCAAAGGTTGCTGACATGGGGGATGAAGGAGTGGAATCCTACCAGCGCGAGGGGAAGGAGCATGAGGGGAGCGATGATGGCTTGGTCGGTGGCGTGGGTCAGGTTGGAGTCGCGCAGCAGGCGGTCCATGGCACGAGAGTCGATGGCAGAGTGGAGCAGATCGAGAAAGGAGATTTGTTTGTTGCGGAGGAAAGTGCAGATGAGGAAAATGGACAAGGCGATGAAGGCAAGTAGCCAGCCTGGGGAACCCTGGTGCATGATGGAGATTTCGTGGGAGTTCTCGACAGGGAGGAGGTGGTGGGAGAAAAGGCTTTTATGCAGAGTGGGTTCCACACGTCCTATGGGGGTGAAGAGGGTGTCGTAGGCGCAGATTATCTGGAGGCTGTCGGCTGTGGAGTCGGCCAAGGAGGCATAGGGTGGCAATGTGTCTATTTGCAGCATGGACTATCGTATAACTATCATTTTTTGTACATGTATGCCCGTACTGCCGTGCAGTACGAGAGTATAAGTGCCAAAACGTAGATGGGTGGCTGAATATTGTGTGAAAGTGGTGTGAGGTGCAATATTTATTTTGTCGACGGGTCGCCCGATGTTGTCAAAGACAGTGATTGTGCTGGTTTCGGGGCTTTCAGTGTAGTGCAGGTTGGTGTGGGTGGATACGGGGTTTGGGAAGATGGTGAAAAAATCGTGGAGGCCGACGTCTGGCTGAGGAGAGATAGAGAGCAGGGTGTCTGGTACAGGGGTGCCGCTGGGCTGTTGCCAAAGGGCAAGGGGCAGGCGGATGTCGTCAATGCGGGCACAGTCGTCGCGCTGGCTTATGGAGGCGTTTTTTTGATAGACCCATTCCAGTCGGTGTTGACCGGCAGTGATGAGCCGGGCATGGCGTTGCCAGCCGCTGTTGCCACTCCAGTAGCCTCGTTTGCGACCGTCGACATAGAAGTAGAGCCAGTCTTTCTCTTCGCTGGAGACGTTGTAGTAGAACGAAAGGGTGTCGTCGAAGAGGACATTGATATTGAGTGCGAGGACGGATTGCAAGTTGTGGTCGATGGGAGCGGAACGGACACAATAGCGGCCGTTGTGGGGCAGGAGGGAGTCGATTTGCCAGGGATAGAGATTGGGATGCTGCCAAGGCAGGTTTGTGAAATCGGCTGATTCGAATGGTTCAAGGGTGTTGTAGGCGATAAGGTAGTAGGTGTAGGTCTGGTTCCACATGCCGTAATGGGGTGTGAGAGTTATTTGCAGGTAGGATGGGTTGTCGGGGGTGCTGAAGGGGGTGGTGAATTGTTGAGGGCATGGGGTGAGTGACGTGGATTCGTATGGGGTGATGGATAGGTTTAAAGAATCGGCAGGGTAAGCCAGTGTGACGGACAGCAAGTAGGTGTGGTTGGGCATGAGGTGGAGACAAGGAGTGGTGTCGGTTTCGAGAATTTGCAGTTGGGTGAGTACGGGACGGAGGTCGGGCATAGGGATGTTGACGGGCAAGGTGTTGTAGTAGGTGCCGTCGCTGTCTTGTATCATTATGATGACGGAGAGTAGGGGTTCAAAGCCTGGATAGCAGTTGCTTAGATTGAAAGAGACAAGGGTGTCAGCCAAGCTGGGAAGGAATGGTATGTCGAGGAAGGGGTCTGTGGGCAGGATGACACCTTGTTCGCTGTATCGGGTCAGCGAGATGCGATGTTGACGGGCCGGAGTGAGACCTTGGTTTTTGATACGGAGGAAGAGAAGGGTGTCATCAAGGCGGTATTGAGTGACCGCAAGGTAGGGCTGGGCTGGATGGTAGACTTTGAGATGCTTGGTGGTGCAGAGGGCTTCGTGGCGGGTGGCGGTGAGCGTGATGCTGTCGGCATTGATGCTGTGGTCAAGCAGGAGTTCAACTTCACCGTTTGCAGGGACAATTGTCGTGCCGAGTAGTTGGGTGTCGGCTGTCGCCGTGATGCGGGCATGGGGGGTGCAAAGCAGGTGGAGGGTTGTGCTGCCAGCAAGGATGCTGTCATCGAGTGAGATTGAGAGGGTGTCGGCATGAGTCCAGTAGGGTGTCATGGATGGGTCGCCGAGTAGGTTGTATATTTCCCAATAGAAGGCGTCGAAGGGGGAGCCGGCCGTGGTGACAGCAAGGCAGCCTTGGATGAGCAGAGCTCCCAAGGTGTGGTTGTCGGTTGTAAAGGCAGGCTCAATGTCGGGACGGAGAAAAATATGGTCGAAGGCTCCCGGTAGGAGGCTGTCGTATTGCGGGGTGGTGGTGATGGGGTATTTGGCTCCTACGGACCAATAGTAGTCTTCGGCCCAGAGAGTCTCATTCGAGGCTCCGATGGCGGCAACTGCACCTCCAAGGGGTTTGCGAAGCAGTTCTTCACCCAGGCACTGGCCGGCAAAGGCGTTGGCACGGCAGCAGTTGTTGAAGAAGAGTGTGGGGATGGGGTTGTTGAGTGAGTCGATGTCGGAAATTGAGAAGGACGGATTGGTCCATCCCCGGGTAGTGCAGTGGGCAGTGTAGTTTACCAAGGTGTTGTTCTGTCGCAAAGCTGCAACGATGCTGTCGCGCTGTGTACCGGATTCAGGATTGTGGAAGCATACTGTGTCGACTTCGGGTCGGAAGAGGTTGGAAAGTTGTGCAAGGTAGTTGACTTGTCCGTTGGTGGTTAAGGGAGCAGGTGTGCGTTGTTCGTTGCCTGCTACGAGTAGCAATTGATTGTAGTGGGTGGCAAAAATCCCCTGTTCGTAAGCAATGATTTTGTAGAGTACGGGGAGGAGTTGTGCCGTATCGGTGATGGAAATGCGTCCCACCATGGCTTCGGGAACATAATCGCCCGAGAATTCACCGTAATAGAGGTCGGTGAAATGACCGCTCAGCCCAGCGGGTGTGTGTTTGCCTGTGAACGCCGGGATGCGGTCTACGTCACCAACCAGGAGTATGTACATAGGTATGCTGGAGTTGGCTGCATAGTGGTGCGAAAGGGTGGTACGGATACTGTCGGGATGAGGCTCGGTAGGGGTTATCGTTTTTACCCGGAATCCTTGTTGACATTTCCATTGTACAAAAGGGTGGAGTGAAGGCAGGAGGTCGTGTGTGGTGACTATCAGGAAAAGACCTGCCGAGGAGTCGGCAATGGGTGTCTTGGCAGATGGGAATAGGGGGGTGGAAAGCATTGTTTTGTCGGCCGGTGTGACAATTGTACCTGATTTGGTGACGTATGGTTGTCCCCATGTTGAGAGGGCAACCAGAATGGTACCGACGAGGGTCAGTAAATGTTTGAGATGACAGCGTGATTCCATTTTCAAAATGCAAAAATAGACAAAAAATGCAATATAATAAAAAAAAATTGTATCTTTGCAATGTCAATGAATATGCATCCTCAAACATAGCAAATCTGTTGATGTACAAATAGAGCGATGGTTAACAGGTGTTTGTCTATTGGTTTTATTGTGCGGGGTGATTGCTATTGATTTGACAGGATAATTGTTATGTAATAAAAAAAAAACTTTAAAGAATATGAGACGACTTAGATTATTTATTGCAATGGCTATGGCATTGTTGCCGTTTATGGCAGGTGCACAAGTGTATGTCTCCGATTTGGTGTTCAGCGCATATCCATCGACTTTCAGTTCGATTGCGCTGACGGGAACAGAGATGACCAGTTTGCGTAGTGGACTTAATGTGTCTGAGCAACTTTCGTTACCTTTTGTCTTCCCCTTCGGTCAGGATACATGTTCGGTAATAACTGTAGGGTCCAATGGACAGATAGGAATTGGTACCAACGACCCGTGCGTTGGAGGTTATTACTCCGCTCATATCAATGACATGAGCATTATCTCCCCTTTGGGTGCATCATATAATCTTTCTGATGGTGGTTCAGGGCATGTGTATTATGAAACGAGGGGTACGGCTCCGAGCCGCAGCGTGGTCATTGAATATAACGACCCTGCTATCAATAATATAATGTCGAATACATTGATATTTCAAGTGGTGCTGTGGGAAACTGGCGATATTGATTTCATCTATGATACTTGCCAGTTGGACGAAAACGTGGCTGGGGATTTTTGGATTTTTGTGCGTGAGCATGGTGCCAATAAAGCCCTTTCGTTGAGTGGTTCATGGAGTAACCCTGTAGTGTCTCAAAATATTTCACCCGTTGAAATTTCATCTACCGACTATCCTGCTCAAGGGTTGACACTATCGTTTGTCCGCGACGAACGTAGTTGTCTTCGTCCGCTGAATTTTGTTTGCCGTTCGTTTTCGCGTCCCGACAGTGTCTGTTTTGCATGGAATTCGGCTCCATACACCGACATGTGGGAGTTGCGCTATGATACTGTAGGCACCCCTGTTGACAGTATGCAGAATACTGTCCAGTACTATACCGACACCATATATGTGTGTTCCACAATGGTTGCCGGTGGCGTTTATGAAGCTTATCTGCGTACAGATTGTGGCTCCGAGCAGAGTTTCTGGGTGGGGCCTGTGGTTGTCACTCCCGGTTCGTACAATATGCCGGTATCAGGTTATAACACGATATATGCCTGTGGTGGTACCATCTATGACGATGGCGGAGCTACTGGAGACTATTCCGTCAACTGCAATTCTACACTTGTCATCATGCCGACATCACCCGACTCGTTGGTAACTATAAGTGGTACGATCAATTCTGAGACCAATTACGACTTTCTTTATATATATGATGGAATCGGTACGTCTGGCGCATTATTGTCTCAAATCCATGGTGCGGCCACTATCCCTACTATTAGTTCATACTCCGGACCGTTGACCATCCGTTTTATTTCAGACGGTAGTGTTGTCAGAAGTGGTTTCGCCTTGTCTGTCTCTTGCGTTGCTGCTCCCCCGTGCCGTAGTGTCAACCATGCCGAAATATCGCACATCGCGGGAGCCTCGGCATTCGTGGAGTGGGATTTGGTTGGAAGCACCGCCATACCCTCGTATTATGTGGTCAGGATTGAGAATCTGACAAATCCTGCTTTCGGCTCTTTCGAAGATACTACTTCCAACCTTTTCTATTTCTTCTCAGGGCTCAATCAGCTTACCACTTATAGGGCAACAATTTCTTCAATATGCAATGGTGACACTGTCTTTGGCGATTCAATTTCATTTACCACCCGTTCGCTTTCCGGTGGTGTTTCATTACCCTCGGGCAATGGAACGTTGCAAACATCGGGTGTCCCCGTTATGAGCAGCTATGGCAACTCGTTCTGTCAAAGTATTTATACGCCTGCAGAACTGATTTCCATGGGTGTTGCTCCTGGTCCGATTGAAGGCATTACCTATACATGGGCTTCCGGCGGTTCATACAATAAGGATATTGTCATCTTTATGGGACATACAACCAATACCGTTTTCTCCACCAACACTCCGCTCACCGGCAGCATGACTCAGGTCTATTCCGGGACCCGCACCACCTCCGATGTCGGTACGATTGAATACCCCTTCACCACCCCGTTTGTGTGGGACGGTATCCATAGTATTGTCCTTACCTCCTTTGTCAATCAGCCTTCAGGTAGCACACACTACAGCTCGGGATTTAACGGCTACAGCACCAGTTGTGGCGTGAATCGTTCCATTTATGCTTACAAAGACAATACAGCCTACACCGTCAGTAATCTCACTTCCTCGTCAATCTATTACAGCACTTCGCGTCCTAATGTAAGTTTCATTATGCCCCTCGACACACTTACCAATTGTGTGCCACCCAATCCCATCGTCACCGAGGTATTGTCCGACACCATCAAGTTCATCTGGGCTCCGGGTTATCGGGAAACCATGTGGACCATCATGTATAAGGCAGAGGATAGCACCAACTGGATTACGGCCGTCAGCAATACTACCGACAACAGTTATGCCATTGGTGACCTGACTCCCATGACCACCTATCAGGTCCGTATCTATCCCGATTGTGACAGCAGTGATGTTTATGCCATGTTTACGGCCACCACTCCCTGCGTACCTCTTACTACCCTGCCTTTCACCGAGAATTTTGAAAACTTCACAGCGGCTTCTACTGCAGGTTCACCTATCACCCCCTGTTGGACTCGTGGTACCAATAGTAGTTCTTCCTATCCATACCTTAGTACCAGCTATTCCAACAGTGGCAGCCACAGCATGTATTTCTATGCTTCCTCCACTTATTATTCCTATTTGGCTCTTCCCGCCATCGGTATTTCCTTGGATTCGCTTCAGGTGTCGTTCGCACTCTATAAAACCAGCAGTTCATACAACATTCAAGTGGGTGTAATGTCCGATCCCAACGATTTCTCCACATTCAGGCAGGTGGCAATGGTTACACCTTCGACAATCAGCACATGGGAAAACTTTGAGGTGCCCCTCACCAATGCCGACTCCAATAGTCAGTATATTGCCTTTTCCTGCAACGGAGCCAGCAGTTATCCATACCTTGACGATATCGAAGTTACGTATATTCCCAGTTGCATTCGCCCCCGAAATGTAACGGTCAGCACAATCACTGCCAACACCGCTACGGTCAATTGGGATGCTCCTGGTGTTAACTTCTTCGAGATAGAATATGGCCCTGTCGGTTTCAGCCGTGGAACAGGAATGTTGGTCACCAGTGTGGTGGATAGTGTGACTCTCTATGGTCTTAACCATTCGACCCAATACGAAGTCTATGTTCGTGGCTTGTGCGGCATAGGTGACACCTCCAACTGGTCTTTTGCAACCTATTTCAATACGCTCTGCGGCATTATTGATTCATTGCCCTATTCGGTCAGCTTTGGCTCATCTGCTCATGTGGGTTCTTCCGTCCATCCCTACTGTTGGACTTATGGCGGCTATAGCTCCTATCCCTATATTATTGATGTGACATGCAATGCCGACCATACCACCCATCGTACACTGTACATGTATACATACTCTTCCAATCAGGTGTATGCCTCCATGCCCGAACTCGACAGCATATCTTATCCCGTCAATATGGTTCAGGCCGTTTTCAAGGCATGGACTAATCAGACCACTACCGTTCCCCAGTGTATTGTAGGAGTATGCTCTGTTGCGGGTGATCTGAGCACCTTTACCCCTGTTGATACCATCCTTATTGATAACAATCCCACTCTCTACGAGGTGTCGTTCGAGGAGGCTCTTGATGCAGGTAAGTATATTACTTTTGTGAGCGTAACCCCTGCTGGCATGTCAAACAATCCGTTTTATATTGATAGTGTCAACATTGATTTGATACCGGCATGCCAGACACCTAACCGTCTCACAGTAAGCAACACTACCTATAATTCTGCAGTCATAGGATGGAATCCACGGTCATATGCTACCCAGTGGCAAGTGGAATATGGTCCTCATGGATTTATGCTCGGGACAGGCACACGAATGGTCGTCTCGACCAACCCTGTCACTCTTACAGGTCTCACACCTTCCAGTTTCTATGACATTTACATCCGGACAATCTGTGGTATCGGCGACACCTCGGCCTGGGCTGTTGCTGTGGGCTATTTCAACACCCAGCAGGTGCCTGCCTCGGTTCCCTATTTCTATGACTTCGAAAGTGCCACCGAATGGGAAAACTGGCAGACCAATAGTAACACGACCGTTAACTGGTACCGCGGCACTGGTGCTGGCGACGGCACTCCCGGCTACACTAATCTCGGCAGCTATGCCATGTACGTGTCGGCCGACTCAGGACGTACCTATAGTACTGACCTTAATCAGGTCGTCAATGCCTCCGCTTATCGCGATATAGATTTCGGCACTAACGACTCCAGCTTTATTCTTTCCTTCCGTGCTGCTGCCGGAGGTACTCCTACTCAAGGATGGGATGCCTTAATGGTCTTCCTCGTCGATCCCAACATCCCTGTTGTTGCCTCTAACAGCAACATCACTTCCCCATGGGGCATGGTCAATGACCTTACTCCCTTGGCCATGGTTCGTCTAAACACCGTCTGGAACACCTATAGCGTTGTTCTCGACACCCTCTCCGGTGTTCATCGACTGGCCTTCTTCTGGTTCAACCAATCCACTGCCAGCACCCCCTATATGGGAGGTCCTGCTGCTGTTGACAATGTCAGGATAGACTATGTCGATTGTCCGCGTCCTGTTGCAGTCCAGGCTACCCATACCACCATGACTACTGCCGATGTCGAATGGATCGGGCCGGAAGAAGCCAACTATCATTTCCTTTGCCGCACAGCTACAGGTAATGTGGTTGCCAACGAACGTCTCAACACAAATCACATTCACGTCACTGGCCTCACCCCCGGTGTGCGCTATAACGTCTATGTACGTCGTATATGTAGCGAGAACGACAGTTCAACCCTTTCTCTCAGCTATCAATTCATGACCAAACAATGCAACGACAGCTATTTCGACACCATTGGCAGCACAGCCACCACTACTACTTCCTATAACCTGCCCGTTAACAACTACTACAGATACACATATAGTCAGCAAATTATTACCAGCGACGAACTGAGCGGTGCAGGTTCTATCTCCGCCATCAGTTTCAAATATGCTTATACTACCGCTATGTCATCGAAGACCAACTGCACTATCTACATGGGTCACACCACACTCTCTTCTTTCAGTTCCAGCAATGACTATGTTAACCCCGATAGTATGCAACTTGTTTACACAGGAACCCTCAACTGCGCAGAGGGGTGGAATCGCTTTATTCTTAACTATCCTTTCGAATACGATGGGGCCAGCAATCTTGTTATCGCCATTGATGACAATAGTAACGCCTACGACGGCGACGATTATTTCTTCTATGTCTCCAATACCGCTGATGCAAAATCGTTGGTTCTTTACTCCGATTCCCAGAATCCCAATGTTAACGCACTTCCAGCCTTTACCGGTACACGTGTTGTCTATGCCTATCGTAACCTGATGGCCTTCGAATTCTGTCCTCCCTCCACCTGTCCCAAACCGACTGTACTCAATCCTGTTATCAGGCCTAACACCGTCACTCTCCGTTGGCGCAACACCGGCAGTTCCTACCAAATTGGTTACCGTTTAGCCTCTACTTCCAGTTGGATAACCAACGACTACGTTGTCAACGACACCTTCTACGTGATAAACAATGTCCTACCGGTAACCGACTACGTCTATCAAGTGCGTCAAATCTGCGACAGCACAGGTATTTCCAACTGGGAAGTCCGTACCTTTAATTCAGACGATATCCCCTGTCTGTCGCCCAATGGACTTCGTGTTGACGAAGTGACCAACAGCAAAGTAACCCTCCGTTGGGATCCTGAGCAGAACAACAACAGCTACCGTGTTCACCTCTTCAACAGCTATACCGACAGATATTCGAACAGCTATGTCGCCCACAAAACCATTTCCGGTCTTGATCCCAATATGGTCTACTACGCCGCTGTTCAGGCTTCGTGTCAGGATATAGACGATCCCAGCGAGTGGAGCGACACCATTTCCTTCACCACCGACTTCTGTCCCGATGTCACCAACCTCACCTATTCCGACCTGCAGGGCAACAGCGTAGTCCTCGACTGGACTGAGGGAGGCCGTGCTTCTCGGTGGGAAATCGAATATGGATATTCTGGATTCGACCAAGGTACAGGCTTTGTCGTTCAGACCGACACCCATCCCTACACGCTTACAGGCCTTGTCGGCGAAAGCAGTTATGATATCTATGTCCGTGCAATTTGTGGCGACAACTTCTTCAGTGAACACTGGTCCAATCTCATTACAATAACTACACCCTTCAGCAATATTGACGACATTACCGACGATGGCGGTGTACGTCTCGTGCCCAATCCCACCAGCACTGATGTCACGCTCACCGTTCCCATTGCCAATAGCGAAGTCCGTGTGGAAGTCATTGACCTCACCGGCCGTGTGCGCTTCAGCCAGCAATTGGCTCCCGGAATGGAAACCACAGTGCTGCCTGCCTCGCTGCTGGCACAAGGAGCTTACTTCGTGCGTATCACAGCCGATAACACCAATGTGGTGCGTAAGTTGATTGTCCGTTAGTACTGAGATTAAGGTTGCATCCGCACCAGCTGCTGTGGCCATTTTCTAAAAAGAGAGGTTACCCTTGTCGGGTATCCTCTCTTTTTGTTGAACCCACATCTGTCATTGTCTGGTGAGATGTATGGTCGCAGTTATGAAATTGAGCGTTTCTGTATGCATGGCGGAATGACACTTTTAAAACCAATGATAAAAAGTGCTTCCTTTTTGTCAAAAAGTATGAACACATGTAGTTTTTGTCGATTAAACCGCATTAATTGGTAAAAAAAATGTATCTTTGCATTTATTACATATAATTGGTTTTAAGACTAATGGTTTCGTTTATAGGCAGTTGTATGTTATTGCATGCCGCAAAAGCGGCACAGTGTACTTATTGTTTGGCAAAAAGTACAGGGATAACTAATTGTTTATATTGAAAAAAATCAGACATTTTTTTTATTTATTAACTAAATTCATTAATAACATGTTTAAACACTTACGCAAATGGTTGCTCTTGACAGCGCTTTTATGTGCTTCGGGAGTGACTATGGCCCAGATTACGTTTCCGTATTCCACGGGCTTCGAGGGGCTGACCACGGGTCAGTTGCCTACTGGCTGGCAACAGCTCCAGTCAGGCAGCAGCGGCGCTGGCACATTCCCCGCAGGGTACCAGTACGCCAACAATGCCCGCAATGGTAGCGTGTACTTCGAGTTTGAGAGCAACTCGGGACAGACAGAGCTTGCCGCTCTGCCCGAGATGGACGACCTTGACCAGTTGCAGCTCTCGTTCTATGCCTCGGTGATGAACCACAACTTCCTCTTCGAGGTGGGCGTGATGGAGGGTACCACCTTCGTCCCGCTGGACACCATTGCCTTTACCGTCGGCAGCGGTGGCAACTGGCATGGCTCATACTACCTTTACACGGTCTATTTTAGCAACTACACAGGCACGGGAAACCGCATCGCCATGCGTGCTACCGCCCCAAGCAGCAGCACCAGCTACACACTGATGATCGACGACCTGACAGTCGACTATATCCCCACCTGCCCCGCACCTATCAACTTGGTAATGGATAGCGCCAGCGTTGACTGGATGGCTCTGCATTGGCAAGAGGTCGGCTCTGCTTCGAGCTGGGTGGTAGAGTACAGCACTTCACCCATCCCCGCTTCTCAGCTTGGTCAGAATATTGCCAACACGGTTAATGTATCTGGCACACCCAATACTACCCTGGTCGGTCTTGACACCGCCACCTCCTATTACATCTATGTCTACTCCGACTGCGGTACTGAGTACAGCAATGCAGTCGAGATGATTGCCTCCACTCTCGCAGGTCTCCCTGCTGCGTTACCTTACAGCTGCGACTTTGAGCAAGATGGTCCCAATGGCTGGGAGTTCGTCAATGGCACTCAGACCAACAAATGGTATGTTGGCAATGCCACTAACAACGGTGGCACCCGCAGTATGTATGTATCCAATGACAACGGTGCTACCCACGGTTATAACAATTCAAGTACTTCGCATGTCTTTGCTGTCCGCACAATCAATTTCAGTGTGGCGAGCGAATATGTCTACACCTACGACTGGAATTGCTATGGCGAAGGCCAATACGACTTCATCCGTGTGGCCTTAGTACCCGCCAGCACCGAGTTGACGGCCGGCGATTACTCTGGTTTCAACAACACTTCGGGAATGCCTGCAGGCGGTATCGCTCTCGATGGAGCCTATCGCTTAAATGGTGTTAATTCTTGGCAGACCCAGTCGGGTACCTTCCGCATCAACACCCCCGGTACCTACAAACTGGTCTACCTCTGGCGTAACGATGGCTCCAGCGGTAGTGGCCCTGCTGCTATCGACAATATTGCCATTTATCCCAACCCTTGCCCGACTCCCTATGGCTTGACATCTTCCAATGTGATGCCCAACGAAGCAACCCTCACTTGGCATCCCGGTGGTTCGGAAACGTCTTGGGAAATCACCTATGGGAATATGACCGAGACTGCCTACGACACCAACTATACTGTCTACAGTCTCACCCCCGATACCACCTATCATTTTGTAGTGCGTGCTCTTTGCGATGCCGGCGACACCAGCTTGCCGATAGCTATCAATGTCCACACTCCTCCCACTTGCCCTGCCCCCAGCAACTTCGCTGCAACAGGCAGCAGTGTTGACTGGATTACCCTTAGTTGGCAGGAGAACGGTGAGGCTACGTCCTGGGTGGTCGAATACGACACAGTGCCTATCCCCGCTTCGCAATTGGGTCAAGGTGTGGCCGGTCAAGAAACAGTGACAGGTGTGCCTAACACGACCATTAATGGCCTTGACACCGCTACAACCTACTATTTCTATGTCTATGCCGACTGTGGTGGCGACTACAGCAATGCTGTTTCTATGACTGCTACCACCCTGGCAGCTCTTCCCGCCGAAGTGCCTTACGCCTGCGACTTCGAGCAGGAGGGCCCCAATGGCTGGGAGCTGATCAATGGTTCGCAGACCAACAAATGGTGTGTGGGCAGCGCCACCAACAATGGCGGCAACCAGAGCCTTTATATCTCCGACAACGGTGGCACTTCAAATAGCTATAGCACTGGCAGTACTTCTTACACCTACGCTTTCCGTACTTTCGACCTGACCGACTCTGGCGAATATGCCTACGGATATGACTGGAAGTGCCAGGGCGAAAGCCACAATTACGATTTCTGCCGTGCATTCCTTGCTCCTGCTTCCTATCAATGGACTGCAGGCACGAATCCTGCAGGTGGCACCTATGCCTTTGCTTCATGGTCAATGCCTTCCGGCTGGATTGAACTGACCGAGAACTTCTCTTCTCCTCGCACCATGTCTCTTTCAAGCAGCTGGAGAACCGTCACGGGTACATTCTATATCACCACCCCCGGCACCTACAGCATTGTCTTTGCATGGGCCAACGATGGCGGTGGCGGTAGCCAGCCTCCCATGGCAGTCGACAATGTGTTCTTGACACACAACACCTGCCCTGGTCCCCTCAATCTGACAGCCTCCTATGTTGCCAACGACACCGTCGTCATCACTTGGCAGCCCGGTGGCTCCGAGAGCAGCTGGATTGTCAGCGACGGTGTGAACAGCTATGACGTGTACGACACCACCTATCTTTTCGAGGGTCTGATGCCTGCCACCAACTACAATTTCTACGCCTACGCTCTCTGCGATGACGGCGACACCAGCCTTCCCGCAACCGTGTCTGTCCGCACTCCTTGCAGTGAATTCGGTCCTCTGCCTTTGATTGAGAACTTCGACAGCTATTCTTCTTCCAGCTATCCTGACTGCTGGACACGCATCCAGAACAGCAGCAGCTATCCTTACATCACAACCAGCTATGGCATCTGCATCCAGTCCGGTGGTGGCGCTTCTTCTATCAGCCCCCGTATCCCTGCTCCGCTCAACAACCTTTTTGTCGAGTTCGACCTGCGGAAAGAGGGAAGTTCCTCCGGCAGCATGTCGTTTGGCTACACTCGCGATCCCAACTCGGTCGACAGCATGGTTGTGATTCAAACCATCGATCCTGCCTCTACTGGACAGTATTATCACTACGAATTCGACCTCTCCGGCGACACCTGCACCGACAGCGTCTATCTGGTGTGGCGTCAAGACGGCACCTCCGCTGTCTGGTACTACTGGTTGGACAATGTCTCCGTCTCACGTGCCGGCAGCTGCCCCGCTGTGGTGAACCTGCGCTGCAGCTCCCACACCAATCGCGAGGCCACCATTGCTTGGTCCGACACCAGCAACTCGCACATCGATGTGATGCTTTATATCGCTCAGTCCAACAACATCGCCGCTGCTTTCGACAGCGTTGTTGTCAGTGGCAACTCTTACACCTTCACCGGTTTGAGCGGTAACACACATTACTATGTCTGGGCAAGAGCCAACTGCTCCGATGGCAGCAGCCGTGAGGTCCTCTGTGAGTTCACCACCGATGTGAACTGCGCACCTGTCGAGAACCTCCGTGTGGTGGCCACCGACTATCACGCCTTCGGTCTCAACTGGGAGGCTCCCACCGCTGGCGATCCTGTCACAAACTACATTGTCAGCTATCGTCTCTCCGGCGAATCCTCGTGGATTTCGGACACCGTTAGCGACCTCTATTACTATGTTAGCGGACTGGACACCAACCATACTTACCAGTACCGTGTCACCACCATCTGCGATACATTGACAAGCGCCATCACTAGCGGTACTGTCACCACTATGGGTTGTGCCCGCATGATAACCAACGGCGGCACTACCTATAGCTACCTGCCCACCTATATATACTATGGTTTTTCCTACACACAGCAGATTTACCTCGATGCCGAAATAGGCACCGGCATGGACACCATTACTGCTATCTCATTCTACGCTTCAAGCACGGTCTCGTCGCGCAATATCGATCTCTATTTGGGCAACACCGACCAGTCTTCATTCTCCAGCACCAGCAACTATATCCCGGTCGACAGCCTCTCGCTTGTCTACACTGGTACGTTTAGTGGCAATGGCTGGATTACCCTGAACTTCACCACTCCGTTTGTCCGCACCGCCGGCCGCAATCTGGTTGTGGCAATGGACGACAATACCAGCAATTGGGTGAGCAGCATTTCGTATGCCGCTACTTCGGCAAGCAACCGTTCCATCTATTTCTGTCAGGATGGTACCGACATTAATCCTGCTTCGCCCAGTGCCAGCAGCTCCAGTGTCGTCAGCTACGTCAACCAAATCAAGCTGAATCCTGCCTCCTGCCACATTCCTGAATGTAACTCTCCTGTGGTAATGATTGCCAGCACAGAAGGTACACAGGTTAACTTGGTATGGAACAACGAGCCCGGCAGAACCTACACCATTGAGTATCTCCGCGAAAATACCACCAACTGGGTTGTGTTCGATTCCACCAACACCACCGGTGCTTGCAGCGTCACAGGCCTGTTGAGTGGCTACAGCTACACCTTCCGCGTCAGCTTCGACTGCGATGGCGACCTCCTCTCCGGCACCGTTCAGAGCCGCGCTGTCTGCGCTCCTGTGGCACTGCCCTACACCGAGGACTTCGAGAATCAGAGCGGACTCTACAGCCGCAACTGCTGGTACACCGGCAGCACCAACCTCGGCTCGACTTATCCCAACCCCATTGTCGTCAACCTCGAAGGCAACCCCAACAAGTTGCTCCTTCTCTACAACGGCGCTTATGTCATCCTGCCCGAAATGGATGCTCCGCTCAACCAGCTGCAGATCCGTTTCAACTTTGTACAGGGTGGCAACAATGTGCGTCTCATCATGGGTGTTATGGACGATCCCACAGCTCCCATCTCCACCATCCATCCTATCGACACGCTCATCCGCTCCAACTACGACACCTCGGCCTACGCCTATGTCGTCTATCCGCTCGATGGTATCAGCGACACTACCGGCCATCTGGCTTTCTGGGATGCTTTCAACGACAACTACAGCTTCCTCGACAACATCGTGGTGGAATACATCCCCAACTGTACCAATGTCTCCGATGTGGTTGCCAGCAACGTAACAACCAACTCCGCCACTATCAGCTGGACCGGCAGTACTTTTGCCACTAGCTATTTGGTTGAATATGGTTACCGTGGCTTCACTCCCGGCACCGGTACCACCGTTACCTCTGCTACTACCAGCATCTCGCTCACTGGTCTCGACAATAGCACCAGCTACCAAGTGTATGTCTATGCCGTCTGTGCTGGCGACACTTCCATAGCTTCGCAGGTGTGCAACTTCGTCACCAGTTGCGGTGCCATCACCAATCTGCCTTATGTCCAGAACTTCGAGAACATCCTCGGCCCCGGCGACAACTCCGCCAACGTTGTTCCCAACTGCTGGGCTTCCGCTTTGCTGCCCGAAGGTGCCGGCCACGAGGTGCCTCATGTGTTCTACAACACCGACCTCGGTCACGCTCCCTCGCCGCAGTACTGCTTCTACTTCGAGGGCATCGGCATCGCCGCTCTGCCTGAGATGGGTGTGCCGCTGGATTCGCTCATGATTTCTTTCCACGAGTGGAACAGCAACCCCAGCAACTATGGCCTTATCATCGGTGCTGTCGACAATACCGATTCCGGTTTCGCCTCCAGCTTCCAGCCCATCGACACCATCCCCTTCGTTGGTACCGATAACCAATTCGATGTGGTCTCCATGCTGAATGGATACACCGGCACCGCCCGCCACATAGCCATTGCCTCCTACAACATCGCTGGCAATGCCTATGCCGACCAGTATCTCGACAATCTCGTCATCAGCCGTATCCCCAACTGCATTGCTCCTATGCGTGTAGAGGCCACTGCGCTGACCAACGTCTCTGCCGACCTGGCTTGGCAGTTCAGCAACGCAGCCAGCTACAGCATTGAATACGGCCTCCATGGTTTCACTCCCGGTACCGGCACCACCGTTACCAGCACCACACGCACTGTCAGCCTCGCCGGCCTGTTGCCCTATACACAGTACGATGTCTACCTGACCAGTGTCTGCAGCCCCGCTGAAACCAGCGACACCACCTTCTTCACCTTCACTACCCTCCGTGGCGCTCCTGTCACTACATATCCCTATGTCTGCACCTTCGCCGATACGAATGAGGCCAACGCTTGGGAACCCGTCAACGGCAGCCAGACCAACAAATGGTATGTAGGCACCGCTGCCCACTACGGCACTGCCGACAATATGGCTCTCTACATCTCCGACAACAACGGTGTCAGCAACCAATATACTAATTCTTCCGCCTCCTTCACCTATGTCTACCGCACCCTCACTATGAATGTCGGTTCCTACAATATCGGCTTCAACTGGCAGGCCCAGGGCGAAAGCAATTTTGACTACCTCCGTGCATGGCTTGCTCCGGCCGACTTCGAGTTCACTCCCGGCCAGACACCCGACGGTGGTACCTCTTCCTCTGCCTACACCAGCTCCAATCCTGCTGGTTGGATACCTCTCGACGGTGGCTCCAAGCTGAACCTCCAATCCAGCTGGCAGACCGCTAACGAAGATGTGACCATCACCACAGCCGGCAACTACAACCTGGTGTTCATGTGGGCCAACGACGGTTCGGTGGGTACCAATCCTCCCGCTGCCGTCGACAATGTGGAAGTCTATCTCAACACCTGCCCCGCTCCTGTGGAAGTTTTCGCCAACTCTGTCGGCTCCACTTATATTGACCTTGACTGGACCGACTTGGCTCCTGCAGTCTCCTGGCAGGTTGAGTACGGCCCCAGCGGCTACAGCCGTGGCACAGGTACGCTGCTCAATGTCACCAGCCATCCTGTCAACATCAGTGGCCTCGACACGCTGACCCATTACGACTTCTACGTCCGTCCTATCTGTTCCAGTGCCGATACTGGCCGTTGGAGCCTCCCTGTAGGCCTCAGCACTGCCATGTGCGACAACGCTCAGGTCTTTGCCCTCGGCTCCAGTGCCTCTACGGGTACCTCCTGTTATTTCCCGGTAAACAACTACTATAATTACTCCCTTACCGAGACCATCATCGACAGTGCTGAACTCAATGGTCCCATGGACATCGAATACATTGGCTACTACTACGACTACTCCTCACCTTCGACTGCGAAGGCCAACTGCACCATCTATTTCCAGCCCACCGCCAAGACCGTCTTCACCAGTTCAAGCGATATGGTGGCTCTTGATTCCGCCACAGGTGTAAGAGTATTCACAGGTTCTCTCAACTGTACTCAGGGATGGAACTACTTCCAGCTCGACACCGCCTATCACTACGACGGCACTGGCAACCTGCTGGTTATTGTCGACGACAATAGCGGTGGCTACGATGGAATGGATTACGTCTTCAAGACACAGTCCTGCACAGGCTACAAGACCATCCATTACTATAACGACAGCGATAACCCGGATGTTACAGATCCCTCAACATTCTCCTATAGCATGAGTTATGAACAGGCCCGTCCCGTCATGCAGCTTATCAGCTGTGCAGGCGCCGGATGCCGCAAGCCTGTCATCTCCTCTATAACGCAGGACTACCACTCTGCCACCGTCACTTGGACTGGCACTGGCTCTGCCTACGAGGTCAACATCAAGGAGAGTGCAGCTCCCAACTGGCCCGCCACAGACATCGCTGTCAGCGGCAACAGCTACACCTTCAACGGCCTGAATCCTGCCACCAACTACACCTTCCGTGTACGTCAAGACTGCACCGCCGACACGCTCGGCTACAGTGACTGGACAGTCAACAGCTTCCTTACCGACAGCCTCCCCTGCCTCACTCCCGACAGTCTGCACGTCTTGGCTGTGACCAACTCCACCGCCACCCTCGACTGGAATGTCCTCGGCAATGAAACCGACTGGGACATCCACGTCTGGTTCACCGGCGGTTTCGACAGCATCTACCGTGTCAACACACATCCTGCCACCGTCGGTGGCTTTGTGGCCGGCCTTACCTACAGCGCCACTGTCCGTCCTCTTTGCGGTGTCAACCTTATTGAAGGCGATTGGGGCAACACTGTCACCTTTAGCACCGCCACCTGCCCCGATGTCACCGGCCTCACTTCCGGCAACGTGACCACCAGTAGCGTCACCCTCAACTGGAACAACGACCCGATGGCTGAAAGCTGGATTATCGAGTACGGCTACGAAGGCTTCAACCAAGGCACCGGCATCACCGCCACCGCCACCACTAACAGCTACGTGGTCACCGGCCTGACCGACGACAGCGACTACGAGTTCTACGTCAAGGCAGTCTGCGGCACCAACTGGAACAGTGAAAACTGGGTCAGCACCACCGCCACC
>JAEEGI010002982.1_pt1 | contig 40798 bp, 30 predicted proteins | sample 8958751 | NCBI WGS metagenome assembly JAEEGI01 (sample SAMN16246545, study PRJNA631951) | gut metagenome | biome: gut microbiome; feature: rumen; material: KS-attached | host: Bos | place: Iran: Karaj | collected 2018-10 | reverse complement strand
TGCCCGTGAATTAAAGAAGAAAGGAGCAAATAAAATGGATTTTTCAGCATTTGATACAAGTAAAATAGATGAGTATTCAAAGAAAGCCAAAGAGCAGTGGGGCGAAACCAAAGAATATAAAGAATATAAGAAAAAGAGCGCTAAGCGTTCCAAAGAAGATGATAAGAAAATCATGGCTGATTTTATGGATATCTTCACAGAATTTGGCACCATAAAAGATACAGACCCTTCATCAGCTGACGCACAGACGCTGGTTAAGAAACTTCAAAACTACATTTCCGAACATTTCTACAACTGTTCCAACGAAGTTCTTGCAGGCTTAGGCGCTATGTATGCTGGCGGAAATGAGTTTACTGAAAACATTGACAATGCAGGCGGTGAGGGCACGGCAGATTTTGTTTCCAAAGCAATAAATGTTTTTACGAAAAAATAATAAAACAAGCAACGCCTGAAAGCAGGCAAAATAAAAGGGTAGGAGACAACTCCTACCCTTGATTTTTTCTTTTATGAGTTTTACAACTGCGAATATCCGAAGCCGTTTACCAAAGCTTCGAGCTTTTGTCCTTTGGCACACATAGGACAGTTTTCTCTCGAATAATAGCCGTAGTTCGGGATGTCGGAGGAAGTGAAGATCGACTTTACTTCAATGCCGGCACATTTGGTGACTGCGGAGAAGATGGCTGCGATACCGCCTACGGTTCCGCCGTAGTAAACTACCGAATCGATTGCCTGAAGAATGGTCTTACCGGATGTGATGGAGTCGGTCAGTATGAGTACGTTCATGCCTTCCACCATACGAATCTTGTTGTCACGGAATATCATCTGTCCCATCGAGTTTACTTCGGGAGTGATGACCGAAATATTGTTACCGAAACTAAGACATGTTTTATAACTGTGAGAGAGTTCCTCTGCGAGAAAAGCTCCGATTACTTCCGTTTCATCGAGGCATACAATGGTATCCACAGCGAAGGATAGCATATAGTTTTCTGCGAGAGCCTTCGCGGAAACGGATGCGTTGTTCTGTCTGCATTTTACAGTGGACATATCGATATAAGTGTTTATGTGTGAGTTCTGGGTGGCGAAATGCCCCTGCATGATTTTGATTCGAGCTTCCCTGTAGTTGGAAGAGCGCAAATCCACTAGTCTTTCATCCATAATGAAATACCCCCTTGTCATAATTTTTTAAAACGAAATAACTCGTTTATAACCCCATATGACAATTATACCCTATCCGGCGGTGATGGTCTACGAGAGAAAAGGGACAAATTTGAAAATAATTTGTAAAAAATCGGTGACTATTTAGATAAAATACTGTATCTGACGCATTCTTGTGGTAAAATATGAATAATATTTCTTTTTTTATATAAATTCTGTAAAAGGGGGCTTGTACATGAAGAGATATATTACTTTCAAAGATTACGAAGAAGTTCTCAGAATCGGTAAATTCTGGCTCGACAAATGCAGCGACGATTACTACGATGACGGAACACTCTTTCACCATCTTCCTTTAAAGGATATTTTAGGAGATCCGCTCGATCCGAAGAACTTCTACATGGATGACAAGTATAAAAAAGAATTCCACAAGAGCATGAAAACTCTTGAAAAATATGTTAAGCAGGTTGAGGCAGCAGACAAAAAGGCCATCGTTATTAACTACGAAATCATGGATATAAGACAGATACTCCCGCCTTGGATCGTATATCCTCACTATCCTGCACAGAACGTGTATTTGACACAGTATTATTCGATTTTTGACGACTTTGTCAGCCGTATGACCAAGATGGAATTAAGCGTATACAAAAAGCTTTATCCGACGCCGGCATACATTGAGTCGATTTTCCAGTACAAGGAAGTTGAATAAATTATATATGTGAGGGGGATAAATAAATGGAATATGAACTTCGTATTGGAACCGCTATGCCGGTACCTTTTCAGGATGCGGCATCGGGCAGAAATGTTTACGTAGAGTGTCAGGCGAGCGCAACGGTTGTGCCCATTGATGAGGCAAAATATCCTGACAGGGACGCAATTAACAGACTTGGCGTTCCTACAGCGCAGTCACTTATCGCACAGGTTTTAATGGACTTAAGCGGCAAAGCAGATGCCCTAAAATTAGGCGATCATAAAAGAGAAGTCGAGAAGAATATGACGGATGCCTTAAAGGGCGCAGGACTTCAGGTCACAGGCATGGAGTTTTTCAAACTTGGACCTGACAAAGAATCTGAAGAAAGATTAAAAACGATGTCTGCTGCAAGTCAGCCGATCGATGCTGCTACGGCAAGTATTCTTAATGATCCTGACAAACTGGCAGAAGCAATGAGGCAGGCAACAGCTTTGGCTGCGGCTGCAAAGGCTGCTGCAGGAGAGAAATTCTGCAAGTACTGCGGTGCAAAAGTAACAGGCAAATTCTGTTCAAGCTGCGGAGCTCAGATAGGTTTATAATGAAAGAATTGCGCAGGTGATTCTTGCGCAATTTTTTTTATGCGTGTTTAATAAATGATTTATGAGGGGTGTTTATGAAAAATATTGTATTGGGGAATACAGGAATCGTTACTCCGCAGAACGCGTTCGGTGCTCTGCCCGTTCAGCGTGTGGACATGGCAACGGCGGTTAAACTTCTTAGAAAAGCGTATGAAGGCGGAATGACTTTCTTTGATACCGCGAGAGCGTATTCTGACAGCGAAGAGAAGTTGGGCGAAGCGTTCGACGGTATGCGTGACAAGATCTATATTGCTTCCAAAACTCAGGCTAAAACGCCCGAAGTTTTCTGGGAACATCTTGAGACAACTCTTAAGAATCTTCGTACGGATTATCTTGATATCTATCAGCTCCACTGTGCATCACAATGTTATAAACCGGACGATGGAACAGGTATGTATGAGGCCATGCTTGAGGCTAAAAAGCAGGGCAAGATAAGACATATCGGTATTACCGCGCACTTAATCGGCGTTGCTGAGGAAATCGTTGAAAGCGGCCTCTACGAGACGCTTCAGTTTCCGTTTTCGTATCTTGCAAATGAGAGAGAAATTGCTTTGGTTAAGGCGACTGAAAAGGCAGGAATGGGCTTTATAGCGATGAAAGGTTTGGCAGGCGGACTTCTTACCGACAGCAATGCGTGCATGGCTTTTATGAGCCAATACAATGCGCTTCCTATCTGGGGCATTCAGCGTGAAGAAGAACTGGATGAGTGGCTTTCATTCTTCGAAAAAGATGCCGTGATGACAGACGAAATCAGAGCGTTCATCGAAGAAGAGAGAAAGAGTCTGATGGGCGATTTCTGCCGTGGTTGCGGTTACTGCATGCCTTGTACGGTCGGTATTCAGATTAACAACTGCGCACGTATGTCACAGCTTATAAGACGTTCACCGTCTAAGAATTTCCTCTCCGAAGAATGGCAACAGAACATGCTTAAAATCGACGAGTGCGTGGACTGCGGACTTTGCAAGAGCAAATGTCCTTACGGACTTGATACGCCGAATCTGCTTAGAAAAAATCTGGCGGATTATAAAGATATTATTTCAGGCAAAACCAAAATATAATTACTGGAAAAGGAGACTTGAAAATGAAAATACTGGTGCTTAACGGAAGCCCCAAGAAGAAGAGCGACACCTTCCGCTTAACGGAAGCTTTTCTTCGCGGAATGAACAAAGCCGGCGATCACGAAGTTAATGTGATCAACGTAATCGAAAAGAATATTGCTCCCTGCATGGGATGTTTTGGCTGCTGGGAACAGGGCAAAGGCCACTGCGTGATTGAAGACGATCAGAACGCAATACTTGATCTGTATGTTAAGGCAGACCTTATTATCTGGAGCTTTCCGCTCTACTGTTACTCCATGCCTTCACACTTAAAGGCGCTTCTCGACAGAACAATTCCGCTTGTAAAAATGGATATGGTCGAAGAGGATGACGGTACTGTTCGACACGAAGCTCTCGCAGACTTTTCTAAGATGCATACACTCGTTATCTGCGGCTGCGGTTTCCCTGACTGGGACGGCAATTTTGATGCCTTAAGAATTATGTGCGACAGATGTTTCTGCAGACCTGATATCCTCTGCGTTCCCGAGACTCCGATGCTTAATATTCCTGCGGCTGCACCGGTTGCAGATCCGCTCCTTGCGAAGTTTGAAAAGGCAGGAGAAGAGTACTCTTCATCTCTTCATTTATCGCCTGAAATAATTGCGGAACTTGAGACTCCGATGATTCCCAAGGAAATGTATATACAGAATGTAAATGGTGGTTGAGAAACTACTGCCAAACAGATATAATTGTCTTTCGGTGAAGTGGGGATGGCTTTACCTTAATGTAAAAATTAAGGAGGAATGAATAATGGCTAAACAGAACATTTTTGACAACGAGGTTTTCTTTGAGGGTTACAAAGATTTAAGAAACAGAGAAAAAAATGCGAATAATCTTTTCGAGATACCGGCGCTTTTCTCACTTCTGCCTGAACTTAAAGGATTGAGAATTCTCGACCTTGGATGCGGCTTCGGCGAGCACTGCAAGGATTACATCAGAATGGGTGCAGAGAAAGTCGTTGGCATTGATATTTCAGAGAAAATGCTCGAGGTTGCGAAGGCAGAAAATTCCGACCCTAAGATTACTTACTTAAATCTTGCGATGGAAGATTTAAACGAGATCGACGGAGAGTTTGATCTTGTCATCAGCTCACTCGCGCTTCACTACATCGAGGATTTCGACGGAGTGCTTAAAAACATAAACAAACTGCTCATAAAAGACGGTTACTTTATTTTCTCACAGGAGAGCCCTCTTTCCACATGCTTTTCAGGCGGTGAGAGATGGACCAGAGACGAGGACGGCAACAAGCTTCACTTAAATCTTACAAACTACGGCAGAGAAAAAGAAGCAAGCTCCGAATGGTTCGTAGAAGACGTTAAGAGATACCACAGAATGTTCTCAACCATCGTCAATTCACTCGTAGATGCAGGTTTCTCAGTGGAGCGTATGATCGAGCCCCTTCCTAACGAAGAAATACTTGCGAAATATCCGGACTATGACGACCTTTTTCACAAACCCGATTTTCTTTTGGTGAAGGCGAAAAAAAGAGCATAAGGGGATACGCTACAGTTAGATTTTAAAGAATAAAAATATTAAATGTACTTAAAGAGGTTTTGAATGCAAACTGCACTTAAAATAATTGAATATGTAGCTTCAAGTGGATTAGATGTTTTTATATTTGTTTTAATGCTTTTATCGATAAAAAAATGTTTTTGGGAAGAGGGAAGAAGCAAGATTATTATGTTTTTAGTAACCCTTGTAATTTTTCCGCTGAAATGGATTATAATTGCTATGTTTAGTGCAGTATTTACTGACGCTACTATTGCTTATATATATGGTCAGGATTTGGAAGTATTAGCAACAAATATATTTTTTATTATTGTTTCATCTATCATAAGTTCAATAATATTTATATTTTCAGTTTCAATATGTACAATTATAGGAATAATCTGGTTAAAATTTAAAAAAATAACACCTTTTCTGTTTTTATATACAATGTACATTGCTATTTTTGTTACAACAATTAGAAGCTCCGAGATTAATGGGGAATTGTTTTCAGTTCCGTATATTGGAAGTTTATTAAATATAACGATTTCCGTTCTTGGATTTGTTGCGGCATGGGCTTTCTATCGAATGGTTGTGTTAAAATTTAGCGAACTGATAAAAGAAAATACTAAAATTAACTGGAAATTATTTATCATTCCGCCTTTAGCGTTTTCTGTTCTTTTTTCGTCACTTTCGTTTGCGATGTCTATGGATTATGCAAATGAGAATATTGTATTAGCCGGTTCAATTTTTTCTGCAATTATCATTTTTATATTCATCTGGGCATTTTACGTTATTATCAAAAACATGATTGCCACCAACGAAGCCATCAAAGCCAAAGATGAAATCAAAACCCTTTCTGTTGAAGTCATGGAAGCTTTGGCGCACACCATAGATGCGAAGGACGAATATACGAAAGGTCATTCGGTGCGAGTGGCGAAGTATTCGAGGATGCTTGCAGAGAAACTTGGACTGAATGAAGGCGATTGCGAAAGTGTTTATTACATGGCACTTTTGCATGATATCGGAAAGATTGGTGTTCCGAATGAAATCATCAACAGCAAATCAAAAATGACCGACGAAGAATACGCCATAATGAAAACGCATCCTGCTATAGGTTCTGACATTCTTGAGGAAATTAAGAGCCGTCCGGATTTGATGATTGGTGCAAGATGGCATCATGAAAGATACGACGGAAAAGGCTATCCCGACCAGAAAGCAGGCGAAGATATACCATATTTTGCAAGGATTATTTCCGTAGCCGACAGCTACGATGCAATGACTTCCAACCGAAGCTACCGTAAGTTCCTTCCGCAGGATGTCGTGCGCGGAGAAATCGAGAAAAACAGCGGTACACAGTTCGATCCGAACGTCGCAAAATGCATGCTGTCCATCATAGATGAAGATGTAAATTACGAGTATCACGAATAAAACCGTAAAAAATGCTAAAAAAGCCCGAAGAATACTATATCTTCGGGCCTTTTTTTATGATAAAATAGAAAGGTATGGTTCAAAGGACGTTAAATTCATATTTAAAGAATATATACGGCAGGAAAATATACAAGGTTTCAATCAACGCAGGCTTCACCTGTCCTAACAGAGACGGCACGCTCGGAAACCGCGGATGCATATTCTGTTCAGAGGGCGGCTCGGGTGATTTCGCAGAGGATGCTGCGCTCTCAATTACCGAGCAGATTGAGCTTGGCAAGAAACGTATAGAAAGCAAGTTACCGAACGGCGACTTCGGACTCATTGCATACTTCCAGGCTTTCACGAATACCTATGCGCCGATCGAAAAACTTGTGAAAGTTTACATGGAAGCGGCCGCACATCCTGAGGTTGAAATCATATCGATTGCAACGCGTCCCGACTGCTTAGGCGAAGAGGTTTTGAATCTTTTAGGAAGAGTAAATGAAATCAAGCCCGTCTGGGTTGAACTCGGGCTTCAGACGATACATGAAAAAACCGCCGAATATATCCGAAGAGGATATCCGCTTGGCACATACGATGAGGCTGTAAGAAATTTAAAGGCCCGCGGCATCGAAACGATAGTGCATGTGATATTAGGCCTCCCTTACGAGACGAGAGAGGAAATGCTTGAGACTGTTAAGTATGTCGGCGAGAGCGGAGTAGAGGGAATCAAACTTCAGCTTTTACACGTGCTGGAAAACACAGACTTGGCTGATGATTACCGCGCAGGCAAATTCGAGTGTTTATCGCTTGATGAATATGCATCGCTCATAAAAGATGCGCTTGATGTACTTCCGGGAAACATCATCATTCACAGAATGACAGGCGACGGAGATAAGAAAATCTTAATCGCACCAAAGTGGAGCGAAGATAAAAAGAATGTACTTAATACCCTTCACAGGGTTCTTGAAATAACGGAGTAACAATGGATAACTTGGAAGTTATGAGGGCCGAATATGAATGGCAGCGCGCAGGCGCATATTCGGTCAGAATTCAGGGGATGAATCGTCAGCATCATATTTCTCTTCGTGATGAATTTGATGAGCGCGACTGTGACGGTACGAAATATATCGTCGTTTTGGATGAAGGATATCCTGTCGCCACTTGCAGATTTTATGAGGTTGAAAAAGACAGCGTAGTGCTCGGTCGTGTTGTGGTACTTCCGGAATACCGCGGCAGGCAGATCGGAGCATTGGTTGTTACCGAAGCTGAGAAGTGGATTAAAGAACTCGGTTACAGTAAGGTAATCGTTGACAGCCGTCTGGTTGCCATCGGATTTTATGAGAAACTGGGTTACACAAAAGAAGCCGAAGATGTCATTCAGAGCGGAACATTTGAATGCATCAAAATGATTAAAAATTTTTAGTTGGAAGTGAGATTTTTAAAAAATGAAGAGTTTGAGAACCAGAATGACAATTATGATTGTTCTGCTCGTCTTGGGCAGTTCCGTCTTCTTGTCTTTTATCAGTTACCAGAGAGCAAGGAAAAGTCTGGTAGCACAGCTCGAGGATAATTATGGAGTAGCTGCTCAAAAATACGCGCTTGAACTTACTTCGTGGATTAATACCAACGCAACAATCATCGATACAATGGCTGCGGAGATAGCCGTAAACGACATCACGCTCGAAGACTATGATGCGTTTCACAGTTACCTAAAACACAGCAACGAACTTTTAAATAAAAACGGATATGTTTATGATGTTTATTTTACATATCCGAATAATACTATGGTCTGCGCATCGGACTTTATCGCTGACGGAACGGTTGACTTCGTGCATGAAAGAGAGTGGTACACAACATCCGCATTAACCGGCGAGACGTTTTTCTCCACGCCCTACCTTGACTCCGATACGCAGCGCTCCGTTATCACGATTTCCAAAGCGGTTTACAAGGACGATCAATTACTCGGCGTTCTTGCTGCGGATATTTTCGTAGATGTTTTGGTGGATATGATTGAAGACGCAAATGTCGCTGAAGACAGCTATGCGTTCCTGATAGACCAGAATATGAGAATGGTTGTTCACCCGAACGACGCATACGATTACGAGGACTATCCCTTAACCGTTATGGGCGTTGAGGGTTCACCTTACGGACCGCTTATCGAAGCTATTCATACAGGCTCCGATGAAATGGTTTATGTCACAGACTACGACGGTGTGAAAAGAGGTATCGTTTATTCAAGGATGACCAACACCGGCTGGTATGTATGTATCGCAACGAGCAAGAATGAAGTCGAAGAAGGTGTAGTAAACCTCGTGCTCGGTTTTATCATCGCAACGGTTATTTCAATCGTCATCAGTGTCGCAGTAGCGATTGTTCTTGCGAGAGTTCTCGACAGACTCAATAAGCAGGAGCAGGAATACAAACAGCAGATGCTCCGCCTCGAAAAACAGGCGGCAGACGAAGCAAGTGAAGCCAAGAGCCGTTTCCTTGCAGATATGTCTCACGAAATTCGTACGCCGATTAATGCCATCATCGGTATGAACGAAATGATTATCCGCGAGACTGATAATAAGGACATCCTTGGCTATTCACAGAACATCAAGCAGTCCGGTCATAATTTACTTCAGCTCATTAACGGTATCCTCGATTTTTCAAAGATCGAAGACGGAAAAATGGAAATCGTACCCGTGCGCTACAGTGTGAGCTCACAGATTGCATATTTGATAAATTCAATTTCCGACAGGGCAAATTCGAAGAAGTTAGAGTTTAACGTTTCGGTTGACAGAAACATCCCTTCGGAACTTTACGGCGACGATACGCGTATCAATCAGGTCATCATCAATCTTCTGACCAACGCCGTTAAATACACGAAAAAGGGCTCGGTTGATTTTACGATCAGAGAGCTTGAGAGAAAAGACGGAAATATTAAACTTTATTTCGAAGTTAAAGATACAGGCATCGGCATAAAAGAAACCGACATGGAAAAACTCTTCGAATCCTTTGAGAGACTTGATGTGGTTAAGAACCGTAACATCGAAGGCACCGGCCTCGGTATGACCATTACGGTTAAGCTGCTCGAACTCATGGATTCAGAACTTAAGGTTGAATCGGTGTACGGTGAGGGAAGCACGTTCTCGTTTGACTTATGGCAGAAGATTGAGAATGAAGAGCCTCTCGGAGATTACAGAGAAGCGATTAACAAGCCTCAGGAGACCGAAGCATACAAAGAGTCCTTCCGCGCTCCCGACGCACGCATTCTCGTAGTTGATGATACGAAGATGAACCTGCTTGTAGTCGAAAACCTTTTAAAGAAAACAGGAATTAAAATCGATACCGCATTAAACGGCCCCGACTCCGTCGAGCTTGCAAAGAACAATGCGTACGATGTAATCCTTATGGACCAGCGTATGCCGGGCATGGACGGTACCGAAGCCATGAATGAGATTAAAAATCTCGACAATAAACTTAATGTTAATACACCCGTTATCTGCCTTACCGCCGACGTTGTCAGAGGCGCGAAGGAAAGATATCTTCAGATGGGCTTTAACGATTATCTGACCAAACCCATCGACAGCGCTAAGCTTGAAAAGATGTTGATCGAATATCTTCCTGCGGATAAGACGGAGATTGTTGAAAAAGACGCAAAGAGTGAGAGCGCAGAAGAGAGCGAGAGCGAACTTAAAAAAGCTCTTAAAAGAAACGGCGTAGACGTTAATATCGGCATTGCTTTCACCGGAGACGATGAAGATATGTATATGTCTCTTTTAGGAGAGTATGCTGCGGAAGAGGCTGAAAAGTCTGCGAACATAAAAGAATGTTACCGCACAAAGGACTGGAAGAATTACGGAGTGTATGTGCATTCGCTTAAGAGTACTTCGAAGATGATCGGTGCTTCCGCACTGGCAGAAATTGCCGCAGAGAGCGAGGCTGCATCAAACGTTCAGGATACGCTTGTGATTGACAGCAATCACGACAGGATGATGGAAATGTATTCCGTACTCGCTGACGTAATCAGAGAAAACATCGGCAGCGATACCGTTTCCGTTTCACAAAATGATGACGAAATACTGGAGTTTTTACCCGAAGAATGAATAAGACCTTATCAGGAATAGTTTCATACATATCAATCATAATCGGAGCCCTGCTTGCGAGTTTTTCCGTTGCGTGCATCTTACTTCCTAACGATGCAATCGACTACGGTACCGCAGGTATTTCGATTATCATCAGCAAACTGACAGGCTTTAACCTTTCAGTCTGCGTCGCTTTGATTTTTGCACCGTTCGTAATCGCGGGAGCATTTTTCCTCGGTGTGAAATTTACTCTTAAGGCAATCACGGGCTCGCTTGCATATACTTTGGGGCTTGCGTTTTTTGAGCATATTCCTTTTGAACTTAATACCGAACACTTCCTTGCTGTTGCATTCGGCGGAGCTGTTTTAGGATTCGGGCTTTCAATCATTCTTCGTAGCGGCGGATGTATCGACGGTTCGGAAATTTTAGCCAACATCATTCTAAAAAAGATTACCGACAAAACCGGCAAGAACTACAGTATGATGCCTATTCTGATTGCATTTAACTCGATAGTTTATCTGGCTGTGTTTATTTTAATCGACAGAAATGCAGCGCTTTTAAGCCTTTTGGTATACGTTGTGGCTTCTCTCGTGATTGACCGTTACACAGATCATTTCGAAGCCATCAAACAGGTTACGATTATTACGAAGGACGAAGATCTGCTTATCAATGCGATTAAGGAAGACCTTAACAAGACCTGTACAATCATCGAATCCAAGGGTGCGATTGCGGGCGATAACAAAACGCTTATCTGCTACGTTAACTACTTCGAACTGCAGAAACTTCGTGACATTATTCAGAAGAACAAAGGTACTTTCAGTACAGTTCAGACAATAGACGAAATCATAAGATAATTTACTAAAAAGAGGATTGCTGCGTGTTTAAAAACAGTCTTTCAACAAAAATCTTAATAATGGTGGAGGTTATTCTTTTAATCTCCAGTTCTTTGTTCTGCACGGTTTCAATTTCCAGAGCAAGATCCAGTATCAGAAAATCCATTCAGCAGAGAATGCTTGATATCGCCAACTGCGCCGCCGCGTCGGTTAACGGTGATGTTTTAAAACTTTTATCGGCAGACAATGTCGGAGGGGAAGAATCGCAGGAAGTATATAAGACGCTTGCGGTATTCAGAGATAACGTAGAACTGACATACGTTTACTGTATCAAGCAGGAAAGCGAAATGCATTATATCTTTACACTCGACTTAGACCCCTTAACTCCCGCACAATACGGTGAAGAGGTTGAATATACGCTTGCACTCGATAGCGCGGGCCACGGTACGGCAGCAGTCGACGAAGTTCCCTATACGGATAAATGGGGCGAGTTCTATTCCGCGTACAGTCCCGTGTTTGATTCAGACGGTAATGTTGCAGGTGTTGTAGCGGTTGACTTTGCAGTGGACTGGTTCGAAGATCAGCTCTCCGCACAGACACGTTCAACGATTTCAAGTTACCTGATTATTTTGATTTTCTCTCTTCTGGTAGGTGGTATTTTAGCACTTCTTACCGTTCGTCCATACGTGCGTCAGCAGGGTGAACTTTTGGAAGAGAAGGTCAGAGCAGAGAGTGCAAACCACGCAAAGAGTGATTTCCTTGCAAATATGTCTCACGAAATCAGAACGCCTATCAATGCAGTGCTCGGTATGAACGAAATGATTCTTCGTGAGGACCGTCGTGCTCTCAAAGCAGAAAAAGAAATTGATTCCGAGATTGCAAAAGATGCTCTTAAAAACATCGGCGTTTATGCTGCGGATGTAGAAAATGCGGGTCACAATCTTTTAGCACTCGTAAATGATATTTTAGACTTCTCCAAGATTGAGGCAGGCCGTCTTGATCTCGTTGAAGCGCCTTACAAACTCACATCGATTTTAAATAATTTAAGCAACATGGTGCTTTTCAAAGCACAGGATAAGGGTCTTAGTTTTATCATTGATGTCGACGAGACTCTGCCCAACGAACTTCTCGGCGATGAAATGCGAGTAAAACAGATACTCACGAATATCTTAAACAACGCCGTTAAATACACCGAAAAAGGTCACGTTAAACTTTCCCTTAAGGGCGAGAAACAAAGCGAAGAAAAGATTCTTTTAACAGTTGAAGTCGAAGACACCGGTATCGGTATCAAGGAAGAAGACCGTGCGAAATTATTCACACAGTTCCAGCGTCTTGAAATGGAGAGAAACTCTACCGTTGAAGGTACGGGCTTAGGGCTTGTAATTACGCAGCGTCTTTTGGAAATGATGGGCGGTAATATTTCCGTTCAGAGTGAATACGGCAAAGGTTCTACTTTTACGGTTTGTATTCCTCAGAAGGTTGTAAGTGAGAATGCTGTCGGAGATTTCCAGGCGCGCTTTAAAGCAAACGTTATCGAAGCGAAGACTTACAGAGAATCCTTCCGTGCGCCTTCGGCTCATATCCTGATTGTAGACGATACAAGAATCAACTTAACCGTTGCGGTTAACTTACTTAAGAATACAGGCATGCAGATTGATACCGCTACAGGCGGCGCTAAGGCCGTTAACATGGCTGAAAAGACTGCATACGATATAATTCTCATGGACCAGCGTATGCCTGAAATGGACGGCACAGAAGCGCTTCACCGCATACGTGCGACCGAGGGTGGTCAGAGCAGCCTCGCACCCGTTATCTGCCTTACCGCAGATGCAGTTGTGGGCGCCAAAGAAAGATATTTGTCAGAGGGCTTTTCGGATTATCTTACCAAGCCCATCGACAGCTACGAACTTGAAAAGATGCTCATGAAACATCTGCCTAAAGAAAAGGTCGAACTGGTTAGTGACGAGAACGATAAAGCTCAGGCAGAGCCCGTAAAAGAAGGAGATTTCTCTGCACTTACAAATGCAGGCATAGATACAAAGACAGGTCTTAAATACTGTCAGAATGAAGAAAGTTTTTACCGTACCGTTTTAGCAGAATTTGCGGAAGTATCCAATGAGAAGAGCGCAGATCTTCAGAAAGCGTTCGATGCGAAGGACTGGAAGAATTACGAAGTACATGTTCACTCGCTTAAGAGCACTTCCAAGATGATCGGTGCAAAAGATTTATCCACGCTTGCAGCATCACTTGAAGCCGCTGCGGTATCCGAGGATGCAGGCGCAATCGAAGCAAACCATGACGGTATGATGAAAAAATATAAAAACATTACCGAGGCAATAGGAGCGGTAATTCCCGCAGAGTCGGTTAAAACAGATGAAACCGATGCTGCGAAAAGAGCATTAGAGGAAGAAGGAATCATGGAATTCCTGCCGGAAGAAAATTAATTTTAGTAGCACAGGACTTAGAATTTTTTACTTACAAGAGAGGCTATTATGAACGTGTTTGTGGGGAAAACAGTTTATCCGGGAGCAGCTGTCGGCAAAGCAGCGATAGCATCATATGTAAAATGTAAGCACGACGGACTGTATGATGCGAGTGCACAAAAGGAGAGATATTTCAAAGCGAAGGGTCTTGTTAAAAAAGATCTGGTTTCTCTTTGTGCAAATGAATTTAGTAATGATGTTTACGACATCATCAAATCTTATATTTTAATCCTCGAAGACGAGGAATATGATTCGTTTGTTTCAACCATACTCGAGGTTGAAAGATCAAGCGCAGAATGTGCTGTCAAAAAAGCATCGGAACATTTTGCAGCTCAGCTTAAAAAAAGCGGTGACGAATACATTAAAGGCCGTGTAAGTGATGTGTACGATTTATCGGACAGAATAAGAACGACCTTAAAAGAAATATCCGAACCCGAGAGCGTGCAAAAAGAAGAAGGACCTGTTATCTTAGTTTCGGAATACATGTCTGTTACAGAGATTATTAAGCGCGGTAAAGAAAACATCGCAGGCCTTATTTCTACCAAGAATACATTGCATTCACATGCATCAATTGTTGCCCGCTCGCTTGGAATACCTGCGATTATTGTGAATGAGATAGAAGATATTTCAACGCTCGAAGGCAGCAGTATTTTAATTGACGGTTATGAAGGAAAGGTTTACATCAATCCTGATGAAGAAACCATAAAAGAAAAGCTTAGCCAATCTGCAGAGGCAGTTAGTTACGATGCAGATATAAAAGTCTATGCAAACGTTCAAAGCGCTGAAGACGTTGCAGAAGCTATTAAAAACGGCGCTGACGGAATTGGTCTTTTCAGAACGGAATTTATTTATCTTGGTAAGGATAATTTCCCTACTGAAGAAGATCAGTTTGAGATATATAAAGCCGCAGCAATAAACGCAGCAGGCAAAGACATTGTTTTACGAACCGCCGATTTGGGCGACGACAAAACACCTGCGTATTTAGAGACGAACGGGCTTCGAGCAATTAAGTTATGTTTGTCGATGCCTGATATGTTTAAAACGCAGTTAAGGGCTCTTTTACGAGCTTCTAATTACGGAAATATTTCAATCATGTTTCCGATGATTTCATCGATGGATGAAGTAGCGGAAGTAAAGAAAATATTAGACGAAGTAAAAGCCGGGTTAAGGGATAAAAACATTGCATTTAATGACAGTATAAAGACTGGTGCAATGATAGAAACTCCTGCCGCAGTAGAGATTTCTGATACGCTCGCAAAAGAGTTTGATTTCTTCTCCGTAGGAAGCAATGACTTAACGCAGTTTACGCTCGGAGTTGACAGACTAAACAGCGAAGAAGAAAAGTTTTACAACCAGAAAGACCCTAAGGTTATAGAGCTGATTAAAACAACTGTAAACGCTGCCCATAGAGCGGGAATTACGGTTGGTATATGTGGTGAACTCGCATCGGATGTATCTTTTATGAGGGAATTAAAAGAAATCGGATTTGATTATATTTCAGTGTCCGTTCCGGTGCTTGAGCGAATAAAGTGTAAATAATTTTAAGGAGGAATTCATATATGGAACCCATTCAAAGCATTGATGCAGAGGACGATCAGTTTGCGTATCGTTACGATACTCAGCTTCTGATTGACAGAAGAGACAAGGATCTCGATGAGGATGAAATTTCGGATTACATCACAGCACATTTCGAAGGCAATTCTCTTATTGCCGCAGGTGACGAAGACCTGATTAAAATCCATTTTCATACAAACGAGCCCTGGAAAGTACTTGAGTACTGCAACACAGTCGGCGAGATTTACGACATCGTTGTTGAAGACATGATACGTCAGTCCAACGGACTTCAGGGATAGTTCTTTTTAGAGATTAAAGGGGTAATTACTTTTATTAGGGGATAGAAGGAATGAAAAAATACCGTTTTCTTTTATGGATAGCAATTGCGGTTGTACTGATTTTTCTTGCAACGAGCAAGGCTGTTCTATATACGGCCGACATGTATATCACGGATCATCTTTATGCGCATTATGACGGTCCCGAGCCCAATATATATGTAATCGGTATAGACGAAGAAACAATCAGCGAATACGGTAATCTCACACTTTGGTCAAGAGATAAGATTGCGGATCTCATTAATCTGCTTTACGAGGACGAGGAAAATGCTCCCGCAGTTGTTGCGCTGGATATCATGTTCGTCGGTGATTTCAACGAAGAGGATGATGCGAAACTCGTCGAAGCCTGTAAGGGAAGAAATGTTGTCGTTGCCACTAATGTTGTAAAACGTGGTGAGCTCGAAGAAGAAAACGGTAAGAAATATTTTAACAAAAATCATATTTACGATATCGAAATGCCTTATGATGCATTAAGAAACGTAGTAACCAGCGGCTTTACAAATCCTGATATTGCTCCGGACGGATATGTTCGTTATGCAAAAAATACGATTAACGTGCCTTTGGCATTGCAGGATAAAGCCGGCAAAACTCAGGACAGTTTTGCATACAGTATTTACAAAAAATATATGGAAGAGACAGGCGGTACACCGGTTGCGCCCGATACCGACAGTCTTTTCCAGTTCATGTATGCCGGAACATCGGGAGAGTATTCTCAGTCGTCGCTTGTGAAGGTTCTTGACGGTATGGTGAAAAAGGAAGCTTTTAAAGATGCCATCGTAATCGTCGGCGCATATGCTCCGGGTACTCAGGATTCGTATCAGGCTACATCCGACCGTGATACGCCTATGTACGGTTGTGAAATTCATGCGAATATTGTTCAGGCCTATATGAACGGCAGAACAATGATTTTGGCAAACAAGTATCTGATGGCTGCCATCACTTCGCTTATCTTTGTATTGTTCATACTTCTTTTCAGAAAGAAAGTACTTTATATTACGATACCTGTTTCATTTGTTATAGCAGGCGCTTATGCACTGACAGGAAGAATTTTATCCGGCAACGGAATCTGTATACCGTGCATTTATCTTTTCGTTTCGCTGGCTTTGGCGGATCTTTATTTCATATTCGAAAAATACATTCTCGAACTATTGGAAAACTTAAGATACCAGGAAGAAATCAAAGAACAGATGTGGTCCTTCACAGAGGCTATGGCAACCGCGATCGATGAAAGAACACCTTACAATGCTTCACATACAAGAAATGTGGCAAAGTACAGCGGTATGATTGCGGATTATATCAATAAGCTTCACGAGGCAGGCGAGGAAGAAGAAGTATTCTCGACACAGCGAAGAGAGCAGCTTGTCATGGGTGCGCTTTTGCACGATATCGGCAAGTTAGCGATTCCGCTCGAAGTCATGAACAAAGAGACCAGACTCGACGGAAGAGAAAAAGGTATTGAAGACAGACTCAATACTTTCAGACTTAAAAAGAAAATAGAAGAGCTCGAAGGAAAGATTGACGAGGCTGCTTATAACGACTTTGACGCGAAGGTTAAGGAGTCCGTTGAAATAATAAACAAGGTCAACGGAATGGGCTTTGTCAATGATGAAGTAAGAGCGGAATTAAATAAAGTTTTAGACTACGAATACGAAGATGCTGACGGTAATAAAGAACCGTTCTTTACCGACGAGGAAAAAGAATGCTTACATGTGGTTAAGGGTACTCTTACCGACGAAGAACGAAAAGTTATGCAGAGCCATGTAGAAATTACCGGCAGAATTCTTGATAAGGTTCACTTTAACAAATACTTTGCGGAATCACCTGTCTTAGCTGTTAAGCACCACGAATGTTTAAACGGTAAAGGCTATCCTAAAGGCCTTACAGCAGACGATTTAAATACAGATGCTCGTATCATCGCCGTTGCGGATATTTATGATGCCCTTGTAGCCGACGACAGACCTTACAAGAGACCTATTCCGCGTGAGAAGGCCTTTGATATCCTGCGCGGTATGGCCAAGGACGGAAATATCGACGGCAAGCTCGTAGAATACTTGTATAAAGCTACCGAGGAAGTTTAATTTGCTGTAGTAGTGCAATAAAGTGCACTTAATTCGAGACAATAGAGATTTTTTAGCCTGAAAAAATATCCTATCATAGTATCATGGATAGAAAATTCTCTTCATATCCATACTGTGTGAAAGAGGAATTTTTTTAGGAGGATGAAAATATGAAAAAAAGTTTGTACATTTCTTTAATCGGAATTGTCGGATTAAGCCTTGCAGGATGTGTACCAAATGTAAATACTGCAACTAAGGAAGAAGCTCCCACAGCTCAGGTTGAAACTGTTGCGGAAGCTCCGGCAGAAACAAAAACAACCGAAACTGAAAGTACATCTGAAGAACCGGTTGAAGAGGTTACCACAGAAGAAACCGGAGATTATGAATCAATTGAAATCAGTGAGAAATATTTCCCCGATGAAGCGCTGAGATTAGCTATAAGCGATCAATTTGATGAAGACGAAGACGGTGTTCTTTCTTCTGAAGAGATTGAAGATGCTCAAGAGCTTGTATTATCCGGCAATTATAATGGTCCGTCCGAATACGGAACCTGCGAATCACTTGAAGGAATAGAGTATCTTCCAAACCTTGTAAGTATGCGTGTTTCGTTCAATGAAATCAGTGAATTGGATTTAAGCAAAAATACAAAGCTTACAAATCTGGTTATTGGTTATTCTAAACTGACTAAGCTGGATGCATCCGTATGTCCCGAACTGGATTATTTGAATTGCGAAGGAAATGAGGAACTGACTTCGATTATACTTGATAACCCGAATCTTACTTCTTTATCATGTTCAAAATGCAATATAACGGAACTTGATTTAAGCAAATGTCCGAACCTTGATTCTATTCGCTGCTACTACAATCAGCTGACAGAACTTGATTTAAGCAAGAACGGGGAACTTACGCTTGCATATATTCGAAGCAATCCGCTTACCGAAATTGATGTCAGCAAAAACCTCAAACTTGAAGATCTCAGTATTGATGATACGCTTATTGAAACAATTGATTTAAGTGCAAATGAAAACTTAAGAAGATTAACCTGCGGATGGAGCAGTATGAAATCTCTGGATTTGTCTAACAATCCCAAACTTGAAGATTTGCAGATAGATGAAAGTAAGATTGAAACAATCGACGTAAGCAACAATCCGGAACTTAATTGTTTCTCATGCCAGGGCGGTAAGATCAGTAAACTTGATTTAACCAACAATCCTAAAATGCAGTATCTTGATATTCAGTTTTTACCTCTTAAGGAACTTGATTTAAGCAACTGTGAAAAATTGGTTTATCTTATAGAGAACGGCGATAAGTCTGACATCAGCGACAGACAGTCATGGAATAACGCTGAAGGCGATGAAGAAGCTCAGCTTCAGGTTCCGCTTAACTGCAAACTGATTTATTAATCATAAAAGAAATACCTTTAATCCAATTATAAGGAGGGTTTGCCATGGGAAACATTATGATGAAATTTCTTGAGGAAATGGGCGATGCGCTCAGTACTGACAGAAAGCTTACTTCCTGTGACAGAGACATGCAGCTTTTCAATGAAATACAGAAAAAGCGTTTAAGAAGCAAAGGTCTTGAGCTTGATTATGATTTTATGGGAAGAGGCTTTCATGAAGAAGGTCAGGAACATGCCAATGAATGGAAGGACGGCCATTACGTTGCAAAAATCTGGTCGGCTTCAAGCTATTATACCCGCATTCTTAAAAGAAATAATAAAGTCCTTAAAAAACATAAACAGACCGTCAGTGTCTGGGCAATGGTTCTCGATTATTTAAACGGCGAACGTATCGACGACGATATCTGTGTATGTCCTAACTGCGGCAATCCCGCGAAGGTAAGCGAACTCACTGAAGGCTGTCCTTACTGCGGTACGATGTTTAAAACAGAAGAACTTTATCCGAAGGTAATCAATTACAATATTGTCTACGATCCTTCGAGAAAGCCCAAGGAATTCTGGAAACCGACACTTATATTCACAGGTATTTTCACAGCGTGTATATGGCTTTCGATACCGGTTGTTGCAATCGTTGTAACGGCAATTATGGTTCTTGTCTGCGTACTGCTTGGAACAATAGGAAATGTTCCCGTAGAAAATATGATGAATATAGTGAAGGGCGGTCTTGGAATCGCAGTTGGCTACGGTGCATTTGTATTCTTCCCCGCACCCTTTATCGGATATGTGCTTGCACTGATTCCCACGCTTGTAAGACTCGGAAGAGAAGGCGCAAGATCCGCAGCGCTTCTGGCAACTTTCAACTCTCATAAAATGTTCGAAGAGGAAATGAAAAAATACGGCCAGGAATACATGGATAATCATTTCATGTCACAGACCGTATCAAAGGTAAAAGCGGCTATCTACAGTGAAAATCCCGACGACCTTCCTTTCTATGAAGGTGCACCACTTCCTCAGGAAACAAAGGATATTGTGGATGTATTCTTCAGAGGAGCCGTTGATTATAAAAAGGTGGAAGTAGTAGACAATATCGCTCACGTAGACCTCGATGTTTATACTGAAGTCCTTTCTGAGAATAAAGGCAAAGCCAAGAACCAGGACAGAATTTTCCATGTAAGAATGAAGAAGAATGTAAACAACAGAACGGCGCTTGATTTCTCGGTTTCAAAATTCATGTGTCCGACCTGCGGCAAGAGCTTCGATGCTTACAAGAATAAAAGATGCCCGAGCTGTAACAATGTTTACAAAGTGGAAGATGCGGACTGGGTAATCGAATCTATAAAATAATTTGTGCCAGGCACGCTGCGCGAGCCAGGCACAAATATAAAACGGTGTCTGGCTCGCTTTAGCGTGCCTGACACCGTTCTTCATTTAAGAGATATAATTCTTCGCCTGTCGGTCAAACATTTCACGATATCTGCCGTTTAACTGCATCAGTTCTTCGTGGCTGCCCTGCTCAATGATTGAGCCGTGCTCAAACAGATAAATTCTGTCAGCCATTCTGGTGGTCGAAAGACGATGCGAGATAAAGATAACCGTATCGTTCTGCGCGTGATCGATGAGGTTCTTGTTAAGCTTGTATTCCGATACCGGATCAAGTGCGGATGAAGGTTCGTCTAAGATTGAAATTGCTCTGTCCTCGTCGTTTAAGAAGACTCTTGAGATTGCAATCTTCTGACTTTCACCGCCTGAAAGGTTCACGCCTTCATCGGAAAACTCTCTCGTAAGATTAGTGAAAATTCCGTCCGGAAGTTTGGAGAGTTTCTTTGAAAAGTCCGCTTTCTTAAGTGCGGCGATTACGTCCTTTTCATCCTCTTTGCTGTACTGTCTTAAAAGTACGTTTTCCGCAAGTGTTGCTGCGTAAATATTGTAGTCCTGGAAAACCGCACTTATCTTTTTACGATATGCCTTCGTATTGTATTCCCTGATGTCGTGACCGTTGTATTCAATGCTTCCGTCCGTTACGTCGTAGAGACGCATAAGGAGTTTAACGAATGTAGTTTTGCCTGCGCCGTTTTCGCCTACGATTGCAATCTTTTCTCCGGGTTTAATCTCTATTGAGATATCTTTAAGCGTATCCTTTTCGGTGTTAGGATAGCGGAAGCTTACGTTTGTTAATTTAAGTGAGCCTGCTTCCTTATCCGGCGTAAGACCGTCAGCTACTTCGATGATTGGTTCGTAGTCTAAAAGTTTTCTGAACTTCTCCGCATACTGACCGATGATCTGGAAATCAACGAGACAGTAGTTGATTTCGTTTAAGTTGCTTCTTACATAGTTTGCAGCATTGTTGGCCGATGCAACTTCGCCGAGTGCAATTTTACGAAGCACAAGTGCAAGGTAACCTAAGTACGCAGGTACAGCGAAGAATGAAAGCACCGTAAATACCGTTATCCAGTTTAAAAGAGATATCCATGTTAAAGAAGGTGTGTACTTTCTGCCCGCAGCGCTTGCAGCGTCGAGTGCCTCGTCAAACTGAAGCCTTAACGGTTCTTTTACGTTTGTTAATTTGATTTCCTTCGCATATTCCGGCTGATAGAAAACTCTCTTTGAATATTCAGCCTTTCTTAAGTGCTTTCTGAATTCAAGCCACCATGTGTATTCGATTTCCTCCATCTTAAATCTCGTGATGAGATTGACTATAAATCCGACGATGGGGAATACCGCAAGGAACGGATTGATGGTAATGATTAATGCGGCTGCAACCAAGAGTGCGATGGCTCCGCCGAAAATCTTACTGGAGATTACTACAGCGCCTTCTATCATATGGTCCGCATTGTTCGCAACGAATACATATGTGTCGTAGTAGTCAGGATTGTCGTAATAAATTAAATCCATCTTACTGTTTTTCTCGATTAAGTCTCTCTGGATTTTGCCGTCGAGTTTTATGATTTTGGCCTTCGCCCATTCTTCGAGTAACTGGCTTATCCACTCGATGCAGACCACGAGAGCAAGCGAGATTAAAAGGATGATTACGATATCGCCGAAGTCCGATTTGCCCATCAGGCCGTCGATAATCATCTTTAAAATGAATGTTCCGTTAAGCGCGAGCGCACTCTTTAAGATAACATTCATCAGGAATATTTTAACGATTAAAGGTTTGTCGTACTTGGCAGCATACTTAATCATAAATGCCGTGTTGCTGATTAATCGTTTAATTGAGATTTTGTCTTCTTTGTTTTTAGCCATAAAACGCCTCAGCTCCTTTCAGCATTTCTTCAGGCAGACTTTCCTGATAGTTCTCGGCCTGGAGCGTGAACATCTCATGATAGTACTTATTAAGTGCTATCAGTTCTTCATGTGTTCCGCTTTCAACTACTTCGCCGTCTTTCATTAAGTAGATTTTATCTGCCATTCTCGCAGAGGAAAGTCTGTGTGAAATAAAGATCACACCGCGTCCCTCGGAGAGTTTCATCATATTGTTGTACATGTTGTATTCGGCTAACGGATCGAGAGCACTTGAAGGCTCATCGAGGATAACCATGTCGGGCTTTGCAGCAAAGACTCTGGCGATTGCAATCTTCTGTGCCTGACCGCCCGAAGGAACGAAGCCTTCTTCGTCAAATTCGCGGCTTACAACTGTATCCAGTCCTTTTATAAGGCCGGGGTGATTAACTTCAAACTGAGCGCTAATAAGGGCCTTCTCAGCCTTCTTATAATCTTCCTCACCCTCAGGTCTTCTCATAAGTACGTTTTCTATAAGCGGCATTGCAAATACCTGCAAATCCTGGAATACCGTACCGAATCTTTTTCTGTATGATTCGCCGTCGATTTCCTCGATGTTAATTCCGTTTACGAGAATCTTTCCGGTCTGAATTTCATAAAGGCCCATTAATAATTTTATGAGCGTTGTTTTGCCTGCGCCGTTGTAGCCTACGATTGCAAGCTTGTCGCCCTTATTCCATTTAAAGCTTATGTTCTTAAGCGTTTCGCTCTTTGCGCCGGGATAGGTAAATGAAACGTTCTGAAGCTCGATGGAGTTAATCTCATCGATAACTGTTTTCTGCTCTGTTTCTTTTATGGGGCGTTCAAGGAACTCTTCAAGGTTCTTAAAGAGTCGGCTTTCATTGCTTAAGAATATTCTGTTTTCAACCGCCTGCTTAAGCTGGTTGGTCGAGAATGCCATAGCGGTAATCATTGCAACGTAGCTTGAAATATCGGTCGCATGGCCGAATTTAACTCTGACAACAACGTAAAAGTAAGCGATGATACCTGCGAAGATTGAATAGCTTCCTTTCATGATGAATGAAAAGAGTGCGGATTTCATGCGGTATTTCATCGATACCTTTTCCATCGTATCTACAGCTGCTTCCTGCTTATCAAGCATGATTGAGTTGATGTCAAAGAGACGCACTTCCGCAGCGTATTTCTTTTCATAGTAAACACGCTTAACGTACTCAGCGGTTCGCTTATCTCTTGTGATGGCGTTTTCCCTGTCGAAATTGCATTTGCCGTTTTTGTTACCGAAGTAAAGGCTTACAAACATCGGAACTATCATGAATACGAGCAGTACAGGGTCGACCATTACAATAATTACAAGCGATGCGATTGTGGAGACGACGTTACCGAAATAGACACCGAATTTAATCGCAAGGTCAATCGATGAGTCTACAACGCGATCCAAAGCTCTCGTGTATTTATCATAAAACTCGGGCGTTTCATAATCTTTTAATTCGAGCGAATCCGACAGATCCATTACGCGGTGGAAGATGTATCTGTAGACCTCGGGCGTTTTTACCTTTCTGTACGCCTCGTACCAGCCGCATGTAAAGTGTACGCATACGTGGAGGCAGCAGGCGATGATTAAGAACCAGAAAAGCTTCTTGTATTCGATATTTCTTTCGATACAGTTGAAAATAAACTTCGTCAAATATACGAAGAAGAATACATAGAATATCTGCTCAATCGAGTTTTTGAATATAGAAAAAACAAGAAGCAGTTTGTCGGCTTCCCATACGAGTTTTAATGCATATGCAGTTTGTTTAAAGGTATTGTCCTTTTTAGTCTTCTTTTCGTCCATGTCAAAATACCCTAAATTAGTAATGAATAAGCGCTATTATATATAAATTTTGTATATTAAGTCAACAAAAAAATATGCCGATTTAATATTCGGTGGTAAAATAATACTGAGGGTATAATTTTGGAGGAGAGAATATGTTTACGTGGAACTTTCAGTACGTTTCCAGAGTGAAACTTGCAGAAACGCTTAATCAGATTCGAATTAATGATGAAAAAGGCGATGTACTGGTCAGAATTCATACGGCCATTCATAAAAAAGATGAGGCTGTCGACCTCGCCAGATTCATAAAACATATAGTACCCAAGGCTAAAATAATCGGAACCAGTACTTCCGGTGTTATTTACCAGGGGAAAATCTACAGAAACCAGTGTATTGTTTCCGTCACACAGAGCGACAATGCAAAGTTTCAGTCCGCAATGATTCCTTTTACAGACAAAGACAACAAGGGAATTCTCTCGGGTGAAGAACTCTGCCAAAAAACCGCGGAAGTTTTGTGTGACGAAAACATTAAACTTCTTCTTACTTTCCTCTCTTCAAAATATTACAACGTATACGACTATGTGGATAAATGCAACGACAAATATCCCAACGCTAATATGCTTGGCGGTTTCGCCATTTCTTCCGAAGCAATGTATGAAAATGAATATGAGCCCGGATTTGTATTTGACGAGAGCGGTGCATCCGATGAAGCTGTGCTTATCGCAGCGGTAATCGGCGCTGATGTTGAATGCGTTACTTCGTGTGCCTCGGGTATTGAAACCGTCGGCAAAGATTATGAGGTAACCGAAACATCCGGCAGAAGTATTATTTCCCTTGACGGAAAAAATGCGGCAGAGCTTTATAAAAAAGGCATCGGCGAGAAGATTAAGTCCGACCAAAAACTCTTTGAACTCTTCCCCTTTGCATACAGCGACAACAATGTTCCTGTATTCGTAAAATATTATGAAGATAATCCTCTTAAGGCAAACCAGTTCATAAAAGCAGGTAAAAAACTTAAAAGAGCATTCATTTATGATAAAAAAGTCGTGGATGACAACCGCGAGATGTTCAGAAAAATCGAGAACTTCGAAAAGTCCGAAACACTGTTTGCATATTCCTGCCACTTACGTTCAAAGGCTTATCCGAATGCTTCAAGATGGGAACTTTCCGCATATACCGATTCCAATATGAGCGGCTGTCTGACTGACGGCGAAATCGTGACGATTAACGGCAGATTTGCTTTTGCAAACTGTACTTTCGCATTGTCTGTTTTAGGAGAAAAATTCGGAACACAGATTTACAATCCTTTTATTTTCTCTCATCCCGAAGTGCTTGCAGATGACAACGTAAGACTCGTCGATTACATTATCGATATGGAGAGTGAATACAAAAACGACGATTCCGACGAAAATGACGATGAATACGGCCTGAAAGAATTCTTAAGAGGCTGTGAAAAGAAACTCTTAATGGACGAGAGCGAAGCCCTGCCCAATGAAGTTGCATTAAACACCGATATCGCAGCCAAGGGATACGACAGAATCTGTATGATAGACATTACAGACAACGCCGGTATGAAGAGCGTATTTTCCAAACAGCTCATCGATCTTACATACAAAAACTATATTTCAACCTGCTCAAGATTCTGCCAGGAAAAGAAGTATAAAATGTATTTAATCAGAGGCTGGCATATCGCAATCGGATCGCCTTCGTACAAGACTTCTCTTTCGGACTTTGAAGAAGAGATGAAAATTTTACAGAATACTCTTTTTGAATCATCCAGAGAGTTTATCGCAATTGTGCCTCTTTTCTGCCTGATTGACGGATGTACTCTGGAAAATATGGAATCCGCATATTCCAAGGCAAGAGTCGAAATGATGAACAAAAACATTCAGTTCTTTGTTACATCACCCACGAACGACCAGCTCGATGAAGAGAGCATCCGCCGTAAATATCACATGGTAAATGTGGTTAACTATGCGATTGCACACGATAAGATTATTCCCTATTTCCAGGGAATTTATGACAACAGGGAAAATAAGATTAACCATTACGAATCGCTTATGAGACTCGAGGACGAAAACGGAAAGGTATATTACCCCGACGAGTTTTTAGGAGTTGCAAGAAGCTTCGGACATTTGTACGATTCGCTTTCAAAGAAAATGATTTCCAGAGTGTTTGATATATTCAAAGATTGTGAAAAGACAAGTGTCAGCATTAACATGGGAATCAGGGATATCAAGAATTCAGAACTTACGGAATACATTTTTGATTTTATGGCTTCCGTAAAACATCCCGGAAACTTTGTATTTGAAATACTTGAAAACGAAGACATAGACGAGTATGACGTAATGGTTGCTTTCGTCGACAGAATCCACGCACTCGGCGGCAAGATTTCCATCGACGATTTCGGCAGCGGTTATTCGAATCTCCAGCACTTGATGAGTGTTCATTCGGACTTTATCAAGATTGACGGTTCAATCGTAAAACAATGCTGCGACAGTGAAGAGTCCGAAAAACTGATAGCAATTATTGCAGGATGGAAGAACTTTTCCACCAGAGATATCGCCATCGTGGCAGAGTATGTGGAGAATCAGGGAATACAGGAGAAAATGACCAGGTTCGGAGTAGATTATTCTCAGGGATTTTTATTCTCGAAACCGACACCTGAAATTAATTTGGAGTAATGATTTTACGGGGATAAAGGAATGATGAAAAAAGATAACAAACTGACAATCGGTCTTATCATCGAGAATGTCTATACCGAATTTGCAAAAGACGTTGTTCACAGTATTGTCAGTTCTGTTCCCAAAAACAGAGATGTCGAAATAGTGGTTGTAGCCGGCAAATATGTGGATATCGGACATGAAGACGACATGCAGTCACGCTACAAGAATGTCTACAATTCGATTTACAGACTCGAAGAGCTCTGCAAATTTGACGGTCTTCTGGTTGCACTCGGAAGTATGGCCAAAGTTAAAAAACAGTTTATCATCAAGAGATTTGTTGAAACTCTGGCAGATGTTCCGAAGGTATTTTTCGTATCCGAACTTGAAGGTATGGTAAATGTCAATTACGACAATGAGCCGGGTATCAAGGAAGCAGTGGATTATCTTGTAAACATCTGTAATTTTACGAAGTTCGGAATGTTGGGCGGTCGAGACGATAACCTCGATTCCTGTCGAAGAAAAGCCATTTACGAAAACTGTCTTAAAAAATACAAACTCGAATTAAAGCCTGAGTGTTACGAAGCTACGGATATGTCCGTAAATACCATTCCCGAGTCCGAAAGACTTTTAAACAGATGTCCGGATCTTGAAGTAATTTTCTGCGTAAACGACGAGTCAGCAGTAGGTCTTTACGAAGCCCTGAAAAAGAAAAGACTCGTTCCGGGCAAGGACATTTATGTATTCGGTTTTGACAATACAAGAAAAGCAGGCGATATGATTCCGTCTCTTGCAACCATCGGTGCAGAGAGTGTAACACTCGGACAGAAATCACTCGAACTTCTTTTAAAAATGATTGACGGAGAGCAGGCGGAATCCGTAATGATTCCTACCAAGCTTTACGGCAGAGATTCCTGTGATTATGAATCAAACGATTATTCATCCTTAGAGATTTTAAATATGGATGAAGAGTTTATTTACAGAATATTCGACGACTGCTTTTACAGATACAGATATAACCGCATCGATGAAGATTCGGTTGATTTAAGACGACTCTTTTATGAGTTTATCAGCAGAATCATAAAAGCATTGAAAAACAGATATATGAGCGAGGAAGAGTACGAAGAGACCAGGGAACTTATCGAAACTTTCTTTGACAATAATGCGACCGACTATACCGATTCAACCAAGATGTTAAAGAGTATGATTAAATTCCAGAATTCACTCAACGCTCTTCAGAGAAATCCTTCCACGGCCGTAACGATAAACCGTCTGTTCATTCACATGAGAAACAGCGCTATTCAGGCGCTCTCAAGAAGAATGCGCACCGAGACTTCGAGCTTTGCATCAAACAGAATTATCTTTGAAAACTTCTTGACCGAGTGCATGGATATAAGCACCTCGAGCACCGAACTGATTAATGCAATCGTAGGAAGATTTGACAAACTCGGACTCGAAGATGCGTCACTTTTTATGTTTGAATCTCCCGCTATTTTTGAAAAGGATAACGCACATGTCTATCCGGACGAGGTCAGCCTTCGCTGTTACACAAAAGCGGGCGAGCTCTTTGTAATTCCTCCCGAGAGACAGAAGAGTCCCATAGCAGATATTTTCAGGAGAGAAGAACTTACCTCGAAGAAAAGAGGCTTCATAGCTTTTCCGATTATTTTCAAGGATTATATTTACGGTATTTTGGTTTGCGTACTGTCTGGAGATATCGTTGATAAGGGCGAGTATGTAGCGGGACAGCTTGGCAGAACGATTTACATTTCGCATACGCAGGAATCGGATAATACCGAAAAGGAAAAGATTACTTACACTCGTATTGCGGAAACGCTTGCAACGAAGTATGCCGTTATTTATCATGTTAACTCAGGCAGCGGAGAGTATACCGAATACAGAACAAACAAAAAGTCCGGCAAATTTGAGATTAAGGAAAACGGCGGAGATTTCTTTGATGATATTTCGAAAGAATCGCGTTACGAATTATCAGCCGGGGACAGAAAGAAAGTACTTGATATCTTAAATAAAGAGAGTCTGAAAAAAGATCTTGAAAGCAGGAAAAAAATCGGAGTTGATTTTAAGATAAAAGAAAAAGAAGTTGAAAAAAATATTCGACTGACGGTGCTCTGGTCAAGCGATAAGGTTCACTTTGTAATCGGATTCGAAAACATTGACGAACAGGTTAAAAAGGAAGAAGCGCAGCTTCGCGAACTTACCACTCAGAGAGAGTTTGCAAGAAAAGACGAGCTTACCGGCGTCAAGAACAAAAACGCATATCAGGAATTTGAGGAAGCCATGCAGCGTAAGATATCTGCAGGTACGGCAATTTCTCCGTTTGCGGTTATTGTCTGTGATATAAACAATCTTAAAATCATTAACGATACCGCGGGACATAAGGTCGGCGACGAGTACATAATCGAAGCATCCAAACTGATCTGCACAACTTTTACGCACAGTCCCGTTTACCGTATCGGCGGCGATGAATTCGTAGTTATTTTAAATGCGGGCGACTACATCAACAGAGAAAAACTTCTTAAACAGATCCGTTCCGAAGTGATAAAAAACATCGGCAAAAAAGAAGGCGTTGTAATAGCTACCGGAATAGCGGATTACGACTCGGTTAACGACAAAAAAATATCTGATGTTTTTGAGAGAGCGGATGCGAAAATGTATGAGAACAAAAAGTTCTTAAAATACATTTAAATTGCGCTAAATTAATTGTTTAAAACCTAATAATATGGTACTTTATAAGAGAAGGACAAAAGATGCCCTTCTCTTATTTGTTGGTGTCTGGCTCCCGAAGGGTGCCTGACTCCGATTGGGTGTGGAGATACAGAGAGGTAGAGAAAATGAAAAAGACTGAAAATACGAGGCAGAATTGTAATTTAAAAAGGGGTATTTCTTTGCTTTTATCTTTTATGATGTCATTTGTATTTTTAATGGCAAACGGCTGTGAAAAAGCAAAGACAATTGACGATTATCCTGATATTCAAGTGCCGGTAGAGGAAATCACAGATGTCGAAGTGACTCCGGTAGTCGACGAGGACGAAGAAGTTGTTGTGGCAAAGGATACTATTAATCGTGGGTACGATTCAATATACGATACAGGTACTTTTGTATTTAATCCCGAAGCCGTCAATCCTGCAATTAAGGAAGAAATGAAAAACAAAGAGACTTCTTACAAAGTTGGCATAGATATTCTCAATGCAATTCATGAACACAAAACCGAATTTGAACCTACAGGCGATGACGAAATTGATGAATTGGATTTTAACCGTGGTTTCAAACTCGCCAGAACTACAAGTCCGATGGCAACATGTGTTGATATAACGATGGTGGATACCAATAAATACAAAATAAATTATTTTCCTGCAGTTTCCGCTGATGGCAGTATAGAGCTTGATGAAGATACAGATATGTCGGAAGTGGAAAACAGATTAAACGCATTCGAAGAATATGTTACAGAAATGATTAACAACAATATAACCGCCGATGACGATTATATGCAACGCGCAAAGAAGATATACAAAGCTCTTATTGAAGACATCGAACTGGTTCATGATACAGAAATATTGGGAAAAGCAAACTTATCCAATCCGATGTACGATATCAGAGACTCATACGATACGGATATAATTGATGTGCCGGAAACCAAAAAACTGAATCACTATCAATTCTTATTCCTATATGATTATTTTTTGAGCGAACTTAATGTTGAGCACTATGTTGTACTTGGCCGTACCTTAGAAAAAGAATACGCCTACGACTGGCTTGATGAAGACATGGAATCGGCAGGCGGCATTTGGGCCTGGATTATAGTCAATGATGAAGACAATAATTCTTACAATTGCGATATTCTGATGGATGAATTGTTATTGGATGAGCAGAGAAAAACAAAAGAAGATTATGAGTCTGATATGGCATTCTTTGGAATGAGCGACAAAACAAGAAGTGAATCTTTTAATTATGTCGGAGGTTATCTTGCCGTTTCAATGACTAATAATACAGCCGGAAATGGTAGCTCCGGTGTTCCTAAATGTGAAAAAGATTATAATGAATAAGAATATTTAAGCGATTTTGGAAGCCCTGCGAGTGTGGGGCTTCCTTTTTTTGCCATTTTTCGGGGCGATTTTTTAAGATGTTTTCGTGCGTGCGGATGCTAAAATGTATGAGAACAAAAAGTTCCTAAAATACATCTAAATACCTATAAAATCCATTGTTTACACTGTAATAATATGTTATCTTTTAAGAGAAGGACAAAAGATGGTCCTTCTCTTATTTCATTTTATGTTGGAAAAAGTGTTTTGTTGGGGATTATCGAGGAGAAGAAAATGAGAAAAAATATCAATCGAATTCTAGGCATCTTTTTATCACTGTTATTGATTTTATCTGTAGTTACAATTCCCTCTTTTAAATCAAAGGCGGCAGCAGGAACCGTGGATGATTTCGTAGAACGCTGCTACACGGTTACACTGGGAAGAGGTTCGGATCCTGAAGGATTTGCGGACTGGAAAGGTCAGCTTACAAGCGGAAAAGCAGTGGGTGTCCACGTAGCATACGGATTTTTGTTCAGTTCCGAATATACTAAAAAAAATAAGAGCAATTCCGCATATGTGAGAGATTTATATACACTTTTCATGGGAAGAGATCCGGATGACAGTGGATATAATGACTGGATGAATCAGTTGGATGAAGGAAAATCCAGACTTGAAGTATTTGCAGGCTTTGCAAATTCCCAGGAGTTTTATAATATCTGTGAAAGCTACGGAATCACTGCCGGCAGATGGGTTAACGGATATGACAGATATCAGGTAAACAATGTCAATCTCTTCGTAGAAAGACTTTATAAGGTTTGCTTTGAACGAATTGGTGACAGAGGCGGTCAGAAGGACTGGGTTGAAAAATTATTAAACAAGCAGATTACAGGCTCCGAATGTGCAAGAAGTTTCATCCAGAGTCAGGAATATGAAAACCTTGGCTTAAGCAATGAGGATTATGTTGAGAACCTTTATATTGCTTTAATGGGCAGAGCATCAGATGCTCCCGGAAAGGCCGATTGGGTAACAAAACTTGCCAATGGTATGACCAGAGACGAGGTATTTGCAGGCTTTGTTAATTCGGCAGAGTTTGCCGGAATATGTAATACCTATAAAATCGACAGGGGTTCATACACAGCCAAGAACAAGGGAACTTACGATCCCAATAATGTCAATAATAATCAGAACAACAATAACCAGAATAACAACAACCAGAACAATAATAACCAGAATAATAACCAGAATAACAACAACCAGAACAATAATAATCAGAACAATAACGAAAAACCTAAGAAAACCGGTACCAGGTTAACAACAATAAATGTTGATTATTTTGATGGTGACGGAAATCCTTATGGTGATTCTGTCGTCTATACATATACTTACGGATCGGAGAGTAATACTTTCCCCAAATCCATAGTAATTACCGACAAGCCAACAGGAAAGATATTTGCCTGGGAAGATTTTGAGTTTGATAAAAACGGATATGTTTCTAAAGAAATCGCATATGAAACAATATATACAGGTGCAACAATAAAAACTTGTGATAGAGAATATAAAAATGACAAAAACGGTAATATAATTGAAAAAATAGATAATGGTGAGAACCGTAAAACCGTTGCAAAATTTAATAGTCAGGGAGAAATGACTGAAGCGGACTATTATTTCTACGATCATAATTATAATAAAGTTGAACGAATTGTTTATACTCTGAATTCTCAGGGCAAACCGGTTTCGGGATGCCTGCACTATGTTGATAAAACCGGAGCAGAAAAAACCCGTGACAACGTTGAGACATTGGAATATGATTCTGATGGAAATCTCATTAAGATGAACGTTTATTACGAACCCGGATTTTTGGAGAGATTCTATACAGAAACAATTACTGTTGCAAATGGCACCTATACGATTACCGATCCCTTTGATTATGTAAGAGACGAATATAACTATGAATATGATTCCAACGGAAATATGACGTTGAGATATGAGAATCATTTAAAAAAATCAGGACCCAGCCAATACGACGGATACCATGATACGGAATATTATCAGTACAAATACGATAAAAAGGGTAACATTATAGAGAAAATTACACAAAACGATACTTTTCGAATCGTGGAAACAATGGAATACGGTACATATGAGTACTAATTCCTGATGAAGGTTTAAATGGTGGGGAGGAAAGAAAATGAAAACAATTAAGACGAGACTGAAAACTAACATAAAAAAAAGATTTTCTTTGCTTTTATCGTTTGTTATGACATTTGCAATTTTAATGGCTAACGGCTGTGTTAAAAAACCGGCAGTGATTGAAGATTATCCCGAGGTTCAGGTTATCGTGGAGGATGAAACAGAGGATGTCGATGTACCTGAGGTAATCGAAGATGAAGAAATTGTAGTGGATAAAGATACCGTTAATCGCGGATACGACTCGATTTACGAGACAGGTTCTTTTGTATTTAATCCCGAAGCAATCAGCATACAGTATACCGAGGAGATGAAAAACAAAGAGGCTTCCTATAAGGCAGCCAAAATTATTTTAAAAGCCCTGGATGAATGTAAAGAGCAGATTGAACTTGAGGAAGAAGACGGAATCGATGATATGGATTTTAACCGCGGTTTAAAACTTGCAAGAATAAACTCTCCGATGGCTTCCTGCGTTGATATAACCATGGTCGAGCCCAATGTATATAAAATCAGTTATTTCCCGACACTTTCCGAAGATCACAGAGAGCTTTATGAGAGTGATACGGATATCGCGGAAGTTGAGAGAAAATACACTGCATTCAAAGAATATGTTACCGATGCAATCAACAATAATATAACTGCCGATGACGATTATATGGAGCGTGCGGCCAAGATTTACAAATTTATGATTGAAAACATTGAACTTGAGCAGGATAATGAATTTCTTGAAACGGCAGCCCTGACAAATCCCATGACCTTAATGCTGGAATCATATGATACCGATATCATTGATGTACCGGAAACTCAAAAACTGGATTACGGGCATTTTTTACTTCTTTATGATTACTTTTTAACACAGCTTAATGTTGAGCATGTGATTGATGTGGGCGGCGGCCGTGAGTATGATGTACCGACCGATTCAATAAAAGAAGCTATGGATACTATAAATGGCAACTGGCTTTGGATTGTTGTAACGGATGAAGAACAATACAGTTACCACTGCGATATTCTGATGGATAAAATGCTCCTTGATGAGCAGAGAAAATCAAAATCGGATTATGAATCCGATATGGTGTTCTTCGGAATGAGTGACGATACCAGAAACAAATCCATTAAGATGCTCGGATCTTATATCGCTCTTACAATGAATTCGAATTTGAACAATAACGGCGGCAGTACCATAAAATGTGAAAAAGATTATAAATATAATAAATAGGATTCAGCGAACTGACAGAGGAAGTCCCTCGTATGGGACTTCCTTTTTTTGTCATTTTTTGTGTAAAATTATTTATGATTTTTTAGTTAATAATATTTAATATTGCAAAATTCGGAGTATAATTTTTTTAGGTATGTTTTTTGGGAGAGAGATACAAAATGCTTTTGGAGTTTATTGCCAAACATCAATTGAATGCGATGCTGGTTTTAAGCGGAATCTGCGCAGTCCTTGCTATATTTGTGCTCTTCATTAAAACCATGTCGGCCCACAGAAAAGCGATACTTATAATCATGGATTTAAGTGCCGGGCTTCTCTTGGTATTTGACAGATACGCATATATTTTCCGAGGCGATGTGAGCGAACTTGGATTTGTTATGGTTCGTGTGAGCAATTTCCTCGTATTTTTCCTTACGCTTCTTTGTATCCTGATGTTTAATGAGTTTCTTGCCGACCTTTATTCGAAGGACGTCAAACTCGGCAAAGCTCCGGTGCCTCTTCTGGTCGTTAAAATACTGGCTATAATCGGAATGCTTCTTCTGGCCGTTTCACAGTTTACTGGCCTCTACTATACTTTTGACGAACTAAACCAATACCAGAGAAATCCTTCGACCTTCTGGCTGTGTTATTTAATTCCGTTACTTTCCCTGATTATTCAGTTTTCGGTTATAATCGCATATCGTAAAAGAATTAAAAGAAGCGTTATGCTGTTCCTTGCTATCTTTACGCTGGTTCCGCTTGTCGCTTCACTCATTCAGTTTGCGACGAGGGGCATTTCTTTTACGAATATAGCTCTTGCCACGGTAGTTATTCTCCTCTTCCTGTTTACGCTAATCGACGTCAGCAATGATGCGGTAAAAGCCAACAATATGGAAATCGAATACCTCAAAAAAGAGCAGAAAGATATTCAGGTTCTGCTCGAGCAGACGACCGAAGCGCTTGCAACCGCAATCGATGTTAAAGACCCTTATACACACGGTCATTCCACGAGAGTGGCCGAGTATTCGCGTAAAATAGCCGAACAGGCCGGCAAATCAGAAGAAGAGTGCGATGAGATTTATCTTGCGGCCATTCTTCATGACGTGGGCAAAATCCTGGTACCGACCGACATCATCAATAAAGACGGCAAACTTACCCAAGAAGAGTTTGAAGCGATAAAAATGCACCCTGTGCACGGCAATAAGATTCTGTCACGTATCAGCAAATCTCCGTACTTAAGCATCGGAGCTCATTACCATCACGAAAGATACGACGGCAGAGGTTATCCCGACGGCCTTAAGGGCGAGGATATTCCTGAGATTGCGCGTATTATCGCCGTAGCGGATGCGTATGACGCCATGACTTCGAAGAGAAGCTACAGAGATCCGATACCGCAGGATAAGGTTCGTGAAGAATTCGTAAAAGGCATCGGTACGCAGTTTGATCCGAAATTTGCAAAACTGATGATACATTTAATCGACCTTGATGCCGAATATGAAATGAAGGAACGTGAGGAAAAAACCGCGCTTTCGGCCAAGAGCAAATTTGAATGCAAAGAATTCGGAGAAAATATTTCCGAGGGCATTCAGCTGACCGCCAACTTGACAAAACTCGGTTTCCGTTCCGTGACGGATAAGAATCATTTAAAGAAAGAATGCATACCTTCAATTATCGTTTTTGATGCTCTCGACGGCAGAGTGCATGAGGATGAAAAGGTTAAAGAAATGTTGTATTTTGAGTACGGCAAAATTCGTTTTGACGGCGAGACGGAAGTTTTGGGCGCCAGAAAGATTGAAAAGAAAGTAATTCCACATCCGGGTGAAAAGAAGAACGAAAAATCTCTCTTAGATCCCGCGGGAATTGATTATGTTCTCGAAGCCGTCAAGGTGAGGGATCATGTTCTTTTCAGAATTAAGAATAAGTTTGAGACCATCGAGATAATCATGGCTCTTCCCGACAGCGTAAGATATGCATATATCGGCCTGACGGGCGAGCACTGTGTGATGACCAATATCTTCATGGAAAAGGCAGAAGAGCCTGTGGATGATGATTATATCCCGAGAATCGCCGAAGAGATAAGCTTCATAAAAGACGAGCCCGTGGGTGTGGTTCCAAACGTCCAGATTGACGGCTGGTGTTATGATGCATCGCATGGTCTTAGTATTACCGATGGCATGAAAATGTCCTTCCACGCGAAGAGCCTTCCGACCGCGAGACTTATCTGGCACTGTCCGTACATCGAGCTTTTCTATGCGGACGACAAGCTTGTAAACGGTCAGAATTTCCATCAGTTTGCACTCGTTCGACTCGACGGCGAAGCGTGGGATACGCATGACGGTGTCGAAAGCAAAACCTTTATTAACAGGGACGAAACCTTCGAAGGCTGGGATGTCTGGAAAGAGAACAACCGTAAAGGCATTGATGTCACGGTTACCTTTAAAAGAAACAAAAACAAGATTACGGTCATCACCGAAAACTTCGGCATATCCATCAACAGCATAGTGACTATAATCGATGACGTTCCCGATGTCTACGTGGCATTAACCGGTGACCAGGTTGCGATTTCGAATATCAGAATAGTTGAATAATTTTTATTTATGTTTTATTAAAGAAAATGTATAATAGAGTATAGGTAAACAAAACGAAAAATGGAGGATAGAAAAATGATTATCTGCCCGCATTGCAATTTAATGGATCTTCCCGACAATACAGAAATTTGTCCCAAGTGTCATCAGCGTATTTTAATCGCAAGATGCAAGGACTGCAACAGACAGCTGTTCGGTGCTGAAACAAAGCGCTGTCCCGAATGTAAAAAAGCTCATCATGAAAAAATGAAGAAAATTCTTATCGCTGCCGGAGTTGTTGTATTTGTAGCGGCCGGAGGATATACGATTCTTCCTTTGGATGTTATTCCCGATGCAATTCCTGTTGCAGGCTTCCTTGATGATATCGCAGTATTAACAACCGGTTCCACACTCGGTATTGCTGCACTTATTTCGGGATTTGTAAACGGCTCAAAGGCTAAGAATGTTGAAGATACTCAGTCAAAAACAAAAAACCAACCGAATCAGGATATGTTTAACAAACCGGAACCTGAAATAGTAGATGTTCCGATTGAAACTCCGAACAACGAACAATAAATGCCAATATGGTATGAAAATATAAAAGGAGGTTCTCATATGGGTAAATTTGTTATTTCTGAAGCAAAAAAGGGATTTAAGTTTAATCTGGTTGCAGGAAACGGGGAGGTTATCGCATCCAGCCAGGTTTACAAGAGTGCTGCTACAGCAAAGAAGGGCGTTGCATCAGTTGCCGCAAATGCTCCGATAGCTGCTATTGAAAATCAGACCGTAAAAGATTTTCAGGTAGAGAAGAATCCTAAGTTTGAAGTTTACAAGGATAAGAAAGGCGAGTTCAGATTCCGTCTTAAAGCTAAAAACGGACAGATCATCGCAACCGGCGAAGGCTATGCAAAGCTTGACGGCTGCATGAAGGGAATTGCTTCCGTACAGAAGAATGCAAAGGACGGCAAGATTTCCGAGAAATAGTTGATATATAAAAAATAAAGGCGCTCTCAGCTGAGAGCGCTTTTTTTATCGGAATCCAGAATATATTTATACAGCAGTAATTCATACTGTCTTCGAAGTTTGTTTGCAATTACTTTGTAATCCCTGCTTTTTGCGGTGTGTAATCCTTCTTTTATGAGGGTGGAATTGTCTCTATGAAGAAGGTCGGAAACGGCATTTTCAAAGTCTGAAAGAGTGCTGCATTTTTTGACATTCTTATTGTCTGAAAGCCAGTCCTCGTAAACGCCTATATCCCTGACGATGGTCGGAATGCCCGAGGATAACGCTTCAAGTACAACTATGCCCTCGGTTTCCTCATGGCTCATAAAACAAAAGAGATCACATGAATGATACGCGGCGCACAGTTCTTCTTTTGGGACATATCCGGCGAATATAAGATTAACAGGGGCGCCTTTTATGGCTTCTTTTATATTCGCCGGAATAACTGAAGGAGGTGTATAACCAAACCATATAAAAGTAACTTCAGGCATTTTCTTTGCCAGTTCGATAAAATCGGTAATTCCCTTTCTTTCAATCATATGGCCGACGGACATAACAACAGGTCTTGATTCATCGATATTGTACCTGCTTTTGAAAGACTCAACAGTCTCTTTTACGGGCTTGTTCCAAAAAGAATTATCAATTCCGTTTGACACGGCAACTATGGGTTTTCTGATGCCGTAACCCGATAAAAGAGATTTTGAATATTCTGTCGGAGTGACAATCAAATCTCCGTGGTTATAGCAGAAAGTAATCCATTTTTTAAAAAGCGGTGCAACTAAATTCGAACCGATAAAGGAGTTTCGAAAATCCTCCATGGTTGAGTGTGCATAATAGATTATTTTCCGCCCCGTCATACGTGCAAAAAGACATACCAACAAACTGTCCGGGAATACGGTATTGATGTGAACGAAATCAGAATCTTTTATATTTTTGGTGCTTACGGAAATGCCGCTTCGCTCAAGCATTTCACACTGATGATGAATTGCTCTTCCGACGCCGCTTTTTTCGATTAGTCCTATTCCGAATGAGTGAATGTATACTTTCATTATGCGATCCTCATAAGTATAAATTGTAAAATTACATTAAGTCCCATGCTGTAAATAATAATCGGTAAAGGCTTTCCTAAAAGAATAATCGGAACGAAAGTCTTTAACTTCATGTTGGTTGTTCCTGCCAGGTAGCAGAGGAAATCGTCCGGAGCTACAGGCGAGAAGATTGCCAGTGCGAAAAGCTTTGCGAAACGGTTGTTTGTTTCGGTCCATTTTTTATATTTCTCAATTTTCTTTTCGCTGAAGAGTTTACGCATCAGGTCCTGTCCGTAGTGCTTGGCAATTAGGAATACAATTATCGAACCTATGCATATTCCTATGTAGTTGAATATAAAGCCCTTAACATATCCGAACATGGCGATTCCAACCACACAGCTTACTCCGCCCGGAATAATCGGAATTACGACCTGAATTATCTGAATCAGAACAAAAACAAACATACCCATTATTCCGAGTGAAGTTATGTATTCATCCATTTTTGCCTGATCGGTCAGTATTCCGTTTTTCCAGAGGTAGAACATGTAGGCAAAGGTGCAGATAAGCCCGATTACCGACAGTATGTTAAACAGTTTTTTTATGTTCATTTTCCGACCCCGTTTACGCAGATACTAAATTGCCGTTAACGTTACGTGAGAATTCAGATATGGTCTTTGTGTACAGTTTCTCGCAGGATTTAACGAATGCTCTTTCGGAGAAATGATCCAGTACGGTTCTTCTGGCATTCTGTCCCATGGAGATTCGTTTTTCCTTATCGTTCAGGAGAACCATAAGCATTTTGATAAAGTCTTCTTTGTCTTTGTAAAGATATCCGTTAGTTCCGTTTTCAATTACGTCTGTCAGACATTCGTCTTCACGGCATAAAAGAGGTAATCCCGAAACCATGGCTTCAATATAAGTTAATCCCTGGGTTTCGCTCTGTGAAGCACTTACAAAAACATCACCGATCAGATAGTATTCTTCGATTTTTTCGGGCGAAACCATACCTGTAAATATGACGCGGTTTTCGATACCGTTTTCTTTACATTTATCTTCAAGAGTCTCTCTGTGAGGACCGTCACCGACAATTATCAGACGAAGATTGTTAAGTCTTGAATCTGCAAGGAAATCGAGTATTTCTTCAAGATTTTTTTCCTTGGCCAGCCTTCCGGCATAGAGTAAAATAAATTCGTCTTTACCTATTCCGTATTCTGCACGGAGTGTGTCTCTTTTGGATTTGTCTGCGTTTAAATACTTGTCTGTGTTGATTCCGGTAGGAATAACGGTTAAAGGTGCACTGATTTCATAGTCGCTTAACATTCTGTACATTTTTCCCGAAGGAACGATCATATTGGTTACATGTTTTGAAATTGAGTTGGTAAATTTAATTGCAGCCTTTCTGCCGATAGTTTTGCTCGGACACAGATAATGAGTATAGTTTTCGTAGACTGTGTGATATGTGTGAACGATAGGTGCTCCGGTTCTTTTGGAAATCATTCTCGCGTAAATAAAAGTTGAGAATTCGCACTGGCTGTGAATTATGTCAGGGTTCCAGTCTACAAGTTCTTCCATAAGAATATTAAGAACGGGCGGAAGCATAACCTTTACCTCAGGGTAAATCGCACCCAGGGGCAGAGCCGGCATATAATAAACATTATTTTCTTTTTTCTCGAATGCTGAATCTGAAAGAGTAAGGATACGGACATCATGCCCATCTTCCTTAAGACCTTTGATAAGATTAAGTGTTGAAGTTACAACGCCGTTAACGGCGGGTGTAAACATATCAGAAGTAATTAGTATTTTCATAATTCGCTGTTTTCCTCCTCTGTATGATTGGAGTATAAACAGCGAAACTTAAA